>JAABUR0100000001.1_pt1:452500-771641 | contig 771641 bp, 744 predicted proteins | sample 5560091 | NCBI WGS metagenome assembly JAABUR01 (sample SAMN10711879, study PRJNA513375) | rock metagenome | isolation source: Antarctica rocks | place: Antarctica: Victoria Land, University Valley sud | reverse complement strand
TAGGGGAAGGGAGGCTTGACCGTGGCGACGATCGTCTTGCCGGTCAAGATCATCATGTTGCCGACCTGCTCGAAGAGGCCCTTGGCGGGTAGGAACGCCCTATCGGCTACGGATCTGACCATCTCTCAGCTCTCCCCTTGCTCGTGATTCCCGAAGCCGCCGCAAGCGGCGCGGCTAAGGGGCATCCCGACGAGACCTTCACCCGCCACCAGCCCATGATCGCGCCGAGGGGTCCATAGCTCGGCACGACCCGCCAGCTCTTGCAGCCGGGATCACCGGTCTGATCGGCCGTGATCATCTCCCAGCGGTGGGCGCTCGGGTCGGAGATCATCTCCTCGACGTGGGCGCGGGCCCGCTGCTCGGTCACTCCGCGCTGCTCCGCCTCACCGCGCAGGCGGGAGAGGCGGTCGATCATCTCCCCGCGCATCCGCTCGAGCTCCTCGACGCCGGCCACGCGGCCGACCGGCTGGGCCGTGACCGGGCCAGGTTGGAAGGGCTGGCGCGGATCGTGCCAGGCGTACTGGGCGAGCTCACGCTCCAGCCTCGAGATCTGCGCGCGCAGCTCGCGTCGCAGCGTGGCCCCCTCGGCGGCCGGGTCGATCGATGGGAAGGGGTCCGGCGGGAGCTCGCGGGCGGCGTCCGCCGCCATGGCCGAGTAGATCGTCGCGATCAGCGAGCTCGGATCGAGCGTCGCCGCGCGGGCCTGCGCAAGCGCCTCCGAGGCAATCGGGTCGAGCTCCCGAAGCTCCGCGGCGGCGTTGGTGACGAAGGTCCCGCGTCCGTGCTCGGAGTTGAGGAGCCCGTCCTCCTCGAGGCCATCGTAGACGGCACGAGCGGTGTTGACGTTGACGCCGGCAAAGCCCGCGAGCTCGCGTACGCTGGGGAGCCGATCGCCAGAGCGGAGCGCACCGCGGGCGATCATCCCCCGGATCTTCCACCCGAGCTGGGTGCCGAGCGGAAGCTCCGATTCGCGATCCACCGTGAAGTCGATGCGCCGGGCGCGCTCCAGCTCGTCCTCGGTGAGGGGAAGCTCGGTGAGGGGGGGATAGGCCATGCTTGACTGTGCCATCACGACAGCACAGTAGCAGAGCAGGTGTATCAGTCAAGTAGCACAGCTACTAATCGTACTGGCGCACCCGCCTCCCTCCCTATCATCGCGAGCCGCATGGCGCACCGCGTTCCCCGTGACCAGTCGCTGCAGCGCGTCCACGGAGTCGGGGCGCTCTTCTCCGCCGCCTACGGCAACGTCGGCTCCTCGATCTACTACGCGCTCGGGGTCGTCGCCGCCTTCGCGCTGGGGCTCACCCCGCTCGCCTTCGTCATCGCGGGGCTGATCTTCGTCTGCACGGCGGCGACCTACGTCGAGGGGACGGTGATGTTCCCCGAGGCGGGCGGCTCCTCCAGCTTCGCCCGCCACGCCTTCAACGAGCTGGTCAGCTTCATCGCCGGCTGGGGCCAGATGCTCAACTACATCATCACGGTCGCGATCTCGGCCTTCTTCGTGCCCCATTACCTGGGGGTCTTCTGGGAGCCGTTGCGAACCAGCCCTGGCGACATCATCGGCGGCATCGTCCTGATTGCCGCGCTCGCCGCGCTCAACGTCAAGGGGACCCAGGAGTCGGCGAGGTTCAACCTGGTCCTGGCGATCGGCGACCTCGCGACGCAGATCCTGCTGGTCCTGATCGGGATCGCCCTCGTGCTCAGCCCCGACACCCTGATCTCGAACGTCGACCTCGGGGTCGCTCCGACCTGGGGGGACTTCGCGCTCGGGATCGCGCTCGGGATGATCGCCTACACCGGAATCGAGACGATCTCGAACATGTCCGAGGAGGCGGTCGATCCGGAGACGACGATCCCACGGGGAACCGGCTACGTCGTCGTTGCGGTGCTCGTCCTCTACGCGCTGCTGCCGATCATCGCGCTCTCGGCGATGCCGGTCGTCTCCGACGGCGCCGGAGGATTCACGACCGAGCTCGGGACCACCTACGCCGGCGACCCGGTGCTCGGCATCGTCGAAAACCTCGGCCTGGGAGCAGCCCTCACCGATGTCCTGCGGGTGTACGTCGGCATCCTTGCCGCCGTCATCCTCGTGATCGCCACCAACGCCGGGATGATCGGCGTCTCGCGGCTCACCTTCTCGATGGGCCAGTACCGCCAGCTCCCGGAGCGACTGCGCCAGGTACATCCGCGGTTCCGCACGCCGCACGTCGCGATCATCACCTTCTCCGTGATCGCTTCGCTCGCCCTGATCCCCGGACAGGCGGACCTTCTGGCGACGATGTACTCGTTCGGGGCGATGCTCTCCTTCACGGTCGCCCATGCGGCCGTGCTCTGGATGCGCCGCCGCCGCCCCGACCGCCCGCGCCCCTGGAAGCCGCCCGGGGAGCTGCGGCTGGCCGGGGCGGCGCTGCCGTTGACCGCCGTCCTCGGGGGCCTCGGGACGTTCGCCGCCTGGATCGTCGTGATGGTGATGAACCCCGTGACGATGGCGATCGGGCTCGGCTGGATGCTGTTCGGGGTCGCCGTCTACCTGCTCTACCGGCGCAGCCAGCAACTGCCGATCAGGCAGACGGTGAAGGTCCTCCTACCCGAGCCGCTCGACGTCGAGGAGGTCGAGTTCCGCTCGGTGCTGGTGCCGTTCGAGGACGACCCGTTCTCGGAGCTGACGATCGCCACGGCCGCCCGCCTCGCCGCCCGCAAGCGGCGCGGGATTCACGTGATCTCCCTGCTGAACGTGCCAGCCCACCTGCCGATCGACGCCCCGCTGCCGCGCCAGCAGGAGAAGGCGCAGAGCAAGATCGAGCGGGCGAAGCTGATCGGCGGACGGCGGGTGAGCGGGCACGTGCAGCGGATCCGCCCGGGCCAGGCACCGAAGGCGATCATCGAGGAGGCCGAGCAGATCAAGGCCACGGCGATCGTCATGCAGCTCGCCTACCGCGGTGGGACGCCGCTGTACGGCAAGACGCTGCAGGGCGTGCTGGGCTCCCGCCCCTGCCGGGTCCTCGTCGCCGCCGATCCCACCGGGGCGGCCGAGCTGCCCGTCCTCGCGAAGGCGGGGGCGGGCACCTAGGTGCCCTTCGCGGGCGATCCCTCGCCCGGGCCCGACGCATCTACAATCGCCAGCCGATGGCGTCCCCGCAGCGGATCGGCAGCAGCGGCACGCGCATCCTCGCTCCGGCGATCGCGGCGCTCGGCGTGGTGATCATCGTGCGCACCCTCGCCGCCGGGGGAGGCGTGCTCTCGATCGGGGTGCTCCTCGGGGCCGTCTTCGTCGCGCTCGGCGCCGGCCGCCTCTACCTCTCGCTGCGAGCCTCGAGTTGAGGGATCGGCGCCTGGCCCGACCGCCGGTGGGGCGGCGCTTTCTCGGCGTTCCCTGGCTCTGGGCCGTCGCCCACTCGGCGATCGCATTCTCGGTCTACTACTCGCTGGGGGTGGTCGCCGACCGCGGGCTCTCCCTGACGCCGGTGATCTTCGCCGTCGCCGGGCTCGTCTTCGTCGTCACGACGATGACCTACGTCGAGGGTGGCGCGATGTTCAACGAGCGGGGCGGCTCCAACACCCTCGCCCGCCACGCGTTCAACGAGCTCGTCTCCTTCATCGCCGGCTGGGCGATCCTGATCGACTACGTGATCGTGATCGCCCTCGCGGCGGTCACCGTGCCGCATTACCTCGCGCCGATCTCGAGCGAGCTCTCCGGAGGAGCCGGCGAGGTGGTGGTTGCGGTCGGAGTCGTCGCGCTGGTCGCCGCAATCAACATCGTCGGCTTCACCGGTAGCCGCCGGCAGGGGCTACTCGTCGCGCTGACTGGGGCTGATCTGCTCCTACAGGTCCTCCTGATCGTCGTCGGGATCGCCGTCGTCTGGGATCCATCCGCGCTCACCGCTGAGCTCGACCTCTTCAGCGCGCCCCGCGTGGAGGACGTCGCATATGCGCTGGTCATCTCGATGGTGGCGCTCGCGGGAATCGAGGCGGCCTCCGACCTGGCGCCGGACCTCGCCTGGCGCCGGGAGGATCTGCGCCGCGTGCTGCGCGCGGGGAGCATCGTCGTCCCCCTCGTCTACGTCGGGATGGCGCTCGTGGCGCTGATGGCGCTACCGGTCGTAGCCGGGCCCGAGGGCCCGCAGAGCGCGCTCTCGACGACGTTCGAGGACGCCCCCGTGCTGGGGATCGCGTCCGCCTTCGAGCCGGGGTGGCTCGCCGACGTCGCGAAGTGGGCCGTGGTGGCGATCGCGCCCGCGATCCTGCTGTTCGCGGCGAACGCGACGATGCTCGGGCTCTCGCGCCACGTATACGTGCTGGCGACCAACCGCCAGATTCCGAGCTGGTTGGGCAAGCTCGGCAAGCGTCGCACGACGCCGCACGTCGCGATCCTGATCGCGGGGACCATCGCCGCGCTCCTGGTCCTGCCGGGCGACGTCGAGCTCCTCGCGGGGATATTCGCCTTCGGGGCGATGCTCGCGATCTCGATCGCGCACATCTCCCTGATCAAGCTCCGCTTCAGCGATCCGGAGCGCGATCGGCCATATGAGGTGCCGTTCCCGATCATGGTCCGGGGGGTGCCGGTGCCGCTGCCGTCCCTCGTCGGGCTGGCGCTGACGGCCCTCGGCCTCGCCTCGATCGTGCTGCTGCACGGCAACGCGCTGTATGCCGGCGGCGGGTGGATGCTGTTCGGGCTGGTCTCCTACTTCGTCTACCGCCGGCTCGTCGAGGGGATCTCGCTGACCGGCAGGGTCACGGTTCCCGAACAGGCGCTGCAGAAGCAGCGGTACGACGTCGAGCTCGAGAGCGTGCTCGTCCCGATCTTCGGCGAGGGACTCGACGACGAGATCGTCTCGACCGCTGGCCGGCTGGCGGACTCCAACCCTCTTCCGGGGCAGAGCCGTCCGCGCCTCGAGCTGCTCTACGTGATCGACCTGCCGCTGACGATCCCGCTGAACGCGCCCCCGCCTCCAGAGCGGCTAGCCGAGGCGCGCAGGGCGCTCGATCGAGCGATGGAAGTGGCTGACGAGTACCCCTCGGTCGAGATCGAGCAGAGCTACGTCACCGCTCGCAGCACCGGTGACGCGATCGTCGAGCAGGCGCGCCTGCGGGGGGTCGAGGCAATCATCATCGGCGCCGAGCCACCCACCAGGATCCGCGGGGGAGCCGTGCTCGGCGGGATCCGCGGGGCGCGTCCGGCCGAGGTCGGCCCGACGACCGAGTACGTCCTGCGCAACGCTCCCTGCCGCGTGCTGCTCACGGCGCCCCCCGAGCTGAGGACCGATCCGCCGCCGCCCGACCTCGAGGCGCCCACCGGCGCCGCCGTCGAGGGCGAATAAGATCGCGCGATGCAGATCCTGATCGTCGGATGCGGGCGGGTCGGCTCCTCGCTGGCGAGAACCATGCTGGCCGACGGCCACGAGGTCTCCTGCCTCGACGAGGACCCCGATTCGCACGCTCGCCTCGAGCTGGGGCTCGAGTCCTCGTGGGAGGACGCGGGTGGGCAGTTCACGGTCGGCACCGGGCTCGAGATTGACGCGCTGCTCACCGCCGGCATCGAGGAGGCCGACGTCTTCGTGGCCTCCACCAACGGCGACAACACCAACATCGTGATCGGCCAGATCGCCCAGCGCCGCTTCCGGGTCGAGACGGTGATCGCACGGATCCTCGACCCATACCGCGCGGAGTGGTACGAGCACCAGGGTTTGCGCACGATCTGCCCGACCCGGACGGCGATCGGCGAGCTCGAGTCGGAGCTGAAGCGGATCGCCGCCGCGACCGAGGAGGCGTACGACGGTGGCTGACTCGGGCGGCGACTACATGCTGGTCGTGGGCGCCGGCAAGGTCGGGTGGAACCTGACTCGCGAGCTGATCGAGAAGGGCCACGAGGTGACTCTGATCGAGGCCGATCGCGAGCGTTACCTGACCGTCGAGCAGGAGCTCGAGCACCGCGTCCTCTACGGGGACGCCTCGGAGCTCTGGGTCCTCGAGCGTGCCGGGATCGGTCGCGCCAGCATGGTCATCGCCGTGACCGGCGACGACGAGGACAACCTGCTGATCTGCCAGGTCGCGAAGGACAAGTACGAGGTCGATCGGGTGATCGCCCGCGTCAACAACCCGCGCAACCGCCAGCACTTCGAGCTGCTCGGGGTCAAGCCGTACGTCTCCGCGACCGATTTGATCCTGCGCCTGATCGAGCGAGAGGTGCCGCGCTACGGCCTCGTCCACCTGCTCGACCTCGCCGATGCCAAGATCGAGATCATCGACCTGCTGATCGGCGATGACGCGCCCGTCGTCGGCAAGCGGGTTGACGAGCTCGATCTCCCCAAGGGGAGCCTCCTGATCAGCGTGCTGCGCGAGGGCACGGGCTTCGTGCCCACGGCCGACACGGTCCTCGAGGGCGGCGACGAGCTGCTTGCCGTGCTCGACCCCCGCGTCGAGGAAGCGCTTACGGAGTACCTCGGGGTCGACGGGGGCACCTCGATCGGCAGCCCGCCGCCGGCCTGAGCGGCCAGCCTCGCCTCCCCGCCGATGGCCCAGCGCCACGTCGACTACCTGCTGATCGGAGGCGGCATCGCCTCCGCCGGCTGCGCCGGCGAGCTGCGCCGGCGGGGGGCGGAGGGGGCCATCGTGCTGGCCGGCCGCGAGCAGGACCCTCCCTACGACCGCCCGCCGCTCTCGAAGGAGTACCTGCGCGGCGAGATGAAGCGCTCCGACGCCTACGTGCAGCCTCCGGAGTGGTACGCCGACAACGGGGTCGAGCTGCTCACCGGCAGGAGCGTGATGGCGATCGACTCCGAGGCCCGCACGGCGAAGCTGCAGGGGGGCGAGGAGCTGGGCTTCGGCAAGGCGCTGCTCGCCACGGGGGCGATGGTCAACCTGCTTCGAGTCGACGGGGCCCAGCTCGAGGGGATCCACTACCTGCGGGCGTTCGGCAACGCCGACTCGATTCGCGAGGACCTCGCCGCCGCCGAGCACCTAGTCCTGATCGGCGGGAGCTACATCGGGGCGGAGGTCGCCGCCTCGCTGACCGAGCTGGGCAAGCGCTGCACGATCGTGATGATGGAGCCGGTACTGCTCTCGCGAGGCTTCGGGGAGGAGGTCGGGCGGCATTTCCACGAGTTGCTCGAGTCGAAGGGCATCGAGATCGTGGGAGGGGAGGCGCTCGCGGCCTTTGAGGGCGACGAGCGGGTCGAGCGTGTGCTCACCGAGAGCGGGCGGGCCATCGATTGCGACGGCGTCGTCGTCGGAGCCGGGGTTAGGCCCGACGCGATGCTCGCGGGACGCGCGGGCCTCGAGGTCGGCGACGGGGTCATCTGCGACCCGACGCTCCAGACCTCCGCACCGGGGATCTTCGCGGCGGGCGATTGCTGCAGCTACGAGAGCGAGATACACGGTCGCCGGATCCGGGTCGAGCACTGGGACGTCGCCTTCCAGCAGGGGCGTCACGCCGCCCACGGGATGCTGGGAGAGCTTGAGCCGTACCGGGTCGTGCCCTACTTCTTCAGCGACCTGGCCGACTGGGCCGCGATCGAGTACGTCGGCCCCGCGCACGAGTGGGATGAGCTGGTCTGGCGGGGGGATCCCGCCGAGGGGGCGTTCTCAGCCTGGTACCTGAGCGGCGGCAGGGTGGCCGCGGCGCTCTCGGGCGGCCGCCCCGAGGACCTCCCGCACGCGCGTCGACTCCTCGAGTCTGGGGTTGTGATCGAAGGCGCCCAGGCCGTTCTGGCCGACGCCGATTGCGATCTCGACGAGCTCGCTTCCCGCTAGGGTTCGCACGAGCCCTGCCCGGTCGTCTAGTGGCAAGACACGCGGCTCTGGACCGCGGAACGGTGGTTCGAATCCATCCCGGGCAGCTCTGGCTGGGCGCCCGCCGCGGGCCCTCCTCCCAACCCCCCGCGAGCTAACCTGCGTCGCGTGAGGGGAGAGCTGTATCCGCTGAGGACGGCTGGGCGACCAACTCGAGCGCAGCTGACGGGCTTGCTCGGAGCGGTGGTGGCAACGGTCGTGCTTGCGGGGTGTGGCGACGAAGAGGCGCCGATCGAGCCGCTCGGTACCGAAGCGGAGACCACCTCGTCCTCGTCGGTCGAGACGCCGGAGTTCATCCAGAGCGCCGACGCGCGTTGCGCGGAGGCCAACGCCGCGATCGCGGCGCTAACGGCCGGGAGCGCGGACGGATCACTCGTGGCTTTCCAGCAGGCCGAGATCACCCAGGAGCTCCTGGGTGGGCTGCAGTCGCTCGGCTCGCCAGAGGACCCGAGCGGGGACCTCGGGCGCTACTACGGCGCGCTCGAGGACGAGATCGCCGCGCTGGAGCAGCAGGGTGAGGCCGCCGTGAGCCCCTCCTCGCCCGAGGGACCCCTGGCCGCTGCGCAGGAGGAGGCGGCGAGCGCCGCCGAGGACTTCGGCTTTGAGGAGTGCGGGGAGACCGCGACCCCGGTCACCCCGGGCGATTCCGACGCCACGGCGGTTCCGCCGGTGACGACGACCGCGCCGAGCGCCCCCGCGACGCCCACCACGACGACCCCCGCGGCTCCGATCGAGCCCGCGCCCGCGCCGGCACTCGTTCCCGAGCCCGCGCCGGCCCCACCGAGCGGCGGCACCGGAGCGGGCGAGCCCGGCGGCGGCACGGGTACGCCGGGCGAGGAACCGAGCGGCGGCGGCTCCGGCGGAATCAGCCCCGGCTAGAGCCAGGCCGGCTGAGCGGTCAATGGAACGTGAGCGGCACCTGAGTGAGCGGCATCTGAGCTAGGCCGCGGCGCTGCCGGCCCAGGTGCCATAGAGGCGGGCGTAGGCCCCCCCGGCCTCGAGCAGCTCCTCATGGGTGCCGCTCTCGGCGATCATGCCGTGCTCGAGGACGACGATCCGCGCCGCGCGCCTGATCGTCGAGAGGCGGTGGGCGATCACGATCGCCGTCCGACCGGCGAGCAGCCGCTCGAGGCCCCGCTCGATTCCTCGCTCGGTGCGGACGTCTACGTTCGAGGTCGCCTCGTCGAGGATCAGGATGCGCGGCTGGGCCAGCAGGGCCCGGGCGAAGGCGACCATCTGCCGCTGTCCGGCGGAGAGGTGCGAGCCGCGCTCACCGACCTCGGTCGCCAGCCCGTCGGGCAGCGCTCCGAACATCGGCTCGCCCCCGACCGCGCGGAGCGCACCGAGGATCTCCTCCTCGTCCGCGCCCGGGCGACCGAAGGCAACGTTCTCGGCGATCGTTCCGCTGAACAGGAAGCCCTCCTGGGGAACGATCCCCAGCTGGCTGCGAAGCTTGCTCGAATCGAGCTCGCGCACGTCGACTCCATCGATCTCGATCCGCCCGCGCTGAGGGTCGTAGAAGCGGGCGACCAGCTTTGCCAGGGTCGACTTGCCCGCCCCGGTTTCGCCGACGAGGGCGACAGTCTGGCCGGGCAGGATCCGCAAGTCGACGTCACGCAGCGCCCAACCCTCGTCCTCGGTCGATGGACCCGCGCCGTTGCCGTTTGCCGCCGCGCCGCCACGGGCGAGGCGGTTGTCCTCCGCATATGAGAACCAGACGCTCTCGAGGTCGATCTGACCGCGAATCCGGCCGGGATCGACGGCCTCGGCCCGGTCGACCGTGTCGGGCTCGGTATCGAGCAGGTCGAAGATCTTGTCCAGCGCCGCCATGCCCTGCTGGTAGGTCGTGTAGAGCTGGCTGATCTGCTGAATCGGGTCGAAGAAGATCTGCAAATAGCCGACGAACGCGATCAGCACGCCGATCTCGACCGCCCCTTCAACAACCTGGTAGCCGCCGAAGACCAGGATGGCCGCGGTGCCGATCGCCGAAAGGAGCTCGACCGCCGGAAAGTAGGAGGCGTTCAGGTAGACCGTTCGCATGTTCACCGCCCGGTTCTCCTCGTTCAGCCGCGCCATCTCCGCGAGGTGGCGCGGCTCCTGGCCGAAGGAGCGGACGACGCGGACCCCGCTCAGCGTCTCCTGGAGGTAGGCGGTGATGTTCGCGATCTTCTCGCGGGTCAGGCGGTAGGCGTTCGACGAGGCGACGCGGAAGATCACGCTGCCGATCGCCAGCAGCGGGAAGGTGAGGAAGGTGATCAGCGCGAGCGCGGGGTCGATCGCGAGCAGGATCACGACGACGCCGAGCAGGGTCAGGGTGCTCGAGAACAGCGTCACGACGCCGTCGGTAACCAGCGAGTCGAGCGCCTGGACGTCGTTGGTCATCCGCGAGATCAGCACGCCGGGCCGGTTGCGGGTGTAGAAGCCGATCGACATGGCCTGCAGGTGCGAGTAGATCCGCTCCCGCAGGTCCTGCAGCGCGCGCTGCCCTACCCAGCCGACGAGGTAGGTCTGCACGTAGGTCGCCGCCCAATAGATCAGGGCGGAGGCGATGAAGGCGCCGACGATCAGGGTCAGCGCCCCGACGTCGCCGTTGCCGTCCGGGCCTCCCAGGATCCCCTCGTCCACGGCCTTACCGGCGAGGTAGGGAGGGGCCAGAGCCGCGGCGGTCGCCAGCACCAGGGCCAGCATCATCACGGCGACGCGCAGCCGGTAGGGCTTGAGCAGAGCGAGCAGCCAGCGAACCTTGCGCGCCCGATCGTCCTCGCCGCGAACGAGCCTCCAGAGTTCCTTGAGCAGCAGCCAGGCATTCCCGATTCCAGCCGGCCGCGCGGTCGTCGTAGCCTCGTCATCCTCCGGACTTCCGGATCGCCGCTGCTTGCTGCTTGCTGCTTGCTGCTTGCTCAAAGCCGCGCCACCTCCTCGCGCTCCTCCAGGTCCCGCTGCAGGAAGGTGCGATCGGCAAGCCCGAATTCGGCGATCTCGCGGTAGAGGGCACAGCGGTCCAGCAGCTCCTCGTGGGTGCCGTGGTCGACGATCCGGCCCTCGTCGAGGACGACGATCTCGTCGGCGAGCGCGATCGTCGAGAGGCGATGGGCGACGATGAAGGTCGTTCGCCCGCTCAGGGCCTCGCCGAGGCCGCGGCGGATCTCGGCTTCGGTCCGAGCGTCCACGGAGGACGTCGCGTCGTCGAGGATCAGGATGCGCGGGTCGGCGAGCAGGGCGCGGGCAATCGCGATCCGCTGGCGCTGGCCGCCGGAGAGCGTCAGGCCGCGCTCGCCCACGAGGGTCTCGTATCCGTCCGGCAGCCGCTCGATGAACGAGTGGGCCTGGGCGCGGCGCGCGGCGAGCTCGATCTCCTCGGGCGTCGCGTCCGGCCGCGCGTAGGAGATGTTCTCGGCGACGGTGGCGCTGAACAGGAAGGAGTCGTCGGCGACGAAGGCGATCTGCGAGCGCAGCGAGCGCAGGTTGACCTCGCGCAGATCAGCGCCGTCGATCGCCACCGCTCCCCGGCTCGGGTCGTAGAGGCGGGCCAGGAGGGCGACGAGGCTCGTCTTGCCCGAGCCGGTGGGTCCGACGAGCGCCACGACCCTGCCCGCCTCGATCTCGAGGTCGATCCCCTTCAGCGACTCCTCCGCTCCGCCGTAGGCGAGGCTGACGCCGGTGAGCCGCACGTGCCCCTCGCCGGCCGGCAGGGCGGGGGCATTCGGCGGGCTCGCAATTCGCGGGGCACGGTCGAGGATCTCGAACAGGCGGTTGCCGGAGGCGATCGCCCGCTGGGACATCCCAAGCGCCGTGCCGAGCATCCGCATCGGCCCGATCAGCATGATCAGGTAGAGGTAGAAGGTGGAGAAGTCCCCGATCGAGAGCGAGCCGTCGATCACCTGCCGACCCCCGACGTAGAGGACGACCGCGAGCCCGAGGTTGGGCAGGAACGCGATCATCGGGTTGTAGAAGGCGCGCAGGCGGGTCGAGAACACGTTCTGGTCGAAGACGCGCGTGACGGCCCGCCCGAAGCGCTCCAGCATGTGCTCCTCGCGCGCGAAGGCCTTGACGACGCGCACCCCCGAGACCGACTCCTCGGCCTCCACGGTGAGCTCGGCGATTCGCTGCTGGACCTCCTGCAGGGCCGGGCGGGAGAAGCGGTTGTAGCGCATGGCCGTCAGCACGACGACCGGCACGGGGAGCAGGGCGAGAGCTGCCAGGCCGGGCTGGAGCCAGATCATCGCGGCGCCGGCGAGAACGAGCGTGAGGAGGCTCTGGGTGATGAAGATCAGCCCGTAGCCGAGGAAGAAGCGGATCGACTGGAGATCGACTGTGGCGCGGGACATGAGCTGCCCGGTCTGGTGGGAGTCGAAGAACCCGAGCTCGAGCGTCTGCAGATGCTCGTAGACCCGCGAGCGCAGGTCGAACTCGACCGCGAGGGAGACCCTGCCGGCGACCACCCGGCGGCTCGCCGTCAGCGCCAGTCGCAGCAGCCCGGCGCCGACGATCAGCAGCGCCAGGGGTAGAAGGCGCGAGCGCTCGCCGGCGTCAGCGGCATCGATCACGTTGCCGACGAGCCACGGGATCAGCACGGTGACGCCCATCGCCAGCGAGGCCAGCACGATCGATGCCAGGTTCGCTCGCCGGTAGGGACGAAGAAAGGCGAGGAGACGGCGGAAGGTGACCACGAACGACCTACTATACAAAATGAAGTACGGTCTGGCCCCCGACGGAAGCGGCCTGCACCCGCCTAGACTCGGCGCCATGTCCGCCGGGCTCTGCGACGGATGTCGCCATCAGCGGGTCATCCGCAACACGCGTGGCTCCGCCTTCTCGCTCTGCGAACGCTCGCGGACGCAGCCGGAGTATCCGAAGTACCCGCGCGTCCCGGTGCTCGAATGTCGCGGCTTCGAGCCCCGCGACCGAAGCGCCATGTGAGTCATCCGCGTGCGTGGGGTCGTGGGATCAGTCATCTAGGCCTCCGGCGACTCGATCGGGGGCCCGGTGCGCAGGGCCCCGGCGCTGGCCACCACGACGAGGGCGATCGCCAGCGCCTCGCGGCCGGCAAGGCCCTGGCTCAGAGCCACCGCGCCGATGCCCGCCGCGACAGCCGGCTCGAGGCTGAGCAGGACCCCAAAGGTGCTTGCCGGCAGACGACGCAAGGCCTGCAGCTCCACCGTGTAGGGAATCGCGGAGCTCAGCAGCGCCACGGCGACGCCGGCCGCGGCGAGCGAGGGGTCGAGCAGCTCCCCGCCACCCTCCGCGATGCCGATCGGAAGCAGCACGACGCTCGAGACGACCATCGCCGCCGAGAGCCCCCCGAGGCCGGCAGGCCCGCGGCCGACCCGCGCCGAGACCAGGATGTAGATACCCCAGAAGGCCGCCGCCGCCAGGGCGAAGCCGACCCCCACGGGGTCGAGCCCGTCCCCGACGTCGGGCAGGAAGAGCAGGATCCCCGCTGCGGCGAGGAGTGCCCAGAAGGCGTCGAGGCGACCGCGCGATCCGAGCAGCGCGACCACGAGGGGCCCGGTGAACTCGAACGTCACGGCGATGCCGAGCGGCAGGCGTTCGAGCGCGGTGTAGAAGCAGAGGTTCATCCCGGCGAGCACGAGCCCGAAGAGGACAATGTCGCGGCGGGTGCCACGATCGAGCGCGCTGCGGGCGGGACGGCGGATCGCCAGCAGCACGACCGCTGCGAAGGCGGTTCGCCAGAGCGCCGTCCCCCCAGGGCCCAGGCGCTCGAAGAGAGTCGTAGCGAGAGCCGAGCCGAGCTGGACCGAGGCGATGCCGGTGAGCATCAGCCCGACCGCGAGGCGGCGCGGCGAGCTGCGCGAGCTCGGATCTTCGCCGGGGGGCGCCACGCCGCCATCATCGAACACGGCGAGTGGCGAGTATCCGAGCGCGCCCGCCACAATCGACACCGTGCGAGCGCTCGTGGCCCCAGACAAGTTCAAGGGCACCATGTCGGCCTCCGAGGTCGCGGGGGCGATCGACGCGGGCATGTCCTGCGAAACGGACCTCTGCCCGATCGCCGATGGCGGCGAGGGGACCGCGGAGGTCCTGCTGTCCGTCGCCGGGGGCGAATGGGTGGGGGCGAGGGCTCACGACCCGCTCGGCCGGGCGCTCGAATGTCGTTTTGCGTTGCTCGACGACGGGGCGACGGCCGTGGTCGAGGTCGCGGAGGCGTCGGGGCTCTGGCGGCTGACGCCCGCGGAGCTCGATTCGATCGCCGCGAGCTCCCGGGGCACCGGCGAGCTGATCGCCGCGGCCGTCGAGGCCGGGGCGCGGCGGGTCCTCGTGGCGTGCGGCGGAAGCGCGACGAGCGACGGCGGCTCGGGAGCCCTGGGCGCCTTCGACCCCGAGGCCGTCGAGCTCGTCTGCCTCTGCGACACCGAGGTCGCCTTCGTCTCGGCCGCCTCCGTCTACGGGCCGCAGAAGGGTGCCGGCCCCGAGAAGATCGCCGATCTCGAGCGGCGTCTGAGCGACCTTGCAGGCGGGCTGCCCCATGATCCGCGGCGGCTGCCCTACAGCGGCGCCGCCGGCGGCTTGGCCGGCGGCCTCTGGGCCCACGGCGCTCGGCTCGTGGCCGGCGCAGCCCACGTGCTCGATTCGGTCGGCTTCGACCGCCGCCTCGGGCAGGCCGACATCGTGATCACCGGGGAGGGTCGGCTCGACGCGACCTCGTGGTGCGGCAAGGCGGTCGGAGAGGTCGCCCGGCGGGCGACTCGCGCCGGGGTCCCCTGCCACGCTCTGGTTGGCGTCGACGCGCTTCCGCCCGGGCCCACGCGCTCGCGCCTCGCGTCGGTGCGGGAGGCCGGCTCCCCCGAGGCGCTCGCGGCTGCCGCTGGCGCCCTATGCGGTGGGTCCGCTGCGTAACTTTTTCCCCGCCGAGGCACGTCTCCGATGCGATGAACCTGGCGCCCTCCGCCCTGACCGGGCTACCCGCGGCGACGCTCGAAGTCGTCAAGGGCGTCTCCGACCTGCTCGCCCGGCTCCCCTCGATCGAGCATTCGATCGCGGCCGCGAGCCGGCAGGCACAGGGCACGCTGGACGAGATCCTCCTGCGGCTCGGACCCGTCGAGTCCCAGCTAACCGACCTGCAGGATTCCGCGAACGCGCTGGCGGGCAGGCTCGATCGCGCGCAGCAGACCGTCGCGCCGCTCAACGGCCGAATCGAGGAGCTGGCCTCGAACGCAGCTCGGATCGAGGGCGCGTTAGAGCATCTGCTCGACCGGGTACCGGGTCTGTCAGCCGACGATGCCCGCGAGCGAGCGGAGCGTCTCCCGCCGACCTAGGAGAGCAACGGATGGAATCTTCGAATCGAGGCAGTCACGCGATGCCACCCGAACCTGTGGATGAGCGCTCCCTGAGCGACCTGGTCCAGCAGCTGACCGAGCAGACCTCGCAGCTCGCGCGCAAGGAGGTGGAGCTCGCCAAGGCGGAGGTGACGGCCAAGGGCAAGCAGCTCGGCATCGGCGCGGGAGCCTTCGGCGCTGCCGGCGTCGTCGGCCTCTACGCCGTAGGCGCCCTGACGGCCACCTTGATCCTGCTGCTTGCGACCTTCCTCGAGGGTTGGATCGCGGCCCTGATCGTCACCCTCGTATACGCGGCGATCGCGGGCGCGCTGGCGCTGACCGGCAAGAAGAAGGTCGAGGAGGCGGGTCCGCCGATCCCGGAGCAGGCAATCGACAGCACCAAGCAGGACATCGAGGCCGCCAAGCGCGGCGCGAAGGAGGGACGAGCATGAGGGAGCCCACGGAGGACCCGACCGCGCAGGAGCCGGTGACCGCGGCCGGCGCCACGAGCGGCGGCGATGCCCCGGCAAAGTCGCAGACGCGCGATCCCGAGGAGATCAAGGCCGAGATCGAGGAGACCCGCGAGGAGCTGGGCGAGACGGTGGCGGCGCTCGCGGAGAAGGCGGACGTCAAGGCGCAGACGAAGAAGCGGGTGAGCGAGACCAAGCAGCGCGCCCAGGAGAAGGTTGCGAGCGCTACCGAGCAGGTGAAGGCGAAGGCCGGGGAGTACTCCGGAAAGGCGCAGGAGGCAACTCCCGAGTCGGCCAACGCGGCCGCCGCACAGGCGGCCCAGGCAGCGCGTGACAACCCGGCGCCGGCCGGCGCCGCGGTCGTGATCCTCGCCTTCCTGCTCGGCTGGCTGATCGGTCGGCGGTAGGGGCACCATCGCCGGCGGCAGGCGCGGGGCGGATCGTCAGGCCGGGAGCGCCTCGGCGCGCTCCGGGAACGGCGAGAGCCGGGACCAGCTCGGGCTCGACGACGACGATGACGTCCGCGACGACGTCGAGCCGCGCCGCGCCGACTACGAGCCGGAGGGAACCGACGCTCGCACGGGGTTGTGGCCGACGCTGAAGCGGGCCGGGCTCGAGTTCAGCGAGGACAACATGACCGATGCGGCAGCGGCGCTGACCTATTACGGGCTGCTCTCGCTGTTTCCGGCGTTGATCGCGCTCGTCTCGATCCTTGGCCTCGTCGCCGATCCGAAGGAGACGACGAGGTCCCTGACCGACATCGTCACCCAGATCGGGCCGAGCACCGCGGCTGACACCTTCAGGGGACCGATCGAGTCGATCACCTCGAACGGCTCGGCGGCGGGCGTCCTGCTGATCGTCGGTCTGGCGACGGCGCTCTGGTCCGCGTCGGGGTACGTCGGCGCGTTCATCCGAGCGTCGAACATCATCTGGGAGACGCCGGAGGGCCGCTCCTTCTTCAAGCTCCGGCCCCTGCAGATCTTGGTGACGCTGGCGATGATCATCCTGCTTGCTCTGGTGGCGCTCTCGCTGGTCCTCACCGGCCCCGTCGTCGACGCCGTCGGGAAGTCGATCGGGGTGGGCAGCACCGCGACGACGATCTGGGACATCGCGAAGTGGCCCGTGCTCCTCGCGGTGCTCGTGCTGATGATCGGCATCCTCTACTACGCGGCTCCGAACGTGAAGCTGCCGGGCTTCAAGTGGATCACCGTCGGCAGCGCCGTCGCGCTCGTGATCTGGATCCTCGCCTCCGCCGCATTCGCCTTCTACGTCGCCAACTTCGGCTCCTACGACAAGACCTACGGGACGCTCGGCGGCCTCGTCTCGCTGCTCGTCTGGTTCTGGATCAGCAACCTGGCGCTGCTGTTCGGAATGGAGCTCAACGCCGAGCGCGAACGCAGCCGGGAGCTCGCCGCGGGGGTGCCGCGAGCCGAGAAGGAGATCCAGCTCGAGCCGCGGGACGAGCCGAAGGACAAGCGGACGACCTGAAGCGACGTCCGCCCCGGGTCGGTCCTCTATCTTCCTCAGGGTTTCGCCGTCCGCTCGCCGGCCGGCTCGAAAGGAGAGGATTTCGATGAAGCGCTGGGCGAAGGTCGCTGCCGTGGTGGCCGCGACGCTTGGCCTGGCCGCGGCGGAGGCCACCGCGAAGGACTACGCGGATCGGGCCCTCAACATCCTTCCCTCCGGCCAGTACGGGTCCATCCCGCCGCCGCCGGAGGCCGACGACCAGGCGCTGCTCTACGACGGGCTGACGCCCCTGTTCGACGAAGTTCGCACCGAGGATCTCCGCAAGTACTTCAAGTCCGAGGGCTTCGGCGTGGGGCCCGACGGACCGGGCACGGTGGAGGAGGTGCCCCGACCCGGCGTGAGGGTCGTCCGCGACCGCTTCAACGTGCCCCACATACGCGCCGCCACCCACAGAGGCGGGGTCTGGACCGCGGGCTGGATCATCGCCGAGGATCGCGGCCTGCTGCTGCAGCAGGCTCGCTACAACGCGAGGGTGGCGGCCATCGACGCACCGGGCCTGAGCGCGATCGAGCTCGTCGCGGAGCTGAAGAACTTTCAGCCCAGCGAGCAGACCGAGCGAGTGGTTTCCAGGCAGACCCGCGCCCTGAAGCGGAAGGGCAGGGAGGGCAGGGCGGTCCTCCGCGACATCGACACCTACATCTCGGGGATCAACGCCTACCTCGAGGCGAGCGGCTCGTCCGCTGCCCCCTGGACGCGCAATGACGTCTATGCGGTCAACGCACTCAAGAACCAGTTCCTCGGCGTGGGCGGCGGCGACGAGGCGCGGCGATCGCAGTTCCTCGGCGGCCTGCAGGAGCGGCTCGGCAAGAAGAAGGGCAAGAGCGTCTTCAACGACCTGCGTCAGTTCAAGAATGCCGGCAGCCCGGCGACGATCGACGGCGAGTTCCCCTACGGCCGCGTGCCGAAGCGGGCCCCGGGCAGCGTCGTCCTCGATCCCCAGAGCTACCGGGCCACACCTGCGGTCGCCGATGAGGAGATGGCCGCGAAGCTCGCGCCGAGCCCGGTCCAGGCGTCGAACACCCTGATGATCGACGCCGAGCACTCGAGGACCGGGCATCCGCTGATGGTCGGCGGCCCGCAGATCGGGTACTTCTACCCCGGCCTCGTCCTGGAGATGGACATGCACGCTCCCGGCCTGCAATGGCGCGGCTCGACCTCCGCACCCTTCCCTGGATACATGCTGATCGGACGCGGGGAGGACTTCGCGAACACCCTCACCTCGGCATCGGGTGACGTGATCGATCAGTACGCCGAGAGGCTCTGCGGCGGCAGCGACACGAGGTACGTCTACAAGGGCAGGTGCCGTTCGATGAAGGCCTTTGACGCGGGCACCCTGAACGGGGAGCCGGTCACCTTCAAGACCACCGTTCACGGACCCGTCGTCGGCTATGCCAAGGTCAACGGCAGGAAGGTGGCGATCTCCTCGAAGCGCTCGAGCTACGGACGCGACGTCGTCGACCTCCTCTTCAACCGGCGTCTCTCGAACGGCGCCGTCCACAGCCCGAGGTCGTTCTTCCGGGCCGCCTCGAAGACGCCACAGACCTTCAACTCCTTCTACATCGACGACGAGCACATCGCCGAGTACACGAGCGGCCGCTTGCCGCTGCGGCCGAAGGGCGTCGATCCGGGCCTGCCGACCAAGGGCAACGGCAAGTACGAGTGGCGCGGCTTCCTCGCCGACGATCGGCACCCGCACGGCATCGATCCCAAGGGCGGCACGATGGTCAACTGGAACAACAGCGTCGCCCACGGCTTCGGCGCCGCGGACGACGAGTGGGGCCGCAACGGCTCCGCTCAACGGGTGGACATGCTGAACAAGAACCTGGCGCGACTGAAGAGAAATGGCAAGTGGTCGCTGGCGACGGTTACCGCGGCCATGAACGCGGCCGCCACCCAGGACGTGCGCGCCGTCGACACCGTGCCACTGCTGGGCAAGCTGCTCGAGGGCTCGAAGCCGCCGAGCATGCGAGCGGGGGAGATGCTCGACCTACTCGAGCGCTGGCATCGCCGCGGCAGCAGTCGGCTCGACCGCGACCTGAATGGAGAGATCGACGCCCCGGGCGCGGCGATCATGGACGGCTCGTGGAGGAAGATCGCCAACGCGCTGATGCAGCCGCGACTGGGCAAGCAGCTGAACGAGCTCGACACCCTGTTTCCCCGCTTCGACCAGCCGCCGAAGGGCCAGTTCAGCGGCTGGTACCAGTACTTCGACCGCGACATCCGTCACCTGCTCGGGCTCGAGGTCCGCCAACCGTTCCGCAACAGCTACTGCGGCAAGGGCAAGCTGAAGCGCTGCCGGCGAGACATGTGGAACGCCATCGACGAGGCCGGCCGGCAGATCGCCAAGCGGCAGGGGACCCGGGATCCATCGAAGTGGCGCGCCGACGCCACCGACGAGCGCATCGAGTTCGTCCCCGGGCTGCTGCCGACGACCCTTCGATACGCGAACCGCCCAAGTGGGATCCAGCAGGTGATCTCGTTCGACGGTCATCGGTAGGCGAACCCTGCGACGCGCGCTCCCTGCACTCATCGCGGCCATCGCCCTCCTGACCGGATCCGCGAGCCCGGCGGCGGCGCCCGCCTCCTCCCCCTCGCTGCGGGCGGCGGCGCCCACGGGGCCCCTGAGCAACGCGGGCCGCTGGACGATCGACGCGCGGGGCCGGGTCGTGATCCTGCACGGGATCAACATGGTCTACAAGCGCCCGCCCTACCAGCCACGGGCGATCGGCTTCGGGGCCGACGACGCGCGCTTCCTGCGCCGCAACGGGTTCAACACCGTTCGCCTCGGGCTGATCTACGCCGGCGTCGAGCCGAGCCCCGGCCGCTACTCCTCGTCCTACCTCAAGCGCTCCCGCCGGCTCGAGCGGCTCCTTCACCGCCACGGGATCTTCTCGCTGGTCGACTTCCACCAGGATCTCTACAACGAGCGCTACGAGGGCGAGGGCTGGCCGGCGTGGGCGACGATCGACGACGGCCTTCCGGCGCAGCCCCTGACAGGCTTTCCGGCGAGCTACGTGACGAGCCCGGCGCTCAATCGGGCGTTCGACAACTTTTGGGCGAACGTCGACGGCCCCGGCGGCGTGGGTCTCCAGGACCGCTACGCCGCCGCCTGGGCCCGCGTCGCCCGGGTCTTCCGGCGCGATCGCGGCGTGCTCGGCTACGACCTGCTGAACGAGCCCTGGCCCGGCAGCAGCTTCTCGAGCTGCTCGAACACCGAGGGCTGCCCGGCCTTCGACCGCACCGCGATGGCCCCCTTCTACCGCCGCGTGATCGAGGCGATCCGGGGGGTCGAGAGGCGCCACACGATCTTCTACGAGCCCCACGTGCTCTTCAACTTCGGCTCCGACACGAACCTGCCCGATCTCGGTGATCCCAACCTCGGGTTCTCGTTCCACAACTATTGCCTGACGGGCCTCGTCCAGGGCGCCTCGGGGGGCTGCGAGGAGCTCGAGGAGATGGTCTTCGACAACGCCGACGCCCACTCGGCTCGGACCGGCGACTCGCTGATGCTGTCCGAATTCGGAGCGACCGACGACCTCGCGACGATCGAGCGCGTGGTCGAGAGCGCCGACCGGCACATGGTCTCCTGGCAGGAGTGGCACTACTGCGGCTGCGACGACCCCACCACTCAGGGCCCGGGGGATCTCCAGGCCCTGGTCAGGGACCCGAGGAAGCCGCCGCACGGGGCCAACGTCCTGCGCGACAAGCTGAGGACGCTCGCCCGGCCTTATCCGCAGGCGATCGCCGGAACGCCGCGGAGCTTCGACTTCGATCCCCAAAGCAGGCGCTTTGAGCTCTCCTACACCCGTCGCCGCGCCGGCGGAAAGGGCCGATTCCGGCGCGGCCGCACGCTCGTCTTCCTACCGCGGATCCAATATCCCGACGGCTACCGCGCTCGGGTGCGAGGTGGCTCGCTCGCGCGCCACGGGCGGCGCCTGGTCGTCCGCGCCGATCGCCGCAGCGACGAGGTGAGTTTGAGGGTGACCCCGAGGCGGAGCGTGCAGCGGTGAGGGCGGTTCAGATCGTCGACGAGAGCGGGCCGGACTCGGCCCTGCGCGAGGCCGACGTACCCGAGCCCGAGCCCTCGCACATGCTGAGCCCCGGCAGCGGGGTCCTCGTCGACGTTCATGCCGCCGGGGTTTCCTTTCCGGAGCTCCTGCAGAGCCGCGGCGAGTATCAGCTCAGGCCGCCCGTGCCGTTCGTTCCCGGGAGCGAGGTCGCCGGCATCGTCCGCAGCGCCCCCCCTGGGGCGGCGGTCAGCGAGGGCGACCGGGTCGCGGCCTTCTCGATGCTGGGGGGCTGGGCGGAGGTGGCCGTCGCGCCGGAGTTCCTCACCTTTCCGCTCTCCGGCGAGCTCGACTTCGCCCAGGGCGCCGCGCTGATCCTCAACTACCACACCGCCTGGTTCTCGCTCGTGATCCGCGGACGCCTCGGCCCCGACGAGTGGGTGCTGATCCACGGGGCCGCGGGCGGGGTCGGAACAGCGGCGATCCAGGTGGCCAAGGGGGTGGGGGCCAAGGCCCTCGCGGTCGTCTCCTCCGAGGAGAAGGAGCGCGTCGCCCGCGAGGCCGGTGCCGATGAGGTCGTCCGCTCCGACGGCGCCTGGAAGGACGAGGCGAAGGAGCTCTCGGGCGGCGGCGTCGACGTGGTGGTCGACCCGGTCGGAGGCGATCGCTTCACGGACTCGCTGCGCGCGCTGGGTGAGGGAGGCCGGCTGGTCGTGGTCGGCTTCACCGCAGGCTCGATCCCGGAGGTGAAGGTCAACCGCCTCCTGCTCAACAACCTCGAGGTGATCGGCGCGGGGTGGGGGGCCTTCGTCATGGGCAAGCCCGACCTGAACCGCGAGATCGGCGCCGAGATCGAGCGCCTGGTCGAATCCGGCCATGTCCGGCCGATCGTCGGGGATCGCTTCCCCCTGGCCGACGCGGGGAAGGCCCTCCAGTTGCTCGACGCGCGCGGCGCGACCGGCAAGGTCGTCCTCGACGTTGCCTGAGCCGACCCTCGAGGGTGGACCGGATCGCCGAATCGCCCTGGTCACGGGCGCCTCGAGCGGGATCGGCGAGGCGACCGCACGCAGGCTTGCCCGCGAGCCTGGGATCGAGCTCGTCCTCGTGGCACGCCGCGAGGAGCGGCTCAGCTCGCTCGCCGAGTCCCTCGCGGTCCCGGCCACGTGTCTCGCCCTCGATCTCACCGACGCCGACGCTCCGGAGCGCGCGCTCGAGCACTTGAGCGCTCGCCACGATCGCCTCGACCTCCTCGTCAACAACGCAGGGGCGTCATGGCGGGCGAGCTTCGCCGACGGCGGCTACGAGAACGTGCGCCGCACGATGGAGCTCAACTTCGACTCCGTCGTCCGCCTGACGGAGGCGCTTCTGCCTCTGCTTCGCGCCTCGGCGCCGAGCGCGATCGTCAACGTCTCGAGCACTGCCGGGCGGGTCGCGCGAGCCGGCGCCGGCGCCTACTCGGCGAGCAAGTTCGCCCTCGCCGGCTGGAGCGACGCGCTCTACGCCGAGGAGCGGGCACACGGGGTCCACGTCGGCCTCGTCCTTCCCGGGTTCGTCGCCACCGAGGGGTTCCCCGCCGCGGAGCTCCGCGAGCGGGCGCTGACGCGCTGGGTCGTCTCGACTCCCGAGCGGGCGGCCGAGGCGATCCTCGATGCCGGGCTGCGGCGCACCCCCGAGCGCTACGTTCCCCGCCCCTACGGGTTGATTGCCGCGCTTCGCGCCATCGCGCCGGGCCTCGTCAGGCGCGTCCTGGCGGGCGGCGCGGCCGAGGTGATGACGACCAGCACCGGAGCCGACGCCGCAGATCTCCGCGAAGCGGGGAAGCAGTCCAACGGTGAGCGAGCGTGAGGAGAGCCGCCGTCCTTTGCCTGGCCCTGGCCGCGCTCGCGATGAGCCTCGCGGCCGCCACGGTTAGCCCTGCGGAGGGTGGCGCCGAAGGCGAGCGCTTCCGCGGGAGCGTCGAGCGGCTCAGCCCGAAGCTGAAGGACCGGATGAAGGGCATCTCATGGCATCGGGGCTGCCCGGTCCCGCTGCGGGAGCTCCGGCTGCTCCGCGTCGTCCACTGGAACTTCCACGGGCGGGCGCGCAAGGGGCAGCTCGTCGTCCACGAGCAGTACGCCCGCGACATGGTGGAGGTCCTGGGTCGGGCATTTCGAGCGCGCTTCCCGATCCGGCGGATGGAGCTCGTCGACCGCTACGGCGCCGACGATCATCGCTCGATGGCCCACGACAACACCTCGGCCTTCAACTGCCGCTTCGTCAACGGCACGACCCGCTGGTCGATGCACGCATACGGCATGGCCGTCGACATCAATCCGCGGGAGAATCCCTACGTCTCGGGGAGCTTCGTCTCCCCGCCCGAGGGCCGACCATTCGCCGAGCGGAAGCCGAAGCGCAGGGGGATGCTGTACCGCGACGGGGACGTCGTCCGGGCGATGAGGCGGGTGATCGGCTGGTCATGGGGGGGCAGCTGGAGCGGCGCTCGCGACTACCAGCACTTCTCGTCGACCGGCTCCTAGCTCGATCACCGTGCGATCGGAGACGAACGCGCCCCGATCGGGGGCCGCTGTTCAGGCTTCGACTGGCTGAGCCGATAGGTTCCTGCCGGAATGAGACGGCTCGCGCGATGTGGGCCGGTACCTGGCAGGGGATCGTGAGCGAAATGCCTCGGGGGAGGTCGAACCAACTTGGATAGCGAACGCAACCGTCTCGCCGCCGCGGCCGAGCAGGCCGCAGCCCACGAGCTCCCGGCTTCCGCCGGCCTCGCCGCCTTCGGCGCGGATGCCGTCGCGGCTCGCCGGGCGCAGACCTGCCAGCAGTACCGCCTGGCGGCAATCCTCTTCGTCGGCGGGGGCGTGGGCGCGATCCTGCCCGACGCTCTCCACGAGCCGCCCCACCCGGCCACCATCTACCTGCTTCCCCTGCTCGCGATCGTCTCTGGAGCGGTGTGCTGGGCGCTGTCGACGCGCCTTCCGCGCCGCTTCCTGCACGTGACGGCGATGGTCGCTGCCCTCGAGGTGGCGCTCACCGTCGCACTCGCCGATCCGATCTTCGCCACCTACTACACCTTCGTCGCGATCTTCGTGGCCTACGTGTTTACCAGCCGCCGCGCGATCGCCCTTCACCTCGCATTCACGACGCTAGCGACCTTCGCCCCCCTCTTCTACGACAGCGGCAATGCCCGCGACGGCCTGCTGCAGGCGCTGATCGTGGTGCCGACGGTGTGGCTGGCCGGCGGCACGGTCGCCTTCCTGCGCGAGCGGCTGGCGGCCAGCGAGCTGCGCTACCGCGACCTCTCCGAGCGCGATCCCCTGACCGGCGTCGGCAACTACCGGATGCTGAGCGTCCGGGTCCCGCGGGAGCTTCGCCGCCACGGCCGACTCAACCGCCCCCTCGCCCTCTTCGTGATCGACCTCGATGACTTCAAGCGCGTCAACGACAGCTACGGCCACCAGCGCGGCGATGCGGTTCTGCAGGAGGTGGGCCGTGCCCTGATCGAAGGGGTGCGCGACCACGACATCGTCGTCCGCCAGGGGGGCGACGAGTTCGCCGTGGTCGCGCCCGAGACCGACGAGGCGGCGGCCGCGGAGCTGGGCAAGCGGCTCGCCGCGGCCGTCGGTGCGGTGTCCGCCGGCGGAACTGCGATCGGTGCTTCGATGGGGAGCGCTCGCTATCCCGACGACGCCGGCACCCTCGAGGCTCTCCTCGCGGTCGCCGACGCGCGGCTGCGTGACGTCAAGGCCGGCAAGCCTGACCGCCAGCGGCGCGGCACCGGGGAGCTGGCGCTGCCCGTAGCCGAGGCGGACGCCCGGGCGGCGGGCGAGTAACGCGCCGAGGCGCGCCGCGCGTCGCTAGTCCTCGATCGTTACGGGGGTCCCGAGCGGCACGGTCTCCACGAGCGCGCGCACCGCGCGATCGGGGCTGCGAACGCAGCCGTTGGAGATCGCGACCCCGAGCGGGCCATCGGTGCCGTGGATCGCGATCCGATCCCCGCCCGGCCAACTCGGGGGAAGGCTGGGCTGACGGGCCGTGATCGCGACGGCGCAGCACCCGTAGACCGATGAGAGCTGGCCCAGGAAGGTGTCGGTGACGGCGAAGCGGCCCGTCGGCGTGGGGGTTTCGGGCACACCCACCGAAACCTTCCAGGCCTGCTCGACGCGGTCGCCGCGAAGGAGCTTCGCCGACCGCTCCGAGAGGTCGATCCGGATCTCGTAGTCGACGGAGGCGACCTGCAGCTGGCGCGGGTCGAGCTTGACCCAGCCAAGATTGCCGTTCTTCAGCAGCGGGGTCGGCGCGCCGATCCAGCTTCCCCGGCGCTCCTGGACCGAAAGCACGGTGGGCGAGCCGAACTCGGTCTTGGGGCCGAGCTCTCCGACGACGTGACCCCCCGGGCTGGCGCGGACCTCGATCCGCTCCCCGGATCGCACCTCGACCACGGGCGTGCCGTCGGCCGGGAGGGCGAGGGGGCCTCCCTGATCCGGCGCCCCCTCGGAGGCGAGCGTGGGCGCGGGCGCCTGGTCGGCGCGGGGCGCGCTCGAGCCGGACTCCTGCACGTCGGGGCCGGGGAGGATCCAGAGCGCGAGCGCGGCGCTGCCGGCGATCACGATCACGATCAGAGCGGCCTTTCCCATCGATCGATTCATACCGGCTTCCCCGGTCGGTGGCGCCGGACCGGCTCCCTCCTGCGAGCGATCATGCCGAGCGCGGCTCCGGTGGACCGAGCGGCATTCGGGTGAGCGGCGAGGGGTCGAACTGCTCTCCGTGGAGGACCCGTAGGAAGGATGCGACGACGGCGGGGTCGAACTGGGAGCCGGCGCAGCGCTCGAGCTCCCGGACGGCGGAGGCATGCCCGAGCGAGCGCCGGTAGGGGCGGTCGGTCACCATCGCGTCATAGGCGTCGCAGACGAGGATGATCCGCGCGCCGCGAGGGATCTGCTTGTGGGCCAGCCCGTCCGGGTAGCCGGCGCCATCCCAGCGCTCGTGGCTCGAGCGAACCAGGCGAGCCACCTCGGTCAGGGCCGGAATCCCGGCGAGGAGCTGCTCGCCGAGGATCGTGTGCCGCCTCATCTCCTCCCATTCATCGGCCGTGAGCGGGCCCTCCTTGTGGAGGATCGCCTCGGGAATCGCGAGCTTGCCGACGTCGTGGAGGATGGCTCCATGGACCGCGTCGGTGATCTCCTGCCTTTCGAGTCCGAGGTCCGCGGCGACGTCGGCGACGAGGCGCCCGACGTCGTGAGCGTGCTCGTGGAGGTCGGGGTCGCGGGCGCGCAGGACGGCGATCAGGACGTCGCGGAGTTGCGAGCGCGCGGAGCTCGGACGCATGTTCTTCATCGCGTACATCCGCTTGTCGGCGACGCTCAACGCGGCCGGTCCCGGCTGCACCTCGTCGGGCATGGAGACCCCGCCCCACGAGCAGCCGATCTCGATGTCGTTGACGGTGGTCGATAACGCGCGCACGGCGGCGGGGATGGCCTCCGTCGCACCCGCTGGGTCGACGAGCACGCAGAACTCGTCGCCGCCCATCCTGTAGGCCAGCCCCCACGGCTCGACGGCCCCTCCCAGCCGCCGCCCGAGCTCACGGAGGAGCTCGTCGCCCGCCGCGTGCCCGTAGGCGTCGTTGTAGGCCTTGAAGCCGTCGAGGTCGTAGATCGCCAGCACGGTCGGTCGCCGATCGAGGCGGGCCAGGTCGCCGAGCAACCGGCGCCGGTTGGCGAGGCCGGTGAGCGGGTCGGTGAGGGCCTCGCGCCGGCTCACGCCGAGCAGCTCGCCGTAGCCGCGCATGGCCGTGCCCAGCCGCAGCACGAGCAGGAGCATCAGCGCCACCGTCCCGACCTCGGCCACCGGGTTGAGGTCGGCGAAGGCCAGCCAGGAGATCAGGGCGACCCCGGTCAGCCCGGCGGCCAGCGGGGCCACGAGCGCCCGTCCGGGCGAGACCGTCTCCGGGGCGGCCGGCGCGCGAAGCCACGGTGCGAGCCCGATCAGCGCCGTTCCGAAGGCATAGGGGACGTCGATCCAGGTGCCGGCTTCGTAGCCTTCGCCGGCAGCCTGCACGGCGTAGACGGAATCGCCGGCGACGAGGAGCAGGAAGCCGGCGCCGATCGCCGCCGAGGTCGCGCTGAACTCCCAGCCGCGCAGCGAGAACCCGACCACGACCGCGCTGACCACGACGAGATTGGCGAGGGGCGGCACGAGCCCGTAGGCGACGCCCTTCTCGATCACCTCGTCGAAGACCGGCTCGAAGACGACCGCAGCCAGAAGCCCGGCGAGGGCGAGCGCCACGATCAGCCCGTCGAGGACGCTGGTGCGGGTCACGATCAGTCGCCTGGCCTTCGCGAGCATGATCAGCCCGACGAGGCCGGCAATCTGCAGGCAGAGCCAGAACCAGTCGGAGATCGAGGGGAACGGCGGCGCCGACATGCCCGCGATCCACAGGTTGAAGGTGATGCTGCCAAGCGCGTAGGCGCCGAGCCCGATCGCGAACGTGCTCCAGGCCCGACGCTCGCTCGGCTCCTCGCTCGCGCGCCATGCGCAGGACGCGGCGGAGACGACGAAGACCGCGATCAGCGACCAGTCGCCGAGCAGCTCGTACGCCGGGCCTCCAGAGGCGTGCGCGACCGCCGCAAACGTGACGGCTGCGAGGGTGGCGACGAGCCCCGCGAGCACGGCCCGCGGGGGCCCGTTGGGTCCCTGCCGGTCCACGGCCTCCTCGCGGGGTGAAGATGCTCCGCCGCCGGTCCTGTCCTCCGCTTGTCGGCGCTTGGGTTCGATCCCTTCCCCATCGGCCTCGACGGGTTTTTTCTTTACCGCCCCCGGGAGTACGCTCCCAAGGCATGCCGATCCCCGAGGAGCGACTCACCGAGCTTCCGATCGCCTGCTCGCTGCCGCCCGGCGAGCAGGTTCCGAGGGTCGATCGGTGGCGGGCGCTCGCGGCGCGCTATCTGCTCGACGAGGAGGCGACGGCTGAGGGCGTGCGACTGCGCTACCGGCTCGAGCCGGAGGCGGTCTCAGAGCTGGAGGACCTCGCTCGGCTGGAGCGGGATTGCTGCGGGTGGGCGGACTGGCGAGTCGAGCGAACCGATGACGCGGTCGTCCTCGAGGTCACGGCCGAGGGCGACGGAGCGGCCGCGGTGCGCTCGATGTTCGGCTTGGATTCGGCGGAAGCGCCGGGCTCGATGACACGCGGAAGCTGACGCCCTCGCCCTGAAAGCGGAACGGGGGCCTTCGCCGAGCGGCGTCGAAGGAGGGTTCATGCCCTCAAGCGTCTACGTGATCGAGCTGCGGCGGGAGGCCGGCAGGCGGCGAGACCCGCGCATTCCCTGGGTCTATGTGGGCTCGAGCGCCCGCGACCCCCAGATCCGCTTCGCCCAGCACCGGCGGGGATACAAGTCATCGGGCCTGGTCAAGCGCTTCGCGTGGCGGCTACGTCCTGACCTCTACGAGGATCTCGCGCCCTTTCCCGGCTCGCGGAGGGCGCAGGCGGCCGAGGTCTCGCGAGCTCGCGAGCTCGCGGGCGCCGGCTTCGTCGCGCACTGCGACGGCACCTCCTACGGCAAGGACGACGCGGCGGCCTGGTCGGAGTGGGAGGCGGAGCGGCTCGAGCCCGTCATCGCTCATCTCCGGGCAGCTGCCCAGGAGCTGCTCGACTCCTCCTTCGAGCCGCTCTCGCGGCAGCGCTGCGGCCAGCTCCTCCATGGCGAGCGCGGCTTCTGGGTCGACGAGTTCATCGATTCCGCCGACCCGCCGCCCGCCTACGGGCTCTTCTCGCACGTGCAGCTGGACGCCCTGGAGCGGGCGCTACCAGGCTCCCCCGCCGCCTCCGCCGGAGAACCCGCCTCCGCCTCCCCCCGAGAACCCGCCCCGCCGGAGCCGGATGACGCCTCCGGCGCAACCTGGCTCGAGAACCCGGAGGAAAGGCCGCCGAAGCCCGTGCTGAATCCACCGGGGTGGACCGCGTAGGCGGTCCAGACGCCCGCGCTCGCCGGCTCCTCCCCGACTGGGGGCGGGATCCGTCCGGACCGAGTGGTGCGCGTGCGCGTAGGCTCCGGCCGTGGCCGAGTCCATCGAGACCGAGATCGACGGGAGCACAGGCCGGATCCACGTCCGGCACTGGCCGAATCCCGACGCCGGCTACGTCGCGCTGATCGCCCACGGCTACGGCGAGCACGTCGGCCGCTACGAGCACGTCGCCGAGCACCTCCTCGCCGATGGAGCTGCCGTCCTCGGGCCTGACCACCTCGGCCACGGCAGCTCGGAGGGGGAGCGGGCGCTGATCGAGCGCGGGGAGGACCTCACCACCGACCTCCACGAGGTGGCCGAGCTCGCCCGGCGCGAGCATCCCCGCCTGCCGCTCGTCCTGATCGGCCACTCGATGGGAGGCCTGATCGCAACCCGCTTCGCCCAGCGTTACCGCGGCGAGCTCGCGGCCCTCGTCATCTCGGGCCCGATCATCGGCGGCAACCCGGCGATCGCGGCACTGCTCGACCTCGATCCGATCCCGGACGTGCCGATCGACCCCGAGGTGCTCTCCCGCGACCCCGCAGTCGGCGCCGCCTATGCCGCCGATCCGCTCGTCTACCACGGCCCCTTCAAGCGCGCGACCCTCGAAGCGCTGTTCGCGGGCGTCGAGTCGGTTGCCCGCGAGGGCTCCCTGGGAGATCTGCCCACGCTCTGGATCCACGGCTCCGAGGACGCCCTCGCGCCGCTGGAGCCCACCCGAGCGGCGATCGAGCTGATCCGCGGGGAGCGCTTCGAGGAGCGCATCTACGAGAACGCGCGCCACGAGATCTTCAACGAGATCAACCGCATCGAGGTGCTCGCCGACGTCACCGGTTTCCTGCACCGGGTCCTCTGAGGGGGCTCCCGCCCGTGCGGACTGGCGGCGCTCAGCCCGGCCAACCGGCGTGATGCTCGCGCACCCTCGCTACCTCAGCTGCGTTCCGAGGGCCGTGAGTGGCGTGCCGACCACCGACCTGGCGCCGGATGTCGTCCAACTCGTCGCGCGTGAACTCGCAGTTGCGGGTGGTCGGCTCGACGCCGTACACGCGCGCCCCGTTCAGCCCTAGCACCTTCGCCTTGATCTCCTTGGTCAACTCGGGATAGCCAAAGCGCTCCTGGAACTCCTTGGAGATCTCGAAGGAGCGGAAGGTCTGGATCTGATCCTGCGGAGAGCCATAGAAGATGCAATCCGTTCCCCAAAGCACGTTGTCCTCGCCAACGTGCTTGAGGAGCTTCCCGAGCACGTGCGCAGACTGCGTCGGGTCGCGCATGATCGTCCACCAGGTCGAACCGAGCTCGGTGTAGACGTTCTCGTTCGCCCCTACGCCGGCCCGCTTCATCGCCGAGATCAGCCGGTTGACGCCCAGGTGGGCCGTTTCCTCGGTGTAGGGGCCCTCGGCAGGGCCAGTTCGCTCGAAGCCCGAGTGGTAGACGATGAAATTGACGTCAGGGAAGTCTCGGGCCGCGAACGGGACGTCGTCGGGGGTGGCGTACTCGCTCCCCCCTCCGAAACCCTTGTGAGCGCAGATGATCTTCACGTCCAGCTCGCGCGCCTTCTCGATGAACGCATGCCCGACCTGCGCCAGCCCTGAGTCGCGGTCATCGAGGCGCCAAGCGTTACCGGGGTCGCCAAAGGCGTCGGGGAAGTTGGTGAAGACCTTCCATGCGGCAATCGGATACTGCTTGGCGTTACGCTCCATCTCGTCCAGGTTTGCCTGCAGCGAGCCATAGTTCGGAAGTGCCTGGGCGTGGAGGAGCACCGACTCCCAGCCGCAGACCAGCTCCGCCGTAACGCGCGTCTCATCCATGATCGCCGCCGAGAGGGGACTTCCCTGAGGGGCGATCGGGAGCGCCGACAACGTGACCATGCTGGTGTCGCTGCGCAGGAAGAACTCCTCCAGGAAGACCTCGCGCGCAAAGCAGGCTCGCGGATCGTCCGCCCCGCAGCTGACCTGCGGGAACACCGCCCCGAAGAACGGCTCACCCGGCGGGTCTCGCATCAGGTCGTACTCGAGGTGGTGTCCCTGCACGTCGAAGATGAACTCCTCGCCCGCAAGAGCCGAACGGGCAGCGTCGGCGTCTTTCCCCGCCTCCGGCGGAACCGAATACGTCCCACCCGTGGTGTCTTCCCCGGACTCGCCCAGGCAGCCCTGGAGCACCAGCAAGGTCGTAGCGGCCGCGCTCGCGGTATAGAGGAAGTTGCGCCGGGACATGCCGACCTCACGAGCGTTGGCATCGCACTCGAGCCGCGCCCGCTTGATGGCCTCGCGCTCGACGGCGGTCAGGGGCGCCGGCACGAACTCACCGTTCGAGCAGGGGCCGAACTTGATCGGAAGCCCAGGATCCTCGGGCGGGCGGGTCATCCCGGCTCACCCTTGCGTTGCCGGCGCATGATCAGGGTACGGCTGAGGAGCGGCCTGAGGTCCCGCTTGGACGAAGCCAGCGCTTCGCCGTCGACCGCCCCCTGGGCGGCCCGCCGAGATGACGGGCCGCCTCGGTGGTCGGTTGGCGACGACGACTGCCGTCGCCGAATGGGTGGGTCAGTCGTCGTCGTTGGCCTCGGAGCCGCTCTCGGCCTCCTCGCCCACGACGTCGAAGTCGCGGTTGAGCTGGACGTCGGTCTCGCTGCCGTCGTCGAGGGTGACCTCGACCTCGTAGAAGGACTCCTCGTCGCCGAGCTCCGTGTCGCTGACGGTGCCCTCGCCGAGGTGCTCGAGCGCTGCGGCCTCCGCCTGCTCGAGCGCGGAGCCCGTGATCGGGGCCTCGCTGTCGCCCGTGTCGTCGTCGGCGCTGCCGGCGACCGCGATGCCCGTGCCGCCAGCGGCGACCGCAAGGGCCGTCGCGCCGATCGTCCCGTACTTCGTTCGCTTGTTCATCTCATCTCTCCTCGGGGGTTGGTATTGCGATTGCCCCGTTCGTTCTACGGAGGGCAGATGAAACGACGATGAGGAACTGTAGCTTCGAACCTTGCCTGAGCTGGGGGCCACGGGTAGGCAGCTCGGCAGCGACGCGCCCGGACCACTACAACTCCCGCCATGAAGCTCTACGTCTGCTGGGGAACGTTCCCCGTCCCGTGGCCGCGACGTGACCGCACGTGGCGCCCCGCTGGCCACCCGTGCAAGATCGCCCACGACGCGCTGAAGGAGGCCGGCCACTCGCCGGAGGTGGTGAAGGTCTACGGGCTGGCGCCGCTGCCCGACGTCACGAGCGGTCGCAAGGAGGTCAAGCGGCTGACCGGGGAGAGCTTGGTCCCGGTTCTCGTCCTCGACGACGGCGAGATCATCAAGGACTCGAAGAACATCGAAGCCTGGGCGCGCGACAACCCGGCCGGGCGGGACGGCCGGGGGCGAGATGGCGCTCGGTAGACCAGCCGGCGCCCGTTCTCGTCTTTTCTCATTCTGGAGCCGAGACGGTGCTCCGTCGGTGCGCTGTCGATCGGACCTTCGCCTGAGCGGGACTTCCTGATGCCGGATGAGGGACTCGAACCCCCGACACGCGGATTATGATCGGGGAAAAGGGAGAGGATCTGGCTTATTCAAGCCATTTAGAGGTGCTGTTAGGTCATCCCAGTTACGCACGAACTGATGAGTTCGGTGCACCGTTGGGTGCACGGACGCGGCGGAAGCGGAAGGCGCGGCGATGGGCACGCTGACCGAGCCGGCTGCCACGTTCGACTCCCTCCGGCTCGGTACCCATTCGGCTCGACGCGAAGCCAGTTGAGCCTCCTCTGTCGGCGCGGCGAACGAACGACCGGTCTGGCGGCGTTTCTTTTCCCTCACCGCGGAGTCCGCACAGCGCCTAAGCCGTGATAAGCATTTCACTGTGAGTGAGCTAACCCCGGAGGAGCGACAAGACCTCGCGGAGCGAGACCGGCGGTATCGCGAACGGAGACGAGTCGAGCAGCTCGAGGACTCGCCCGTCGGCGCGGCTCGACGCGCGTTTGAGGCTGGCGACGAGATCTTTCAGTGCAGCTTCCAGGCAATGTCGCAGCGCGCCGCCGTTAGCGCCTTCGCCCCAGTCACACCTGACCAGGAGGAGGCCGATCCGGCGTCATTGCTCAACGGCATCGCGGGCCAAGGTTGGGAGACCGTCGCCGCAGACTTCGTGTTCGTAGCGACGGGTGAAGTCTCCCGCAATCGCTGGATCCTTACGGGCTCGAAGGTCGCCGTTGGAGGGATAGTCATTGGTTACTACGTCTTCAGGCGGAAGTCGCAGGGGTGTAGGCGGTAGGTCACGAAGCTGTGTTTGCCGGTCGCCGGTCGCTTCTGAGGTCGAATGACGCGTATCACGCCGAGTGATCCACAAATGCCGTCTAGCCTTGGCCGAGTGTCCAAGATTCCTCCGCGTTATCAGCCGTACCACACGCAGCAGGGTGAACCGCAGCTGGTGGACGCCTTCGTCCTCTTCTTGGACCTGCTCGGCACCAAGGCATCCACCGCCAAAGAGGCGGAGCGAAACCTTGAGGTCACCGCGCGCGCACTGAAGCGAGCGAATGACTGGGCCGGAGGAAGTGACGCCGGGTCCACCGTCGTCAAATGGTTCAGCGACAACCTTGCCCTTGCGGATCTCCCAGATCGTTTCCCAGGGCAACTGCCATTCGGTTTCCAGCTGATCACTGCAGCCTGGATGCAGCTCGACCTCGCCATGATGGGCCTCGTTTCGCGCGGTGGTATGACGAGAGGGCCCTTCTTCGCAAATGACATGTTCGTCTACGGTCCCGCGCTCATCGAGGCATATGAGCTTGAGAGCAGTACGGCGATCTACCCGCGCATCGCCTTGTCAGCCAGTCTCGCGGCCGATGCCCTTGAAGAGTTAGCTGAGGTAGGGGGCGGGAGTACGGAGGTCCACCGCAAGCTGCTGGCTGTGGACGAGGACGGAGTCGTCTTTGTTGACTATCTGAGCTCGATCTACGACGAGCCAGACGAGGTCGAGGCTTTCTTGCGGAACCACAAGGACCACATCGAGGCGCAACTCGATCAGCATCGCGGTGATCCTCACGTTCACCTGAAATATCGGTGGCTCGCCGAGTACCACGATCGCTTCTGTCGGCGTGGGTTCGTGCCTGAATACCGCGAGCGGCTCGTGATCGGCCCAAACGAGGGGCCGGAGTTGGAGGCCTTGGGCCAGGAGGTCCCAGTTCCCGCGCCGCCCGAGTCAACCGGCCTGGAGTTCTGAGCGCGCGGCCAGCGCCGCCAGCCGCGGGCGTACGATCAAGGACGTCATGCCGTGTGGTGACTCCCTTGAGCTTTCGGATGGGACCGCCAAGGAGCTGGGCTTGCGCGCGCTCGACTCCTCAGCGATCGAGCTGACGAATCCGGAGTGTGCAGGTCGATACATCCTGATTGTGAAGATCGATGACGACTCGCTCTCTGATCGGCGGGCGAGCTTTCACCAGAGCGAGTCCGCAGCTCGGGCGGCGATCACCGCCGTTGCCCAAGGGTGGTGGCCGGACTGCCTCGTCGACCGCGAGGCACCGGTCGAACTGGCGGTCCGCGACGCAGCCGCCGGAGACGGCAGCCTCGGAGATCGGTGCCCGTTCGACGAAGATCACGTGATTTTTGCCTAACCGGGCAGCGGGGCGGATGCCGTTGAGGTGAGCGCAGTCGCTCATTTGGCCGGCGCTGGGCGAGATACGCTGCTGACCGTGGAGGCTCTGGAGTTATCAGCGGAACAGGTGCGGGCGGTTGCGAGCTGGTCGATCGACGGACCTGACTTCTTGCCAGTGTCACTGCTCGCCACTAAGCCGCGCTTCGTCTCGACCTGGGAGCCCGGAGACATCCTTGCGGTCCAAGGCGACGCGTCCGTGCATCTCGGAGTCGAAGGGGAGATCAGGAGCGCGGTGCCGCCGATCGGGCCCGACCCTCCCTGAGCGTTCGATGACCTCGACGAGTCCGGGCCCGCGCGACCAGTTGATCACGCGCCTGCTCGAGGAGCTTCTCGCAGGTCTCGACGGCGAGGTTCTTGATACCCAACGTCTGGATCCGGCGGAGGCTCCGGAGCGGCTGGCTCGGCATCTCATGGAGTCGCTGCGCCGCGCCCTCGATCCGGATGTGCCTGCCGACGATCAGGCTGCGCGCGTCAATGCACTTCTAGATCGGATCGGTGGTGACGGGTCCGCGGGAGACGCGGTGGTAATGCCGGCTCGGTTGCTCCAAGGGATCAGGTCCCGATCCGCACTGGGCGATGTCGTGCCTCTCCCTCCGTCGCCGGCGACACCGTTTAGCCAGAGCGATCTCCTGGTCAACGCCGAGGGCCAGCCGAACGTTGGCTCCGAGTTGCGGGCAGAGCTTGCGACCGCGGACTCGGTGGATCTCATCTGCGCTTTCGTCATCTGGTCTGGTGTACGGCATGTCCGCGAGGCGCTCGCAGGCGTAGTCGGGCGGGGCGGGCGCGTCCGCGTGATCACGACGACCTACATGGGGGCGACTGAGAAGGCCGCTGTTGACGCCCTCGTCAAGCTGGGCGCCGAGGTGCGAGTCGCGCTTGACGCCCGGACTACCAAGCTTCATGCAAAAGCGTGGCTCCTTGAGCGCGAGTCGGGCCTGAGTACGGCGTTCGTCGGCTCCTCGAACCTCTCTCATACCGCCTTGTTTGACGGTCTCGAATGGAACGTGCGGCTGTCCTCGGTGGATGCCGGCCACGTCATCGACCGGGTCCGGATGACGTTCGAGAGTCACTGGGCTTCAGAGCACTTCGAGCACTACGACCCGGCGATCAACGGCGACGAGCTGAGCCGTGCTCTGCGCGAGCATGAACGCCGGTCGCTCGGCGAGGCGTCCACGATCTCGTTCGCGAACCTCGACGTGCGTCCGTATCCCCATCAGCGGCGGATGCTCGAGGAGCTGATGGTCGAGCGTGAGCGCCACGATCGCCACCGGAACCTGGTCGTTGCGGCAACCGGTACGGGGAAGACCGTCGTTGCCGCGCTGGACTACCGACAGCTGCGGGAACGCGATGGTCGGGACCTTTCCTTGCTCTTTGTCGCTCACCGTGAGGAGATCCTTCGCCAGTCGCTCGCGACGTATCGCGCAGTCGTTCGCGATGGCACGTTCGGCGAGATCCACGGCGGCGGACGGATCGCCGAGGGCAAGCACGTGTTCGCGATGGTGCAATCGCTCGGAGAGGCGCGGCTCGACCAGCTGGCGGCCACTGCATTCGACGTTGTCGTTGTCGATGAGTTTCATCACGCGGCGGCCCCGACCTACGATCGGCTGCTGCGCCGCGTGGAGCCGCAGGAGCTCCTCGGCTTGACCGCAACGCCGGAGCGGCTGGATGGTCAGGACGTCACGCAGTGGTTCGGCGGGCGGATTGCGGTCGAGCTGCGTCTCTGGGAGGCCATCGACCAAGGCTTCCTCGTTCCGTTCCAGTACTTCGGTGTCGCCGACGGCACCGACCTGAGCCAGGTCAAGTGGCGGCGTGGGGGTTACGTGGCGAACGAGCTGAGCAAAGTGTTGTCGAACGACGACCTCCGGGTGGGAAAGCTCCTGGACGCCATCCAGCGGCTCGTTATGAACCCGAGCTCGATGCGGGCGCTTGGTTTCTGTGTCTCGAAGGAGCACGCGCGTTACATGGCGCGCAAGTTCACCGAGGCAGGGCTGGAGAGCGTTGCCTTGACGGGCGACGACGCGCCGGCTGACCGCAGCCGGCATCTGCAGGCGCTTCAAGCTGGCCGACTTCGATGCATCTTCTCCGTCGAGGTCCTCGGAGAGGGGGTCGACGTCCCGGCCGTCGATTGCCTTTTGCTGCTGCGCCCGACAGCGTCGGCGACCGTCTTCACTCAGCAACTCGGGCGCGGCCTTCGGCGTGCGGCAAACAAGAGCCACCTAACGGTGATCGACATGATCGGCCAGCACCGGCGGGAGTTCCGATTCGAGGACCGGCTACGGGCGATCTTGGACGTTAGACGCGGTGGCGTACTCGACCAGGTCGCCGCCGACTTTCCGTTCCTGCCAGCCGGCTGCACGGTCGATCTCGACCGCCAAAGCCGCGAGATTGTGCTCGACAACCTGAGGGAGGCGGTTCGCCGGTCGCGTTGGGCAACTCTGGTCGGGGATCTGAAGACGGAAGTCGACGACGTGCACATGGGCGAGTTCCTCGATCGTCATGAGCATCGTCTCGAAGACATCTACAAGCGAGGGAGTTGGACGGGCCTGCGGCGCGATGCCGGTCGGGCGACGGCAGCGGCAGCGGACACGGAATTCGAGACAAACTCGCTCAAGGCACTGAGCCGCTGGACACACGTCGACGACCCCGAGCGCGTTTCGTACTACCGACAACTCCTCGAGGCTGATGGCCCACCGGAGCCCGACGATCTCGAGGATCGGTTTCGCCGATTGCTGACGATGGCCGCCTGGGGGCTCGGCTCGGGGCGTTCAGCGTCGACGTCGCTTTCGGAGTACTTCACGTCACTCTGGCGGGAACAGGCGGTCCGATCCGAATCGGTCGAGCTGCTCGACGTCCTCGATGCCCGGTCGCGAACCCGGAGTGCTCCGTCGCTGCTTCCGCCCGAGATCCCGTTGACCGTTCACGCGCGCTATTCGCGCCAGGAGGTGATCGCCGCGCTTGGATTCGGCGAAGGCGTGAAGCCGAAGGTCACTCAAGGAGGGATTTTGTGGGCGCCGGAGGCAAGAAGCGATGTCTTCTTCATCGACCTGCACAAGTCAGAGCGCGATTACTCGCCGACCACGATGTACAGGGACTACGCAATTAGCCGCGATCTGTTCCATTGGGAGTCTCAGTCGCGCCAGACGCCTCAGCAGCCGACCGTCCAGCGCTACATCAACCACAAGGCCGAGGGGACGCGGGTTCTGCTTTTCGTCCGCGAGCGCAGATCATTCGAGCTTGGAACTCAGGCGTTCACGTTCCTTGGGCCGGCCGAGTACGTCGACCACCACGGCGAGCGACCGGTCGCGTTCACCTGGCGTCTCCCCGTCCCGATGCCGGAGGGTTTGTTCGAGGTTGCCAGGAGCGTTGCCGCGGCGTAAACGACCGATCCCTAACACCGGCCTTGCCGCGCGCTACGTAGCGGTCTCGGGATCAGGGTCGTACACGCTCGGCGGGAGCGCATCGCTTCGAGCTTCCTCCTCATCTCGTTCGTGTAGGTCGAACTGGTCGCGGGCCACGTCAACACGCGCCCAGTAGCGGCCCAGCTTGATTTTCAGCTGTCGGCGGGCCTCGGGGTGCATCTGGGTGATCCGCCGTGGCGGACCGCGCAGGAAGTCGTCCGCGACCAGCGAGGGTCGAAACAGACAGGCGACACTCTCGTCGAAGAAACCGTCAAGCGCCGGCAGGTACATGTAGGCGTGGAGGCCGTCGCGCGAACGCAGCAGGCCGAGGTTTCGCTCGACTGCATCGGTCGCTGAAGCGACCTCGTCAAGCGGCAGGATCGGAACCAGCACGCGGTAGGGGTGGGCCGGTCGCGGATCGTCCGCGAGCTGGTCGTACATGTCGCATGTGGGGGAGATCAGAAGCCCGAAGCCGAACGCGATCTCGCCGAGGTAGTGCTTGGCTGGCTCGGCGTCCTCATCGGTTAGGAGCGTCGTCGGCTGATCCCCGAACGGGATGGCCTCGAACACGTCTCCAGAGAAGAGCACGCGCGACCACGCGTCCATCCAGTACTCGTCGTCGGCTGGCCGGTGGATCTTCTGAGCCACGTCGCTGAACGTAGCGACGGGATGCGACGGATCGACTCAGTCGACCGGCGTTGCTTCGCTGACCGAAACGACATCGTCGCTCTCGGCAAGCGGGGGGAGCCCCTCGTACATCCGCGCCCGTGCCGCCTCGACGTCTTCGGGACGGAAGCGCCGAACACCGCTGGGTAGACGAACAGCCGGAATCAGCCCGCGCTCTTCCCAGCGGCGGATCGTGTTCTCGCTTACTCCGAGGGCTCGTGCGGCCTCTCGGACCTGCATCAGCTCGGCCATCGCGCGCTCCTTGGTCGGGACAGGGAGAGGATAGCGGGCATGGTGGACATGGGCAAGGTGGGGGAGATGGTGGACTTTGGGAGTTCTATCGGCAGGGTGGACCGAAGACTCGAGCGACTATTGGCGGGGGAGACGGCGCGGCCCGGAGGTAGAGGTCCATGGGCCCGAGTATCGCGCGACGCGCGGCTAGTAAGTCCGAATCAGTCGCGCCCAATGCCTCGGCTACTCATCTTTCGGGATCGCGCTTACATGGTGTGCGGGCCCAGCGAGCGTCAAGTTGATAGCAGCGCCGGCACCGAGGCGCCGGCAACGTAGCTCGCGGCGGCCGTTCGTGCCGATCACAATCTCGACCGCCTCGGCGCCGGTGACCGACTGGGCTACCAATAGATCGGTCTCGTAGCCGCAGAGCTTCGGCAGGGGTTTGACGGACTCGAGCAACGAGGCCGGGTCTGCGGTCGGGTCCGTGGCCGGATCGAGACCGACTTTGAACTCCTCGGCTTTGTCTGGGATCGCGACCCTCGCTCCCGCCCCGAGTACGCCGCAGACAATCTCAGCCACTGCGGTGTCGCGTTCGTTGACGGCTTCGGGCATGGCTCGCGCGCCGCCGTCGCGACGATTGAGCAAGGCGAGGGCGGTGGCGATCCACGCCGCCGTCTGCCAGACCTCGGTGGCCTCGGCCGATGGCGCCGGTAGCCCGTCGACTTCGATGCCGCCGTCAGGCAGGAGGCCTGGACATTCGAGGGTCAGGTTCGCGGCCTGACCCAGGGCCTGGACGAAGCCCAGACCGGCAAGAGCGACGGTCGGCGGCTCGTCGCCGACGGCGAGGGTCACGTCGAGAACAAGCTCGCGCTGGTCCTCACCGGCGGCCGGACCGTCGTCGCCGTCGTAGGGATTGACGTCGAAGCCGATGACGCAGCCGCCCACAGCGCCTGCCCAGGCGCTGATGGCTTTGGCAGGCTCGGGCACGCGATACAGCGGGATGGCCGGCAAGGATTTTGGAGTGCCGTCGGGCGTCTGAAGGCCGATCGTCAAGGCCAGCGGCTCCGATAGCCCGACCTCCATTGAGCCCCGGCGCAACAGGCCATCGGCATCGGTTTGGTCATCGAATAGGTCGGGAACGTCTCCGGGGTCAAGCCCGACGACTTCGGACCCACCGACTCGGATCGGCTGGCCTTTGGCCAGGCTGGCGCGGATGCGCTGGCGCGCCTGCTCGCCCTCCGGTGTCTGCGCGAACCAGAGCGTCGGCGCCGTGACCTCGGCGCCGAGCGCCGGCTTGGCCGAGGTCTCGGTCACGTCTGCGCTTTCGCGCAACGTCAGCGTGTAGCGCGGGAGCCCGGCTTCGGCGCCGTGCTCGATCGCGAACACGCCCCGTCCGTCGGGCAGCACATCATCGCCGGCGCCGGCATGCCAGCCGGAGACGCCGTATGCAAACAACGGGTCATCGGCGCCGATAGTGGCTGCGTGGGCGGAGACGCTCGCAGCACCCTCGGCGACGTCGACCGCCTTGGCCAGGGGGTTGACGCCGTCTTGTTTCATCATGGCGAGGACGGGGCGGATGTACTCCGAGAAAGCTCCGTCGCTCAGCTTCTCGATCAGCTTCGGGTGGTCGGCAACCCGCGACGCCAGGTCGTCCCAGAGGTCGAGCGTCTTCAGATGCGGGTAGCGCCTCTTCTGCTCGGGGACGAAGGTCTGGCTCCAGAACTTGCGTGAGCCCTTGGTCAGCGGGCGAGGAAAGACGAAGGTGTAATGGCCTGGAGCATCGACGGCCGGCTCGTCCTCGGCGAGCATGGCCGAGGACAGTGAGTTACGGCAGTCGTCCCAGTCGATCTTCCCGACCTGGTTCTTGGCTTGCCAGCCGCGCTCGGGTGGAATCTCGCGGTCGGAGAGCACGTCCACGCCCCCGTCGGCGCCGGGAGCGGTGCGAAAGGCGTCGGGGTACTTGTCCCGCGCGAGGCGAAGCGCGAGATTCTCGAGGCCATCGTCGCTGAGGCTGACGAGCTGGTCGATCAAACGCTGGCGGTAGCGGGCCGGATCGAGCATCGTTCATAGGTTAGGAGGGCGGGGTGGTCGATGTCCCGTGCCAGAGGCGAGTCGGGCGCGGTGGCTAAATATCTAACAAAGTCCACAATGTAGCTTATGAAGTAGCTTCCCTTGCGCTAAACTTCCCCGTCGATGCCAGACGAGGAATCAGAAGTCGTTCTCAACGTGCGCCAGGCGGCGCGGCTGCTGAGCGTGCACGAGAACACGATTCGCAATTGGGTCAAAGACGGTCGACTTGAGAGTGTGCGCCTGCCCGGCTCGCGCTTTCACCGCTTTCGCCAGACCGATGTCGAAGCCCTAGCCGCACGGCGCCGTCGCTCTGATGCCTCGCTCGCAACGGCGCGCAAGGTGATCGGGCCCGAACTCGTTGACGCAACGCAGCTTCACCAGTGGGCTGAGCGCCAGCAGGCGCGCGGTCTCTTCCCACTCCTGATCCGACGCCTTCTCGTCGCGACCCCCGGGGTCAGCGCTATCTCGGTCCGCACGGCCGAGGGCACGGACCTGTCGGGATGGGATGGCCGAGCGCGATCAACCGGTAGCGCCTATCTGCCGTCTGGCGAGCTGCTGCTGGAGTTCGGGGTCGGCAAGGCCATTCCCAGGAAAGCGCAGGAAGACTTCGACAAACGAGCAGCCGAACTCGGCGACGACGTGGCGGATCTCACGTTCGTTTTCGTCACGCCGCGTCGCTGGGCCGGCGGCCCCAGCTGGGCCCGCGAGCAGGCCAAGGCCGGACCGTTCGCCGATGTCCGGGTTCTCGACGGCGACGACATCGAGGGTTGGCTGGTCGAATCAGCCTCGGTCCATTACTGGATCTCAGAGGAGCTCGGCCGCAACCCAAAGGACGCAACCACGCTGGAGCGTTGGTGGGAGCGTTTCGCCGGCCGGACCGACCCCACGCTTCCCGAGGGGTTATTCCTGGCTGGCCGCGAGCAGGCCCGCCAGCCGCTCTTGCAGCGACTCGAGAAAGGGCCAACCGCCGTCGCCGTGACGAGTGCCTGGCGAGAGGAAGCCCTGGCGTTCGTCTATGCGGCGCTCAACAGCGAGCCCGAGCGCGAGCTCGCGCAGCAGGCTCTAGTCATTCGCACGGCGGAGGTTTGGGAGCGCACGGCAACGCAGGCCGAAGGCAGCATTCTCATCCCTCTCTTTTCTGAGCCCGACACCGGTCTCGCCCTGCGCCACGGCCATTCCGTCATCTGGCCCGCCGATCGCGAAGAGAGCTTTGGCGCGACGATTGACCTCGGCGCCCTAAACCGCGAAGGTGCTCGCGAGGTACTCGAGCAAGCGGGCCTGCCTTACGACCAGGCGTACAGCCTGTCGGGCAGGGCGCGCCGCAGCATGCCCTCGCTGGTGCGCCGACTAGCCCGCGATCCTCTATTCAGGCGCCCGCGCTGGAGCCAGGGCGAAGATGGCGCATCGATGGCCCCGTTGGCGCTGGTAGGCGGCTGGACTGATTCGGAGGCCGATCTCGAAGTCGTCGGCTCGATCGCTGGCGCTTCCGCGACTGAGATCGAGCGCACCCTTACGCCCTGGCTTGAGGTTCCCGACGCTCCGTTTCTGCGCTCGGGAGGGCGCTGGTATCTGGCCTCGCGCGAGGACGCCTCCGCGCTCTTGTCCTCGCGGCTGACTCGTGGTCAGCTCCAGATCTGGCATGAGAAAGCGATCGAGGTCCTCACTGAATCCGATCCAGCGTTGGAGCTGCCACTTGAAGAGCGCTATATCGCTGGCGTGCGAGGCAAGAAGCGTCGCTTCTCGGGCGCCCTCCGTTCAGCCTTTGCTGAAGGAGCCGCAGCGCTTGGCGCCGACAGGGAGACCGTGCTCCCACGCGGGCGGACAGGGGCCGAGCGCGCTGCCTTTCTCGTCCGTGAGGTGCTGGGCTGTGCCGCTGAGCAGGAAAGCGGTGAGCTTTGGGCGGCGATCTCCGACCAGCTGCCACTTCTAGCCGAGGCAGCCCCAGCCGTCTTTCTCGACGCCGTCCACGACGATCTCGACCGCGATGAGCCGACTCTGCGCAAGCTCTTTCAGGACAGCCACGCGCAGTCGGCCTTGTTCACCTCTTCGCCGCATACCGACCTGTTGTGGGCGCTCGAGAGTTTGGCTTGGTCGCAGGAGTATTTCCCGAGCGCCGTCTTGGCCCTGGCCCGGCTAGTTGCCGTGGATCCGGGGGGCCGGCTCTCGAACCGTCCCCTCGCCAGCCTCGGGACGATCATGGTCATCTGGATTCACCAGACGTCGGCGACGCTTGAGCAGCGCCAAGTGGCGCTGACGCGCATCTGCGATCTCGACCCTGATCTCGGCTGGCAGTTGGTCCGTCTCTTGTGGCCAAGGTCTCAGACTGCGGTGTCCCCTCCGTGCGGCCCGCGCTTTCACGACTGGGCACCGGAGGTCCGCGAGGTGGCGCTCGAGGAGTGGCTCGACGTCGTCCAGCATCTTGTCGAGCTGGCGATCAAGCTCGCACAAGATGAGACCGAGAGATGGTGCGATCTGCTGCAGCGCCTTGGCCCGGTGCCTGTCGCCGGCCGCGAAGCGCTCTTGACGGCGCTCGAGAGCGCGTTGGAGCGAGGAGTGTTTGCCGGGTCTGAAACGGTGATCTGGGAGAGGCTCGGCGAGGAGATTGCTCGCCACCGCATACACGGTGAGGCGCACTGGTCGCTGAGCGAGGAAACGCTCGAGCGCATGGAGACAATCCGCAGGACCGTTGAGCCCGAACAGGACCTTGAGCGCTCACGTCACTTGTTCACGCGGTGGCCCGAGGGCGAGGGTCTGGACAAGTCGAGCTACTCCGACTATCTCGAAAAGCTCCTCGAGATGCGCAGGGAAGCCTTGGAGCGGATCGTCGAAGAGCAAGGGCTGCACGGCGTCGAGGAGCTTGTCGACCGAGCTGAGGTGCCGGCCGAGATCGGCGACCTCGTCAGCCTGCTCTTCTCAGATCGCTTCGAAGAGGAGTTTCTCGGCTGGCTGGCTGCCGACGACGAAGCACGCGCCGCGCTGGCCCGAGGCTGGGCGACCGGTGAGGTGCAGCGAAAGGGATCCAAGCGCCTAACCGAGCTGCTTGGCCAGCTGCCAGCCAGTGCCACGGAAGAGAGGCTGACTCTCTTGATTGCCGCTGGAGCGCGCGCCTCGACGTGGGACCAGCTGGCAAGCGAGACGACCGAGGTGATCGAGCGCTACTGGCAGACGATGGATACCTGGGGCATCGAAGCCGCTGATGTGGAACGGGCTGCCGACGAGTTGCTGGAGCGCGGTCGGGGGTGGGCTGTTCTCCAGCTTCTGTCAGCCCAGCTTCACAGTGTCGAGGACGAGGCGCGGCCTTTTGCTGACGACGTTGTACTGAGGGCTCTTCAGGTCAGCCTCGCTGACAAGCGAACCGAGTCCCTGAACGCCTCGATGGCCGGCTATGAAGTCGGGGTCCTTCTTGACTACCTGGTGGCCGGGGAGGTCGAGCCAGGTCTTATCGCCAGCTTTGAGTACGCCTACTTCACGCTCCTTGAGGATTACCGAGCACCGGAAGCGCTTTATGCCGAGCTCGCGCGCACTCCCGAACTCTTTGTCGAATTCGTCCAGCGTGTCTACCGGGGAGCCCAGGAGGAACCACGCCAGCTGAGCGCCGAGGACGAAACGCACGCCGAGCAAGCGTGGCTTGTCTTACATCACTGGCGATCGGTTCCGGGCCTCGCCGACGACGGCAGCCTCGATGGTGAGCATCTCAAGCGATGGGTCACCGACGCGCGGTATGCGCTTTCCGAACTCGATCGCGCTGACATTGGCGACGAGCAGATCGGCCAGCTATTGGCCTCAAGTCCGGAGGGTCATGACGGCATATGGCCGCCTGAGCCAGTTCGAGAACTGATCGAGACTCTTGGTTCAGCGCACCTCGAAACCGGCGTCAACATAGGTCGCGTCAACAATCGTGGCATCACCTCCCGCGGCGTTTACGCCGGCGGGGAGCAGGAGCGCGACCTTGCCGCCCGCTACCGCGAGTGGGCTGCGGCGACTCGTGACGAGTGGCGGCGGACCAGTCGTCTGCTGCGCGAACTGGCCGATGAATACGACAGCGATGCCCGCTTCGAAGACGTACGCGCCTCGGTGCGCTCAGACCTGGGCTGAGGCGGCGATTTCCTCGATCTTCCCCGCCGGCGCAGAAGTACCCGCGCTCGACCTGACGGAATTGTTCTTCTCCTCGAAGTTGGCCGCTTTGACTCACGGGCTGCACCGCCAGGTCTGCCACCAGACACGGGTGGTGGGCAGGTCCGCAAATGAGGGAGGCGCTCGCGCAATGCTCAGCGGGAGATCCAGCGAGCTACGTACGGGCGTGCGCGGTGGGTGCGCGGTCGCCTCAAGAGCCCGACCCAGAAGAGGCGAAAACACCCGATTTGCAGGACCTTCGCGATGCCGGAGGAGGGACTCGAACCCCCGACACGCGGATTATGATTCCGCTGCTCTAACCGACTGAGCTACTCCGGCGGGACGGGGATGGTAGCGGCGGCTAGCCCTCCAGCGGGAAGTCATCGCGGCCGCGGATCGAGTCGAGATCCTCGTCCTCCGCGGCCCAGCCCTCGATGCGGTCGTCAGCTCCCCCGAGGGCGATCTGCAGGCGCGCGATCGCCTCGTCGCCTCGCCCGGCGAGCGCGTTGTAGCAGGCCAGCTGGTAGTTGAGTCCGGGGCTCTCGGGGTGATCGGCGAGCCCCTCGGAGAGGATCTCGATCCCGCGCTCGTATTCGCCTGCGGCGTATGCCGGCTCCGCCGCGTACCAGTACTCGAAGGGCGACGGGGGAAGCGCCGATCCCGGCTCCCCGCCGACCACCAGCACCGTCGTCCCCGACTCGGCGGCGTGGGCCTCGCGCTTCTCGCCCACGTCGACGCGGAGCATCGTCCCCCGCGGGGCATCGATCTCCTCGCCCTCCACCACGAACCTCGCCCGCCCCGCCATCACGACGTAGAGCTCCTCGTGCCCGCCGGCGTTCGGGCTGAGCTCGTCGTGCGGCTCGGTCACCTCGTCGCCGACCTCCTCGCCGGAGTAGGCGTGAGCGCCGAAGCCGGTCAGGCCCAGGGTCCGCCGGATCGGCCGCCAGACAGCTCCCGACCCGTGCCTCAGGCTCGGCAGCTGATCGAGGTGGGCGACTCGCGCGCCAACATCCTCCTTGGCGGAGGCCTTCCTCACCTCATCACCTCGTAGCTCAGCTCGACCATCCCGTTGTCGAAGGGGGTGGTCCCGAGCAGCTTCATCGGGGCGGCGAGCGGCTTCGCGAAGAGCGGCAACCCGGCGCCGAGGACGACCGGCACCACCGTCACGCGCACGAGGTCCAGCAGCCCCGCCGCCACGTACTGCGAGGCGAGGTCGCCGCCGCCGATCACCCATAGATCCTTGCCGCCAGCGGCGTGGAGGATTTCGGGATGCAGGTCGGCGACGTCCCCGGCGGCGAAGCGCAGGTTCGCGCTCTCGATCCGAGGGAGGTCGCGCCGCGTGTAGACCCAAACCGGCATCTCCTCGTAGGGCCAGTCCTCGCCGAGGACGAACTCGTAGGTCTTCGAGCCCATGACCATCGAGCCGATCCCGGCCATGAACGCCGGGTAGGCCGCGGCGACGGAGGCGGCATCCTCGACCGCCGAGCCTCCGCCCTCGAACGCGGTCAGCCACTCGAGATTCTCCTCGGGGTCGGCGATGTAGCCGTCGAGGCTCATCGCCGCGTAATAGACGGTGCACGCCATCTCGCGAACGTATCGCGAGAACCGGGTGTTTGAAAGTTTCCGACCAGCCAGCCGGGGAAAAGGGTTTCCAGCGATGCCCCCGCCCGACCCCTCGGATCCGATCGCCGGTTACTCGCCGCACGAGCACAAGCCACTGGGCAGCTACACCATCCTCACCGGGATCTTCGGCACCGGATTGGCGGGCTCGCTGATCGCCGCCTACCGCCTCCGTGGGGAGCTCCCCGAGCGCTACAGCGTGCTCGACATCGTCACCGTCGGGCTCGCCACCCACAAGCTCAGCCGGCTGCTCACCAAGGACAAGGTGACCAGCTTCCTACGCGCCCCCTTCGTCGAGTACGAGGAGCCGAGCGGCCACGGCGAGGTCAGCGAGCATCCCCGCGGGAGCGGCCTCCGTCATGCAACCGGGGAGCTGCTGATCTGCCCGTATTGCGTTAGCCAGTGGATCGTCAGCGCGCTGGCGGTCGGAATGGTCGGCGCGCCGCGCCTCACCCGTCTGATCTCGTTCATCTTCACGGCGGAGACCGTCGCCGACTTCCTCCAGCTCGCCTACCTGGCCAGCAAGGAAGCGGCCAGCTCGTAGTCGAAGGGGCGTCCTGCTCGGCGCGGCCGGCGGCGTGGTCTTGGCCTGATCGGCCAGACGAAGGCGGCTCAAGCCCTAGCCCTCACGCCATCCCTCCTCCCGAGGGTTTCGGAACCTTCGACCACGGCTACGGTGGGGGTCGCATGCCCGACCGAACCGACCTCGAACGCGCCGTCTCCGCGGTCGTCAACGACTGCCTCGGGGTCCAGGAGGGCGAGGACGTGCTCGTGATCGCCAACCCCGCGACGCTCGGGCTGGGGGAGAGGCTGCGCGGCGAAGCCGGGCGGGCGGGCGCCGACGCGGTGCTGGCGCTGATGGCGGAGCGCGCCTCCCACGCGGCCGAGCCGCCGCCGCCGATCGCCGCCGCGATGCGCGAGGCCGACGTGGTGCTGGCGCCCACCGTCCAGTCGCTCTCGCACACCGCCTCCCGCAAGGCCGCCTCCGAGGCCGGCGCTCGGATCGCGACCCTCCCCGGGGTCACGGAGGAGATGCTCGCCCGGGTGATGAGCGCCGATATGGCCGAGCTCAGGCGCCGCGGGCGCGCGACCGCCGACGCCCTGAACGCCGGCTCGGAGGCCCGGATCACCTGCGCGAACGGCAGCGATCTGCGGATGGGCCTCGAGGGCCGCACGGCGATCCCCGACGCCGGCGAGCTCACCGCCCCCGGCGCATTTGGCAACCTGCCCTGCGGCGAGGGGTTCATCTCCCCCGACGACGCCGTCTGCGAGGGCACGCTGATCGTGGACGGGACGATCGCGGGGGTCGGGATCCCGGCCGAGCCGATCGCGCTGAAGATCTCCGGCGGCCGCCTGACCGACGCCACCCGCCCCGAGGGGGCCGCGCTGCTCGACCTGCTGCGCGCGCACGGCGAGGAGGCGACGACGATCGCGGAGCTCGGGATCGGCACGAACGAACGAGCGAAGCTCACCGGCAACGTGCTCGAGGACGAGAAGCTGCTCGGAACGGCGCATGTCGCCTTCGGCGCCTCCCAGGCGATCGGCGGGCGCATCCAGGTGCCCGTCCACCTCGACTGCGTCGTCATGCGGCCCGTCGTCTCGATCGACGGGACCGAGATCGTCCGCGACGGGAGGCTGCTGCTCTGAGCTCGCTCGACCGACCCCGGCTGCTCGCCGTCCCCAATATCTCGGAGGGAGGCGATGCCCAGGCGATCGCCGCGATCCGCAAGGGATTTGCCGCCGACCCCGTGGCGCTGCTCGACGAGCACTCCGACCCGGCCCACAACCGCACGGTCTTCACCCTGGCCGGCGCTCAGGCGCCGCTGATCCGGGCACTCGGCGAGCTCGCGCGGCAGGCGATCGAATGCATCGACATGTCCCGGCAGGAGGGTGCGCACCCCCGAATCGGAGCGCTCGACGTCTGCCCGATCGTCTGGCCGCAGGCGTCCCTGCGCGAAGAGGCCCGCGAGACCGCCCTCGCCGTCGCCGAGCAGCTCGGCGCCCTCGGGCTGCCGGTCTTCCTCTACGGGGAGCTCGCGAGCACGCCCGAGCGCGCCGAGCGCGCGTTCTTCCGCCACGGCGGGCCGCAGGCGCTCGCCAAGAGGATGCGGGACGGGGGGCTGAAGCCCGACCTCGGCCCCGGATGGCCGCACGCGACGGCGGGGGCGGTTCTCGTCACCGCCCGCCCGCCCCTGGCCGCCTTCAACGTCGAGCTCGAGGGCGTCGGATTGAAAGCCGGAGCCGAGATCGCCGCGAGGCTGCGCGAGTCGGGGGGAGGTCTGGTGGGAGTCAGGGCGATCGCGATCGAGCTAGCCCCGGGACGGATTCAGATCTCGACCAACCTGCACGATCCGACCGCGGTCCCGCTCTGTCTCGTGATCGAGGAGGTGCGGCGCCTGGCGGCATCCCATGACGCGCGCCCCGTCGCTGCCGAGCTCGTCGGGCTGGTTCCCGCAGCCGCGTTGGACGGCTATCCCGAGGCCGTGCCGATCGCCGGCGACCCCCACGCTCGCACAATCGAGGCGCGGCTCACCGCCCTCAGCGCCCACTAACGGTCATCTAGGCTTCCCGCTCCATGCCGGGCAACGCGAAACCCCGCCGCCGCAAGCACCGCGGCACCCAGACCGGCAGCATCGACCGCCGCCAGCGGACCCGGCCGCGCAGCCGCCAGGAGGCGATCGCGCAGGCCCGCAGCCGCAAGTCCGGGAAGCCCAGCGGCAGCCGCCGGGCTCCCGTCGACCGCCGCGATCAGCCCCCGAGCTGGCGTGGGGCGATCACGCGAGGCCTGCTCTTCGCGGCGCTCCTGCTCCCGGTCTCGCTTCTCTTCAAGCAGCCCCTCGGTGGCGCGATCGTCCTGACCCTGCTCGCCGCGATCTTCTACATCCCGCTCGGGTACTACACCGAGCGGTTCTTCTGGAGCCGGCGGATGGCGAAGCAGGCCAAGGAGCGGGCCGCCGAGCAAGCGGATAGCAGCCGGGGGCGCTGAGCCGGGTGGACGTCCGCATGTTCACCGTGGGCCCCGTCGCCGAGAACGCATACGTCTTCCGCCGCGACGGCAGCGACTCGGCGCTCGTCGTCGATCCCGGCGATGAGGCCCCGAGGCTGATCGCGGCGATCGAGGAGCTCGGGGTCGGGGTGGAGGCGATCCTGCTCACCCACACGCACTTCGACCACGTCGGCGCCGTCGCGCCGCTGGCTCGGGCGACGGGGGCGCCGGTCTACTGCCCCGAGATCGAGGTCCCGGTGCTCGCCGACATCATGAGCTTCGTCCCGTGGCCGGGGTTCGGGCCCTATGAGAGATACGACGCCGACGAGACGGTCGCCGGCGGCGAGCGCCTCGAGCTGGCCGGCTTCGAGATCGACGTCCTCTTCACCCCCGGCCACAGCCCCGGGCACGTGACCTACGCGATCGGCGACGAGGCGGCGCTGTTCAGCGGCGACGTGCTCTTCCAGGGCTCCGTCGGCCGGGTCGATTTGCCCGGCGGGGACTGGCCGACGCTGGCCGCGAGCCTGCGCAGCCTCGTCGAGGGATACCCGCCCGAGACCGCGGTCTACCCCGGGCACATGGGGATCACGACGCTGGGCGCGGAGCGGGCCACGAATCCGTTCCTGGCCGAGCTCACCCTAGTGGACGAGTGAGCGCGGGGAGCCACCAAGCGCCGAAGGGAACGTTCGACGTCCTGCCCGGGGAGGAGCGGGCGCGGACGCTGATCTCCCAGCACGGGGCGGAGATCCTCGACGCCGCCGGCTACGGTCGGATCGAGACGCCGGCGTTCGAGGAGACCGCGCTGTTCGAGCGCGGGGTGGGGGAGACCACCGACATCGTTCGCAAGGAGATGTTCACCTTCGAGGACCAGGGCGGGCGCTCGCTGACGCTGCGGCCCGAGGGGACGGCGCCGATCTGCCGCGCCTACGTCGAGCACGGCATGCACAAGCTCCCCCGGCCGGTGAAGCTCTGGTACGCGGGCCCGTTCTTCCGCTACGAGCGCCCGCAGGAGGGTCGCTTTCGCCAGTTCAACCAGATCGGCGCGGAGGCGGTCGGCACCGACTCGCCGCTCGCCGACGCGGAGCTGATCGTGCTCCTGGACGAGCTCCTGCGCGGCCTCGGGATCGAGGACGCCGAGCTGCGCCTCTCGAGCCTCGGCACGGTCGAGTCGCGCGCCGCCTATCGCGAGGAGCTGCGCTCGTACCTGCGCGAGCACGAGGGCGAGCTCTCCGACGACGTGCGCTCCCGCATCGACGCCAATCCGCTGCGGGCCTTCGACGCCGACCACGAGGGGACCCGAGCGGTGATGGCCTCGGCTCCGACGATGCTCGGGTCCCTCGCGGAGGCGGACGCCGAGCATCTGGCCGCGGTCAGGCGCATGCTCGACGCCGCCGGGGTCCCCTACCGGCTCGACGGGACCCTCGTCCGCGGCCTCGACTACTACACGCGCACCGTCTTCGAGTTCACCTGCGATCGGCTCGGCGCGCAATCGGGGATCGGCGGCGGGGGACGCTACGACGGCCTGGTCGAGCAGCTCGGCGGCCCCCCGACGCCGGGGGTGGGCTGGGCCGCGGGAATCGAGCGGGTCCTCCTGGCGATGCGGGATGCGCCTCCCGACCGGGTGCCCGAGGCCTTCGTGATCGCCGCCGACGGCGATCACGAGCGCGCCTTCGGAGTCGCCCTCGAGCTGCGACGCGCGCGGTTGGCGACGCGCGTCGACCTCGCCGCCCGCTCCGCGAAGGCGCAGATGAAGCAGGCGGACCGCTCCGGCGCGCGCTTTGCCGTGATCCTGGCGGAGGGCGGGGTGGTGCGCCTGCGGGACATGAGCGGCGGCGAGGAGCGCGAGGTCCCCGAGGACGAGCTCGCGGACGAGATCGCGGGCAGTTAGGGGCCTGAGCCGCGCCCTGACCAGAACGCTTCCACGCTTTGGCTCGCTATCCGAGCGCTTCCGTTGAAGCGATCGCGCGCCGAGGCGTTCCAGCGCGATCGGTCCCCGGTGGGGGGAGCCCCGCTCATCAAGCCACCGCCCGCCCCTGCGAGACTGCGCCCGCATGAGCCCCGAGCACCTCGACATTCCCGAGTTCCCCCCGCAACGCGGCAACTCCTACCGCGACATCTGGTGCGGGCAGATCCTCGCTGGGCGAGTGGGCTCGGAGGTGCGCCTGGGGGGTTGGGTCAACCGCCGCCGCGACCACGGCGGGCTGATCTTCATCGACCTGCGCGACCGCACGGGCCTGGTTCAGCTCGTCTTCGACCCCGACGACGCTGCCGCGGAGGCGATGGCCCTCGGGCACAGGCTTCGTCCCGAGGATGTGCTCAGCGTCCGAGGATCGGTCGTGGAGCGGGAGGCGGACAAGGTCAACCCGGAGATCGCCACCGGTGCCTACGAGGTTCGTGTCGCCGAGGCGGCGCTGCTCTCCGATGCCGAGACCCCTCCCTTCTCGATCGAGGAGCGGGGGAGCAGCGGTGCCGGGGAGGAGACGCGACTGCGCTACCGCTACCTGGACCTGCGCCGCGAGCCCATGCAGGATGCGATCCGTCTCCGCGCGACCCTGATCCGGGCGATGCGGGAGTACCTCGACTCGGAGGGATTCCTCGAGATCGAGACCCCGGTGCTCACCCGGCCCACGCCCGAGGGAGCGCGGGACTTCCTCGTTCCCAGCCGCCTCCAGCAGGGCTCCTTCTTCGCGCTGCCGCAATCGCCCCAGCTCTTCAAGCAGCTCCTCATGGTCTCGGGCTTCGAGCGCTACTACCAGGTGGCGCGCTGCTTCCGCGACGAGGACCTGCGCGCCGACCGCCAGCCCGACTTCACCCAGCTCGACATCGAGATGTCGTTCGTGGAGGTCGACGACGTGATCGAGACGAACGAGCGCCTGATCCGCCACGTCCTGGCCGCCGCCGACGTCAACGTCGAGCTGCCGATTCCGCGCATTCCCTACGAGGAAGCCCTGTCGCGCTTCGGGACCGACAAGCCCGACACCCGCTTCGGGATGGAGCTGGTCGAGCTCTCCGATGCCCTTCGCACGACCGAGTTCCGGGTCTTCCGCGCGACGATCGACGGCGGCGGGGTGGTGAAGGGGCTCAACGCCGGGCAGAGGGATCTGCCGCGCTCCGAGCTCGACGGGCTGATCGCCGAGGCCCAGGGGCTCGGGGCGAAGGGTCTCGTCTGGGCGTTCCGCGAGGGCGACGGATGGCGCTCGCCGACCGCGAAGTTCCTGACCCCGGAGGAGCTGGCCGCTCTCAACGGCTCCCTCGAGGCCGCCGAGGGCGATCTGCTGCTCATCGTCGCCGACAAACTCGCCGTCGCGAACGCCGTCCTGGGCACCCTGCGACGGCGGCTCGCGGAGCGCTGGGGGGAGATCCCGGCGGGATCGAATGCGCTCTGCTGGATCGTCGATTGGCCATTGCTCGAATGGAGCGAGCCGGAAGGCCGCTGGGATCCGCTCAACCATCCCTTCACCGGCTTCGTCGGGGAGCTCGACGACGAGGATCCCGGCGCCGCCCGCGCCCGCGCCTACGACGTGGTCTGGAACGGTTGGGAGATCGGCGGAGGCTCCATCCGCATCAGCGATGCCGACGACCAGCAACGCGTCTTCGGCCTGCTCGGCATCGACGCCGCCGAGGCCGAGGCCCGCTTCGGCTTCCTGCTCGAGGCATTGCGCTTCGGTGCGCCCCCCCATGGGGGAATCGCCTATGGAGTCGACCGGATCTGCGCCCTTGCGGCGGGCGCGGAGTCGATTCGCGACGTGATCGCGTTCCCGAAGACCGCCTCGGGGGGCGATCCCCTGACCGGAGCTCCGGCGCCTGTCGATCCCGACCAGCTCCGCGATCTCGGCGTCGACCTGAGCACGGCGGTCCGCGCCGCCCAGGCGGCTCAGGCAGCGCAGGCGAAACCGCGGGAGTGAGTGCACCGCCAAGCGAGCGAACGGCCGCGCGGCTCGCCGCGAGCGCAATCGAGGCGATCAACTCACGGGAGCCCGCTCGCCTGGGGAAGCTTCTCGACTCAGACGTGGAGATCGTCACCGGCCGCAGCGTTCATCGCGGCGTCGATGCGGCAACGGCCTGGGCCGGCAAGGAATACGACCACCTCGTCCGCCGCTACTCGATCGACGAGTACCGCTGCCGATCCGGCGCCGCCCTGGCGCTGGGGTCGGTCGAATACGTGTGGAGCGAGGGGGGAGAGGTCGCCGACAGCTCGCCGATCGCCATCGAGCTGGAGTTCAGCGGCGATGGGCTGCGCGTCCTTCGCGTGCACGACGACACGGCCGCCGCGCTCGCCGACTTCGACTCCTGAGAACCTCCCCCGGGGGCCCCGGCGACGTGGTTTCCCGGCGCGCGGGAGCCCGGCGGAAGTCCATCGCGCCTCAAGGTTTCCCTTCCGACGGTCGAACTGCCTTGGTAGTTTCCCCATGGGCCCGAGCACGTTCGACAGCCGTCCTAATTGTGAACCAACACGATTGGCTCGGGAGTCGGTGTCCGACGCGTCCCTGGTGGCCGCGCCGGCAGATTCCCCCCTGTACATCAGGGTTCAGAAGCCGGGCGGCACCGGCGGGCTGGAGCCCATGATGCTTGCGATGCGCTGGGCCGGCCGCGCGGTCGGCTCCCGCTCTCGCCCCGGAGCACCGCTGCGATGAGGAAGGCGCTCAACGAGAACCCGACGGTCCAGATTGCCGTCCTGGCCGTGATCGGGATCGCGTTCGCGATCCTGCTCTTCAGCACCGTGCTCAAGGGGGACGAGGCCCCCGCCACCGACGCCGCGACCACGACCGATCCCGCCCTGGCTGCCGATCCCGCAGCTCCGGCGCCGGTCGGCTCCACCGCCGTGCCGGCCGCGCCGGCGCCGGACGTGCCGGTCGCCCCTGTCGACCCCGGCGCCGCCGACGGCCTGCTGCCGACGAAGGGGCTGCCGAAGGACGTCCTCATCGCCTACGCGAAGGACAAGGCGATCGCCCTGCTCGTGGTCGACCCCAAGGGCATCGCCGACCGCGACCTCGAGACGTACACGAAGCGCCTCGAGGCCCGCGACGATGTCGCCGTCTTCATCGTCAAGACCAAGGACATCATCGACTACGCCCGGATAACCGCCGGAGTCGCGGTCAGCCGGGCGCCGGCGCTGGTCGTCATCCGCCCGCGCAGGCTGACGGACTCGGCGCCGACCGCGAGCGTGTCCTACGGCTTTCGCAGCCCACGGAGCGTCGAGCAGGCCCTCGACGACGCCCTCTACAAGGGCAAGCAGCTGCAGGCCTACCCCTAGGACCCGGGCGGGAAGGGGGGCAGCGCCCGGCTACGCTCACGCGGTGAGCGCCGAAGCCCTCGAGCTTTACCTCCGCGAGCGAGCCCACCTCGGAGATCCGCTGCCCGGCTCGGCGCTGGGCCGGGCCGGTGGGGCCGCGTGCGGCGATCTGCTCTCCATCTCACTGCGCCTCGAGGGGGGGAGCGTCGCGGACGTCCGCCGAGCCGGATCGGGTTGCGCCGCCGCGCGGGCCGCCTCGGCGGCGGTGGCCGAGCTGGTCGACGGCGCGAGGCTGGCCGACGCCGCGCTGCTCGGCCCCGGCGACGTCTCCGCCGAGCTCGGCGGCCTGAGCGCGGTCGGCAAGCACGCGGCGGAGCTCGCCGCAGAGGCGCTGCACAGGGCGTTGGGCGCGGCGGTCCTCTCCACCGATGATCCACTCTTGCCATCCCCGCCGAGCGGAGCAGAACGCGTCCTCGTCGCGCTCAGCGGCGGCGTCGACAGCGCCGTCGTCGCGCTTCGCGAGCGGGAGCGCGGGGCCGAGGTGGTGGCCATCACGCTCGAGCTCTGGTCCGATCCCGCCAACGACGGCGAGCGGAGCTGCTGCTCGGCCGACGCCGTGCGCGGCGCCCGCTCCCTGGCGCATTCGCTCGGCATCCCCCATCTGACGGTCGACCTTCGCCGGCGATTCCGCGCCGGCGTCGTGGAGCCCTTCCTCGCCGGCCACGCCGCCGGAGCGACGCCCAACCCATGCGTCCGCTGCAACGGGCGCGTGCGGATCGAGCCGATGATCGAGATCGCGCAGCGCCTCGGAGCCGGCGCCCTCGCGACCGGGCACTACGCCCGGATCGCCGACGACGGCTCCGGCGAGCCGCTGCTCGCCGCCGCCGCTGATCCCGCCAAGGATCAGAGCTACATGCTCGCCGGGCTCGCGCCATCGGCGCTCAGGCGCCTGCGCTTTCCCCTCGGGGAGCTGACGAAGCAGGAGGTTCGCGTTCTCGCTCGCGAGGCCGGCCTGGCGGTGGCCGAGAAGGCCGAGAGCCAGGACCTCTGCTTTCTCGCGGGCGAGGGCAAGGCCGGATTCCTTGCCCGCCACGGCGGCCTGGCCGATCGCGAGGGGGAGCTCACCGACCGCGAGGGGAACGTGCTCGGTACCCACGCCGGCCATCACCTGTTCACGGTCGGTCAGCGGCGCGGAATCGGGTTGGCGGCGTCCGAGCCGCTCTACGTGCTCGCCACCGACGCGGAGTCCAACCGCGTCACCGTCGGGAGCGCCACCGAGCTGGAGGTCGGGCGGGTGGCGATACGGGATGCGGTCCTGCACCGCCCGGCCGAGCGGGTCGGCTCGGTTCGGCTGCGCTACCGTTCCCGGCCCCTTCGCTGCCGACTCGGCGTCGGCGTCGGCACCGGCACCGGCAAGCGCCTTGGGCCGGGCGTCCACGAGCGCCTCGAGGTCGTGCTCGAGGAGCCCGCTCGCGCCGCCGCACCCGGACAGACGGCGGTGCTCTGCGACGGCGATCTCGTCATCGGCCACGGCACCATCGCCTAGATGACTGATTCCACGACCCCACGCACGCGTGGCCATGGGATCAATCATCTAGGGGCGGTCCCGTACGCTCCCCGGCGGTGAACTCGGGCGAGATCCGCGAGACATATTTGTCGTTCTTCGAGCGGCACGAGCACACGCGCCTGCCCTCGGCGTCGCTGATCCCGGCGCCGAGCGACACCTCGACGCTGCTCACGGTCGCCGGCATGCAGCCCTTTCAGCCGTACTTCCTCGGGCTCGAGAAGCCGCCCGCTTCTCGCCTCGCTTCCTCGCAGCGCTGCTTCCGCACTCCCGACATCGGGGAGGTCGGGAACACCGCCCGGCACCTGACCAACTTTGAGATGCTCGGGAACTTCTCGTTCGGGGACTACTTCAAGGAGGAGGCCATCGCCTTTGCCTGGGAGCTCTCGTGCGACGGCTTCGGCTTCGATCACGAGCGGATCTGGATCACCGTCTTCGGCGGCGACGAGGAGCTCGGGCTGGGCCCCGACACGGAAGCGGTCGAGCTCTGGCGGGCGCAGGGGGTGCCCGCCGAGCGGATCGTGCAGCTGCCGCGCTCGGAGAACTTCTGGCAGGCGGGCGCCTCGGGGCCGTGCGGGCCCTGCTCGGAGCTCTACCTCGACCGCGGGCCCCAGCTCGGCGGCCCCGACGAGCGTCCCGGCGACGACACCGATCGCTATCTCGAGTACTGGAACCTCGTCTTCACCGCCTACGAGCTCCACGAGGACGGCACGCTCAGCGACCTGCCCGCCCGCAACATCGACACCGGCCTGGGGCTGGAGCGGATGGCCGTGATCCAGCAGGGCGTCGAGTCGGTCTTCGACACCGACCTGCTCGCGCCCCTGGTCGAGCTCGCGGCGGAGCTCTCGGGCGTCGGCTACCGCTCATCTCCGCAGGCAACCCGGGCGATGCGGATCCTCGCCGACCACTCCCGCGGGGCCGTCCAGCTGCTCGGCGACGGCGTCGTCCCCTCGAACGAGCGGCGCGGCTACGTCCTGCGCCGAATCATGCGCCGGGCCATCCATCAGGGAAGGATTCTCGGTCTCGAGCCGCCCTACATGGAGCGCTTCGCCGAGCGCGCGATCGAGCTCGTCGCCGACGCCAACCCGACGGCCGCGGCCGAGCGGGCCACGATCCTGCGCTGGGTCCGCGCCGAGGAGGAGAACTTCGGCCGGACGCTCGATCGCGGCAGCCAGCTCCTCGAGCGGCTGGTCGAGGACGCGGAGCGGTCCGGCACCTCGTGGATCGACGCCGCCGACGCCTTCCTTCTCCACGACACCTACGGCTTTCCCTACGACCTGACCCGCGAGCTGCTCGCCGAGCGCGGCCTCAGCGTCGACGACGCCGGCTTCGAGGAGCTCATGGAGGAGCAGCGCGAACGCGCCCGAAGCGGCGCCGGCGCCGCGGGCGCCGATCGCCACGACGAGGTCCTCGCGTTCGTCGGCTCCGCGCTCGAGACCCGCTTCGTCGGCTACGAGGACCTCGCGACCGAGACGGCCGTGACGGCCGCGGCCCCCATCGGCGATGGGGCGGAGGCGCTCGTCAAGCTCGAGGAGAGCCCCTTTTACCCGGAGGGCGGCGGCCAGGTTGCCGACGCGGGCGTCCTGCGCTGGGGCGGGGGGGAGGCCGACGTGCTCGACGTCTACCGGGTCGGCGCCGACCAGGCGCTTCGGGTCCGCGGATCGGCGCCGGAGGCCGGGTTGCGAGTGGGGGCCGCCGTGGCGCGCGTCGATCGCCACGCGACGATGCGCAACCACACTGCGACCCACCTGCTCCACGCGGCGCTGCGCGAGACCCTCGGGAGCCACGTGCGCCAGGCGGGTTCGTCGGTGCGCCCCGACAAGCTGCGCTTCGACTTCACCCACGGTGAGCGGCTGGCGGAGTTGGAGCTCGAGACGGTTGCCGATCGCGTCAACGGATGGATCAAGGAGAGCGCTCCGGTGCGGGCGATCGAGATGGGCCGGAGCGAGGCCGAGCGGCTCGGCGCGATGGCCCTGTTCGGGGAGAAGTACGGGGACTGGGTCCGGGTCGTCGAGGTGGCGGGGGTCTCCCGCGAGCTTTGCGGCGGCACCCACGTGGCCAGCACGGCCGAGGTCGGCATCTTCGCGATCGTCTCGGAGGGCTCGAGCGCGTCGAACGTGCGTCGGATCGAGGCGATCACCGGCCCCGCCGCGATCGACTTCTACCGAGAGCGGAGCAGGTCACTCGATCGGGCGGGAGAGGCGCTGGGAGCGCGGGAGGATCCCTTGGCCGCCGCCGAGCGCGCCGCCGAGCGGCTCCACGAGCTCGAGCGGGCGGCCTCCGCGCGGGGTGCCGCAGCCGCAGGGGATCGCGCCGCCGGGCTCGCCGAATCGGCCGAGGAGATCGGCGGCGTGGGGGTCGTCGTCGGCTCGCTGGGAGAGATGCCCGACGCAAAGGGGCTCCTGCCGATCGCGCATGGGATCCGCAGCCGCCTCGGCGACGCCGCGATCGTCCTCGGGGCGACCTCGGGTGGAAAGGTCTCGCTCGTCTCGGTGGTCGCACCGGCCGCGGTCGAACGTGGCGTGTCCGCCGCCGATCTGATCCGCGACGCCGCCCGGATCGTCGGCGGGGGCGGCGGCGGCAAGGCGGAGGTCGCGCAGGCCGGCGGCCGCGATCCGGAGAAGCTCGACGCCGCCCTGGCGGGCGCGCGGGACGCGCTCGGTCGCGGGCTCGCCTAGGAGGACGATGCGGGTTCTCGCGATCGATCACGGCTCGGTGCGCTGCGGCTGTGCCCTCTCGGACCCGACCGGGACGATCTCGCGTCCGATCGAGCCGATCTCCCCGCCCGACCCCGCTGCGGTGGCGCGCCTGGTGGACGAGCACGACGTCGGGACGGTCCTGGTCGGGTTGCCGATCTCCCTGGATGGAAGCGAAGGAGCTCAGGCCGAGGCGGCGAGAGCCTTCGCGGCAGCAGTCGAGAAGCTCGTCGAGGTTCCGGTCGAGACCCACGACGAGCGGCTGACCACGAGGATGGCTGCGACGAGCCAGCGGAGCGGATCGCAGGCGTCGAGGGACTCCCTGGCCGCCGCGCACCTGCTCGACTCCTACCTGCTCGCACGCGAGGTCCGGCGATGAGCAGCGACCTCTTCGCGGACGATCCCGAGGCCTACGAGCGGGAGCGCCGCCGCGCCGAGCGGGAAGCCGCGCGGCGTGCCCGCAGCGAACGCCGCTCGCTGGGGGCGCGCGTCGGCGGCGCGCTCGACGGGGCCGCGGCGAAGGGGCGGGGGGCGGTCGAGGAGGGCCGCCGCCGCGCCGCCGCTCGCGCGGAGCCGCCCGTGGAGGCCGCCGCACCGCCCCCGCTGCGGCGCACGGCGCCGAGGCCTGATCTCGCCGCCCCGGCGCAGGACGACTCCCCTGCGCCGTCGCGGCCCGCTGGTCCGACCGCCGCCGAGCCCGCCGTGGAAGCGCCTCAGCCCGCGGCGCGGCCTCAGTCCCCGGCGCAGCGAGCCGGCACCGCGCCGGGCGCGGGGGGGAGCAGCGCCGGGATCTGGCGCCGCCGTCTGCTCGCGCTCGGGGCCCTGGTCGTCCTCGCGCTTGGCGCGGCCGTGCTGATCGCCAAGTCCGGCAACGAGGAGCCGCCACCGGTCCCGAAGGGCCCGGCGACGCTGAAGACCATCTCGGTGACGATCCCAGAGGGCCTCGCCCGCGAGGACATGGTCGCGATCGCCAAGGACGCGGGCCTGGCGGGGAGCTACGAGGCGGCATCGGCGAAGGCACCGAAGGGCTTCGACCTGGCGGGGACCGGCGCCCCCGCCGACGCGAGCCTCGAGGGCTTTCTCTTTCCGGCCACCTACGAGCTCGAGAAGGGCGCGCCTGCCGAGGATCTCGTCCAGGACCAGCTCGCGGCCTTCGAGGACAACCTCTCCGAGGTCGATCTGGGCGCCGCGAAGAGGAGGAACCTGACGACCTACGACGTGGTCACGATCGCCTCGATGATCGAGCGCGAGGTGGCGGTGCCGAAGGAGCGGCCGCTCGTCGCCGCGGTGATCTACAACCGCCTCGCCGACGGCGAGCCGCTCTTCATCGACGCGACCCTCCGCTACGAGGTCGGATTCGACGAGCCCCTGACCGAGAGCCAGCTGGAGTCCGACTCCCCCTACAACACCCGGACCAATCCCGGCCTGCCGCCGACTCCGATCGGCAACCCGGGCCTCGACTCGCTCGAGGCCGCCGCGAATCCGGCCGACGTCGACTTCAAGTACTACGTAATCAAGCCGGGCACGTGCAACGAGCACACGTTCACGGCCGACTACGACGAGTTCCTCGCCGCTCAGGCCGACTATCAGGCGGCGCTGGAGGCCGAGGGCGGCTCGCCCACCGAGTGCTAGCGGCCGGCCTGCGGCCCCTTCGATGAAGCGCCTCGCCGTCCTCGGCCAGCCGATCGCCCATTCGCTCTCCCCGGCGATGCACACCGCGGCCTTCGCCGCGCTCGGCATGGACCGCGACTGGTCCTATGAGGCGATCGAGCTCAGCCCCGAGGGCTTTGCCGCCGGCGTGGTGGGCCTGGCCGAGCGAGGGTTCGTCGGGGCGAACGTCACCGTCCCGCACAAGCCCGCGGCCCTCACCCTGGCCGACCACGCGACCGGTGCGGCGAGCGCGATCGGCGCCGCGAACACGCTCTCATTCGATCGGGACGGGATCCGGGCGGAGAACACGGATGCGCCGGGCCTGATTGCTGCCCTGCCGGAGCCGCCGATCGGCAAGCGGGCGCTCGTCTTGGGCGCGGGGGGCGCGGCGCGGGCGGCCGTCTGGGCTCTGGCGCGGGAGGGCGCCGACGTCTCGATTCGCAACCGCACGGCCTCCCGGGCGATCGAGCTCGCCGCCGCGCTCGACGTCGAGGCCCTCGATTCCCCCCGCCCCCTGAGGCTCGGCGACTACGAGCTGGTGGTGAACGCGACCTCGATCGGCCTTGCAACGGGGGGTGCGGTGGCCAGGTCCCAGGGGTCGGACCTAAAGGCGCTCGGGGTGGAGGTCGATGAGTTCTCCGACCCAATGGTCGTGGTGGACCTCGTCTACGGGGCCGCACCGACGGAGCTGATCACCGCTGCACGCCGCGGCGGGGCCACCGTCGTGGACGGACTCGAGGTCCTGGTCCGCCAGGGCGCCGAGTCGTTCCGGATCTGGACCGGCACGGACCCACCGCTGGAGGTAATGCGTGCCGCAATCCGATCTGAGAAGCAGTGAGTAGGGAGTCCGACCGCCCAGGGCATCTTCGCCCCGTCCCGGCGCCGGGCCTCGCCAACGAGGCCGTGGCTCGTGACATCCCGGCACCGGTGGGGACGCCGGGTCTGACGCCCCCGCGCGCCCATTCGCACACGGGGCGGTTCATCACCGACGTGATCGTCGAGCTCGACTACATGTCGGCCGAGCGGGTCGAGCAGGTGGTCGCCGAGGCGCGCAGCGCCGGGCGCTCGCCGGAGGTGCTGATGGTCGAGCAGGGATTGCTCGAGACCGATCAACTCTCTCGCGCAGTCGCCGAGCGCTACGGGCTCGACCACGTCGACCTGAGCGAGTACCACGTCGACATGGGCGCCGCCAACCTCGTTTCGGCCCAGACGGCACGCCGCTTTCGGGCGGTTCCCGTCGGCTACATCGACGAGGAAACGGTGCTCCTCGCGATGGCCGATCCGGCCAACGTGCTGGCCGTCGACGACGTGCAGATGATGACCGGCCTCAACTGCCGCGTCGCCGTTGCCGCCGAGGTGGACATCGAGAGCCTGGTCACCCGCCTCAACTCACTCGACAGCGCAGTCTCCGCCGCCGTCGACGAGGACGAGGAGGAGGAGAGCCTCTCCCGGGCCGAGGTGACCGAGCTGCGCGAGTCCGCCGACGACGCGCCCGTGATCAAGCTCGTCTACTCGATCCTCGGCCAGGCGGTGAACGAGGGCGCCTCCGACGTGCACTTCGAGGCCCACGAGAAGGACATGCGGGTCCGCTTCCGGATCGACGGGGTCCTCTCCGAGGTCGCACGGGTCCCCGGGCGGATGGTGTCCGGCGTGGTCTCGCGAATCAAGATCATGAGCGAGCTCGACATCGCCGAGAAGCGCGTTCCCCAGGACGGGCGGGTCGGCGTGAACGTCGACGGCCACAAGATCGACCTGCGCGTCGTCACCGTCCCCACGCAGCGCGGCGAGGGAGCGACGGTGCGGATCCTCGACAAGTCGAAGGCGCTGCGGACCCTCGACGAGCTCGGGATGGAGCCTGAGGCGCGCAGCCGCTTCGAGGACTCTTTCGGCCAGGCCTACGGCGCAGTCCTGGTCACCGGCCCGACCGGCTCGGGCAAGTCGACCACGCTCTACTCCGCCCTGACCGAGCTCAATGACGTCACCAAGAACATCATCACGATCGAGGACCCGGTCGAGTACCGGATCGCGGGCGTCAACCAGATGGGCGTCAACCGCAAGGCGGGCCTCAGCTTCTCCACCGGCCTGCGCTCGATCCTGCGAGCCGACCCCGACGTGATCATGGTCGGCGAGATTCGCGACGCGGAGACCGCGCGAATCGCCATCGAGGCGGCGCTGACGGGCCACATGGTGCTGTCGACGCTCCACACCAATGACGCTCCCGGCGCGATCACCCGCCTTTCGAAGATGGGAATCGAGGCGTTCCTGACCGCCTCCGCCGTTGACTGCGTGGTCGCTCAGCGCCTCGCGCGGACCCTGTGCAAGGAGTGCAAGGGGCGCACGGTCCTCGAGCAACGGGCGCTCGAGACCGCCGGCTTCCGGGTCGGTGCGGACGTGGAGGCCTGGGAGCCCGTCGGATGCAACCGCTGCAACCACACTGGCTACCGCGGCCGCCTCGGTCTCTACTCGGTGATGAGGATGAGCGAGGGCCTCAAGGATCTGACGGTCAGCGGCGCGCCGCAGGCGGAGATCACCCGCCTCGCTCGCGAGGAGGGCATGAGCACCCTGCGCGAGGACGGGCTGACGAAGGTCCGCCAGGGCGTCACCAGCATCGAGGAGGTCGCCCGGGTCGCGGTATAGGCGGCCGGGCCGTCGCTCGGAGGCTACGTCCGACCCGCCCCGCAGCATGCGGGCGATGGAGAGCTCCGCGGCATCGTCGGGCGCGGCCGGGGCGAAGTCGGCGCCGATCGCCGGCGTCACGACCCTCGGCGGGGCCTCGCCACGCGAGCCGACGGTCCGGGGGATCCTGCGGGTGGTCGTCACGGTCGTCGTCAGCGCCCTCGCCCTCTACCTCGTCTACCTCCTGCGGACGCCGATCGGCTGGCTGTTCCTGGCGACCTTCGTCGCCATCTCGGCCTCGGCTCCGGTCAACCTGCTGAGCAGGCGGATCCCCCGGGGCGGGGCGATCGCCGTCGTCTACTTCGGCCTGGTCCTCGTGCCGATCGTGATCGGGGCGATCCTCGTCCCGCCGGCCGTCCGCGCGGCCAGCGACCTCCTCTCGGACTTCCCGGGCTACGTCTCCGACATCAACGGGACGGTCCAGGAGAGCGAGACGCTCGCTGACCTGAACGAGAACTTCGACCTCGTCGGCAAGCTCAAGGAGCTCGCGAACGACGCCGCCGGGTCCCTGGACGACGTTGCCGCCACCCTCGCGAGCCTCGGCGCCGGGCTGGTGGGATCCCTCTTCGCGCTGGTCACGATCCTGGTCATGAGCATGTTCATGGTGGCCCGTGGCCGCGCCTGGACCGAGGCGGCGCTCGCGACGCGAAGGCCCGACGAGGCGGAGGCGATCGGGCGGGCCCTCGACCGGATGGCCGTCGCGATCTCGGCCTATGTCGGCGGGGCGGTCGCCCAGGCGACGATCGCCGGCATCGCATCCTTCGTGGTGCTGACGATCCTCGGCGTGCCGGCGCCGCTGGCGCTCGCCGTCATCATCGCCCTGCTCGACCTGATCCCGCTGGTGGGAGCGACGATCGGCGCGATCGTGGTCGGCATCGTGACCCTGTTCACGGACTTTCCCACCGCGACGATCATCTGGACCGTCTTCGCGATCGCCTACCAGCAGTTCGAGAACTACGTGATCCAGCCCCGGATCCAGAGCCGCGCCATGGCGCTCGATCCGTTCGTGATCGTCGTGGCGGCGATCTTCGGGGGGACCCTGCTCGGAGTGATCGGAGCCTTGCTGGCAATCCCGGCCGCGGCCGCCCTGCAGATCGGGGTGCGGGAGTTCCTCGCCTTCCGGCGCGCCTACGCGGCCGAGCACGCCGGCTGACGCGTCTGCATGGCTCAAGCGATCGGCGGCCGTTGACGAAGTAGTTCGAGATGAGTGACTTCGACTTTGCCGAGGTGCTGATGCGGATGGTCGAGCTCCGGGCCTCCGACGTGCACCTGACCCCCGGCTTCGCGCCGGCCTTGCGCATCCGCGGGCGGATCGTGCCGATGGAGGATTACCCGCCTCTGAGCCCGCAGGAGAGCCGCGAGATCATCTACTCGATCCTCAACGACGATCAGCGCAAGCGCTTCGAGAACAACCAGCAGCTCGACTTCGCCTACTCGATCCCGGACGTGGCGCGATTTCGCGTCAACTGCTTCTTTCAGCGGGGCGCGATCAGCGCGGCCTTCCGCCACATCCCGACCGAGATCAAGACGCTCGAGGCCCTGAATCTGCCCGCGGTCCTCGGGGACTTCACCAGGAAGCCCCGCGGCTTCATCCTCGTCACGGGCCCGACCGGCTCGGGCAAGACCACCTCCCTGGCCGCGATGCTCGACTCGATCAACCGCGAGCGCGAGGAGCACATCCTCACGATCGAGGACCCGATCGAGTTCATGCATCCCCACCGCAAGTGCATCGTCAACCAGCGCGAGATCGGCGCCGACGCCCCGGATTTCTCGCTCGCGCTGAAGGCGGCGCTGCGCCAGGACCCCGACGTGATCCTCGTCGGCGAGATGCGCGACCTCGAGACGATGTCGACGGCGCTGACGGCGGCGGAGACCGGTCACCTCGTCTTCGCCACCCTGCACACGCAGTCGACGGCCCAGACCGTCGATCGCATCATCGACGTCTTCCCGTCGGGACAGCAGGCCCAGGTCCGGATGCAGCTCTCGATCGCGCTCCAGGGAATCGTCACCCAGCAGCTCCTGCCCACGGCCGACGGCGCGGGGCGGGTCTGTGCCTGCGAGGTGCTGATCCCGACTCCGGCGATCCGCAACCTGATCCGCGAGGGCAAGACCCACCAGATCTACTCCGCGATCCAGACCTCCGGCGCCACGGGCATGCAGACGATGGACGCGCACCTCGCCCAGCTCGTACGTCAGGGCGTGATCACGAGCAAGCTCGCCGAGCAGCGCGCCTCGGTCCCTGAGGAGCTGCGTCGGCTGCTCGGCACCGGCTCGATGGGGGCTGCCGCTCCGAGCTACTCCGGGGCCGCGGCGAGCCTCGGCACGCCGGTCGGAGCACACGGCTAGGCCGTGAGCACCTTTGCGTTCAGGGCGGTCGACCTCGCCGGGGCGCCGTCGAGGGGCGAGCTGGAGGCCGGCTCGAAGACCCAGGTCACCGAGCAGCTCCGCCAGCGCGGGCTGATCGTCCTCGACGTCTCCGAGAAGCGCGACCCGCTCAAGGTCGACTCGTTCATGGACCGCTTCAAGAGCGTCCCGATGCGGGAGCTCTCGGTCTTCTCGCGCCAGTTCGCGACGCTGATCGCGTCGGGGATGCCGATGCTGCGCTCCCTCTACACGCTCGAGGACCAGACCGAGGACGAGAAGATCAGCGCGGCGATCGCCGGTCTGCGGGCGGACATCGAGGCGGGCAGCTCGGTCGCCGACGGGATGGAGCGCCATCCAGTGGTCTTCGATCCGCTCTACCGCTCGATGGTCAGGGCGGGGGAGGGCTCCGGTCGACTCGAGCAGGCGCTCGAGATGATTGCGGTGCAGCTCGAGAAGCTCGACGCGCTGCGGCGCCAGATCCGCTCGGCGATGATGTATCCGGCCCTCGTCTTCAGCTTCGCGCTGATCGTGATGATCGTCGTCGTCGCCTTCATCGTCCCGGTCTTCGCGGGGATCTTCATCGAGCTCGCATCGGAGTCGCCGGGGGAGAGCGCCGAGCTGCCCTTCATGACGCAGATCACCGTCGGGATCTCGGAGCTGCTGACGGGCGCCTGGTACATCCTCCTGCCGGCGGCCATCGGGCTCGCGATCGGCTTCTTCCAGTGGAAGAAGACCGACAAGGGACGCTACCAATGGGACGTCCTCAAGCTGCGCCTTCCGTTCAAGGTCGGCGACGTGGTTCAGAAGGTCGCGATTGCTCGCTGGTCGCGGATCTTCTCCGGGACCATCCAGGCGGGCGTGCCGATCCTGCAGGCGGTCAAGATCGCCGGAGAGACCGCCGGCAACGAGGTGGTTTCGAGGGCGATGGAGGACGTCTATGCCTCCGTCCGTCAGGGCGGCAGCATCTCGGCCCCGCTCGGCAGGGCGCCCGTGTTCCCGACGATGGTCACCCACATGGTCTCGGTCGGAGAGGAGACGGGCCAGCTCGAGCACATGCTCGCCAAGGTGGCCGACTTCTACGAGGCCGAGGTGGACGCGAAGATCAAGGCGCTCACGTCGCTGATCGAGCCGATCATGATCGTCTTCGTCGGCGTGATCGTCGGCTTCATCGTGATCTCGATGTACCTGCCGATCTTCTCGCTCTACGACAAGATCGGCTGAGGCCCGGCGCCGCGGACGTCGCCTGCACCGCCGGTAACCTGGCTCGGTGCCGGTAGCGCTGAGCGAGGGATTCGACGTAGGCGGCCTCTATGCCCTCGGGATGCTCGCCCTCGCGATCGCCCTCGGGGTGGGCATCGGCGCCCTCTCCCATCAACAGGAGCGAGCCTTCTCGGCGGCGGTCGTCTACGTCCTGCTCGGTGCGCTCGGAGCAGTCGCGCTGGCGGTCCTCGACGTCGCGCCGATCGATCCGATCCGCGACCACGACCTGCTCGAGCGGCTCACCGAGCTGGCGCTAGTGGTGGCCGTCTTCGCCGCCGGGCTGACCGTTGAGCGGCACGTTCGTCGCCGCTCGGTGGTTTCGATCGCGGTGCTGCTGCTGGTGGTCATGCCGTTGACGATGGCGGCGATCGCCGCCTTCGGCTACTACGCGATGGGGCTCTCGCTGGGTGCGGCGGTGCTGCTCGGCACGGTGCTGGCGCCGACCGACCCGGTGCTGGCCGGCGACGTCGGCCTCGGGCCGCCGGGGTCGGGACCCCAGGGTGAGCCGCGCCTCTCGCTCCACACGGAGGCGGCGGTCAACGACGGGCTCGCTTCCCCCTTCGTTCTCATCGGCATCTTCATCGCGACGCAGGGAGGCACCTCGTGGATCGGGGAGTGGCTCTGGGCCGACGTTCTCTACGCGATCGGGGTGGCGGCCGTGCTGGGGCTGGGCATGGGCTGGGGCGCGGCCTGGCTGATCACTCGCGGGCGCGAGCGGGGGTTGATCTCGGCCGAGCTCGATGCGCTGGCGGCGCTCGTCCTCGTGCTCGTCGTCTACGGCTGCGCGGAGCTCGCGGGCTCCTATGGCCTGCTGGCGCTCTTTGCCGCCGGCTTTGCCTTTCGCCGCTACGAGTTCGAGCACGAGCTCCACCACGGCTTCCACCGGGGTGCGGAGACCGCGGGCACGCTGCTCGAGCTGATCGTCCTGCTGCTGCTGGGGTCGATGCTGACGCGCGAAGGGCTCGGGGAGCCCGGCTTGAGCGGATGGCTGCTGGCGCCGTTGCTCATCCTCGTCATTCGCCCGGTGCTCGTCATGGCCACGAGCGGACCGGGCTTCGCCTCGTTGCGCGAGCGGCTGTTTCTCGCGATCTTCGGCGTGCGGGGGGTCGCCGCGCTCTTCTACGCGGCGATCGTGGCCGGCTCCGGCGCGCTCTCGCCGGCCGAGACGAGCGTCGTGGTCTGGACGACGCTCGTCTGCGTGGTGCTCTCGATCGTCGCCCACGGGATCGCCGCGACCCCGTTGACGCGCAGCCTGCTCGAGCGCCCGGGGCAGGCTCCCCGCTCCAGCCTGCCCGAGTGAGCCTCCTCGAGGGGGTCCTCGTGCTGGGGGCCGGCTTCGCCGCGGGGACGATCAACGCGATCGTCGGGACGGGAACGCTCGTCACCTTCCCAGTCCTGCTCGTGATCGGCTACCCGCCCGTCGTCGCGAACGTGTCGAACACGCTCGGGCTCGTCCCGGGCGCGGCGAGCGCGGCCTTCGCCTACCGGGAGGAGCTCCGGGGTAGCCGCTCGCGGCTGCTGCGCTACGCGCCCGCGACGACGCTCGGAGCGATCGTCGGAGCGGCGCTCCTGCTGACCTTGCCCGACGAGGCGTTCCGGGCCATCGTTCCCGTCCTGATCGCGGCCTCCCTGCTCCTGATCGTCTTTCAGCCGCGGATCTCGGCCTGGGTGACCGCCCGGCGCGAGCGGCACCGGCTGCACGGCGGGCCGCTGCTGCTCGGGGGGATCTTCGGCACCGGGATCTACGGCGGCTACTTCGGGGCCGGGCAGGGAGTGCTCCTGTTCGGTCTGCTCGCGTCCTCGCTCGGTGGCGACCTGCGGGAGGTGAATGCGATCCGAGCGGTCCTGGCGGGGCTGGCGAACACGGTCGCCGCCGCCGTCTTCATCGCCGTCGCGGACGTCGCCTACCTGCCGGCGCTGCTGATCGCGATCGGCTCCACCGCCGGCGGGCTCTTCGGGGCGGGCATCGGCAGGAGGCTCCCGGACGCAGCCCTCCGTGCGGTCATCGTCGTGGTGGGCCTCGCCGCGATCGCCCAGCTCGTGCTCTGAGGTTGCGTTTGCTGAGCCGGGAGGCGACAGCAGACCCTCATACCCCCAGGGGGTGTATGATCGCGCCATGGAAGCAGGCACCGGCGATCCCCATGACCACGCTCACCACGAGATGCCCACGGAGGGCAGCGCGCTCACCGGAGTCGCGATCAGCGCGACCCTGCACTGCCTGACGGGATGCGCGATCGGGGAGGTGACGGGCATGGCGATCGGCACCGCCGCCGGGTTCTCCAACGGAGGGACCGTCGCGCTCTCGATCGCGCTGGCGTTTACCTTCGGCTACTTGCTGACGAGCCTGCCGCTGCTGCGAGCCGGCTTCGCGATCGCCGCCGTCGTCCCGATCGCTCTCGCCTCCGACACGCTCTCGATCCTGACCATGGAGATCGTCGACAACCTGATCATGGTGCTCATCCCCGGCGCGATGGAAGCCGGGCTCGGCTCGCTGCTCTTCTGGGGCAGCCTCTCGTTCGCCCTTGCCGTGGCCTTCGTCTTCGCGGTGCCGGTCAACCGCTACCTGCTCGCACGCGGCAAGGGGCATGCCGCCGTGCACGACACCGGCGTCCACGGAGGGCCTCCTGTACGGCTCGTGGGAGCCGCGACGGCTCTCGCTGCCATCTTCGGGTCGGTCGTCCTGATCGCCGAGGTGATCGGCTGACCGCCACGGCCGCCACCGCTCCGGAGGGACCCCGGCGGAGGCTGCCTCAGCTCGGCTCGAGGATCACGAGCGGGATTTCGCGCTCGGCCTTGCGCTGGTAGTCGGCGTAGCCCGAATAGGCGGCGACCGCCACGGGCCAGAGTCGCTCCCGCTCGGCCGCCGTGGCGACGCGCGCCCGCACGGCGCGCCGCCCAGAGCCGACCTGGATCGTCGTCTCCGGGTTCGCCCTCAGGTTGTGGAACCAGGCCGGATGCTTCGGGTAGCCGCCCTTCGAGGCGACGAGGACAATGTCGTCGCCGTCCTCGACGTAGAGCAGCGGAATCGTCCGGCGGGTGCCGCTCTTTGCCCCGGTGTGCTCGAGCAGCAGCATCGGCGGCAGGCCGGGAACGCGGTGTCCGATGCGACCGCCGCTCGCCTTGTAGGCCTTCGTGTGCAGGCCCATGAGGCGGTTGAGAACGGGCCAGGCCCGGTCGACCCCGGGGATGTTCGCCATTTCGGTTGCTCCTCTCGATCGCTGTGCGTACCGGCCCAAGTGCGTCAGGCCTGCTCGACGGTTGGCCCCGAGGTCGGGCGGCCTGGCTGAGCTCCGCCCTTCCCGGGCCTCGCGTTGCCCTCGCCCGGCGCGCGCTCCGGCGCGGGAGCCTCGACCACGATGCGGCCGATCACGCTGCCGCTGGCGGCATCGACGATCGGCAGCGTTCCCGCCTCGCGCAGGAGCACGTCGAATCGGGCGGGAGCGATCTCCGCGGCGTCGTCGAGCAACCCGAGCGAGGGTATCTCGACCTCGCGCGGGCGCTGGGAGCCGACGCTGAGCGCGAGACGATCTCCGATCGCACCTCGGACCGTCGGTGGATCCTCGGTCGAGGCCACGATCTCCGCGGTCACGAGGCCGGCTGAGCTGGGCGGCCGGCTGGCCGCCTCCGGGGTGCTCGTCTTCTCCTGGAGCGCGGCGAGCCGGCCGCTGCGCTCGGGAGCGATGGCGGCGGCCGCGATCGAGACCGCGAGCAGGACCACGAGGACGACGATCAGCCGGCGGGCGGCCATTTCCTCCCCCTCTGTGGCACCTGGGGGCCGTGCCCCACCCCGCCCTGGGGCCCTGCCACTAGACGTAAGGCCAGGGCGATCCCAACCGAATTAAAGGTGTCATCAACCCCGACCGATAGGCCCGGCGTAAACCAAACTGGGCCAGAGCTCTGGTGCAAAGGCAAACTCACCGCGAGGTGACGACGCAAAGCCACGGAGCTCCTCAAAAATGGGGAGCAAGCCGGGTTACCACCGGGGTTCGAACTCCCAAGTGGCTTGGCGACAGGCTCTGGCTCCATCACGAATGACCCTGAGGAGGGTAACCATATGTTGGAGAAGCTCCGCCAGAGGAGCAACGAGGAGTCCGGTTTCACCCTGGTGGAGCTGCTCGTCGTCATGCTGATTCTGGGCATCCTGGCCGCAATCGCCGTTCCCGCGTTCTTCTCGCAGAGGGACAAGGCACGTGACGCCGACTCGAAGGCCGCTGTGCGCACCGCGCAGACGGCGATGGAGTCCTACGCCACGGACAACGGTGGTAGCTACGCCGGCGCCGACGCGGCCAAGTTGATCGCGATCGAGCCGACGCTCAGCGACGGCAACCTGACCACGGTGACCGGCAACGGCACGGTCGGCTACACGCTGAAGTCGACGTCCGACACCGCCAACGTGTTCGAGATCACGCGAACCGGTGGAACCACCGACCTCAAGTGCACGACCGCCGGCAAGGGCGGCTGTCCTCCGAGCGGTGACTGGAGCGGCGAGGTCACTGCCACTCCGTAACACGCTGTAGCGGCACGCACTCCCGGCACAGTCGCCGGGAAGGCGAACAGACCATCGAGGCGGGCTTTCGAGCCCGCCTCTTTGGTTTGTGGGGGACGGATCGGCAAGACGACTTCGTCCGCGCCGCGCCCCCAGGGTTTCAGCGGTTCGATCTCCGCGCCGATGAGTCCCCGAGGAGCCCCAGAGGCATGACCACCCGTGAGCGCATATCCCCAGACGAGGCCGGCTTCACGCTGGTCGAGCTGCTGATCGCCACGATGATGACGCTGATCGTCTTCTCCGCGGCGCTGGGGCTGCTCGACATCTCCGGGCGGACCGAGCCCGAGATCGCCTCCCGCAACGCCAAGATCCAGGCGGCGCAGCTCCAGGTCGAACGGGTCATCCGCGAGATTCGCCAGACCTCAGCCGTCGTGGCCGCGAGCCCGACCTCCCTGACGATCGAAACCTACGTGCCGCGGACGAGCTGCACCGGAAGCACGTTGGGTGCTGCCCGATCCTGCCGGGTGACCTATTCGTGCGTCTCGGGAAGCTGCACGCGCACGATCAGCGCTCCCGGCACCTCTACTCCGGCGTCGAGCACGACCTTTCTCAGTGGCCTCACCTCGAACGACGTCTTCACCTGCTCGCCGAGTTGCACGAGCCCCACCGCCGTCAACTTCACCGTCGTCGTGGCCAGCGAGTCCGGCTCGGGGGAGGACGCAATCACGCTGAGCGACGGAGCCGCGTTCCGCAACGTCACCGGAGCGGTCGGCTCTTGACCCGGGGACGCTCCGAAGCCGGGTTCACGATCATCGAGGCGGTGATCGCCGCCCTGCTCCTTTCGCTCGGGGCAGTCGCCGTGCTGACGGCGTTCGATGGCGCTCGGCGCGCGACCTTTCGCGCGGAGAGCTCGCAGGTTGCCTCCGACATCGCTCAGCGCGAGCTCGAGGCGCTGCGGCGAAAGCCCTACGCCCAGCTTGCGATGATGACGGCGCCCGGCGTACCGGGCCCTGGCGAGGACCCGCGCAGTCGCGTCAGCGGCACGAATTTCGCGCTCTCGGAGAGCGGCGCGGACCCCGCGGCCATGGTGATCAACGGCGGCGCCAAGTACGGCGGCGGCACGATCGCGGGGGGCACGGTGAATCCTGGCCCCACGCCGTTCACCAATGGCGACGTCTCGGGCGACATCCATCGCTTCGTCGTCTGGCGGAACGACCCGAACTGCGCCGACAACCTCTGCCCCGGGCCTCAGGACTACAAGCGGATCGTCGTCGCGGTGACGCTCGACTCGTCGCCGGCGGGCGGTGAGCAGGGCTACAGCGAGGTGCAGTCCGACTCGATCGACCCGGCGGACTCGGTCGGCACCAATCCCAACCTGCCCCTGCTCGGCACGCCGACCGTCGCCCAGCAGTTCTGGCTGACCGATCAGCATTGCCTCGAGAGCGGTGAGCCGCCGCGCGACGCGACGACGGCGCCCAGCAACCACGCGACCCATGACACGCGAGGCCTCAACTGCGTCGCCCCGTCGGGGACCAACCCTCCGCCTGAGCGCCGGCCCGACGCGCTCGCGATCACGCCGCCTCCTCTGGCATTCAACGACATCGACACGAAGGACTACGCGACCGATCTCGAGCCGGCGGCGCCTGTCCCTGCCGATGCGGACACGGGCCTGCAGCTCCAGCTCCCCTCGCAGAACGGCTGCACTCTGCTGCCTCAGAGCCCGCTCACGAACGGCCGCCCGGCAAACGAGACACACATCTGGGTCTCCAAGCCCGTGAACACGGGCGGCCCCTACGCGATGACCGGCGGCGCGACGCTGAAGCTCTGGACCAGATCGGTCAACGACGTGAACGCCGCAGGCCGCCTCTGCGTCGTCGTCTTCACGCGTGAGGAGACCGGGGCCACCACCGCGGTGGATACCGTGCGCGCCTCGGTCACCTCGAACCAGGTCACGTGGCCCGCGGGCGAGTGGGACGAGCTGACGATCCCGCTCACCTTCAGCTCGGTCACGCTTGCCACGGGAAACAAGCGCCGGGTCGGGGTCGCGATCGGGCTCGACAGGGCGGGCGGGACCTCCAACGAGTTCCAGTTCCAGTACGACACGGTTTCCTTCCAGAGCAGGCTCGAGGTCGAGACGACCACCCCGCTGACCCCGTAGGGATCCCGGGGCCGGCGGAGTAACTTCGGGTCGTGGCCGCACAGATCGCCTTCATGGCCCTCCTCGGGCTGATCCTCGGCAGCTTCATCAGCGTCGTGGCTCACCGGGTCCCGCTCGGGGAGTCGATCGTCGCGCCGCGCTCTCGGTGTCCGAACTGCAAGGCGCAGATCGCCGCCTACGACAACGTGCCCGTCCTCTCTTACCTGGCGCTGCGGGGCCGCTGCCGGCACTGCTCCGTACGGGTGCCGCTGACCTATCCACTGCTGGAGCTGGGCCTGGCGGCGGCGTTCGTCGGCGCCCTTCTGGCCTTCGAGGACAGCGCGGCGGAGATCGCGCTCGGAGCTGCATTCGCGGTGACGCTGGCGACGATCACGCTCACCGACCTCGAGCATCGGATCATCCCCAACAAGGTCCTGACCGCCAGCGCCGCGGTTGGCATCGCGATCGTGGTCGCCGGGCTGCCGGACGAGATTGCTGAGCGGGCGATCGCCGCCGGGGGGGCGTTCCTCTTCCTCCTAGTGGTCGCCCTCGCCTACCCGCGAGGGATGGGCATGGGCGACGTCAAGCTGGCGGCGGTGATGGGCCTCTACCTGGGCCGCGCGGTGGCGCCGGCCCTGCTCATCGGCTTCGCCGCGGGCGCCGCCTTCGGGATCGCCCTGATCGCTCGCCACGGCTCCTCGGCGCGCAAGCGGGCCGTCCCCTTCGGCCCCTTCCTGGCGCTCGGCGGGATCGTCGCCCTGTTCGCGGGCGATGCGATCGTCGACTGGTACGTCGACAGCTTCTTCGGCGGCTGACGCCGCGCGTCCGCTTCTCGCGCCTCGACATTCAAGCCAGAAGCGGCAGCGGTCGATGTTTGGCTGGCAGGTACCTGGATGCTGGCTTCGCGCAGATCTTCAACCGTCGTCGGGCTCGATATCGAGGCCGGCAGCGTCGCTGCGAGCGAGGTGATCAGCAACGGCTCCGTCCGCCTCGGGAAGACCGCCATCGCCCCGCTCGCCACCGGCGTGACCCGCGAGGGGGAGGTCTCCGACCCCGAGGCTCTCGCGGGCTCGCTCAAGGACCTCTTCGACGAGCACAAGCTGCCCCGCAACGTGCGCGTAGGCATCGCCAACCAGCGGGTCGTGATCCGGACCCTGAGGCTGCCGCTGATCGAGAAGGCGAGCGAGCTCGAGACCGCGATCCGCTTTCAGGCTGCCGAGCAGATTCCGATGCCGCTCGAGCAGGCGGTCCTCGACTGGCAGGTTCTGGACCCCGACCCGCAGACCGCGCTGAACCGCCAGATGGACGTGGTCGTCGTCGCGGCTCGCCGCGAAACCGTCTCCGGCTTGGCGCGCGCCCTACGGGCCGCCGGACTCAAGCCGGTGGGTATCGACGTCGCGGCCTTCGCGATGATCCGGGCGCTGGCGGGCGAGCTCCCCCTCACCTCGGCGGCGACGACGGCCTCCTACGAGGAGCGGATGAGGGACGGGGATGCCCCAACGCTCCCGGTGGCGCCCACCCGCCTCTACTGCAACCTCGGCGACGTCACCAATCTCGCCGTGGCTCGCGGGACAGCCTGCCTGTTCACCCGCGTCTCCTCCTTCGGCGTCGAGGGGATCGCCCAGCGGGTCGCGGAGCGACGAGAGCTCAGCCTGGAGCATGCGCGAGGGTGGATCGCACACGTCGGCCTCGAGCGGCCCCCCGAGGACATCGACGGAGACCCCGAGACGGTGCGCGCCACCCGTGACGCGCTGGCGGAGGGGGCCTCGAAGCTGGCCGGAGAGCTGCGGCTCTCCCTCGACTACTACGGCGCCCAGGAGGGCGCGGTGGCGATCGAGGAGATCGTCGCCTGCGGGCCCGGCACGGCGATTCCCGGCCTGACAGAGGCCCTGCAGCAGGAGCTCGGCCTCGGCCTGCGCGTCGGTCGGCCGGCGGCGCTGGCGGGGCTCGACGAAGCCTCGGCGGCCCGCCTGACCCTCCCCTACGGACTTGGACTGGAGCGCTAGGGCATGCGTCCCGTCAACCTCATTCCCCACGACGAGCGTCGGGGCGAGACCGCCCCGACCCGCACCGGGCCGCTCGCCTACGTGGTCGTGGGAGTGCTCGCCCTCGCCCTGGCGGCGGTCTGCGGAGTTGTCGTCTTCGACAAGCGGGTCGATGAGCGCAAGGCGGAGGCGGCGGCGCTCGAGCGCCAGGCCGCGGAGGTCCAGGCGCGAGCCGCGAGCCTTGCCTCCTTCACCACCTTCCAACAGCTGCACGACGCCCGGCTCGTCACGGTTGACCAGCTCGCCAGGAGCCGCTTCGACTGGGAGCGCGTGCTGGACGAGCTCTCTCGCGTGGTTCCCCAGCACGTCTGGTTGACCACCCTCAACGGATCGGTGGCGTCCGGGACGGGGGGCAGTGCGGACACCGGGGGGCTGCGGGCATCGATTCCCGGCCCGGCGCTGGAGATGACCGGATGCGGCAAGAGCCATCGTGACGTCGCTCGGCTCGTCGCCGCGATGAAGGACATCGACGGCGTCACCCGAGTGATCGCGACCGACTCCGCGAAGGGTGACGCGGAGGTCGCCCCGGCCAGCGGCACCGAGGAGGCCGCGACGAGCGGTGGAAACTGCCAGACCCGCACCGTCCCGCAGTTCACCCTGATTGCCGCCTTCGACGAGGTGGCGCCAACCGTGGATCCCGAGGGCGTTGCGATCGCGCCCGAGGTCCCTGTGACGACGACCACGTCGCCCGCGGAGGACGGCGGCGTCGCCGGCGCACAGGACCAGGCAGCCGCCTCGCAGTCGGAGGTCGCCGGCTCCCGGCAACGGGCCGAGAAGGCCACCAACCTGGTGCCGGGAGGCTGACGTGAAGGGCGCCGACCGGATCATTCTCGTGGCGCTGCCGCTGATCGCGATCGCGATCGGGTTCTGGATGTTCGTCCTCGCGCCGAAGCAGCGCGAGGCCAACGAGCTGCAGGAGAACATCGATTCGCTGCAGGTCACGATCAGCGCCTCGGAGTCCGAGATCGCAGCAGCCGAGCAGGCCCGCCAGGCCTTCCCGACGAACTACTCGGACCTCGTGAGCCTCGGGACGGCCGTTCCCGAGGACGACGACCAGGCGACGCTGATCCATGACCTCGCCGAGCTCGGCCGCCGCGACTCCGTCAACTTCCGATCCTTCGAGGTGACACCTGGCAGCGTGAGCGCGGCCCCCGCGCCGGCGCCGGTGACCTCGACCGAGCCCTCGGCGACGGACGTGAGCGCAACCGAGACCACCACGACCAGCACCCCCGCCGTTGCAACCGAGGCCAGCGCCGCGTCGCTTCCCCTCGGCGCGACCGTAGGGCCCGCCGGCCTCCCGGTCACCCCCTACAGCCTCACCTACTTCGGCGGCTTCTTCGAGATGTCCGACCTGTTCGCCGATCTCGACGACCAGGTGCGGGTCAACGACCGCGTCGGCCGCCCTGACGTGCGGGGCCGCCTGATGACGATCGATGGCTTCTCGCTGTCCGCCGATCCGATCAAGGGCTTCCCGAGCGTCCGCGCCGACCTCGACGTCACCACCTATCTCGTGCCTCCGGGCGAGGGGATCTCGGCGGGCGCCACGCCCGCGGGCCCCGCCCCGGTCGCGTCCACGACCGTCGCTGCCGACGGGACGACCGCACCCCCGGCCACCACCGCGACGGTGAGCCCGTGAGCTCGAAGAGCTCCCAGATGTTTCGCGACGTCTATCGCGACCTTCGCGACCGGCGCCTGCTGCCGATCGCGATCGTCCTCGTCGCCGCGATCATCGCGGTCCCCTTCCTCCTGGGTGGAGGGCCGGAGCCGGTCACGGCGGTCGACGTGGGCGCGATCTCCGCTGAGCCCCCCGAGGGCACGCCGTTGCTCGACCCCGTCGTTCTCTCCGGCCAGCCTGGCCTGCGCGATCCGGATGAGCGGCTGAAGCGCCTCTCGAACCGGAATCCCTTCAAGCAGCAGTCCGCGACCCCCCCCGGCGACGCCTCCAGCGGGCTGCAGGAAACCGATACGACCGCCGGCGACGGTGGCGGGACCACGAGCGAAAGCTCCGGCGCGACGGTTTCGGTCGATCAGACGAGCACTGCGACGAGCTCGGTGCCGCCGGTCGACGAGCCCTCCGGCAGCGGCGGGGAGCCCGTCGCATCACCGCCGCCGGTCCCTCCCGAGCGGCCGGATCCTCCCCAGCCTGCCGAGACCATGCTGGTCTTCTTCACCGTCGACGTGAAGGTGGGGCCGACCGGAAACGCCCGCAAGATGGAGAACGTCAAGCCCGGCGAGTTCCTCCCGGACGAGGATCACCCGCTGGTCCAGTATTTGCGCGGCGAATTTGACGAGGGCGGTGCCTCCTTCGCCGTCTCGAAGGAGGTCACCGGGGCCGAGGGCAAGGGTCGCTGCGTCCCCGATCGCAGCCGCTGCGAGTTCCTGGAGCTCCGCATCGGCGAGGAGCAGCGCCTCACCTACGGTCCAGACGGCAAGACCTATCGGATCAAGCTGCTCGACGTGGTCCGCCACGAGCGGGCGCTGAGCGAAGGTTAGGGACCTGCCCCGATAGGCTCCAGGGCCGCCGGCCACCCGCGCGGATAGCCTTCGCGCGTAGATGGCACGCTTCGACTTCGTCACCGCCGGGGAGTCCCACGGCCCCGGCCTCACCACCATCGTCGAGGGCATGCCGGCGGGCCTCGAGCTCGACCGCGAGGCGCTCGATCGCGACATGGCCCGCCGCCAGCTCGGACATGGTCGCGGCGGCCGGATGAAGATCGAGCGGGACGCCGCCGAGGTGCGCTCCGGCCTTCGCCACGGCCGCACCCTCGGCAGCCCGATCGCGCTGCTGGTCGCCAACCGCGACTACGAGAACTGGATCGAGAGGATGGGCCCCTGGGAGTCGGGTGCCGGAGTCGAGCAGGTCCACCTGCCTCGCCCGGGCCACGCCGATCTGCCGGGCCTGCAGAAGTACGGGTTCGACGACGCCCGCAACGTCCTCGAGCGCGCCTCCGCCCGCGAGACGGCCGCTCGCGTGGCCGCCGGCGGGCTCGCCCGCCAGTTTCTGGCCGCGCTGGGGGTGACGATTCGCAGTCACGTCACCCGGATCGCCGCGGTCGATGCGCCCGCCCCGGCCGATCTCGAACCGGCCGCCTTCGATCGCGTCGACGAGGACCCCGTGCGCTGCCTCGACCCCGGGAGCTCCGCCGCGATGGTCGAGGAGATCAACCGGCTGCGAAAGGAGAACGAGAGCCTGGGGGGGACCTTCGAGGTCCGCGCATGGGGCCTCGTCCCCGGCCTGGGCTCCCATGTCTCGTGGTCGGAGAGGCTCGACGGGCGGATCGCGCAGGCGATGGTCTCGATCCAATCGGTCAAGGGCGTCAGCATCGGACCCGCGTGGGAGGTTGCCGCCGGCCTCGGATCGGAGGCCCACGACGAGATCTTCCACTCGCCCGAGCGGGGGATATACCGGGAGACGAACCGGGCCGGCGGCATCGAAGGGGGGATGACGAACGGGGAGACGCTGATCGCGCAGGTGGCGATCAAGCCGATCTCGACCCTGACGAAGCCTCTGCGCTCGATCGACGTCCACACCAAGGAGCCGCGCGCAGCTCACAAGGAGCGCACCGACTCGACGGTGGTCCCGGCCGCCGGGGTGGTTGGCGAGGCGATGCTGGCGCTCGTCCTGGCCCGCGCCTACCGGGAGAAGTTCGGGGGCGATCACATCGACGACGTGTGCGCTGCGCTCGCGGCCTACCGGGAGCGGATCGACTTCCGCCGCTGAGCTCGCGGCCGCGGCCAGCTTTGGCAGCAGCAGCACCGGGGTCAATAAGGCCAACATGCTGGCCGAATCGACCCCCGTGGACCGACGACCGTGAACAGTTCGTCAAGCCCTGCTCGAAAGCGTCGCGAGACCCGCAAGGGAGCCCGCCGTCCGCCGCCGGCCCGCTCCATCCTTCGAACCCCCCGGGGGTCGCCAGGCTCGTCCGCCCCAGGGAACCCTTCGCCCGGTGCCCCTAGGCTAGGGCGCATGCCGGGCTCGAGAACCTCGATCGTCTTCGTCGGCTTCATGGGAGCCGGCAAGACGACCGCCGCGCGCGCCGTGGCGCGAGTCCTCGACGCCGACTTCATCGATACCGACGAGCTGATCTCGCGCGAGACCGGCGAATCGATCGCCGACTTCTTCGCTACACAGGGCGAAGCTCGCTTCCGGGAGATCGAGGAGCGGATCGTGCTTGAGTCGCTGGCTCGCCGCGGCGCCGTCGTCGCCTTGGGGGGCGGGGCGATCGAAAGCGACGCAATACGCGCGTCACTCATTGACCAGGCTCTGGCTGACAACGTCACCGTCTGGTGCCAGGTAGAAGTAGACGAGGCCTGGGAGCGGGCGTCCGGGACTGCTCGGCCGCTCGCCACCGACCGCGACGCTTTCCGAAGGCGGTTTGCGGCGCGCGAGCCGCTCTACCGGAGCGTCAGCCGGGTCATCCTGCCGGGTGGCGGCGACGAATTCGGGGCAATCGTTGCTCCCTGGCTGGGGGCGTTGCGAACGTTGCCCTCGGTGGCACTGACCTGGGCGCGCTCCGCGAACGGGTCGTACCCGGTTGCCATCGGTCCCGATGCGGGCTCGATGCTTGTCGCGGAGGGTGGGCCAAGGATCGGCAGTCGACGCTTCGTGGTTGCCGACCGCATTGCGCTCCGTGAGGCGGGACGCCTGTTGCCGGACCTCGGGACCAGGACCTTCGAGGTCGAAGGCGGCGAGCTGGCCAAGACGCTGGCGGCGGCCGAGCGGCTGCTCGGCGAGCTCGCCCGGGCCGGGGTGCGCCGCGACGACGCGTTGGTCGCCTTCGGGGGCGGCGTCGCCGGCGACCTCGTCGGATTCTGCGCTTCCGTCTACCAGCGAGGCGTGCCCGTGGCGCAGATCCCGACGACCCTCGTCGCTCAGGTGGACTCCGCATACGGCGGCAAGACGGGAGTCGACCTGGCGGAGGCCAAGAACTACGTTGGGACCTACCATCAGCCTGCCGCCGTGCTGGCTGACCCCGATGCACTGGGGAGCCTGCCGCGGGCCGAGCTCGCCGCCGGGTTCGCCGAGGTCGTCAAGACGGCCTTGATCGCGGGCGGGCCCCTCTGGGATCGCGTCCGCGCGATCGAGGAGCTGACCGTGGACGCGGTGGTGCCGCTCGTCTTTGACTGCGCTCGCACGAAGATCGAGATCGTCGCCGCCGATGAGCGGGACGAGGGCCGGCGGGCCGTCCTCAACCTCGGCCATACGGTGGGCCACGCGATCGAGGCGGCGAGCGGATACGGCCGCTATCGTCACGGTGAGGCCGTGGCCCTGGGCCTGCTGGCAGCGCTGCGGCTCTCCGGCGCCGACGGGCTGAGGGACGAGGTTGCCGAGCTCTTCGGCCGAGCCGGGCTCCCGCTGCAGCTCGATCCCGCGGTGGACGTCGAGGCTGTCGTGGCCGCCACCGCTCGCGACAAGAAGCGGACCGTCGAGGGAATCGGGTTCGTCCTGCTCTCCCGGCCCGGGGCTGCCGCCCACGATCAGCGGATCGATGCGGATAGCCTCAGAGCGGTCGTGGAGGAGCTGGCACCCAGATGAGCGGAGCCCACAACCGGGTGGCCGTCATGCATGGCGTCAACCTCGACACGCTCGGCCGGCGCGACCCTGAGATCTACGGCTCCCAGACCCTCAGCGAGCTCGAGTACAGGGTCCACGAGTGGGCACGCGAGCTCGACCTCGAGGCCTCGTTCTTTCAGACGAACCACGAGGGCGAGTTCTGCGAGTACCTGCACCGCCTGCCCGAGACGGCCGACGCGGCGCTGATCAACGCGGGCGCCTGGACGCACTACTCATGGGCGATCCGCGACGCGCTCGAGGTGGCCGCCAAGCCCGCGGTCGAGGTTCACATCAGCGACGTCTCCGCGCGCGAGGACTGGCGGAGCGTCTCGGTCTTCGAGGGCCTCGTCGCCGGGGTCGTATCCGGAAGGGGGGCCGATGGCTACCGCGAGGCGCTCGGGCTGATCAAGCGCGAGCTCGAGCTGTGAGCGCCGCCCCGGCGCAGCGTGCCGACAAGCTGGCGAGCCTCGCCACCGAGGAGGGGCTCGATGCCCTGATCGTCGGCGACCTCGTCCGCCCCGGCGACTCCGGGATCGAGGCCCGGGCCGACCTCGCCTGGCTGACGGGTTTTCGCGGCTCGAGCGGCCTGGCTCTCGTGGGGGCCGAGGTCCGGTTCTTCATCACCGATTTCCGCTACCTCGAGCGAGCCTCCTCGCAGGTCCCGGACTCGTTCGAGATCCTCGACGCCACGGCTGCCCTGGTCCCGCGCCTCGCCGAGCTGCTGCGGGGCACGGTCGGCTTCGACGAGGCGAGGACGAGCGTGGAGTCGTTCCGCAAGCTGCGGGAGGCGAGCGCGGAGGGGGTCGAGCTCGTCGACGCCGGCGGCGTGGTCGAGGGCGCTCGCCGGGTCAAGGACGAGGCGGAGATCGCCGCGATCGCCGAGGCCGCCCGCCTGACCGACGAGGTCTACGCCTGGATCGAGGAGCGGGGGCTGGCGGGCCGCAGCGAGCGCGAGGTCGCCCTCGCCGCCGAGGGGCGGATGCGCGAGCTCGGCGCGGAGGGACCGTCGTTCGAGGCGATCGTCGCCGCCGGGCCCAACGGCGCCCTCCCGCACGCGGTGCCCGGCCAGCGCGAGATCGGTCGCGACGAGCCGGTCGTGGTCGACATGGGCGCGATCGTGGACGGCTACTGCTCCGACTGCACCCGCACGCTCGTCGACGGCCGGCTCTCGGGGCAGCGGCGGGAGGTCTACGACCTCGTTCTGGAGGCCCAGCTCGCCGGGCTGCGGGCGGTGCGCCTCGGCGAGTCCGGCCGGAGCGTCGACGCGGTCGCCCGCGACGTGATCGAGGAGGGCGGCCACGGCGAGCGCTTCGGACATGGGCTCGGCCACGGCGTCGGGCTGGAGGTGCACGAGGCACCGCGCCTCTCGAAGCGCTCCGAGGACGACCTGCTCGTCGGGGACGTCGTCACGGTCGAGCCCGGCGTCTACGTCCCCGGCGAGTTCGGGGTCCGGATCGAGGACCTCGTCGTCGTCACCGCCGACGGGCACCGCAACCTCAGCACCCGGCCGAAGTAGCCTGCGCCGGATGCTCAGCGCGAACATCCTCCAGCCGCTCACGAGCGTCGAGGAATGGGTGCTCGAGGGCCTGCACGGCCTCGGCCTCGGCTGGGGCCTCGCGATCGTCGGTCTGACGATGCTGATCCGGCTCTGCACGGTCCCGCTCGTGGTACGCCAGTTCCGCTCCCAGCGCGAGATGAAGCTCCACATGCCGGAGCTCAAGCGACTGCAGACCGAGCACCGGGAGGACAAGCAGAAACTGCAGCAGGAGATGGCCGCCTACTACAAGGCCCACGGGATCAACCCGCTGGCGTCGGTCGGCCCGCTGCTCCTGCAGATTCCCGTCTTCATCTCGCTCTACCTGCTGCTCCGCGCCGACGCCTCAAGCGGCCTCTTCGGCGACTCCGGCTTCCTCTTCATCTCCGACCTGACGCTGAAGCCGCACGGCGCGGTCCTCGTCGGGATGCTCCTCGCCTACGTGGCCTCTCAGCTCGCCTCGAGCGCGATCGCCACGCGCACGCTGCAGTCCAGCCACCGCGGCATCGCCATGGCCCTGCCGCTCCTCTTCGCCGGGGTGATCGCGAGGTTCCCCGCGGGGCTCGCGGTCTACTCGATCACGACCAGCCTCTGGAGCCTCGGCCAGCAGATCGTCTTCTGGCGCCTGTCGCCCGCGGTGCCGGCCGGAACCGCGGCGCTCGCCGCCGAGGCCGAGGACGTGCTCGAGGCGGGGCATGGCTCACCCCCCGCGCGGGAGCCCCTCGCCGCCGAGTCCGCGGCCAATGGCCCGAACGGCAGGCCCTCGCCGCCTCAGCACTCGCGCAGCAAGAAGAAGAAGCGCAGCCGCAGCCGGCGCTGACGGCCTCCGGCGACGCCCGATAGGTTCCGCGGCCCGTGAGCGCCGAACGCACCCTCCACGGCAGGACGCTGCTGATCAGCGGCGGCAGCCGCGGGATCGGCTTGGCGATTGCACTGCGCGCGGCTCGCGACGGCGCGAACGTCGCGCTGATCGCCAAGACGGACCAACCCCACCCGAAGCTCGAGGGGACCGTCCACACCGCCGCCGACCAGATCGAGGAAGCGGGGGGGAGCGCGCTTGCGATCGTCGGAGACATCCGCGACGAGGGCCGGGTCGCCGAGGCGGTCGCCGAAACCGTGGATGGTTTCGGCGGCATTGATCTATGCGTCAACAACGCAAGCGCGATCAACCTCGCGGGGACGCTGGATCTGGAGATGAAGCGCTACGACCTGATGCAGGACATCAACGCCCGCGGCACCTTCCTCGTCTCGAAGTCCTGCATCCCGCACCTCAAGAAGGCTGACAACCCCCACGTCCTGACGCTCTCGCCTCCGCTCAGCCTCGAGCCGCGCTGGGCGAAGGGGCATGTCGCCTACACGATGGCGAAGTACGGGATGAGCCTCTGCACCCTCGGCATGGCGGAGGAGTTCCGTGAGGACGGGATCGCCTTCAACTCGCTCTGGCCGCGGACCCTGGTCGCGACGGCCGCGGTCCGGAACCTGCTCGGCGGGGAGGCGGCGATGAGCCGCTCGCGCAAGCCGGAGATCATGGCCGACTCCGCCCACGCGATCCTGACCCGCCCGAGCCGCGAGACGACCGGCAACTTCTTCCTCGCCGAGGACGTGCTCCTCGAGGAGGGCGTGAGCGACTTCGACGCCTACGCGGCCGCCCCGGGGGCGGAGCCGCAGGTCGATCTCTACGTCGACGAGGTCGATCCCCCCGCCATGGGCCGATGAGCGTCGCGGTCTCGGGGCTCGTCTGGCCGAGCTGAGCTGAGGTCCGATCTCAGCGACCCGGGATCCGCGGGTAACCTGCTCCGATCGCCTCCTCCCGACCCAACGTCTTCGCCGCCGACGCCGACCCGCGCTACGACTCCGATCCCGACGGCTACCGGGCGGCGATGCGCCGGCTGGGTCCCGGTCTCGGCGCGAGTTCGACCGGCGCCTCGATCTACGAGCTCCCTCCCGGTCAGAGCATCTGTCCCTATCACTTCGAGTACGGCGAGGAGGAGTGGCTGATCGCGCTGGCCGGGACCCCGACGCTGCAAACCCCCGCGGGCGAGGAGGAGCTCGCGCCCGGTGACGTCGCCTTCTTCCCGACCGGCCCCGAGGGCGCGCACAAGGTCACGAACAAGACCGAGGAGGCGGTGCGGGTGCTGATGTTCTCCGAGGTCAAGTATCCGGCGGTCACCTCCTATCCCGACAGCGGCAAGGTCGGGGCTTATACGGGCGACCGCAGCCAGGACCTGATCGCCCGCCGCGAGAGCGCCGTCGACTACTACGACGGCGAGGTCTGAGCGGGCACGGCCGGTAGCCTCCCGGCCTTGATCTCCACCAGCCAGTTCAAGAACGGCGCCCATATCGAGGTCGACGGCAAGGTCTTCCGGATCATGGACTTCCAGCACGTCAAGCCCGGCAAGGGCGGGGCATTCGTGCGGACCAAGCTGCGCCGCCAGGAGGATGGCTCGGTGATCGACAGGACGTTCCGGGCGGGGGAGAAGTTCCGTCCGATCCACACCGAGACGCGGAAGATGCAGTACCTCTATGACTCCGGCGACGCCCAGGTCTTCATGGACACGCGGAGCTACGAGCAGCTCGAGCTTCCGCGCGATTCCGTCGCCGAGTCGATGCGCTGGGTCCGGCCCAACGACGAGGTCGAAGTGCTCTTCGTCGACGAGCAGCCCTCGGGCGTGCAGGTGCCGAGCGCGGTCGACATGGCGGTGACCGAGACCCAGCCGGGCCTCAAGGGCGACACCGCCTCGGGCGGCGGCAGCAAGCCGGCAACGCTCGAGACGGGGGTGACGATCGAGGTCCCCCTCTTCATCGAGGAGGGGGAGCGGGTCCGCGTCGACACCCGCACCAGCGCCTACGTGTCGCGCGCTTAGCTCTTCCGCCCCACAGCGTGAACGTCCCGCGTTCACCGTAATCGGGGGCCTCGCGGGACGTTCGGCAGGGATCGGGTGGTGAGCGGACTCTCACCGGCGAGATCACCGCCCTGCTGGCCGCGTAACCTCCCGGCCATGCGCCGCTCCGACCAGCGCCGGGATGCCGTCTTCGCGATCTACCAGCGCGATGTTGCCGGCCGCCCGCTCGATGAGCTCCTGACGGCAGCGAAGCCCTTCACCCGGGATCTGGCCGAGGGAGCCGACGCGCACCTCCCGGAGATCGACGCCGAGATCGCCGCCAGCTCCCACGGCTGGACGCTCGAGCGCATCGCTCCGCTCGAGCGGGCGATCATGCGCGTTGCCCTGTTCGAGATCCACCACCAGGAGGAGATCCCGATCGCGGTCTCCATCGATGAGGCCGTCTCCATCGCCTCCCGGTACTGCGGGACCGATGCCCCCGGCTTCGTCAACGGGGTGCTCTCGGCGATCGCCCGGGCAACGGAGCCGGCGGCATGAGCGGCGTCCCGGGAGCAGCGGCGCTGGAGGCGGCCGCCCGGCGGCTGGAGCGGATCGCCGAGGAGCTCGGCGCCTCAGAGACCGCCGACGCCGGTGCCGTCGGGCTTGCACGCGAGGCGGCGCAGATCGCGGGGGAGGTCGGCCAGGCCGCCGCCGAGGCCGCCCGGGCTGCCGCCGAGCAGGCCGGCGACGCCTCCTGAGATGACAACCCCGCTCAGCCCCGCCACGAGCGCCTGAGCGTGGCGGCCTATCCCGAGGACCTGCGCGAGCTCGTCGAGGCTCATCTCGATCGGCTGAGCTACTCGCCGCGACCGCAGACGAGCGGGCTGGAGGAGGCGATGCGCTACTCGCTCCTCGCCGGCGGCAAGCGGATCAGGCCCGTCCTCTGCCTCGCCACCGCGCGGGCGCTGGGCGCCGATCCCGCCGCCGTCCTGCCGACCGCCGCCGCGCTGGAGCTAATCCACACCTACTCCCTGATCCACGACGACCTGCCGGCGATGGATGACGACGAGCTCCGGCGCGGGCGCCCCACCTCCCACGTTGCCCATGGGGAGGACGTCGCGATCCTCGCCGGGGACGCCCTCTTCGCCGAGGCGATCCGGCTGGTCTGCGAGCTCCAGGAGGGGGAGCCGGCGCGGATCCTGGGCGCGGTTCGGGAGATCGCAGCCGCGACCGGCGTCGACGGAATGGTCGGCGGCCAGTACGTCGACGTCACCGGCGCCCGAGCCGACCCCGAGTCGCTGCGCCTCCTCCACTCGCTGAAGACGGGGCGCCTGATCGCCGCCAGCATCTGCTCCGCGCTGGTCTTGGTGGGCACGGACGGGGACGAGGAGCCGTATCGCCGCTTTGCCGCCGAGCTCGGGATCCTGTTTCAGATCGTGGACGACATCCTCGACGTGACCGGCAGCGACGAGGAGCTCGGCAAGCCCCACGGCTCCGACGAGCGCCACGGCAAGGTGACCTACGTCAGCCTCTTCGGCCTCGAGCGGGCGCGCGAGCTGGCCAACGCCTCGCACGAGGAGGCGACCCAGGCGTTGAACGACGTGCCGGGCGACGTCTCGTCCCTCCGTCAGATCGCCGACTTCATCTATACGCGCCAGTCGTAGCCGATCGGCATCGATCGTCGCTGGGCGTCCCCTACCAGGATCGGGTACCGGCCTTTCCGGCCGCGTCGACCTGAGACAATCGGTCCTCGCGGTGCCCCTAATGAAAGCGCCGCCCCCGGGCCATGAGCGACGACGAACGCACAGAGCAGCGCCTCCTCGACGGGATCAGCGGCCCCGCTGACCTTCACGCCCTCGACCCCGAGCAGCTCCAGCAGGTCGCGCAGGAGACGCGCGAGCTGATCATCGACACGATCGGCGAGATCGGCGGCCACTTCGGGGCGAACCTCGGGACCTGCGAGCTCGCGGTCGCGCTGCACAGCCTGCTCGAGTCCCCGCGCGACAAGGTCCTCTGGGACGTCGGCCACCAGTCCTACCCCCACAAGATCCTCACCGGCCGCCGCGACCGTCTGAACACGATTCGCCAGTACGGCGGCCTCGCCCCGTTCTGCTCGATCGCCGAGTCGGAGCACGACATCATGGGCGCCGGGCACGCCTCCACCTCGATCGGCTACGCGGTCGGCCTCAAGGAGGCAATGCGGCGCGGGATCGGCGAGGACGGCACGGTCGTCGCGGTGATCGGCGACGGCGCGCTGACCGGCGGAGTCGCCTACGAGGCGCTGCAGAACGCGGGCGGGCTGGAGACGCCGATCGTGATCGTCGTCAACGACAACGGGATGTCGATCTCGCCGAACGTCGGCGCGCTCTCCCACTACTTCAACCGCATGCGATTGAACCCCCGCCTCTTCCACGCCCGCGCTGACGTCGAGGAGCGCCTGACTCGCCTGCCGCTGGGAGTCGGGCGCCGCTTCGAGCGCCTCGGCCCAGAGATCAAGTCGGCGATGAAGGCGTACTGGGCGCCCGGGCTCCTGTTCGAAGAGCTCGGCCTCGCCTACATGGGCGTGATCGACGGCCACGACGTGGCCGACCTCCGATGGGCACTCAGCCAGGCGATCGAGGCGGAGCGTCCCGTCGTCGTCCACATCCACACCGTCAAGGGCAAGGGGTTCGCCGCGGCGGAGGAGGGCGGCCTGGAGGGGATGGAGAAGTGGCACGCGGCCAAGCCGGGCTCGATCGTGGACCGCAAGCCGGCTCCGTCGAAGGCGCCATCGCCGATCGTCGGCGCGCCGGTCGGCGGAGACTCGCCTCCGCCGCCGAAGCTGATCCCGGTTCGGGAGTGGGACTCGCCGGATTCGATCGCTCCCGAGAAGCTCGAGCCGCCGCCGCCGAAGCCCTCCCCGCCCGCCTACACCTCGGTCTTCGCCAAGGCGCTGGTGGCCGAGGCGACCAAGGACAAGCGCGTCATCGGGATCACCGCCGCGATGGCTGGGGGGACTGGCCTCAACGAGCTCGCCGAGGCGCTGCCCGAGCAGTACTTCGACGTCGGCATCGCCGAGCAGGACGCCGTGCTCTTCGCCGCGGGGCTGGCGCTGCAGGGAGCGAAGCCGGTCTGCGCGATCTACTCGACCTTCCTGCAGCGGGCCTTCGACCAGATCGTCCACGACGTCTGCCTGCAGCAGCTCAACGTCGTCTTCGCGATGGACCGAGCCGGGCTCGTCGGGGACGACGGGCCCACCCACCACGGCTCCTACGACATCTCCTACCTGCGCCCGTTGCCTCACATCGTGCTGATGGCGCCGCGGGACGAGGCGATGCTGCTCAACATGCTCCGCACCGCGCTCGCCCACGACGATGGTCCGGTCGCGCTGCGCTACCCCCGCGGGACCGCTGAGGGCGTTCCCCTGCCTGAGCCCCCGCGAGAGATCGAGATCGGCACCGGCGAGGTCCTCCAGGAGGGAGAGCGGGTGGCGCTGCTGGGCTACGGCTGGGGGGTGCAGGTCGCCAACGACGCGGCGGCGCTGCTCGCCGAGCACGGCCTCAAGCCCACGGTCGCCGACGCCCGCTTCGCCAAGCCGCTGGACGCCGTGCTCATCGAGCGCCTGTGCGGGGAGCACGAGCTCGTGGTGACGGTCGAGGAGAACGTCCTGGCCGGGGGCTTCGGCGCGGCCGTCCTCGAGCACGCCGAGGACGCGCTCGATCGCGACCGGGCGCGGATCCTGCGGATCGGGCTCCCCGACCGCTACGTCACCCACGGCAAGCCGGCGCTCCTGCGCGAGGAGGTCGGGCTGACCGGCGAGAGCGTCGCCGAGCGCGTGCTTGCCGCGCTGGGCACCCGCGCGGCGGTCTGAGGGTCCACGGTTCTCAACGGGGCGGCGTCGACGGCACAGCACGACAGGGAGGCAAGCGGATGAGCGAGGGAGACCAACCGAGATTCGCGGCCGGGTGGCACCCGGATCCCGCCGGAGGGGGAGGGCAGCGGTTCTACGACGGCAACGAATGGACGGAGAACCGGACCCCGCCGGGCGCCACGGGCGGAGGGCCGATGGTCCAGACGAAGACGAGCGGGATGGCCATTGCCTCGCTCGTCCTCGGGCTGATCGGACTTGGGATCGGATCGGTGCTCGCGATCATCTTCGGATTCATGGCGAAGAAGAACATTCGCGAGAGCGGGGGAATGGAGACCGGTGGGGGGATGGCTACGGCCGGGATCGTGCTCGGGATCCTTGGGGTTGTGGGCGCAGTCATTCTGCTCGTGGGCGGGTTCGCGGCCAGCGGCGGCGGCGGCGCCGGCTAGAACTGACCCGAAAGCGCTCCATCCCAGCCCGGAAAAACGAAAGCGCCCCAGCAAGTGGGGCGCTCTCGGGTACAGGGAGGAGAGTTACCGCCTGGCCCGCATGGTCATTGGGTTCACCGCATGGACAAGCGGATCGCACTTCGCAGGGGTCCGCTCAAGACCGCTCCCATAGGGGGCTGACTGGCGCACGACTGGCGCACCGATCTAGTTGAAGCGCCCGTGCCTCAAGTGCGGGCAGCTCATCGAGGCCGGGAGCTACTGCCGCCGGTGCCAGCCTTCACGGTTCAACAGGGCGAAGCGCGGATCAGGCGGACGCGCTGCGACCTTCCGCCGGCGCACCCTCGCCATCACCGGCGGGGCCTGCGCCGTCTGCGGCTCCCGCGATGGAGTCGAGGCCCATCACCTCGGAGACACCGACGCCGAGGGCGGCGTCCCGCTCTGCCTTCGACACCACCGGCGTGTGACCACCGCTGAGAACCGGGCGAAGCGCGCGAACCCGAGCTAGTCACCTTGTCGCTTGCTCGGCGGTCGGTTGTCGTAGAGGTAGACGACGCCGACAATGATCAAGAAGATCAAGAGGATCCAAGAAATCCCGGCAGTCGAATCGCTGAACACGAACGTCGAGATCCCACCGAGTGGCAAGAGCACCGCGATCAGTCGCAGCACCCATACCTGCCACCTATCTGGAAGCGACCAAAGGACGGCGAAGAACGGCTGCCCCAAGAGATCGCTAGTGACCATAAAGAGAGGGGCGAGCACGGCGAAAGTGATCACCTCGGATGTCGCCGACGAGGGGTCTTCCCGCTCTCGCAGCGCCTCGATGATCGCGATCTCGCCGAAGACGACGACCAGCATGGTCCCGATCAGGATGAGGTGCTGGAGGCGCGAGGTCTCTTCGCTGCCTCGCTCCTTGAAGTAGCGCGTTGCGAGTGCGGCAACGAACAAGGTCGGCACGACCTGCGCCAACGTTGAGTAGTAGTCCGCGTTGAAGTCGTCCATGCCCGCGATGAGGCTAGGGCTGGCAACGGATGCTGCTCCACCCGGCCCGGTCGCAACCGTTAGCGAATCGTGAGCGGCGATTCTTTGAGGCGCTGCCTAAGGATGCCCGCCCAGAGCGATTTTTGAACGCGGCTGTGCGTCCGGGAAGCCGTTCAGGATCCGCCAGGTGCGAATCCGCCTCCTCATGGCTATCGGCCTTGTCGTTTCAGTGGCGTCGGGCGTTGCAGGGCCGTTACTGCTTCAGGGCGTTGAGGTGAAGCCGGACTTCTATGCAGCTACCAGCACGATCATCCCGATCCTGCTTCTCACGATGGTCACCGGCATGGGCCGATGGCGAGGCGAGCTGGACGTCTCCCGCGACGCCTTGCGAGGGATCGATCATCGCCTAAGGAAACTGGTGGAGGAGATCAACGAGTTAGAGATTATGGCGCTGGACGCACAAGACCTGCAGGCGCAGGCGCACGCCCTTCGCGCGCGTCAACAGATCGATTCTCTGTCCGGCATCCACGACGAGAACTGGGGCACACTTCGCCGGACAAGCCGCGTGATGGTCATCGGCCTGATGATTGGCGTATTCGTCGCGGCCGCTGGTGAGATCGCCGCTCTTTACGCTCTCGGCTCCGACAGTTCGAGTGGTGCGACGCTCTACCTGAGTAGTTACTGCCTGTTTGCAATGCTCCTCTTGGTGGTCACCCTTGAGATCCTGGACTACGTACGCGCGTAGGGGCCTAAAAACCCACCCGACGAACCTCGCAGGCTCCGGCTGCTGCTCCAAGCGGTCGAGGGCCATCGCGAGCGAGATCATCGCGTCGATCGGCGAGGTTCGGTCGGGCTTGTCGAGCCGCCACCCGCGCCGGACGTGACGTTGAACCGCGTTGGCTGCGTGGCGACTCAGCTCCGGGTCATCGGGAAGCGTCAACCGTTCCTCGATGATCGCCGACCGTAGCCGCTGGGACGCAGGGCAGATCCGGACATCGGTCTGCGGCAGCTCGGCGCAGAGCAGGCCCTCCCGCTCGAGCTCCATCATCGCCTGCTTCGCTCGCCACGGGTCCGCGCAGAGCTCGACGGCGAAGTAGTCCTGGCGCAGCTCGCGCACCCGATGTCGATGATCCCGCCTGCTCGGACTGCGGCTGCCAAGGTTTCATCCCGCTCCGCGCGGCCTCGACGATCGAGGACCGCTACCCGGACGGGATGGGGGCCTGGTCGCCGGTGGCGAACGCCCTGTTCACCCACGGCCACTACCTCGGCCTCACCCCTACCGACAAGCTGGTGATCATCGCCCTCGAGCGGTACCGATGGGAACGCGGCGCGTGGGTGTACCCCTCTCGGGACACGCTCGCTGACGACACCGGACTCGGCACCGCGACGATCGGACGGAGCATCGCGGGGATGGACTCCGGGGCCAACCCGAAGGCCATCCAGGAGTTCATGGGGCACAAGAAGATCACGACGACGTACGACATCTACGGCCACCTGCTGCCGGGCGCTCACGATGAGGTTCGCCGCCGCATGGACGCCTACTTGGAGGCTGACGACGCGCTGACTGGCGCACCGCCTGGCGCACAGCCCGATCTGGCCGAGTCGTTGATCGTCACGACGGAGGCGCAAACCGCATGAACCCTCAGAAAAACGAAAGCGCCCCAGCAAGTGGGGCGCTCTCGGGTACAGGGAGGAGAGTTATGTGTTTTGAGAGGGACCGGCCCTGTGGACATCGCGATATGAGGCGAGGGCCAACCGGTCCTTAAGCTTGGACCTAGAGTACGAACGTGCGTCCGTGTTGTGTGTGAGTCCAATCACACCGGCCGCGATCGGCGCTGCACGCACGGCTTCGAGCGCTCGCCCGGACAGCGCCCGGCCGCTACCTTGCCCGCCCATGGACCGCCAGCGGCTCGACACCCTCCTTGCCGCTCGCGGCCTCGCCCCCTCCCGCTCCGCCGCGGCGAGCTCGATCCGCGCGGGCAGGGTGAGGATCGGCCGCGGGGGAGAGCGGGCCGCGAAGCCCGGACAGCTCGTCGCCTCCGATGCCCGGGTCGAGCTCGAGGACGAACCGCGGTTCGTTTCCCGCGGCGGGCTCAAGCTCGATGCGGCGCTCGATGCCCTCGAGGTCGAGGTCGAGGGGCTGAGGTGCCTCGACGTCGGCGCCTCGACCGGGGGGTTCACCGATTGCCTGCTGCAGCGCGGGGCCGGCCGGGTCATCGCTCTCGACGTCGGCCGCGGTCAGCTGGACTGGTCGCTGCGCAACGACCCGCGGGTGGAGGTGCTCGAGGGGCTCAATGCCCGCGAGCTCGTCCCGGAGAGGCTTCCGTACGAGGCCGACCTCGCCGTGATCGACGTCAGCTTCATCTCGCTCGCCAAGGTGCTCGGGCCGGTGGCCGACGGCGTTGCCACAGATGGCAGCCTTCTGGCAATGGTCAAGCCGCAGTTCGAGCTCGGGCGCGGGAGGGTCGGGAAGGGGGGCGTGGTGCGCTCCGCCGAGGAACGCGCCGAGGCGGTCGCGGCCGTCGTCGCGGCGGCGGAGGGGCTGGGCCTGCATCCGCAGGGAGTTGCGCCCGCCGGACTTCCCGGACCGAAGGGCAACCGCGAGGTCTTCGTGCTGCTGGCCCGCCGCCCTGGCCTCGAGGACGTGGCCCTCGCGATCGCGAGGGCGGTGCGGTGAGCCCGCCGGCCGCAGGGGCGCGACGAGCGGCCCTCTTCACGCACTCGATGCCCCGCGACACCGAGTCGGCGGTGAAGACGGCCGCCGAGATCGCCCGCGCGCATTCCTACGAGCTTCTCGTTCGCGAGGGGGAGCTCGGCGACGGCGACGTCTCGATCGAGGGGGTGAGCATCGTCCCCGAGCATCCCGCGGACGTGGACCTCTGCCTGGCGCTGGGCGGCGACGGGACGATCCTGCGAGCCCTGCGCCGCTACGCCGACACCGACGTGCCGGTCTTCGGGATCAACTACGGAACGGTGGGGTTCCTCGCCGCAGCCGAGTCCGAGGAGCTCGAGCGGGGTCTGGGGCGGGCTTTCGCCCGCGACTTCGAGGTCGTCTCGCTGCCCGGCCTCCACGTGGGCCTGGACGGTGGGCGGGAGGTGGCGGTCAACGACGTCTCCTTCACCCGACGGCCCCACCAGCGGGTGGCTGAGCTCTCCTACAGCGTGGGCGGGCAGGAGGTCGGTCGCGTCCGCTGCGACGGGCTCGTCGCCGCCACGCCCGCCGGCTCGACCGGCTACAACCTCGCCAACAACGGACCGATCCTGGCCTGGGGCGTGGAGGGCTTCGTCGTCAGCTTCATCGCCCCCCATACGCTGACCGCCAGAGCCCTCGTGGTCGCCCCCGGGGACGTCCTCCACGTGATGAACGTCGGCGAGCGCGACGCGGTCGACGTTGGTGTCGATGGGATCGACGCCGGACAGCTCGCTCCCGGCGGGGAGGTCGTCGTCGGCTTCCGCGACGGGCTCGCTCTCCTCGCTCAGCTCGAGGGAGAGACGTTCTACCGGAGGATCCGCGAAAAGTTCGGCCGCCTGGCCCACTGACGGGCCGGGAGGCGCCGGCTCGGCGTCATCGGTCGGCTCACGGCCCAAGGCCGCATCGCCAACCTCTTCCTTGATCCGGCGGCTCCCGACCTCGTCAGGAAGCAGCGACGCCCACAGAGGCTGCAAGGGGCGAATCCGTCCCGGCTCGTTGCTATCCAGGGAGATCGGATGCTGCGCGAGCTGAGGATCGAGAACCTGCTGTTGATCGAGCGGGCGGAGCTGCGCTTCGGCCCGGGACTGAACGCGATCACCGGCGAGACGGGCGCCGGGAAGACCGTGCTCGCCCATTCCCTCGACCTGCTCATGGGCGGGCGGCCGCGGAGCGCCGTCGTCAGGCCGGGCGCCGAGGAGGCCTGGGTCGAGGGAGCGTTCGAGGTCCCCGAGGGGCTGCGCGAGGACACGGAGCTCTCCGAGGTCTTCGAGCGACTGCCGGCGGATGAGGAGGTCGTCCTGGCACGCCGCGTCTCCGCGGCCGGCCGCTCGAGCGCGTTTATCGCGGGACGCTCGGCGTCCGCCGCCGACCTGCGCGCGCTGGGCTCGCGAATGCTGGCCTTCTACGGGCAGCACGAGCACCGCAAGCTGACTCTCGCCGCCGCCCAGGCCGAGATCCTCGATCGCTTCGCGGGAGCCGATCACGTCGCCGTCCGCGACGGGTACCGCCGCGCCCACGGGGAGGTCGGCGCGCTGCTTCGGGAGCGGGACGAGCTCGAGGCGCGAGAGGGTGCGCGCGAGCGCAACATCGACCTGCTTCGCTACGAGCTCGACGAGATCGAGGAGGTCGCTCCCGAGGCGGAGGAGCGCGAGGGGCTCGAGGCGGAGCGGGAGCGGCTGCGCCACACGGAGTCCCTGCGGGCGGCGGCCGGAACGGCGCTTCTCGCGATCGCCGGCGGCGAGGACGGCGGGGGAGCCTCGGGCCTGCTCGCCGAGGCCGAGTCCGCGCTGGCCCGCAGCAGCGAGGTCGACCCCGACCTCGACGCGCTCACCGAGCGCGCGATCGCCCTCGGGGTCGAGCTCTCCGACCTCGGCCACGAGCTGCGGGCATACGCCGACGGCATCGAGGCCGATCCGGGCAGGCTCGAGGGCATCGAATCACGACTCGAGGCGATCGATCGCCTACTGCGCAAGCACGGCGGCAGCGTCGATGCGGTGCTCGCCCACGCCGAGCACTGCCGGACGGAGCTCGTGCGGCTCGAGCAGGCGAGCGAGCGCATGGATGGCCTCGAGCGCGACCTCGAGGCAACAACCGGCAGGCGGTCCGAGCTGGGCCGCCAGCTGTCCGTGGGTCGCGAGGAGGCGGCGCCGCGGCTCGAGCGGGAGGTCGCGGAGGAGCTCGCTCAGCTTGCGATGGACGGGGCACGCCTCGAGGTCGCCCTGGAGCCGCATCCGGACGAGTACGGGCCCGGCGGGCGGGAGGCGATCGAGCTGCGGGTCGCCACGAACCCCGGCATGCCGATCGCCCCCCTAAGGGACGCGGCCTCCGGCGGGGAGCTCTCGCGGGTTATGCTCGCCCTCTCGGGCCTGGGGCGCGGCGGCGAGGTCGCGACGCTCGTCTTCGACGAGATCGACGCCGGGGTGGGCGGGCAGGTGGCGCGGCGGGTGGGCGAGCGCCTGCGCCGGCTCGGCGAGGATCGCCAGGTCGTCTGCATCACCCATCTCGCGCAGGTCGCCTCGCTCGCCAGCTCGCACTTCCGGGTCGAGAAGGAGGCGCAGGGCTCGGCGACCGTGGCGCGGGTCGAGGCGGTCGTGGGGGAGGAGCAGCTCGCCGAGATCGTGCGGATGCTCGGAGCCGATCGCGGGGACGAGGCCGCGGTCGGCCACGCGAGGGAGCTGCTGGCCGCGTAGGGCGGGTCGGCTCCCCGCCGGGCTCGCCATGGAGATCCCTTTCACCCCGCGAGGCATCGTGAAGCGAGCGCGTCGCGGCCTCCCCCATAATCAACCGATGCCCGCCGGACCGGCAGCGGGGCGTCCCCTCCGCGGACTGATCGCGCGGCGTCGCGCCGAGCCGACCCCCGACCCCGGGCGCGCGCTCAGCGGACCGGCGCGGCTGGGGCGGCGGACGAAGGATCTCGTCAAGCGGCTCGACGTGGGGGACATCGCGGTGATCGACCACGCCGACCTCGACCGGGTGGCGGCCGAGGATCTGGCGAGGTCGGGAGCCGTGGCGGTGATCAACGTCGCGTCATCGTCGACCGGCCGCTATCCCAACATCGGCCCGCTGATCCTGGCTCGCGCCCACATCCCGCTCATCGACGCGGTGGGGGAGCCGCTCTTCGACCACCTCCGCGACGGGCAGGTGATCCGCCTCGACGGCGGGGAGGTTCGCAGGAGGGGGGAGCTCCTCGCCCGGGGTGAGAGGACCACGCCCAAGGAGATGGAGGAGCGACTCGAGCTGCAGCGAGCCCGCATCGACGAGGCGCTGGCCGACTTCGCCGTCAACACGATCGAGCACGTGCGCGAGGAGAGCGAGCTGCTCTCCGGCGAGATCGAGCTGCCCGAGGTCCGCACGGACTTCCGCGACCGTCACGTGCTGATCGTGGTCCGCGGGCCCGGCTACCGCGAGGATCTGACGGCGCTCAACGCCTACATCCGCGACGTGCGGCCGCTGATCGTCGCCGTCGACGGCGGCGCCGACGCGGTCCTCGCCGAGGGGATCAAGCCCGAGGTGATCCTCGGCGACATGGACTCCGCGACCGACAAGGCGCTTCGTTGCGGCGCCGAGCTGATCGTCCATGCCTACCCGGACGGCCGCGCGCCGGGCAGGGATCGCCTCCTCGAGGCCGGCCTCCCGCATCTCCTCATCCCCGCGTCCGGCACGAGCCAGGACGTGGCCATGCTGCTCGCGCACGAGAGGGGCGCGAAGCTGATCGTCACCGTCGGGGCCCACTTCAACCTGACCGAGTTTCTCGACAAGAATCGCGCCGGGATGTCGTCGACCTTCCTGACCCGCCTGCGCGTCGGCGAGACCCTGATCGACGCCAAGGGCGTGAGCCGCCTCTACCGCCCGGGCATCGGCACGCTCGGCCTGGCGGCGTTCGCGCTCGTCTTCGTCGTCCTGGCCGCGATCGTCGTCCTCGCCTCACCCGGGCTCGACAACGTCACCGAGCTCCTCTGGCTCAAGATCAGGGACATCTTCGGCGGCTGAGCAGGACGAATAGCGGCGGCCCGGCTCACCGCGCGAGCGCTCTGCGCCTGACAAGCTTGCCCGCTCATGGGCTACAGCGGTCGCTACCACGCCGCCTCGCTGGCGGCCGTCTTCGTCGCTCTCGCGATCGGAATCCTGATCGGGATCGGACTTGCGGACGATGTCGTCTCGACCGCCCGTGAGGGGGTAGAGGACAGTCTCCGAAGCGACCTTGACGACGCCAATGCCCAGGTGGACGATCTCTCCGCTCAGCTCGCGCAGGAGCGCCAATTCACCGATCGAGCTGCCCCCGCCCTCGTCGCCGGGAGGCTCGCCCGCGAGCGGGTCGCCCTGATCGCGCTGGGCGATCTCCCCGACGACACGGCAGGGGATGCCCAGCGAGCGGTCGAGGCGGCGGATGCGAAGCTCGCCTCCGTCGCCGTCCTCGACCTCCCGCCGGACCTCGACGCGCTGCGGGAGGCCGCTGGGGGGCGCTTCGGCACCCCCCGCCGTGGCCCGATGCGCGCCGAAAACCTCGGCGCGGCGATCGGCCGGCAGCTCGTCGGCGGCGGACCCCTGATCGAGCGGGTCCGCGAGCAGCTCTTCGAGCGCTTCAACGGCAACCTCGCCGGCGTCAGCCGCGTCGTCCTCGTGGCCCCGGCGCCCGCCGCGCTGGAGGGCGACCTCTCCGGTGAGGGTCGGGCGTTCGAGTCGGCGCTGCTCGGGGGGGTCGACGCGCGGGCCAAGGGGACCGTCGGCGTCGAGCGAAGCTCCACCGACCCGACGACCCTCGCGGCCTTCTCGAACTCCGGGATAGCGACGGTCGACGACGTCGAGCGGGTCCCCGGCCAGGTCGCCGTCGTGTTCGCCCTGCTGGGGGCGGAGGGCGACTTCGGGATCAAGGAGAACGCCTCGAGCCTGCTTCCCGACCTGCTGCCGGCCCGCTCCGCCCAGCCCGCGCCGTGAGCTTCCTGGCCCTCCCGCTTGCCGCCGCTCTGGCGGCGGCGCTGCTGCCGGCATGGGCCGCCGACATGCGGGAGGGCGGACTCGTTCGCGAGAACTGGCGGGGGCGGCTCCTCGCGTTCCCCAGCGGAGCGCTGCTGATCTCGGTCTCGCTGATCGCGCTCGCTCCTCTCGCGGTGCTCGACGACCGGGCCGATCTCGACCTGCTGGAGCCGGAGCTGATGCGCTGGTCGGGATACGTGCTCGGCGTGGCGCTGCTCGGCCTGCTCGACGACGTCCTGGGCCGCGGCGCCGCCGAGGACACCCCGCGCGGCTGGCGCGGCCACGCCAGGGCGGTCCTGGGAGGACGGCTGTCGACCGGCGCGATCAAGGCAACCGGGGCGTTCGCTCTCGCTGCCCTGGCCGTCTCCGGGCTGGGGCGCGAATGGCCGGGTTACCTCGCCGATCTGGCGCTGCTGCTGCTGGCGACGAACCTGTTCAACCTGCTCGACCTGCGACCGGGCAGGGTCGAGAAGGCGCTCGTCCTTCTGCTCGCTGGCGTCTGCATCGGCGCGGCCACGACCTATCCGCTCGAGCTCCTCGGGCTCTTCATCGGGCCGGTGCTCGTCGGGGCGGCGCTGACGCTGCGCGAGCGCGCGATGCTCGGCGACGCGGGGGCGAACCTCGCCGGCGCGATCGCCGGCGTCGCGCTCGTGGTCTCGCTCGGGGAGGAGGCCCGCCTCGTCGCGCTCGCCGTGGTCGCAGCGCTCACGCTCTACGGCGAGTTCCGCTCGATCTCGGCGGCGATCGAGCGAATCGCGCCGCTGCGCGCGCTCGATCGGATCGGCCGTAGCCCCTGATCGTCGGCGACCCAAGCCGCGGCAGCCTGCCCCCTCGGTTCAGGACTTCCCGTCAAGCAGCACCCAACGGTCCGGCGGAACCGGACGCGAAGCGGAGGATTCCGCCGGGGTCACCCTCTAGACTCGGATCCCGAGTTGAGCGTTCGCAAGCCCGCAGGAGAGACCCGCTTCCTCTTCGTCACCGGAGGGGTCGTCTCCGCCCTCGGCAAGGGCATCGCCTCGGCCTCGATCGGGCGTCTCCTGGTCGCCCGCGGCTTCCGCGTGCAGCTGCAGAAGTTCGATCCCTACATCAACGTCGACCCGGGGACGATGAGCCCCTTCCAGCATGGCGAGGTCTTCGTCACCGAGGACGGGGCCGAGACCGACCTCGACCTCGGCCACTACGAGCGCTTCACCGATCACAACACCTCGCGCGCCTCGAGCGTCTCGGCGGGCGCGATCTACAACACGGTCATCCGCCGGGAGCGCCGCGGCGACTACCTCGGGGGAACCGTCCAGGTGATCCCCCACATCACCGACGAGATCAAGCAGCGGATCCTGATCGTCGCCGAGGCGCAGTCGGTGGACTTCGTGATCACCGAGATCGGCGGCACCGTCGGCGACATCGAATCACTGCCCTTCCTCGAGGCGATCCGCCAGCTCTACACCGACCTCGGGCCGAAGCGCGCGATGTTCCTACACCTGACCCTGGTCCCCTACGTCGGCCACGCCGGCGAGCTGAAGACGAAGCCCACCCAGCACTCGGTCAACGAGCTGCGCCGGATCGGGATCCAGCCCCACGCCGTGGTCTGCCGCTCCGAGGGCGGGCTCGACCGCGACATCCGCCGCAAGATCGCCCTCTTCGCCTCGCTTCCCGAGGAGGCCGTGATCTCCGCTCGCGACGTCGACAACACGTACAAGGTGCCGCTTGCCTTCCGCGCCGAGGGAATGGACGATCTCGTCCTCGACCACTTCGGGATCGAGGCGCCGGCGCCCGAGCTTGGCGATTGGGAGGAGTTCTGCCGCCGTGCCGACGCGGCGGAGGGAACCGTCCGGATTGCGCTCGTCGGCAAGTATGTGAAGCTCGAGGACGCCTACAAGTCCGTGATCGAGTCGCTCAAGCACGGCGGCTTCCACCATGGCGTCAACGTCGAGGTCGACCTCGTCTCCTCCGAGGACCTCGAGGCCGATGCTCTCGCCGCCGCCGACGGGATCCTGATTCCCGGCGGCTTCGGGGAGCGAGGGATCGAGGGCAAGGTCGCCGCCTGTCGGATGGCGCGGGAGCGCGGCATCCCGTTCCTCGGGATCTGCCTGGGAATGCAGATGGCCGTCGTCGACTTCGCGCGACACGTCTGCGGAATGGACGGAGCCAACTCGGCCGAGTTCGATCCCGAGACGCCCTACCCGGTCATCGACCTGCTGCCCGAGCAGAAGGAGGTCACCGACCTCGGCGGGACCATGCGGCTCGGCGCTGACCCGGTGAAGCTCCACGAGGGCACCCGGGCGCGGGAGATCTTCGATGGGGAGCCCGTGATCTACAAGCGACACCGGCATCGCTTCGAGGTCAACAACATGCTCCGCCGCCGCCTTGAGGACGAGGGCCTGGTGATGAGCGGGACCTCCCCCGACGAGCGGCTGGTTGAGATCGTCGAGCTGCCCGACCATCCCTTCTACGTCGCCTCCCAGTTCCACCCCGAGTTCAACTCGCGGCCGACCCGCCCCGAGCCGCTATTTCGCGAGTTCGTCGGCGCCGCAAGCAAGCGGGCGGCGACTCGCGAGGACGAGCCCCCCGCCGCCGCGGACGAGGAAGCCGTCGGGGACGACGGTGAGCTCGAGCGCGGTCGTTTCAGCGCCCGCCGCGGCGCCTAGCTCCGCCGCCCCCGAGCCCGTAGCCTGCGCCGGGTGAGCGAGCGCATGCTCCAGCGGTTCGTCCGCCTCTGCGAGATCCCCAGCGTGACCGGGGACGAGCGGGCGGTCGCCGATGCGGTTGCCGCCGAGCTCGGCGAGCTCGGGATCGAGTTCCGCGAGGACGACGCTGCGGGTCCGGCCCGCGCCGGCGCCGGCAACCTGATCGCCCGGCTGCCCGGACAAGACGGCGCCGAGCGGGCGATCGCGTTCTTCGCCCACCTCGACACCGTGCCCCATGACGAGCCGATCCGGGTGATCGAGGTCGAGGGCGTCTTCCGCAGCGCGGGGGAGACGATCCTCGGCGCCGACAACAAGGCCGCAGTGGCGGTCCTGATGGAGCTCGGTGCGCAACTCGTCCGAGAGCCCGGCCCGGTCGACGTCGAGCTGGTCTTCACGGTCGCCGAGGAGCAGGGCCTGCGCGGCGCCGTTGCCCTCCGCACGGATGAGCTGCGATCCGAGTTCGGCTTCGTGCTCGACCATGCGACCCCGATCGGGGAGATCATCACCGCCTCGCCCACCTACAAGAAGCTGATCGCCGAGTTCCGCGGCGTCGAGGCGCATGCGGGCATCCGGCCCGAGGCCGGCAGGAGCGCAATCGAGGCTGCCTCGGCGGCGATCGCGACGATGGACCTCGGCCGCCTCGACGAGCAGACCACCGCGAACGTCGGCACGATCGGCGGGGGGAGCGCGCCGAACGTGGTCGCGGGCCGATGCCGGGTCGAAGCGGAGGCCCGGAGCATCGATTCCGGCCGCGCCGAGGAGACGATCCAACTCATGGTCGACGCGTGCACGTGGGCCGCCGGGGAGCGGGGGGTCGACGTCGACGTGATGGTCGAGACGTTCTTCCGCGGCTACGAGATCAAGGCGAGCTCCGCGCCCTTGGCCCTCGCCCGGGCGGGGTGCGAGCTCTGCGGGATCGAGCCCCGCGAGGTCGCCACGGGTGGGGGGAGCGATGCGAACGCGCTCCGCGCGGCCGGCTTCGATGCGCTGCTGCTCGCCAACGGGACCGAGGGCAACCACACGGCCGACGAGTCGGTGCCCGCCGGGGAGCTGGTTCGGATGCGGGATCTGTGTGCCGCGATCGTCGCGGAGGCGGGCGCTTGCTGAAGCTGCGGCGGGGGACGGTCGTCGGCACCGATCCCCTCGAGATCGATGTCTCCGGCGAGGTTCGCCGCGCCTGGGCCGATCCGGGCACGGTAGGCCCGGTCGAGCTCGGCGACGAGCTGATCGTCAATACGGCGGCTATCGATCTCAGCCTCGGCTCGGGCGGCTTCGACGTCGTTCACGTCAACCTGACGCGCGGCCTCGCCGGGGGGGAGACGCCGCCCGGCGTTCACGTGATGAAGCTCAACTACACCTCCCTGCAGCATGTGGTCGAGCCGATCGAGGAACCAGCCGACGCGCCCGCCCGCCCGGAGGCGAGGATCCCGGTCCTCGTCCTGCCGCTTCACGGCCACCTCGCTCCCGCCGCTTGGGCCGCCGCGCAGAGCGGGCAGCGCCGGGTCGGCTTCGTCCAGGCGGGGGGCGGCGGGCTGCCGGGGTCGCTATCGGGCGACGTGCGCGAGCTTCGCGCTCGCGGGCTCCTCGCCGGCCATGTCACGGTCTCGCCCTCCTACGGCGGCGAGCTCGAGGCGATCAGCCTGACCGGCGCGCTCCACGCCGCCGCCGGGCGGCTCGGCTGGGAGGCCGCAATCGTCGGCCCCGGCCCAGGCATCCTCGGATCGGAGACCCGCTACGGGCACGGCGGCATGGCAGCGCTCGATGCCGCGCATGCCTCCCTCGCCCTCGGCCTGCCGACGCTGCTCTCCCCGCGGCTCTCCGCCGGTGATGCCCGCTCCCGCCATCTTGGGCTGAGCCACCACACGCGCTCGGTCCTGGAGCTGCTGCTGGCGGGAGTGGAGGTTCCGGTCCCTGCCCAGCTCGAGGAGCTCTGGCCTGAGGGGGCGGAGGCGGGTCGGGCCGCGCTGGGGGAGGCCTGCGGCGAGCTGCACCGGCTCGAGGAGGAGCCGGTGGACCTCGAGGCCTACGCCGGCTCGGGTCTGCCCAATCGGACGATGGGCCGGGATCTGAGCGAGGACCGGCTCTTCTTCGCCGCGCCGCTCGCAGCCGGCACCGCGCTCGCTCGGGCCGGCTGAGCTCGGCCGCCAGGTCGGCGCGCGGCGATTGGTCGATTGACACCGAATGTCGGTCACAGGGCACCAATCGCCGGGTGGGAGCGCTCCGGGCGGGGGGTTGCACCGGAAGGTGCGGAGCAGTCGGGCCGAGAACCTGAGGCGATGAGCGCGGTTGCCGTGACACCCGAGCGTGCCCCCGTGGAGGGGCGATTCGAGGTCCTGCTCCTGGACTTCCTCGCCTACCTCGAGTTCGAGCGAGGCCTCTCCCGCAACACGCTCACCGCCTACCGGACCGACCTGCTCCAGTTCGGCGCCTTCCTCGCCGCCCGGGAGACCGGTCCGGTCGAGGCGTCCGGGGCGGACGTCGCGGACTTCCTCGCCGACCTCGCCCGGGGCGAGGGCGAGCGGCCTCCCTGCGGCGCCGCGACCCTGAACCGCAAGACCGCCTGTCTCCGCTCCTTCTACCGCCACCTGCGCCGCGCCGAGATGATCGAGGCCGACCCCACGGCTCACATCCGTCCCCCGCGCAAGGGCCGGACGCTGCCGAAGGTCCTCGGGCTCTCGGAGGTCAAGCGGTTGCTCGACTCCGTCGCGGGAGGCGATCCCCCCGATCTACGTGACCGGGCGATCCTCGAGGTGATGTACGGCTGCGGGCTGCGCGCCTCGGAGACGATCGGGCTCGAGGCGGGTTCGATCGATCTGCGCCGCGGCTTCCTGCGCGCCCACGGAAAGGGCTCGAAGGAGCGGATCGTCCCGCTCGGCCGGCAGGCCGCCGCCGCCCTGAAGCGCTACCTGCGCTCCGGGCGAGCCGATCTCGCCAAGGGGTCGGACGAGCGGGCGCTGTTCCTCAACCAGCGCGGGGGTCCGCTGACCCGGCAGGGCCTCTACAAGGTGATCCAAGGCCGGGCGCGGGCGGTCGGCCTCGAGGAGCGAATGAGCCCCCACACCCTGCGCCACAGCTTTGCGACGCACCTGCTCTCCGGCGGCTGCGACCTGCGCTCGGTCCAGGAGATGCTCGGCCACGCCGACGTCGCCACCACCCAGATCTACACGCATCTCTCGGCCCAGCGGATCAAGGAGGTCTACTTCGAGGCCCATCCGCGCGCTCGCGGCTAGGGCGCTCGCGCTTCGCGCTTGCTTGAGCACCTGACGTCCCTCGGCAGGCCACCCTGGGCTGCCTGCCGAGGAGAGTCAGGAGCTGCTTGCCGCTTGCTGCTTGCTGCTTGCTACGCCTTGCTCCTCGCTCCCAGCTCTTACCCTTTCCCGCGTGCCCGAGCTGCCCGAGGTCGAGACGATCCGCCGCCAGCTCGACCCCGAGCTGGTTGGGCGCTCGATCCAGCGGGCCGAGATCCTCGACGGGCGTTGGACGCGGCCCGAGGATCCGGAGACGGTCGCCTCGGCGCTCCTCGGCAGGCGGATCGAGAGCGTGGGGAGACGGGGCAAGTACCTCCTGGTCGGCTTCGACGACGGCGCGACCCTGCTCATGCACCTGCGGATGACGGGGAACCTGCTTCTCGCGGATGGGGGGGACGACAGCGCAGAGCGGCGCTTTGGCGGCGGGCGGCTCCATCCCGCGACCACCGCCCCCGCACACCTGCGCGCGGAGCTGACCCTCGACGACTGCCGCCTCCTGCGCTTCACCGACCCCCGCCGCTTCGGCCACGCCTCGTTGCTCGGCCCGGATGAGCTCGCTCCCTACCTGGACGCGCGGATCGGAGTCGAGCCGCTGGACGGGGATATGACCCCTGAGCTGATCGGCCGGATCGCGGCCGGCCGCGTGGCGCCGCTCAAGTCGTTTCTGCTCGATCAGAGGGGGATTGCGGGGATCGGCAACATCTATGCCGACGAGGCGCTCCACCGCGCCGAGCTGCACCCGCTCTCCCCGGCGGGGTCGATGCGGGTCGAGCACTGGGAGGCTCTGCGCGAGGGCATCGTCGGGGCCCTGGAGGCCGGGCTGCGCAACGGGGGCGCCTCGATCGACGACTACCGCGACTCGCGCGGCGAGCAGGGCTCGATGCAGGACGAGTTCCTCGTCCACACGCGGGCCGGGAAGGAGTGCCCTCGCTGCGGCGCGACGATCGAGCGGATCGTGGTCTCGGGGCGCTCCACGTACTTCTGCCCGCGCTGTCAGACGCGGCTGCGACGTCGGCGCAAGCCTCGCACCGGGGCGAGGCGGCGGTGAGCGAGGCCGGGCCCGTCCCGCTTCCCGCGGGTTTCGCCGTCGGCCACTGGACCGCGGAGGAGGCCCGCACCGGCTGCACCGTCGTGCTGCCGCCGGCGGGGACGCGGGCTGGCGTGGACGTCCGCGGCGGCGGCCCCGGGACGCGCGAGACCGAGATCATCGGTCCCCTCGCCAACCCCGAGGAGGCCACCGCGATCCTGCTCACGGGCGGCAGCGCATACGGGTTGTCGGCGGCCGACGGAGTGATGCGCTGGTGCGAGGAGCACGGGCGCGGCTACCGGACACCCGGCGGGCTGGTTCCCCTCGTGCCGGCAGCGGTGATCTACGACCTGACGGCGGGAGCAGAGGCGCGGCGTCCCGGCCCCGAGCAGGGCTACGCCGCCTGCGAGGCCGCGCGGGAGGGAGTGCCGCAGCGCGGCAGCGTCGGCGCGGCTCGGGGCGCCGCCGTGGCGAAGGCTCGCGGCCGCGAGCACTCGAGCCCGGGGGGCGTCGGGTATGCGGCGGCGAGGAGCGGCGAGGGGGAGACGGTTGCGGCGCTCGCGATCGTCAACGCCACCGGCGACGTCATCGGGGCCGACGGTGAGCTTCTGGCCGGGCCGCGCGGCGAGGACGGCTCGATGCTCCGGACCGGCGACCTGCTCGCCGCCGCGGCCGGTCCACCGCGGTGGACCTCGGACGCCGAGCGGCAGGGCACCACCCTGATCTGCGTGATCACCGATGTGCCGCTCGACAAGCTGGGATGCGCCAAGGTCGCCCGGATGGCGAGCGCCGGGGTGGCGCGCGCGATCGATCCGGTCTTCACGCCCTTCGACGGCGACGTCGTCTTCTGCCTCTCCTCGGGCGAGGGCTCGACCACGCCGTGGACCGTCATGCGGGTGGGGTCGCTGGCGGCGACGGTGGTCGCCGAGGCGATCCGCGACGGCGTCAGGCGGGCGAGCGACGACTAGCCGAGCCCGCGGCAGGCGCCCACCGCCGCCCGCCGCCTCCAACGGTGGCAGAGAAATTGACCGCCAGGCGGGCTATTTCTCTGCCACCTCGGGTGGGGTGCGCCGAGAGGGATACGTCAGCAGCGCGAAAGGCGCGCGCCCCGTCCCCGGCGGAGGTCACAATTGACCCGTGCCCGGAAGCTTCAAGACCGAGGGGATCGTCCTGCGGAGCATCCGCTACGGGGAGGCCGATCGGATCATCCATCTCTACACCGCCGAGCGGGGGAGGGTGAACGCGATCGCCAAGGGCTCGCGGCGTCCGCGCTCCCGCTTCGGCGGCCGACTCGAGCCGTTCTTCCGCCTGGACCTGATGCTTCATGAGGGCCGCAGCGAGCTCTGCACCGTGACCGGCGCTTCGACCGTCGACGGATACCCCGACCTGCGCTCGAACGGACCCGCGCTCGACGCTGCGGCGCGGGCATGCGACGCGATGCTGCGCCTGCTCGACGCCGCCGAGCCGAACCGGCCCGCCTACAACCTCCTCTGCCGCTACCTGTCGCTGCTGGACGACAACGCCGCCGCGATCCCCACCGCGGACCCGGGGCCGCAGGCGGTGGGGCTCGCCTTCCGACTGAAGCTGGCGCTCGCGGCAGGCTTCTCGCCCGAGCTCGCCTCCTGCGCCCGCTGCGGCGAGCGCGATGAGATCGTCGCCTTCTCGGGCTCCGCCGGAGGCGTCGTCTGCAGCTCCTGCGAGGGCGGCGGCTTCCCACTCTCGCGCCAGGCGCACGACTTCATGGTCGCCGCCCTGGGGAAGCCGATCGCCGAGCTGCCGCAGGCGCCGGAGCGGGCGCTCCGCCAGGTCGAGCGCGCGATCGGGGAGACCCTGGCTCATCACGCACACGTCCACCTCCGCGCGGTGGCATAGCTGGCGGACCGCGAGGCCGCCATGCGGTGTCCTCGTCGGCTCACGTGCGAAGCACGTATCGCCTCCTGCGTCCTTGCCTGGCGGGCTCCCGCCCTCGCCAGACGGCGGGGAGGTAGGCCCGCTCTACAATCGCGGCTCGGATGGAGGGGTCGCAGCAGAGCGGGGGAGAGGCGCTCGCGAGCCCCTTCGCGGAGCGCGTCCGGGCGCAGGAGTCCGCCTACCTCTGGGAGCTCGCGGCCCCCTCCTATCCCGCCCGCCGCGCCGAGCCCGAGCCCGACAGTCCGGTGCGAACCCCCTTCCAGCGCGATCGCGACCGGATCGCCCACTCGAAGGCGTTTCGCCGGCTCAAGCACAAGACCCAGGTCTTCGTCGCCCCCGAGGGCGACCACTACCGCACCCGGCTCACCCACACGCTCGAGACCTGCTTCATCGCCCGCACCGTCGCGCGGGCCCTCGGCCTCAACGAGGACCTCACCGAGGCGATCGGCCTCGGACACGACCTCGGCCACCCACCCTTCGGCCACATCGGCGAGGAGGTCCTCGACACCGCGCTGAGGGAGCGGGGCGGAGACGGCTTTCGCCACAACGAGCACTCGCTGCGGCTGGTGGAGCGGCTCGAGCGAGGCGGGCGGGGGCTCAACCTGACCGAGCAGGTGCGCGACGGCATCCTCAATCACACCGGCTCGCGCAAGCCGTCCTCGCTCGAGGGCCGCGTCGTCCGCCTGGTCGATCGGGTCGCCTACATCAACCACGACATCGACGACGCGGTCCGAGCCGGGGTGATCGGCGAGCAGGATCTGCCGGTCGAGCAGATCGAGCGGCTGGGCCCCACGGGGTCCACGAGGATCGACGCGCTCGTCCGCGACATCGTCGAGCGCAGCCGCGAGGCCGGCGACATCGTCCAGAGCGAGGAGATGGGCGGAGCGATGCTGCGGCTGCGCAAGTTCATGTTCGAGCGGGTCTATCTGGGCGCGACCGCGCGCTCCGAGCACGATCGGGTGGTGCGCGCGCTGACCACGCTCGTCGACCACTACCTGGCGCATCCGGGAGATGTGCCCGCCGGCTGCGAGGGAGACGACGATCTGCAGCGGGTCACCGACTACGTCGCCGGCATGACGGACCGCTTCTGCATCGCGACCTTCCGCCGCATCGCCCTGCCCGAGGAGTCGCGGCTGTGAAGGCGACGGCATCGATCTGAGCTGGGCGTGAGGGGCGCGCGCTTGCCCCACCCGGCATTCTCCAGGTGAGATGAGCCGCTTCACCCCGGAGACGATCGAGCGCGTGCGCGATGCGGCGGACATCGTCGAGATCGTCTCCGCGCACACCGACCTCCGGCGCCAGGGCGAGCGCTTCGTCGGGCTCTGCCCCTTCCACGACGAGCGCACGCCGTCCTTCTCGGTCAAGCCGCGCGACGGCTTCTACTACTGCTTCGGCTGCGAGGCCGGCGGCGACGCGATCCGCTTCGTCCAGGAGAAGGAGGGGCTCGCCTTTCCCGACGCGGTCGAGTCCCTCGGCGAGCGCTACGGAATCGAGGTCGAGCGGGAGAGCGAGGACCCGAAGGCGGAGGAGGCGCGGCGCCGGCGAGGGCGGCTCGGGGAGGCGCTCGAGCGGGTCGCCGCGTTTTACGAGGCCTACCTCTGGGAGGCGCCGAAGGCCGCCAAGGCGCGCGCCTACCTGACCGAGGAGCGGGGGCTCGGCGAGGAGGTGCTGCGCGGCTTCGGGGTCGGCTACGCGCCGAGCGCGTGGGACTCGGTGCTCACGCGAGGTCAGCGCGCCGGCTTCTCCGTCGACGAGCTCCTGGCGGCCGGACTGATCCAGCGCTCCAAGAACAAACCCGGCAGCCACTACGACCGCTTCCGCGCGCGGATCGCGTTCCCGGTCCGCGATCACCGAGGCCGCGTCGTCGGCTTCGGCGCCCGCGGGATGAGCCCGGACGCCAAGCCGAAGTACCTGAACTCTCCGGAGAGCGAGATGTATCGCAAGAGCAACACGCTTTACGGGATCGATCGCGCGCGGGGGCCGATCGCGCGCGGGGGGCGGGCGGTCGTCGTCGAGGGCTACACCGACGTGCTGGCCCTCCATGGAGCGGGCGTGGAGGAGGCCGTGGCGGTCATGGGGACGGCCATCACCCCCGATCAGCTCAAGCTCCTCGGCGGCTACGCGGAGGAGGTCGTTCTGGCTCTCGACGCCGACCGCGCCGGCCGCGAGGCGATGCTGCGCGCGCAGCGAGTCGCCGGGAGCGCTCGCCTGCGCCTGCTCGTCGCGGCGATGCCGGAGGGCGAGGACCCCGCTGAGCTATTGGCGAGCGAGGAGGGCGGGGCCCGGCTGCGCGCGGCGCTGGCGGGAGCGGTCGAGCTCTCCGTCTTCCACGCCCGCGCGATCCTCGACGATGCCGACCTTGCCACGCCGGCGGGCCGCGATCGCGCCCTCGACGAGATCGTGCCCGTCCTCGCCGCGATGGGGGAGACGATCACCCGCCAGGAGATGCTGCGCGAGGTCGCCGACCGCCTCGACACGGATTCGGAGCTGATCGCGAGCAGGCTGAAGGACGGAAGGGCCGTCGCGAGACGGGCACGCCCCGCCCCGAGCGGCGGACCTTCGGGCAGCGATGGGGCTCCGGACCGTCAGGAGCCTCCCCGCCGCCGGCAGGCCACTCCCCGCGAGGCGCGCGAGTATCGGATGCTCGCGCTGGTGCTGGCAACGCCGCAGCCGGGCAGGATCTACCTCGACCGGCTCAGCGGTGAGCACTTCAGCTCACCGATTCTGCGCCGCGTGTTCGAATGGCTGCGCGATCACCTCGACGACCCCCTCGCCGGGCTCGCGGACGACGACGCTGGACTCATCAACGCGATCAAGCGCCTGCAGGCCGTCGACGATGAGCCGGCGACCGCCGACAACCTCGAGTTCCGCTGGCGGCTGCTCGAGCGGGACCGCAAGCGGGACGAGGTCAAGCAGGCGGAGGCCGATGGGGATGCCACCCGGGTCGTCGAGTTGCAGCGGGAGCTCGGCGAGCTCAACGACATGATCGCCTCCCGTGCCGGCTGAGACAGCAGGGCGTTCTCTTGCCGGACAGCGCGCGGCGTCGTTGGCAGAAAATCTCCCTCCAGGAGTGATTCTCTGCCCACTGGGACGGATTGGGCGCGCGGCAGTGCGGGCCCCCCGCCGCGGCCAGCCCGAGCGCTAAGTTAGGTCGAGCCCCCATGGACCTCACCACTCACACGAAGCGCCCTCGTGTCCTTTTCGACGAGGCCCACTCGGAGGCGTGGACGATCCGCGCGGAGCTCGCCGGGCGGATGCAGCCCTCCCATCCCGCCGATGCGTCGCTGGGGCGGGCGGCTGCTGCGCTCGCCGCGCGCGACTTCGAGGTCGAGGCGAACGATCGCGACGTGCTCGACGATGCCCGTCTCCGCGATGTGGACGCGCTCGTCATCGCACATCCATCCGACTCGCGCTGGGAGGCGACGACCGGCACCGGCCGGCCGCGGTTGGCGCTCCCCGAGATCGATGCGATTGAGCGTTGGGTCGAGGCGGGTGGGGGCCTGATCGTCCTCGGGGAGACCGAGCAGGACAAGTACGGCAACAACCTGAATGAGCTGCTGGCGCGCTTTGGGATCGAGATCGAGAGCCGCACGGTGCAGGACTACGAGCACCATCGCGAGGCGCCCTCGTGGGTGCTGGGGGAGCTGATCGGACCGAGCAGGGGCGTCGGTGGCGCGGATCCACTCGCCGGTGTCGAGGCGGCCTGCTTCTATCGCGCCGGGACGCTGGCGGTCTCGAACGGCGCGCGCGTCATCGTGCGCACGTTTCCCTCGGCCGCCCCGCCGGGGGCGCCGCTGGCGGCGATCGCCGAGCACGGGGCGGGGCGAGTCGTGGTCCTCGCCGACTCCGACCTCTTCGGCGACGACTGCATCGGCGCCCTCGACCACGAGGCGCTCTGGGTCAACCTGGCCTACTGGGCCGCCGGCGGGGCGTTCGCGGAAGCCGAGCCAGCCGCGCCCTCGGCCGCCGCCACGGATCCCGCTTGGGCACGGCTGCGCGATGCGGTCGAGGAGCTGCGGCTCATGCAGGAGACCGATGGCTCCGTCGCGCCCGACGGGCGGGACGAGGTCCGGCTCGGCGGGCTGACCGCGGCCACCGGCGAGGCGGCCGCCGCGCTCCTCCCGCACTTCCCTCACCAGGAGCCCTACATCGAGGCGCTCGGCGCCGATCTGCGTCGGTGGGCCGCGAACGGGTTCGGCAAGCCCGACTTCACCCGCTCGGTGGAGGCCTTTCGACCGGAGCGCGAGCGGCGTGACGGGATCGAGCATCTGGCCGTCTTTCCGATGTACAAGCAGAACGCCTCGCGCGACACCTGCTTTGAGGCGCTGATCGTCCGGGTGCCGTGGCCGGAGTGGGCCGTGGAGCTCGAGCGACGTTATGACAACCCGAAGTTCGTCCCCGTCAGCTTCGTCGACTACACGAGCGGCTACGACTCCGAGTGCGCGGTGCTCTTCCCGGAGACTTTCTCGACGGCGGGGCGGGCGCCGAGCCACTTCGGGGCGATCTTCTGCGACCGCGAGGCGGAGCGCTTTCGACGGGTCTGTGGCGCGGCGGTGGAGGTCCTGGAGCTGAACCTGCCCCCGGATGCCGCCTGCCTGCTCAGCTCGGCCGGCCTCTCGCGCGATGCCTACATCGCCTGGGATTTGATCCACGACCGCACGCACATGCGCGGCGACCTGCCCTTCGATCCCTTCATGATCCGCCAGCGCAGCCCCTACTGGATGTACGCGCTGGAGGAGCTGCGCTGCGATCTGACGACGTTCGGCGAGGCGGTGACGCTGGAGGGGGAGGGCCATCCGCTCGGACGCCATGTGCAGTACGCGATCCTCTTCGACCGCCTCTTCCGCTTCCCGCTGACCGGCGGGCGCGTCCGCAACTACGACGGCCTCGGCGGGCAGCTCCTATTCGCCTTCCTGCACCGGGAGGGGCATCTGCACTGGACGGACAACCGCATGGTCATCGAGTGGGGGACGATCGCCGGGGGAGTCGGGCGACTGGGCGATCTCGTCTTCGAGCTCTACCACTCCGGGATCGACCGCTCCAAGCTCGGGCAGTGGATCGCCGCGCACGATCTCGTCGCCGCCTACGTGCCGCCGGTGGAGTCGTCCGTATGGGCGAAGGATCGGCGTCACCTGCCGGACGTCGAGGTGCCGAAGGAGCTTGTGGACCTGGTTCGCGACGATGAGTTTCCCCTCTCGCTCTTCTACGCGCAGCTTGCGCCGAAGCTGGCACCCGTGCTTGAGCGGCGGCCGCGGGCGGCGGCGGCGGTCTGATGGGGGAGCTCGACGGGCGGGTCATCGCGATCGCCGGCGTCGGCGGCGGGCTGGGCCCCTCGGTGGCGCGGCGACTCGCCGATGGAGGCGCGACGCTCGCGCTGACCGATCGCAACGCCGATCGGATGGCCGAGGTCGGGGAGGAGCTGGGGCTGCCTAAGGATCGCCTGGACCTGCAGGTCGTTGACCTGCTCGACCCCGAGGCAGCACGAGGATGGTGCTCTGCGCTCATGGAGCGGTTCGGCCGAGTGGACGGCCTGCTGCACCTGGTCGGAGGCTGGCGTGGAGGAGAGCCGCTGGCGAGCTTCGACCTCGCCGACTATGAGTGGCTCCACGACCTCCTGGTGCGGACGCTGCAGCACGCCACCCGCGCGTTCCACGACGCGCTCGCCGCCAGCGGCCGGGGACGATTCGCTCTGGTCTCCTCGGCCCAGGCGCAGGACCCGGAGGGGACGAACGCCGCCTACGCCGCGGCCAAGGGAGCGGCGGAGTCGTGGACTCTGGCGCTGGCGGACTCGCTGGCCGGGACGGGGGCGACGGCGAACATCGTGGTCGTCAACGCGATCCTGACGCCGGCGATGCGCGCGGCCCATCCGCGCACGGAGAACCCCGGCTTCACCCCGGCGGAGGCGATCGCCGAGGCGCTTGCGTTCCTCTGCTCGGATGCGGCGGCGCGGATGAACGGCCAGCGGCTCTCGCTGCACCCGTGATGGCGTGAGCCGGGGCGATCCGCGGGGGTTCGCCTCCGACAACCGTTCTGGGGCGCATCCCGAGGTGCTCGAGGCGATTGGCCGGGCGAACGAGGGCCACGCCGCCTCCTACGGCGAGGACGGCTGGACTGCGCGCCTCGAGGAGCTCTTCCGCGAGCACTTCGGGGAGGAGGCGCGCGCCTATCCGGTCTTCAACGGCACCGCGGCGAACGTGCTGGCGCTCGACGCGCTGACGCGTCCGCACCAGGCGGTCATCTGCCCGATCGGGGCGCACATCGCCGTGGACGAATGCGGGGCGCCGGAGCGGTACGCCGGGGTGAAGCTGCTCACCGTCGCGACCGAGCACGGAAAGCTGGCCCCCGCCGACCTTGAGGGCTGGGAGGCCCGACGTGGGGACCAGCACCACAACCAGCCCCGGGTGGCGTCAATCGCGCAGTCGACGGAGGTGGGGACGATCTACCGCCCCGACGAGGTCGCGGCGCTGGCGGACGCCGCCCATGCGCTGGGGATGCTGTTTCACGTCGATGGCGCCCGGCTGGCCAATGCGGCGGCGTCCCTCGGCGCCTCGCTGGGGGAGCTGACGACGGATGCCGGGGTCGACGTGGTCTCGTTCGGGGCGACGAAGAACGGCGGGCTCCTGGGCGACGCGGTCGTTTTCCTTCGCGAGGGGATGGACGACGGCTTCGACTACGTCCGCAAGCAGGGGATGCAGCTCGCCTCGAAGATGCGGTTCCTGAGCGCCCAGCTCGAGGCGCTGCTCGGCGAGGGCGAGCTTTGGCGGCGAAACGCAGAGCACGCGAATGCGATGGCGCGTCGACTGGAGGGGGCCGTCGCCGGGCTCGCGGGCGTCGAGGTCGTGCATCCGGTCGAGGCGAACGGCGTCTTCGCGCGCCTGCCGCGGCCTGCGATCAACCGGCTGATGGACGAGCTGCCAGGCGAGCATCCCTTCTACGTCTGGGACGAAGGGGAGAGCGTCGTGCGCTGGCTCTGCTCGTGGGACACGACGGAGGAAGACGTCGACGAGCTGGTGAAGCTGGTGGGCTTGGCAGTGGACTAGCCGCCCGCGCGTTGCGTCCCACGCTTCTGCGGTTTTGCCCGCCTGGCGGGACGAATCACGGAAGCGTCGCCCTGGGCTCAACCGACTCCGAGCCTTGGGTCGGAGTCCCTAGATCTGATTCGTCCGAAGCTCCCCGGCCTGGACTCGAACCAGGACGATTTCATTAACAGTGAAAGATGCTGCCATTACATCACCGGGGAATGGTTTCGCGTAATGCAAAGCGTCAGTTCGGTGCTTTGCGAAGACGCATCTTAGAAGCCGATGCGGCCGTTCGCCACCCGGCACCCCCCGCTTGGTCGCGGCCTAGGGGAGCGCCACCCCCCCGCGGCCCCGCCGCGGGGGCTCGCCCCGTTTATGCGGGGTTGAGCCCCCCGCCCTCGGTGCCGATACGTGTTGAGGTGGCCCTTCCCCAACCTTCGAACGATGGACGCCCGCCCGAGGAGGGCGCGTCGGCGCGCGCTCGCGAGCAATCGACCGAGCAGGCCCTGCGCAAGCAGGTGGCCCGCCAGGCGGCCGTTGCCGACCTGGGCCAGCAAGCGCTGGAGGGAATCGACCTCAACCAGCTTCTGAGGCAGGCCGTGGATCTCGTCGTCGAGAGCCTCGATCTGGACTTCTGCCAGGTCTGGGAGCTGCTGCCCGCCGGCGAGCGCCTGCTCCTCCGGGCCGGGGCCGGGTGGGAGCCCGCCATGATCGGGACGCTGACCGTGCCGGTCGACGTCGCATCCCAGCCGGGCTACACCATGGAGGCCGGAGATCGCGTGCTCATGCAGGACACCGGCTTGGAGTCACGCTTCGTGCCGCCCGGCTTCCTGCGCGAGCAGGGCGTCAAGAGCGGGATCAGCGTCACGATCCCCGGCCCGGAGCAGCCGTTCGGCGTCCTCGGTGGCCACGTTCGCGACCAGCGGACCTTCGCGCCCGAGGACGCCAACTTCTTCCAGTCGGTCTCCAACATCCTCGCCGCCGCGATCGAGCGCCAGCGCACCGAGGAGGAGGTCCGCCGGCGCTCGCTCGAGGACCCCCTCACCGGCCTCGCCAACAGGACGCTGCTCCTCGAGCGGCTCGCCCAGGCCCTCGTCCGGGGCAAGCGCGACGCGACCGAGGTCGCCGTCCTCTTCATGGACATCGACCGCTTCAAGCTCATCAACGACTCCCTCGGCCACACCGTCGGGGACCGCCTCCTGATCGCCGTCGCCGGGCGCCTCCGGGGAGCGATCCGCGGCAGCGACACGCTGACCCGCTTCGGCGGCGACGAGTTCGTCGTCCTCTGCGAGCGGATCGCGGACAAGCGGGAGGCGATCGCTCTGGCCAAGCGCACCACCGCCGCCTTCAGCGATCCCTTCGTCATCGACGGCGACGAGCACCACATCACGGCGAGCATCGGCGTCGCCGTCTCCGGTGTGCGCCACGACCGAGCCGAGCTGCTGATGCGGGAGGCCGACGCGGCCATGTACCGGGCCAAGCGGCAGGGACGGGGCGGCTTCGAGCTCTTCGACGAGACCATGCTGGCCTCCGCCGTGGGGCAGCTGCGGATCGAAACCGCGCTGCGCGGGGCGATCGAGCGGGAGGAGCTGAGCATCGTCTATCAGCCCGTCGTCACCCTCGAAGACGGGCGCATGGCCGCCCTCGAGGCTCTGCTGCGCTGGACCCATCCGGAGCTCGGCATCGTCTCTCCCTCCGAGTTCATCCCGATCGCGGAGGAGAGCGGGCTGATGCTGAGCATCGGCGAGTGGGCGCTGCGAACGGCCTGTCAGCAGTGCGCGACCTGGGCCGCCGCGCGCCCCGACCTGCCCCCGATCCCCCTGCTCGTGAACCTCTCTCCCAAGCAGGTGGCGAACGGCCGCCTGATCGAGACTGTGGCCAGCGTCTTGGACGAGACCTCCCTGCCGCCGGAGCTGCTCGGCCTCGAGATCACCGAGGGCGTCCTGATGGAGGAGGTGCGCGCTCCCGTGGACACTCTCGCGGCTCTCGCGGCCCTCGGGGTGCGAGTCGTCCTGGACGACTTCGGGACGGGCTACTCGTCGCTCTCCTACCTGAAGCGCTTCCCGATCGACGTCCTCAAGATCGACCAGACCTTCGTCGGCGGGCTCGACGGCGAGGGCCACGAGGCGGCGATCGTCAGCGCGATCGTCGCCCTCTCGGACGCCCTCGGGATCGACGTCATCGCCGAGGGCGTGGAGACGCTCTCGCAGCTCCGCCATCTCCGTGCCCTGGGGACGACGTGCGCGCAGGGCTACCTCCTCTCCGAGCCGGCCCCCCCCGAGGACATCGAGCGGATGATGGACGAGGCGGACAACTGGCCACCGGCCGTGCTCGAGGAGCTCAAGGCTTTGACCCTCGGGCCGATAACTATCCATAGCTGATGAGTGCGGTGCTGACACGACGAAGCTTCGTCACCAAGAGCGGTGTCAGTCTCGTCGGCGGCTACCTCCTGCTCGACTCGCTGGCGGGAGCAACCGCCAAGGCGGCGATCGACGGCGCCGCCAAGCGCGCCTCCGACACGGTGGTGGTCCGCTTCAACGCCGCGGCGCTCGAGGCGATCCGCGAGACCCATCCGGGACCGCCGATCGTCGCTCGAAGCCTGGCCGTGCTCCACACCTGCATGTACGACGCCTGGGCCGCCTACGACAGGCGCGCCAGCGGAACGATCTTCCGGGACTCGATCCTCCCCCGAGAGGTGCATGGGAGCCGCAAGAAGGCCTCCGAGGAGGCCATCAGCTTCGCCGCCCACCGCGCGCTCGTAGACCTCTTCCCGCAGCCCGAGCAGGTCGCCCAGTTCAACGCTCTGATGAGCCAGCTCGGCTACGACCCCGCCGGAGCAAGCTCCGATCTCTCCACTCCCAGCGGCGTCGGCGCCGCCGCCGCGGCGGCCGTGCTCGAGTTCCGCCACACCGACGGCTCCAACCAGCTAGGCTCCCCGCCCTACTCGGACACGTCCGGCTACCAGCCGGTCAACACCCCCGACAGGATCGTCGACCCGAATCGCTGGCAGCCGCTGCGCGTCTCCGACGGCCACGGAGGGACGGTCGTTCAGCGGTACATCGCGCCGCATTGGGGCGGCGTCACCCCCTTCGCTCTGACCTCCGGCGACCAGTTCCGGCCGACGCACGGGCCGGTCATGGCCGATCAGCCGCGCTATCGCGAGCAGGCCCAGGAGGTCATCGACTACACGGCCGATCTGAACGACGAGCAAAAGACGATCGCCGAGTACTGGGCCGACGGCCCCTCCTCGGAGCTCCCACCGGGCCATTGGTGCCTGTTCGCGCAGTTCGCCTCCCGCCGCGACCGCAACTCGGTCGAGGACGACGTGAAGATGTTCTTCGCGTTGACGAACGCCATCCATGATGCAGGCATCGCTTGCTGGGATGCCAAGCGGGCCTTCGACTACGTCCGCCCGATCACCGCCATCCACTACGCCTTCGCCGACGAGGAGGTGCGCACGTGGGGAGGACGCACCGTCGCGGGCCGCGACTGGCGCCCATACCAGGCCCCCGACGTCGTCACCCCGCCCTTTCCCGAGTACTTCTCCGGCCACAGCAGCTTCAGCGCGGCCGGTGCCGAGATCCTCAAGCGCTTCACCGGCAGCGACAGCTTCGGCGGCTCCGTGACGCTGCCGGCCGGCGGCTCGCGGGTCGAGTCCGGCGCCGTCCCCGCCCGCGACGTGACGCTGAGCTGGGACACCTTCTCCGACGCCGCCGACGAGGCCGGCATCTCCCGCCGCTACGGCGGCATTCACTTCGAGCAGGGCGACCTCGACGGTCGCACGGCCGGCCGCCAGGTTGGCGCCCAGGCCTGGGACCTCTCGCAGGCCTACTTCAACGGCGACGCCTGAGCCGCGCGCTGACGGGCCGGGGGGCCGCCATGCTGCGTCCTCGTCGGCTCACGGCCCTCTAAGGCCGCATCGCCTCCTGCGTCCTTGCCTGGCGGGCTCCCGCCCTCGTCAGCAACGCCGGAGGAGGCCCTCCACCGCTTCGGCCGCCCGCGCTGCGCCCCCTCGAGCCCACGGGCTCGCGGCGATCGCCTCGGCCCGCTGCCGGTAGCGCCGATCGTCGAGCAGCCGCCGGACCGCCCAGCGCAGCGTCGCGCCCCCTCGCAGCCGCGCGGGCACGGTCAGTCCACACCCCGCCCAATCCACTCGAGCGGCGTTCTCGGCCATGTCGCCGACCGAGGGGGAGATCAAGAGCGGCCGTCCGCAGCCGAGGGCCCGAGCGATCGTCCCGTGGCCGCCATGGCAAACGACGACGTCGCTCAAGGGCATTATCTGCGAGTAGGAGAGCCAGTCGACGAGCATCCCGTTGACGGGCACCTCGATCGGCCGCTTTGGCCGGTGGCCGTTCGTCGTCGCGACGACCCGCACCGGCTCGCCGCTCAGCCCGTCGAAGCAGCATCGGATCAGGCGGCATTGGGGATCCTGCGCGGTGCTCGGGGCCACCAGAACGATCGGATCATCTCCCTCCGGGAGCTCGACGTCGGGATGGGGCAGCTCGAACTCCAGTGGACCCATCAGGCGGACGGCCGCCGGCCACCGACGCGGGTACTCGAGCTGCGGGAGGGTCCCCACCAGGACCAGCTCCTCGCTCATCCCGCCGTGGAAGCGGTCGAGTGGGGGGAGGTCGATCCGCGATCGCGTCTCGTTCAGCTCCCGCTTCCCCTGTCGCAAGCCCGTCTCCAGAAGGGGCAATGCCATCCGCCAGGCCCAGCGGCCCGCGGCGGTTCGCGGCGGCGCCATCCCGATCCCGAAAAACGGCATGCCGACCTCGTGGACGGGGTAGAGATGGGGGACGAGCGTCGCGCGAGGCACGCCGCGGAGCTCGGCGGCCAGCGGCGGCGCAAGGGTCAGCACGTCGCTGACGACGACGTCCGGGCGGAAGTCGTCGAAGAGGGGCAGAAGCGCCTCCGCAGCCTCCGCCGCGCTTGCGCCCTCCCCCGGCGGCGGGGGCGGAAAGACGACGTACTCCTCCGCGGCCTCGAAGCGCAGGCCGATCTGCTCGACCGGCTCGCGCCACCGCTCCCACGTCTCGATCGCGACCTCGTGCCCGCGTGCCGCCATCTCCCGCGCCAGCGCAATCGCGGGGAACGCGTGTCCGGCGTCCCCGAAGGCAGCGAGCAGGACCCGCAGCGGCGGGGTCACGGGCGCCGCCCGTCCCTCTGCAAGAAGCCTCCCGAGCGAGCCGGCAGCAAGCCCCGGGACGACCCACTCGCGCCATCCTCCGCAGTCCGATGCTCCGCCGCCGATCCAAGCCCCGCAACTCCTGCCAGCGCCTCCGCCTCGCCGTGGAGACGATGCCACGGGCGAGCCGCGAGGCGATGCTGCGCGGAATCGAGGACAACACGATCATCGTCGGGGCCTACGCCGACGCCTCCAGCGGTGGGATCTGCCCGATGCTCGCCGCCCATCGCAATGGCGGGCGCACCGACCTGGCCAGCTTCGCCCGCTCCTGGGACCGCTACACCGACGCCCGCCGTCCCCGGCTGGCGACCGAGCGCGAGGTGCTGACCCTGCGCTCCCTGCTCGAGAGCAGCCTCGCGACCGAGGACGCGCCCACCGGTTCGGTCGCCTCCCTCGCCCGCCGGCTCCGCGCCGAGCGGCGACAGGCTGCCGCCGCCGAGGCGGCGCGCCCGGCCAACCCGGTCGCGCCCGAGGAGCCCGCCGGCCTCCCGATCCGAATTCGTCGTCTGCGGCCCAAGCAGCCCCCCGCCTGGCTCCGCGGCTCGCGCCGTGCCCGCCAGGACGAGCCGGCGCCCCCCGCCGGCGTCTCCTAGCCCGCTTCTCCCCGCCCCGCTCAGGTCCCGAACGCGGAGGGATCGCCGGGCCGCGAGAAGACGACCTCGGGGATCAGGCAGAAGCGTGACGTCCGCAGGAGCAGCCGCACGGTCTCCGCGAGATCCTCCGGCTGGATCATCTCCTCGGGCTTGACCTGCCCCTGGACCCACTCGGTCATCGGGGTGTCGACGAACGCCGGACAGAGGGCGGTCACCTGGATCCCGTCCTTGCCGAGCTCGGCCTGCGCCGCCTGGCTCAGGCCGATCACGCCCGCCTTCGTCGCCGAGTAGACCGCGAGCCAGCCCTGTCCGCCCTTGCCGGCGATCGAGGCCGTGTTGACGATCAGCGCCTTGCCGTGCTCGCCGCCCGCCTGCTTCAGCATCGGCAGCGCCTCGCGCGTCGCGATCACGTAGGAGCGCAGGTTGACGTCGAGCTGCATGTCGAGCTTCTTCGTCTCGACCTCCTCGAGCGCTCCGCCGACGCCGACGCCGGCGTTGTTGACGAGGACGTCGAGGCGGCCGTAGCGCTCGCGGTGGCCGGCGAGGAGTCCGGCGACCTCCTCCTCGGAGGCGACGTTCGCGGGCGCGGCGGTGACCTCGAGCCCATCGGCGGCGAGGCCCTCGACCGCCGCCTCGAGCTTGTCCGGGCGCCGAGCGGAGACCGTCACGGAATAGCCATCCTCGGCGAGCGCACGGCTGATCGCCAGCCCGATCCCGCTCGATCCTCCCGTAACCAATGCCGCCCTGTCCGCCACGCGCTCTCCTTCAGGTTGGTCGTTGAGGGGCGCAGCCTATCCACAGGGGATTCCCGTGCCGGCCCCGACGGCGGGCGCCCGGCGCGTTTAGGCGCCGCTGATCTCCTTCCCTACGATGGTGCGCGGTGCCCACCTCGAGCGTCCTTCTGCGCCGCGGTCTCGCGGCAGCCGCGCTCCCTCTCGCCCTCCTCGCCGGGGGCTGCGGGGGGGACGACGACCCGGCCACCTCGACGGCAGCGGCGCCCGCCGCGGCGGACTTCCCGAGCCCCGACGGGCGGACCCTCGAGGAGCTCGCATCGGCCGAGGCGACCCCGAGCGACCTCGTCGTCTCGCCCGCCGGGAAGACCTTCGAGCCCGGTGAGAACCGCTACGGCTTCGGCGTCTTCACCGTCCGCCACGAGAACGTGCCGGATGCCGAGGTGGCGCTCTACGCCGCCCGGCCCGAGGGCAAGGCCGTGGGTCCGTTTCCCGCGTCGGTGGCGTCGCTCGCAACGGCACCCGCCTTCCAGTCGCAGTCGACGGTCACGGATCCCGACGCCGCAACCGTCGTCTACGCCGCCGACGTCGAGCTGGACGGGAAGGGCGAGTGGCGGATCATGGCGATGCTCAAGGAGGACGACGGGAGCTACACGACGGCGAACATCCCGAGTGCCATCGTCGGGAGCTTCCCGAAGATCCCCGAGGTCGGGGAGATGGCGCCGGTCGTGCACACGCCGACCGTCGACGACGTCGGCGGCGACATCTCGCAGATCGACACCCGCCAGCCGCCCGACACGATGCACGAGGTCGACTATGCCGACGTCGTGGGCAGGGAGCCGGTTGTCTTGATCCTCGCCACGCCGGCGCTCTGCACGAGCCGGGTCTGCGGCCCGGTGGTCGACATCGTCGAGGAGGTCAAGAGCGAGCGACCCGACGACGCCGCCTTCATCCACAGCGAGATCTACACCGACAACGACCCCTCGAAGGGCCCGAACGAGCAGGTCCGGGCCTTCAACCTGCAGTCGGAGCCCTGGCTCTTCGTAATCGACGAGGAGGGGAAGGTCTCCACCCGGATCGAGGGGGCGTTCAGCGCCGCGGAGCTGAACGCCGCGATCGACAAGGCGAGCTAGGTCCGTTTTCGGCCCGCAACAGCGGGCCCAAGCGCTCCCAGATGCGCTCCACCATCGTGATACAGGAAGAGCGTGTCCATGTTCCGCGGAACGGTCGGCGGAGGGGACCTCCACCTCGGCGATAACCGGCTGGGTCTCGAGCGTCTCAGCGCCGCGGCGTGCGCCGCCCGCGCTTGCCGGCCGGCCGCCGGCCGCGGGTCTCGAGCTTGGCCCGCCCCGCCTCGCGCGCGTTCACGGCCTTGAGGCGCCGGAGCTGCGGCACGAGGGTTCGAATCGCGCATTCCCGGTGCCAGTGCCGATGCTCGGTGCCGCCGAGCTTGAGGACCGTCTGCGCGATCACGTGGTCCTCGCCGATTTCGACCCCGCCGTAGCAGCCGGGGCAGTTGTAGGGCTTCTGCGAGATCCCGCGGATCAGCCAGACCTCGTCGCCCTCCGGCGAGATCCCAAGCAGGCTCTGCCGCGAGTCGGGGAGATGGGAGAGCGAGTCCACGGCGCCATTGTGGCGTGCGTCCGGGCCCCCCGCCGAGGCCAGGCGTGGCGGCCCCGCCTCCAGCTACCCTCGGCCCTCAGGGCCGGTAGCTCAGTTGGTCAGAGCAGCGGACTCATAATCCGTTAGACGTTGGTTCAAGTCCAACCCGGCCCATCGGGGAGGTTGCGACAACCGCGTACGGCGCGTACGATCGGCCCATGCCTGGCTGACGCTAGAACCGCGAACGCTTTGCTACCAGCCTCCAGCGGGCCGTCGGCCGCCATCGACGCGCCCAAGGCCGCGACGCGCGCCTGACCCCCATCGGGCTGGGTGGCGGCGCGCGAGCGCCTCCCAGAGGGGTGACCGCCAACCTTGGATCACCACGAATGGGAGAGCAAATCATGAAGCGTCACGACATCGAGTTCCTCTGGGCGTGGTTCGACGCCCTACGGCGCGGCGACACGGAGACGATGACCGCCGCGCTGCACCCCCACGTTGTCTGGCAGGGAATCCGTGAGGGCCTGATCTGCCACGGCCCCGAGGAGGTCGTCGCCGGCTTCGTTGCGGGCTACGACGCCAACCAGGAAATCGACTCGCTTGAGCTTCTGGGGGGCGAGCGCCACGTCGTGCTCGGCGTGCGCGCCCCCGAGCTTGGCGAGATTGATGGTGTCGAGATCGGCCGTGAGATCTACAACGTCTTCACGATCGAGGACGGACGGATCACCCGAATCGAGGACTACCTTGAGCGAGAGGAGGCTCTCAGCGCAGCCGGCCTATAGCCTCAGGATGGGTCAGGGCTGAGGTCCTCAGGCGTCGACCTTCACGCCGACCTCGTACATCTCGACCGAGCTGCGCTGCCCCAGTGCCCCGGGGACCGGCGGGTCCATCGAGTTGAGCGTCGCGTCTCCCTGCCTCAGGTCTGCCTCGCTCTCGAACAAGCCGATGGCGACGACCTTGCCCTCGTCAGCCTGGTGCAGCAGGAGAAAGCCGACGGCCGGTACGCCTTCCGGCGGCCCCGACTGGCTCTGCTCCTCGATCCGCTTGACGGCTTCTCGGATGTCGTCCGGGTCGCCTCCATCGAACGTCGCGACTCTCGCGTGCATCACCCTGTCCTCCTTCGTAGGGGCGCCCACCCTATTCGACTCCCACAGGAGCGCTCGGCCTTGCTCCGACGCTCTACGCCCCGACCCGATGCGTCGCGCAGTACGCGTCCCGGACCGCCCGGTGCCCCGGCTCCGTCCCGCCTGCGATCAGCTTCGCCCAGGCGGTCGAGGTCTGCTCGATGTCGCGCTGGACCGCCTGGAGCTGAGCCTTCGTCTTCGCCTCCACCAGGCGCTCGGCCTGCCGCCACGCGTTCTCGCGCCATGACTGGACCATCTGCAGGGCGCTGAGCTGGTCGAAGGGGGAGGCAAGGTTCGTCGTCGTGAAGAAGGGGTCGTAGTGCTCGGCGTAGTAGGTCGAGAGCTCGTCGAAGACGCCCGCGTTGACCTTGTTGACCGCGTCGTGGTCGTGCTTGCGCGAGTGGCCGTTGCGATTGAGCAGGCCCGAGGCCGCGTAGGCGTACGGCAGGTCGTGGTTGGTGTGGGCGTTGCTCGCCAGCAGCAGGTCCTGGCCGGCGTTGAAGTCGCCGTGGTCCATCGCGTCGTAGTAGATCCGCCACGACTCCGGCACCGGCTTGCCCGCGTCGTAGCGCTTGCCGGTGGCGAAGTACATGTTCGAGAAGCCCTGCACGACCCCGATGAACCAGCGGCGGTGCTTGAACGTCATGGGGGTGGCAAGGCGTCGCCGGATCTCGTCGGTGATCCGCAGGTACCCGAGTCCAAAGATCGCCTCGTGAGAGCAGGCGGCGTTCTGCGCCCGCCACTCGGCGCGCAGGCGCCGCGTCAGGCGAACAACGCACTTCACCCCGGGATGCCGGCAGCCGGCCACTGGCGGCGGGGGGCCGCCGGGCCCGACCGTGCGGCCCGGGAGCTCGCTCGGCCAGGGGATGTAGCCCGAGGGCTCATCCGCGAACGAGGGACTCGCCAGCGCGAGCGAAGCCAGCGCCACTAGCGCCACTCCCATCGCTTTCTCGCGTGCCCGCATCCTCATTCCCCGCCTCCAGCCTAGCCGCGCCTCAGCTCCTGCGCCAGCGACCACGCCGAGACGAGCGCCCAGACGGTCTCGAGCAGCAGGAACCCGTACTGGCTCTCGACCGCCGCGAGGACGGCAAGGACGATCGAGCCCACGAGGTTGAGGACGAGGTAGGAGAGGGAGCGCTGATCGAGGCGTCCGAATTGCGCCCCCGCGAAGGCCAGGAGGATCAGCAGCGCGCCGACGATCTGGACGAGCTGGTCCAAGCTACCCCTCGCCCTTTGCGACGTCCTCCCAGAAGCGGACGTACTCGCGCTCGTGCCCGATTCCGCACTCCAGCGCCAGGTGCATTCCCCGCGGCATCTCCCGCACCATCTCGCGCAGGGACTCATACTCGCCGAGCCGCTCGTGGTGGACCTCGAGCTGCCGCTTCGCCAGCTCGACCGGGTCGGCGCCGAAGAAGAGCTTGAGGACGCCGGCGTCGCGGAGCTCCCAGTGGGTCGGCGAGGTGTCGGCGCGCCATGAGTCGAGCGCCTCCTGCCCGGCTCCGGTCAGGCGGTAGATCCGCCGGCGCCGGCCTCCCGACTCGCGCTCCTCGTCCAGCAGGCCGGCGACGGCGAGCCGGCCGCACTCCGAGTAGAGCTGGGTGTGGGGGAGGGCCCAGAAGTTGGCGACGCCCTGCTGGGCGGCGAGCTTGAGGTCGTACGGCGTCGCCGGCTCCATCGCCTCGATCAGGCCGAGCACGACGTAGGAGGTGGGGGTGAGGCGGACGTCTTCCATCCCGTCATGCTACAGTCCGTCACGCACCGTACATAATGAACCATGCGGGAGGAAGCATGCCATTGGTCACGACTCAGGATCAGGTGCCAACAACGACCGAGCTGAGCGGTCGGGCCCGCGGCTTCGAGACGCTCGACCGCGAGACCCGGATCGAGAGCCTGCCGGTCGAGGGTGCGCTGCCGCCCTGGCTCGAGGGCTCGCTCCTTCGCACCGGCCCCGCGAAGTTCGAGGCGGGAGAGCAGGAGATGCGCCACTGGTTCGACGGCCAGGCGATGCTCCATCGCTTCTCGATCGCCGCCGGCGAGGTCTCCTACGCCAACCGCTACCTCGAGGGCAGGGCCTACAGGGCTGCGAAGACCGGCGAGTTGGAGTACCCGGAGTTCGCAACCGACCCGTGTCGGTCGCTGTTCCAGCGCGCCTTCACGGTCTTCCGCCCGCAGATGAGCGACAACGCCAACGTCAACCTGGTCCAGCTCGGGGAGCGATTCGTCTCGATGACCGAGACGCCCATCCCGGTGCAGTTCGACGCGGACACCCTGGCGGCCGCCGGCGTCGCCTGGGAGGTGCCGGGCGAGCTGACGACGGCCCATCCCCACCTCGATCGCAGCACCGGCGGGATGATCAACTACGCGGCGAAGCTCGGCCCGCGCAGCGAGTACCGCTTCTTCCACGTGCCGCCCGACGGCTCCGAGCCCGAGGTGGTCGCCTCGCTCCCGGTCCGCGAGCCCGCGTACATGCACTCGTTCGGGCTGACCGAGAGCTGGATCGTGATGGCGGAGTTCCCGCTCGTCGTCAACCCGCTGCGGCTGGCGCTTGCCGCTCGGCCGTACATCGAGAACTACCGCTGGAAGCCGGAGCTGGGGACCCGCTTCACGCTGATCGACCGGCGGAGTGGCGAGGCCAAGGGGCCCTTCACGACGGATCCCTTCTTCGCGTTCCACCACGTCAACGCGTACGAGGAGGTGGACGGCACCGTAGTCGCCGACATCTGCGCGTTCGAGGACGCTCAGATCATCGAGGACTTCTACCTGGATCGCCTGCGGAACGGCAAGGGCATCTCCAAGGCGGAGCTGCGCCGATTCCGGATCTCACCAGCCGACGCCACGGTGACGAACGAGCGCCTGGTCGAGGAGGGCTTCGACCTGCCGCGGATCAACTACGGCCGCTGCCACGAGCGTCCCTACCGCTACGTCTGGGGGGCGGGCTCGAGCGGCTCGGGATGGGTCGACCGGATCGTCGGTGTCGACGTCGCGGAGCGCAGCACCGCGGTCTGGGAGGAGCCTGACTGCTACCCCGGCGAGCCGGTCTTCGTCGCGACGCCCGGCGCCGAGGCCGAGAACGACGGCGTCCTGCTCTCGGTCGTGCTCGACGCGGCCGCCGGGACGTCGTTCCTGCTCGTCCTCGATGCGGGGAGCCTCGAGGAGCTGGCGCGCGCCGCCGTCCCCCATCACATCCCGTTCGGCTTCCACGGGCAGTTCGCGAGGGCCTGATCGGGATGGACGTCGCGACGCGCAAGCGCAATCCGTTCATCAAGACGCCGTCGGGCGGCCGTGCGCTCAGCGCGCTCCAGTTGCCGTTCTTTCTGGTCCACCCTCCCAGCGGCTTTGGCGTGCTGACCACCACCGGGCGCAGGAGCGGCAAGAAGCGCCGTAAATGCGTCCGCGCCATCCGCAGGGGCGACCGCGTCTACCTCGTTGCGATCAAGGGCCGGACCGCTTGGCTGAAGAACCTGGAAGCCCATCCTGAGGTGCGCCTCCGGATCAGGGGCGGAAGGTTCACCGGCGTCGGCAGGAGGATCGCCTCGGAGGAGCGGGACGAGGCCTCGAAGGCCTACTGCGAGACGCTCAATCCCTTCGACTACCTCGAGTTCATGCTGTGGCGCAGCGGGCATCCAAGCCGGAGCAAGGTTGCCGAGCTGCATCGCGCCTTCTTCCAGCAGGGGACGCCGCTCGTGATCGAGCTCGCGACCGACTGACGTGATCCTCGCCCTGCACGCCGCCGCGGGCTCCATCGCGCTCGTGGCCGGGCCGGTCGCCTACGCGGCGGGAGGGCGGGGAGCCATGCTGCGGGTCTACTTCGTCGCGGTGCTCGCCGTCGCGGCGACGGCGCTCGCCCTCGTCGCGGCCGACCCGATCGGCCTCTGGTGGCTGGCGCCGCTGGCGCTGCTGACCGCCGCGCTGGCTGCGCTCGGTCGCTGGGGCGGTGCGACGGGCGGCAGCGCGGCAGCGCGCGCCGCGGCTCACGGCTGGGGCGGCTCCTACATCGCGCTCGTGACCGCGCTGCTCGTCGTCTCGGTCTCGAGCGCGGCCCAGTTCTGGGTTCTGCCCACCGTCATCGGGGTCGCCCTGATCGAGCTGCACGTGAAGCGCACCGGCCACCTTCCCACCACCGCCAACGCACCCTGATCTGGTCGTTCGTTTCCCCGGACCGCACCGCGGGTATCGGCGATCCATGGTTCAAGAGCTCAACGTCCAAGACCTGAAAATCTCCTCCGACGCGTTCGACCACCACGACGCGATACCCGAGCGGCATGCCAGCGACGGCGAGGATGTCGCCCCGGCGCTCGAGTGGTCCGGCGTCCCGGACGGCACTGCCTCCTTCGCGGTGGTCGTCCACGATCCCGACGCCCCGCTCGTCGACGGCTTCACCCACTGGGTGGCGTACGGGATTCCGGGCACCGCGCAGGGCCTGCCCGAGGGCGGCGGCGATGCGGTCCACGGCAAGAACTCGATGGGGAACCAGGGCTACAACGGCCCCGCTCCACCGCCCGGCCATGGGACCCATCACTACTACTTCTGGGTCTATGCGCTGAGCGAGGACCCTGACCTCGACCCCGGGCTGAGCCGCCGCGAGCTGCTCGACCGGATCGAGGACCTGGTCATCGAGCAGGCCCGCCTGGTCGGCACCTACAAGAACTGACGGACCTGACGGGCCGGGAGGCCGCCATGCGGCGTCCTCGTCGGCTCACGGCCCTGAGGCCGCATCGCCTCCTGCGTCCTTGCCTGGCGGGCCCCCGCCCTCGTCAGAGCGGACATTCTTGAGTTCTTACCCCGCCCCGAGCACCTGCTCGGCGGCGGCCTCGGCCGCGTCGAGCTGCTCGGCCACGAGGTCGAGCCCCCGATCCCAGAAGGCCGGGTCCGCGAGGTCGACGCCGACGATCCGGCCGAGCTCCTCCGGCGAGCGCGAGCCGCCGCAGGCAAGCATCTCGAGGTAGTCGGGCACGATCTCGTCCCCCCGCTCGACGTAGAGGCGGTAGACGGAGAGCGCCAGGAGCTGCCCATAGGCGTAGGCGTAGACGTATCCCGGCGTGCCGATGAAGTGGGGGACGTAGGACCACCATGAGCGGTAGCCCTCGGTCACCTCCACCGAGTCGCCGAGCATCTCCTCCTGAGACTCCGCCCAGAGCTCGCCGAAGCACTCGACCGAGAGCTCGCCCTCGCTGCGGCGGGCGTTGTGGACGCGATCCTCGAAGCCGTTCATCGCGATCTGGCGGAACACGGTCGCGATCTGCCCCTCGATCGACTCCGCCAGCAGGTTGAGGCGGGAGCGGGGATCGTCGGCCTCGTCGAGGAGGCGGCCGAAGACGAGCTCCTCGGCGAAGACCGAGGCGGTCTCGGCGACGGTGAGCGGGGTGCTCTGCTGGAAGACGCCCTGCTCCCGCGCCAGGTACTGGTGGATGCCGTGGCCGAGCTCGTGGGCCAGAGTGGTGACGTCGCGGCGCCGGTCGGTCCAGTTGAGCATCACGTAGGGGTGGACCGAGGGGACGGTGGAGGCGCTGAAGGCGCCGCCGCGCTTTGAGGGGCGCGGGGGGACGTCGATCCACCCTTCGAAGAAGCGGCCGGCGACCTCACTCATCCGGGGGGAGACCGACTCGAAGGTGTCGAGCACGATCCGGCGGCCCTCCTCCCAGGGCACCTCCTCCTCGTCGGTGCCGACGACGGCCATCCGGTCGTAGTCGGCGAGGCGGTCGATCCCGAGCAGCTTCGCCTTCGTCCGGTACCAGCGGCGGGGCAGCTCGCTGCGGGCCCGCACCGCCTCGACCAGCGCCTGCACGGATTCGTCGGAGGCCTCGTTGGAGAGGTTGCGGGTCGCCAGCCAGTGCGGATAGGAGCGCAGGCGATCCATCGTCGCCTTCTCCTGCAGCAGCGTGTTGAAGGCGTAGGCGCGGGTGCGCAGCCCGGGCTCGAGTGCGGTCGTGACCGCCTCGGCGACGCTCCGCCGCCGGTCACGATCGGGATCGAAGAGCCCGGAGAGGGCGACGTCGAGCGGGGCCGGCTCCTCGGCGTCGGGCAGCTCGACCCGGATCGCCGACGTGAGCTCGTCGAAGAGGCGGCTCCACGCGCCCCGTCCCGTCAGGGACAGCTCGGTGACGATCCGCTCCTCCGGCGCGCTCAGCAGGTGGGGGCGGTAGCGCCGCTCCATGCGCAGGTGGTGGCGGCAGAAGTCGAGCCCGTCGGTCTCCAGCAGCTCCTCGGCGCGCTCGTCGTCGATCGCGACCCACTCGAGCTCGAAGAACAGCAGGCGCGTCTGGATCGCGGTCGCGCGCTCGGAGGCGTGCTGCAGCAGCGCCCCGATCGCGGGGTCGGCGGTGTCGGCGGCGAACCGCAGGTGCGCGTAGTTGAGGGCCCGCCCGACGAGCTCCGAGAGCTCCGCGAGCCGCTCCATCGCATCGCGAAGGCCGGGACCGTCGAGCTTGCCGACCTTCTCCTCGAGGTCGGCGGCGAACCCCTCGGCGAGCCGATCGGAGGCGTCGAGGAGGGCCTCGACGGCGCCGCGATCATCACCGCCCTTCGCCGTGGCGTCGAGGCCGGCCGCCTCGAGATCGATCAGGTCGGCGAGCTCCCAAGTGTCCGTGGCGGGCATCGGCGCAAGCTAACAGGGCCGCTCATGGGGCCGGCCCGGGTCCCGAACGCGAACGGGACCCTCCCCGGCCCCGTCTCGCAGCTGCCGTGCGCACAGCGGCGCCGGTGCTCAGTTGACGGTCTTCTTCGCCTTGTCGGCGACTCCGCCGATCGCGTCGCCGACCTTGTCGCTCGCGTCCCCGAGCGTCTGCTTGGCCTTGCCGCCCGCCTTGTCGACCTTGCCCTCGTTCTTGAGGCCGGAGTCGTCGGTCAGGCTCCCGGCCGCTTCCTTGACGCGACCCTTGCCCTCGTCCACCTTGCCTTCGGCGTTCTTGTCGGACACTGCGCTCTCCTTCGTTCAGGGTTGCTCCGCGTTGCTCGGGGGGAAAGCTAGCTGGCGTCGGTGCTCGACGACCGCGGTCCCTGGGTGGGAGGACCACGCGTGGGCGGGCTCGAAGCTCCCGCGACGGCCCGGAAGGGAAACCGATCGGTGGGGCGAATCTGGGGTCACCGATGAGCAAGACCGCCACGAAGACCAAGTCCCGCCGCAGCGGCTCCAACGGTGCCGGAGCCCAGAGCGGCAAGACCCTCTCGACCTACATCACGGAGCGCTTCGACGAGTTCTCGCGCTCGCAGAAGGACGTTGCCCGCTACATCGTTGACCACCTCGAGGAAGCGGCCTTCCAGACCGCCGAGGAGCTGGCGCGGCGCGCGGACACCTCGTCCTCCACGGTCGTCCGCTTCTCGCAGGCTCTTGGCTTCGAGGGCTACCCCGAGCTCCAGCAGGCCGCGATCGAGGAGTACCGCGCGGCCGTGGCCGCCAGCGGCTCCGCGTCGGCCGGCGGCGCGCTCTTCGACTTCGACCACACCGAGTTCGAGTCCTCGCTTGCCGCCGATCACTCGAACATCGAGAGCACCGTGCGCGGCCTCACCCGCGAGTCGGTCGAGCTCTGCGTCCGCGAGCTCGCAACCGCTCAACGCGTCGTCATCGTCGCAATGGACCAGATGGCCTTCTTCGCCTCCTACCTGCGCCACATGCTGGCGCTCCTCGACATCCGTGCCGAGACGATCACCCAGCCCCGACAGGAGTCGATCACCCGCCTCGGCAACGTCGACGAGGACACGCTGGTGGTGACCTTCTCGGCGGGCCGCGCCCATCCGCTCGTGATCCGGGCGATGAAGCTTGCTCGCCACCGCGGCGCCCATACGATGGCGATCACCGACGCGACTCTCTCCGATGTCGGCGAGCACGCCGAGCACACCCTCTACTGGTCCTCCGACTCCCCGTCCTACACCCGCTCCACCACGGCACTGCTGGCCCTGGTCGAAGCGCTCGCCCACGGCGTCTACGCCCGCGACAAGGGCGCCTTCAAGGACCGGATCCGCGCCTTCAAGCTGAAGTAGTAGTTCACCCCGGCGAAATGCTCCGCTTCGCGTCCGCTTCCGCCGGACCGTTGGGTGCTGCTTGACGGGAAGACATGAACGGTAGGGCCCCGTCGCGGAGTGAACGTCCTTAGGTAGTTGTCGAGAGGGGCTACCCGGGACGCTCGGCCCTGGCATCCGTGGAGCGAGGGGCCTCCCTCTAACATGACGCCCATGGCCGAGCAAGGGACATTCCGCCTCAAGACGGGCCTCGCAGAGATGCTCAAGGGCGGGGTGATCATGGACGTGACCGATGCCGAGCAGGCCCGCGTCGCCGAGTCGTCGGGGGCGGTTGCCGTGATGGCGCTCGAGCGCGTCCCGGCCGACATCCGCTCCCAGGGCGGGGTCGCGCGGATGTCGAACCCGCGGATGATCGAGGAGATCAAGGAGGCGGTGACGATCCCGGTGATGGCGAAGGCCCGGATCGGGCACTTCGCCGAGGCCCAGGTGCTGCAGGCCCTCGAGGTGGACTACATCGACGAGTCCGAGGTGCTGACGCCCGCCGACGAGGCCCACCACATCGAGAAGATGAGCTTCGACGTCCCGTTCGTCTGCGGGGCGACCGACCTCGGCGAGGCGCTGCGGCGGATCGGCGAGGGCGCCGCGATGATCCGCTCCAAGGGCGAGGCCGGCACCGGCAACATCGTCGAGGCCGTCCGCCACCTGCGCGGGATCGTCGGCGGCATCCGGCGGCTATCGGCTCTCGAATCGAGTGAACTGGCCGCCGAGGCCAAGGAGCTGCGGGCTCCGCTCGAGGTCGTCCGCGAGGTCGCCGAGCGCGGCTGGCTGCCGGTGCCGATGTTCTGCGCGGGCGGGATCGCAACCCCGGCGGATGCGGCGCTGACCATGCAGCTTGGAGCCGAGGGCAACTTCGTCGGCTCGGGGATTTTCAAGTCGGAGAACCCGGAGCGGGTCGCGAAGGCCGTGGTCGAGGCCACCACCCACTTCAGGGACCCCGAGCGGGTCCTGGCCGCCTCCGCCGACCTCGGGGAGCCGATGCGCGGCGACGACATCGCCCAGCTCGCCGCCGACGGCGAGCTGCTGCAGCAGCGCGGCTGGTAGTGCCCGAGCCGCAACCCGAGCCGCTGCGGATCGGCGTGCTCGCCTCCCAGGGCGACTTCGCCGCGCACGTGCGCATCCTCCGCGAGCTGGGGGCCGAGGCGTTCGAGGTCCGCGCCCCGGGCGACCTCGAGGGGCTAGACGGCCTCGTCATCCCCGGCGGGGAGAGCACGACGATCTCGAAGGCGATCGAGCGGGACGACCTCGGGCCGGCGCTTCGCGAGCACGTCGCGGCGGGCCGGCCGATCCTCGGGACCTGCGCCGGGATGATCGTCTGCGACGCCGGCCATCTCGGGCTGATCGATGCGCGCACGCGACGCAACGCCTTCGGCCGCCAGCTGCAGAGCTTCGAGGCGGAGCTCGATCTGAAGGGGATCGGCACCGAGCCGATCCGCGCCGTCTTCATCCGCGCCCCCTGGATCGAAAGCCACGGTCCGGAGGTCGAGGTCCTCGCGAGCTGGGAGGGCCATCCGGTCGCGATCCGCGACGGTAGCGTGCTCGCCTGCTCCTTCCACCCCGAGCTGACCGACGACTCGCGGGTGCACGCCCTGCTGATGGCGATGGCGACGGGAGCGCGCGAGCGCACCGAGGAGGAGGCGAGGGGATGAGAGACCCGAGGGTCCAGGGGCTGGCGCGGGTGCTGACCGAGTACTCGCTGGAGCTCGAGCCGGGACAGGTCTGCGTGATTCAGGGGGGCGTGGCGGCGGAGCCGCTGATCCAGGCGATCTACGAGCAGGTCCTCGAAGCCGGCGCGCACCCGATCGTCGACCTGGCCATGGAGGGCGCTCAAGCCGCGTTTTATGCCCGGGCGAGCGACGAGCAGCTCGACTGGATCGCCCCGACGCAGCGGTGGGCGATGGAGAACGCCGACGCCCGGATCCGCGTCCTCTCCGACACGAACACGCGCGAGCTCTCCTCCGTGCCGCCCGAGCGGCAGACCCGCAGGCAGAAGGCGATGCACCCGCTTATGCAGCGGATGATGGAGCGCAGCGCCGCCGAGGAGCTGCGCTGGAACGTGACCCTCTTTCCGACGAACGCCTACGCCTCGGCGGCGTCGATGAGCCTGGCCGACTACGAGGACTTCTACTACCAGGCCTGTCTCGCCGACCGCAGTGACCCGGTGGCGGCCTGGCGGCAGGCAGCCGACGAGACCAACCGGCTCGCCGAGTGGATCCAGGGTCGCGAGGAGGTCAGGATCGAGGGACCCGGGACGGACCTGACCCTGAACGTCGCGGGTCGCTACTTCAAGCCGGCGGACGGCAAGTACAACATGCCCGACGGGGAGTTCTTTACGGGCCCCCACGAGGACTCCGCCGAGGGCGAGGTCACCTTCCATCTGCCGGCGACCTACTCCGGCCGCGAGGTGGCCGGAGTCCGCTTCCGCTTCGAGGGCGGACGGGTTGTCGACGCCAGCGCCGAGCGCGGCGAGGACTTCCTGATCGAGGTCCTCGACACCGACGACGGCGCGCGGCGCCTCGGCGAGCTCGGCATCGGCACCAACTTCGGGATCACCGCGGGCACCGGGGAGATCCTGCTCGACGAGAAGATCGGCGGCACGATCCACCTGGCGGTGGGGGCGAGCTATCCCGAGACCGGCGGCGTCAACGAGTCAGCCGTCCATTGGGACATGATCTGCGACCTGCGCCGGGGCGGGAGCATCAAGGTGGATGGTGAAGTCCTCCAGCGGGACGGAAGGTTCGTCGTCTAGCTGGGAGCAAGTAGCACGCTCGCTGCGCTCGCTGGAGCACCTGGCTTCCCTCGGTAGGCCACCCCGGGGTGGCCTGCTGAGGGAATGCTCCTTGCTACTTGCTACTTGCTACCCGCTTCCATTCGCGCAACTTTCCTCCGTTGAGGCTGTTCCCCAACGCGAAGCCCCGATCCATCGCCATCCCCGCGAACGCTTGCGGGAGCGCCGCACGGATGCGACTCGGTGAACCCGGGGCTTGACGACGACCGGGCCTCATCCCCCCCCGTAGGCCCGGTCGTCGTCGTTTTCAGGCCGCATCGCGTCGCGGCTCTTTCTAAGATCGACCCATGTCCGGCCATTCCAAATGGGCGTCGATCAAGCACAAGAAGGCCGCCACCGACGCCAAGCGGGGCAAGCTCTTCACGAAGCTCGCGCGGGCGATCACCGTCGCCGCGCGGGAGGGGGGCGGGGACCCCGATGCCAACGCCACCCTGGCGACGGCGATCCAGAAGGCTCGCGACCAGTCCATGCCGAAGGACAACATCCAGCGGGCGATCGACCGCGGCACCGGTGAAGGGTCCGACGGCACGACGATCGAGCGGATCCTCTACGAAGGCTACGGCCCCGGCGGCGTCGCCCTCCTGGTCGACGCGCTCAGCGACAACCGCAACCGCACCGGCTCGGAGATCCGCCACGCCTTCGACCGCCATGGCGGGAGCTTGGGCGAGCCCAACTCCGTCGCCTGGATCTTCGAGAAGCGCGGCGTGATCCTCATCGATGCCGACCGCTACGGCGAGGATGACCTGATCGTCGCGATCGACGCCGGCGCCGAGGACGTCGTGGCCGAGGACGCGGCTCTCCGGGTGCTCAGCTCTCCGACCGATCTCGCCGCGGTCCGGGCTGCGCTCGACGAGGCCGAGATCGAGGTCGACTCGGCGGACATCGCGATGGAGCCCAAGACGACGGTCGAGGTGGGGGAGGGGGACGCCCGCACGTTGCTGCGCCTGATCGACGCGCTCGAGGACCACGACGACGTCGACGCGGTCCACGCGAACTTCGACATCCCCGAGGACGTGCTCGAGAAGGCCCTCGCCTAGCAGCTCCGATGGTCGCGGAGTGCTGTATAAGCAAGGGGATGCGGGGAGGAGGGACGAGGGGAGGCCTCGCCGGGGGCGCGGCGTTGGCCGCGACATGCGTGTTCAACTTCAAGGGCAAGTTCTTCGACGAGGCCGGCGAGCAATACGCGACCTGCCGGGCCCGCGGCGTCCGCTGGACGGCCTCGAGCTGAGGCTGGACATGCTCGGAGCCATGGGGCGCTGCGCTCGGCTCATGCCGACGAGCATCCTCGGGATCGTGGCGTTGGCGATCGCCGCCCTCGCGCCTGCGGCTCCCGCGGGTGCCGCTCCGCCTGGCGACGTCGGCGGGTTCTGGGCCCTCTCCCCGATCGGCCACGGCGAGACGATCAGCACGCCCGAGGCGACGGCCTACCTCGCGACGGGCGACCCGCCAGCTTCCTTCGAGGCCGAGCGGGGGCTCTTCGAGGCGCTGCGGACGGCCGCGCCCGGGGTGTCGACGGCCGAGCTCGATCGCTTCTACAAGCCCGCACCGATCGAGTTGACCCCGGCGGAGGTGGTCTCGACCTCCGCGCCCCGCCCCGGGGTGACGATCTCCCGCGACCGGTTCAACGTCCCGTTCGTGAAGGGCCGCACCCGCGCTGACGTGATGTGGGGAGCGGGATGGACCGCGGCGGCCGATCGACTCTTCTTCATCGATGCCCTCCGCCATCAGGCCCAGGGGCGGCTGACCGAGCTGATCGGCCCGGGCCCCGACGGCGAGGTGGTCGAGACCGACGTGGAGCAGCTCAGCGTGACCGACTACCGGCGTAACGACCTCCAGGCGATGATCGATCGCACGGCCGCGTCGGGGCCGGGCGGCGCTCAGGCGATCGCAGACCTGGGCGACTACGTCGACGGGATCAACGCATATATCGCGAGGGCGCGAACGGATCTTTCGTTGCAGCCGGCTGAGTACGCGCTGCTCGGCAAGCCGATGGAGGACTTCGAGATGACGGACGCCGCATCGATCATCGCGCTGATCAACGGCTACTTCGGCCGCGGCGGGGGGGTGGAGCTTGACGACGCCGCCGTCTACCGCGCCGCCAAGCGCCGCTTCGGGGCACGTCGATCGAAGCGGGTGATCGCCGATTTTCGGTCGCTCAACGACCCCGAGGCCCCGGTGACGACGACGCGCCGCTTCCCCTTCGACGACCCCGGCCGGATCAGGCGACGCTCGATCGCCAGCCCCGATGGGGGCAGTCTCGTCCCGGCTCAGGTGGTCAGGGCCGCGAGCTCGACCGCTGCATCGCGGACTTCGGACGCGAGCGCCGAGCTGGGCGGGATCGATGCGCTTCGCCGGCTCGGTGGGCTGCCGCTGAGCGGAATCGCCTCGAATGCGATCGCAATCCCGGCGGCCGACTCCGCGACCGGCCGGCCGCTCCTCGCGGGCCAGCCTCAGGTGGACTTCTTCGTACCTCCGATCCTGCTCGAGCAGAGCCTGGACGGACCGGGCATCCACGTGCGCGGCGTCGCGATCCCCGGCGCCGCCCCCTACGCGGTGATGGGGCACGGGAGCAGGATGGCCTGGACCACAACCACCGCGCAGGGCGACAACACCGACACGTTCGCCGAGCGCCTCTGCGAGCCGGGCGGATCGAAGCCGACCAAGAAATCGACGCACTACTCCTACCGCGGTCGCTGCATCCCCCTCGAGCAGCACGATGACGCGATCAGCTGGAGCCCAGGTCCCGCCGACCTCGCCGCGAACCCGGACGCCCAGCCCTACAGCGCGACCTACCACACCGAGCGCTCGGTCCACGGGCCGATCATCGCCCGCGGGAAGGTCGGTGGCCGGCCCGTCGCCTACGCTCGCGCCCGCTCCAGCTACCAGCACGAGGTCGATCTGCTGCCCGCCTTCGAGCGGCTCAACGGCGGACTCTCCCGTACCCGGGCGGTGCAGAAAGCGCTCGCCGGGGTGACTGGGTCCTACAACTGGATCTTCGCCAACCAGCGCCACGTGGGATACGTGCAGTCGGGGCTCTATCCGCGGCGCGCGAAGGGCACCTCGACCGACCTGCCCTCCTGGGGCACGGGCCGCTGGGATTGGAAGGGGTTCGATCCGGCGAGCTATGACGCCGCCTCGCTGCCGTACCGGCGCCTCCCGAAGGACGTCGATCCGAAGCGCGGATACCTGCTGAGCTGGAACAACAAGCAGGCGCGGGGCTGGCGGGCCTCCGACTTCGACTGGGAGTACGGCTCCGTGCATCGCTCGCAGCGACTCGAGCGGCGCGTCCGCAATGCCCTCGAGGGGGATCGCAAGCTCGACCTCGGCGAGCTTGCGGGGATCACCGGCGACGCCGGGACGGTCGATGTGCGCGGCCAGGAGGTCACCCCGTTGATGCTGCGGGCTCTCGGCAAGCCGGGCAAGGGGGAAGCCGGGACCGCGATCCGCGCGCTGCGGCAGTGGGTTCGAGGCGGGGCCCATCGGATCGACCGCGACGGAGACGGCGTCTACGAAGACTCACTGGCCGTCGCGCTGATGGACCGCTGGTGGGATCCGGCCGTCCGCGGCATCTTCGAGCCCGCCCTCGGGACCAGGCTGATCGGGCGGATCGCAAGGATCAACCCGATCGACTACCTCCCGGTGGACGGGCCCGACACCTGGTTCTACGGCTGGATGAGCTACGTCTCCAAGGACCTGCGAACCGTGCTCGGGGACGAGGTCAAGGGTCGCTACTCGCGCGAGTACTGCGGAGGGGGACGGCTCGCGAGATGCCGCCAGGTGCTCCGCCGCAGCCTCCGGAGCGCGATCGTGAAGGTCAAGGCCGACTACGGCAGCCTCGAGGCGGCGCGCGTGCCCTCGACGTGCCCGGTGAGCGTCCCGAAGGGCTGCGACCAGCTCGAGTTCATCCCCGCCGGGGTGGTCGAGCTCGCGCCGACGCCGTGGCAGGATCGCGGCAGCTTCCAGCAGATGGTCGAGGTCGGGGCAAGGCACGGCGGCTGAGGAACCGGGTCCCTTTCTCGATCTGCCGGGAGGCATCCGGCCTCCGGGCCAGAATCAGTACCCGATGAGAATCGTGATGGGCATCGATCCCGGGGTCGCCAACACGGGGTTCGGGGTTGTGCGGGTTGCCGGGTCGCGGATGACCGCGATCGACGGCGGCACGATCGAGGTGGCCGCCGACGCCCCGGCCGAGCAACGGCTGCGGACGATCCATGAATCGCTCGTCGAGCTGATCGACTGGCACTCGCCGGAATCGGTCGCGCTCGAGAGCATCTACTTCGGCCGCAACGTCCGCTCGGCGATCGGGGTGGGGCAGGCCCGGGGGGTGATCATGCTGGCCGCCGCGAACCGCGAGCTGAGCTGCTTCGACTACACGCCGCAGGCGGTCAAGCTGGCGGTGTGCGGGAGCGGCGCCGCCGCCAAGGACCAGGTCAAGCACATGGTCGGCGTGCTGCTCGGGCTCCCCGTCGAACCCACCTCCGACCACGCGGCCGACGCCCTGGCCGTCGCCGTCTGCCACGCCGCCCATGTGCAGGGAACTCGGCTCCCCGATCCGGTCCCAGCGGACGCCCCCCCGGCCCCCGAGCGGGTCGCGCTCTCGTGATCGCCGCGGTCAGCGGCGAGGTGCTCTGCCGCCGTCCCGACCACGTCGTGATCGACGCCGGCGGCGTCGGCTACCGCCTCGCGGTCTCCAGCGAGACCCTGCGCTCCGTCCCCGCGCTCGGGGAGCGCGCCTCCCTGCACGCCCATCTGATCTCCCGGGACGACTCCCTGGCCCTCTACGGCTTCGCCACCGAGGACGAGCGCGAGCTCTTCCTCTCCCTGATCTCGGTTTCGGGCATCGGGCCGAAGGTCGCCCTGGCGGCGCTCTCCGGCGGGTCGGTCGGCGAGCTTCTGCGAGCGATCGCCGCCGGGGACGCGAAGCGCTTCCAGGCCGTGCCCGGGATCGGCAAGCGGACCGCCGAGCGGATCATCGTCGAGCTGCGCGAGCGGGTGGCAGGGCGGCTGGAGGAAGCGCCGCTCGTCGCCGACGGAGACGACGCCGGCCCCAGGGAGGAGGCTCGGGAGGGGCTGCTCGGGCTCGGATACACCCCGGTCGAGGCCGAGCGCCTGCTCGGCGCCGCCGAGGGCGAGACCGCCCAGGAGCTGCTCGCCGCGGCCCTGCGCAGCGCTCGCGCCGCCGCGTGACCCACACTTGGCTGCGATGGCGATCGAGCGAATCCCACTGAACGAGGCGGCGATCGAGGCCGACGCCGAGCCGCGGATCGCGGACGCCCGCGCCGAGCGCGGTGAGGAGGACCTCGACCGGAGCCTGCGCCCCGCCCGGCTCTCCGACTTCGTCAACCAGCGGCAGGTGACCGAGCAGCTCGAGGTCTTCATCGAGGCCGCGCGCCGCCGTGGGGAGCCGCTTGACCACGTCCTCCTAGCCGGGCCGCCGGGCCTGGGCAAGACCTCGCTCGCCCACATCATCGCCGCCGAGCTCGAGGTGCCGCTCGTGCAGACGGCCGGGCCGGCGCTGGAGCGGAAGGCCGACGTCGCCAGCTTCCTGACGACGCTCGAGCCCGGCAGCGTCTTCTTCGTCGACGAGATCCACCGGCTCAACCGGGCGATCGAGGAGACCCTCTATCCGGCCATGGAGGACCGTAAGCTGCCGGTCGTGCTGGGGCAGGGAGCCGGGGCCCGGACCGTGACCCTGGACCTCCCCGACTTCACCCTCATCGGCGCCACAACCCGTGCGGGGCTCCTGACGACGCCGCTTCGCGACCGCTTCGGGGTCTCCCATCGCCTCGAGCACTACGACCCGAGCGAGCTGGTGACAATCGTCGAGCGCTCCGCGCGGATCCTCGGGGTCGGCATCGAGCCCTCCGGCACGGCGGCGATCGCCTCGCGCTCGCGCGGCACGCCGAGGGTCGCGAACCGCTTGCTCAAGCGGGTGCGGGACTTCGCCGAGGTTCGCGGGGAGGGGGTCGTCACCGCCCCGATCGCTGCCGCGGCGCTCGAGATGCTCGAGGTGGACGAGGCTGGCCTCGACCGCCACGATCGGTCGATCCTGCAGGCGATCGCGCTCAAGTTCTCGGGCGGACCGGTGGGGCTCTCAACCCTCGCCGCCGCCGTCGACGAGGAGCCCGACACGATCGAGGACGTCTATGAGCCCTATCTGCTCCAGCAGGGGCTGCTCAAGCGGACCCCCCGGGGGCGGGTGATCACCGAGGGCGGCTACGAGCACCTCGGCGTGCCGGTTCCGGACGGCCTGGCGAGCCTCTTCTAATAGCCTTTCCCCCGTGCCGTTCTTCATCTGCCCGAACTGCGGGAACCGCGTGCGCAGCGGCGAGCGCACCGCGGGCCTCTCGAGCCGCCCGAAGGGGTGCCCGAAGTGCGGCTTCGGGTTCCTCTTCGAGCTGCTCGACGACTACTACCCCGATCCCAACGCGGCCTTCTTCACCTGCGACGGCAAGGGTCGGGTCCTCGACGTCGGCCGCGGCGGCTTCGAGCTGACGGGGTTGACCGACGAGGACGTGATCGGCCGTCCCGTCAAGGACGTGCTGGGGCTCGAGTGGATTGACCCCGGCGACGGCGGCGAGGAGGCCGACAACGACGGCGACGGCCTCGCCGATCCGATCGAGACGACGCTCGAGTGGGGCGTTCGCTCGCTCGGCAAGCGGGTGGCGGTACACGCCGAGGGAGATCTGCCGGCGAAGGCCACGGCCGACGTCTTCCCGGCCTACGACGACGACGGCGGCATGCTGCTCGTCCTCACGCCCGAGTAGGAGGGCTCCCGTGGGAAGTCGTCGCGTCAACCTGGTCATCGTCGCCATCGTGGTGGCGCTGCTGGCCGGGTCCGCCTACGTGATCGCGACGAAGGCGACCAAGCTCGGGCTCGACCTGAGCGGCGGAACCCAGCTGATCTACCAGGGCGAGCCGACGCCCCAGAACCCCGAGGTCCAGGGCGACGACATCGATCGCGCGATCGAGATCATCCGCGACCGCATCGACGCCTTCGGCGTCTCCGAGCCGGAGATCGCCCCGCTGGGGGAGACTCAGATCCAGGTCAGCCTCCCCGCCGTCCAGGATGCGCAGCGCGCCGCCGATCAGGTCGGGCAGACCGCGCAGCTCTACTTCTACGACTTCGAGCCCAACGTCATCCCGCTCGAGGACGACGTCGACGCGGTCACGCCCGCGAACCTCGAGCAGCAGAAGACGACGAGCTACTACAACGCCGTCGAGCTCGCCTCGAAGCAGGACAGCGCCTGCGGTGAGGTCTGCACGGTCGACGGTCCCAGCCTGTACCTGTTCGAGAAGACGAGCCGCCAGTACGTGGCCGGGCCCGAGGGGACCCGGGCCGACCTCTTCACCAGCGAGACGGCGCAGGCGGTGCCCGAGGGCGAGCGGAAGCTCTTCGAGGTCCCACCCGGCACGCTGGTCGTCGAGGACCAGGAGAGCATCGGCCAGGACGGCGAGACGTCCGACAGCCCCCCGAGCTACTTCGTGCTCCGCGACAAGCCGGAGCTGAGCGGCGAGGACATCACCAATCCCGAGCAGAACACCGACCCGCAGAGCGGCCAGCCGAACGTCACCTTCGACTTCACCGACGAGGGCCGCAAGGCCTTCCAGCTCATCACCCGGCGGATCGCCGACCGCGGCGCCGCCGAGCTCTCGCGCCCCTACTCGTTCGCGATCGTCCTCGACGGCGACATCGTCTCGCGGCCGATCATCGACTACAACGACAACCCGACCGGGATCGACGGCCGCACGGGAGCGCAAATCTCGGGCAGCTTCACCCTCCAGCAGGCCCAGGATCTCGCCGAGTTCCTGAAGATCGGCGCGCTGCCGATCGACCTCAACCTGATCAGCCAGAGCACCGTCACCGCGACGCTCGGCCAGCAGGCGCTCGACCAGGGGCTCAAGGCAGGGCTGGTCGGGCTGATCCTGGTCGCCCTCTTCTTCCTCTTCTACTACCGGTTCCTCGGGCTGATCGCGATCCTCGGCCTCGCGGTCTACGCGGTCGTCTTCCTGGCGATGATGAAGCTGATCCCGATCACGCTGACCCTGCCGGGGATCGCCGGGTTGATCCTGACGATCGGCGTCGCCGCGGACTCGAACGTCGTCATCTTCGAGCGGATCAAGGAGGAGGCGCGCAAGGGCCACTCGATGATCTCGTCGATCACCACCGGCTACCGGCGCGGGATCGCGACGATCATCGACGCCAACGTGATCACCCTGTTGACCGCGTTCATCCTCTTCGGGCTCGCGACGGCGGGGGTCAAGGGCTTCGCCTTCACGCTGGGGATCGGCACGATCGTCTCCCTGCTCACCGCGGTCGTCTTCACCCGGGCGGTGCTCGGGCTCCTCGGCCGGACTCGCGTGCTCAGCTCGCCCGCCTTCCTCGGCGCCACCTCGGAGCGGGTCCGCTGGCACTTCGACTTCTCCGGCGCCAGCCGCTGGTTCTTCTCGGTCTCGGGGGCGATCCTCGCGATCGGGGCCTTCTCCTTTGCGACCAACCAGCTCAACTTCGGCATCGACTTCGAGTCCGGCACGAAGATCAACGCCGCCCTCGCGGAGGCGCCGAGCGTCGACGAGGTGCGTGACTCGCTCGGCTCCTCCGGGGTCGAGGATCCCCAGGCGGTCAAGGTCCAGGAGGTCGAAAACGACGAGTTCGGCGCCAACGTCTTCCAGATCCAGGGCAAGATCGCGACCGAGGATGTCGGCGCGGTCAAGGACCAGCTCGAAGCCGACTTCGGCTTCGAGAACGGGCCCGACGACAGCTTCCAGAACGAGTCCGTCGGCCCGACCTTCGGCCAGCAGATCGCGCGCAGCGCGGCCTACGCGATCGTCTTCTCGCTGCTCCTGATCGCCGCCTACGTCGCCTTCCGCTTCGAGGCGAAGTACGCGATCCCGGTGATGATCGCCGTCGTCCACGACGTCCTGATCACCGCCGGCGTCTACTCCCTGGTCGGAAGGGAGGTGTCGAGCGGAACCGTCGCGGCGTTCCTGACCATCCTCGGATACTCGCTCTACGACACCGTGATCGTCTTCGACCGCATCCGTGAGAATGTGCCACGGCTGCCGCGCGCGACCTTCGCCCAGATCGCCAACCGCTCGCTCAGCGAGGTGCTCACCCGCTCGCTGATCACGGGCCTCTCCACGGTGTTCCTGATTGCGGTGATCCTCGTCTTCGGCGGCGACACCCTCCAGGACTTCGCCTTCGCGATGATGATCGGCGTCCTCTCGGGCACCTACTCGTCAATCTTCATCGCGACCCCGGTCCTAATCCACTGGAAGGAGCGCGAGCCGGCCTACCGGGCCCGGGCGGAACGGCTCCGCGAGACGATGGGGAGGATCCCGGCGTTCCCCGAGGACAACCTCGTGGCCCGCGTCGGCGACGAGCGCTCCGGCGCCCTGGTGGCCGGCGAGTCCGAGGGCGCCGGCAACGGCCACCCGCTCGAGCCCGAGCGACCGCCCGCCGTCCCGCCCGCCACCCGCTCGCTCCGCGGGGACGGCAACGGCGCCGAGCCCGAGCCCGCGGCCGAGCCCCTGGGGCCCGGCAGCGAGTCCCTCAGCGAGCGCGAGCGGCGCCTCGAGGCGCGCCGGCAGCGTCAGCAGCGCAGCACCCGCAAGCACGGAAGGCCCCGGTAGGCGATGGCGATCCTGGTCTGGGCCACCCTCGGCGTCGCGCTCTGGCACTTCACGGTGTTCGTGCCCGACCGCTTCTGGGGCGGGATCGTCGGCGCCTTCCTCGGCGCCGTCGTCGGGGCGATCCTGAGCGGCGCCGCCTGGCAGCTGCTGCAGGGCGAGGGCCTCGGCAGCACTGACGTGCTGACCGCGCTCGCCGCCGCACCGGGTTGCCTGCTCGCCCTCCTCGCGGTCTACGCCATCGGCGCCCGCGAGGATCGCCGCTACGGCGACGCCTGAGCGGAGCCCTCACCCTCACACGGACCCCGCAACGAGGGCCCTTCCCGCCGGTTTCCGTCCTCGATCGCTGCGAGCCTGCTTCCGTGAGCGGCTCGGCCCAGACCCCATATCTCGCGCCTCCGTACTCCTACGCCGAGGCGAGGCGGCTCAGTGACGAGCTCGAGCTCGTCGAACCCGTGGCGATCGCGCTCGTTCGCCGCGGCCACCGGACCGTCGAGGCCGCGCGCGCGTTCCTCGCCGCGGACGAGACGCACGACCCCTCGCGCTTCGAGGGGATCGGCGAGGCCGTCGCGGCCATACGCGAGGCGCTCGCCGGTGGCCGGCGGATCACAGTCCACGGGGACTACGACGTCGACGGGATCTGCTCCACCGCGATCCTGGTCGGGGCGCTGCGGCGGGCGGGGGCCGACTGCGACTGGATCATCCCCGACCGGCTCGCCGACGGCTACGGGCTGAGCGCGGCCAGCACGGCACAGCTGCGCGAGCGGGGAACCGGCCTGCTGATCACCGCCGACTGCGGGATCACGTCCGTCGAGGAGGTCGCCGCCCTTCGTCGCGCCGGCATCGCCGTGGTCGTGACCGATCACCACCAGGCCGCGGGGCGACTCCCGGACTGCCCGATCGTCCATCCGGTCGTCTCCGGATACCCGTTCGCCGGGCTCTGCGGCGCGGCTGTCGCCCACAAGCTCGCCCTCGCCCTCGAGCGCGAGATCGGTCCCGAGCCGGCGGACGAGCGCCGTGACCTGGACCTCGTCGCCCTGGCGACGGTCGCCGATCTCGTCCCGCTCGTGGGCGAGAACCGCGCGCTCGCCCGGCGCGGGCTGGCCGAGCTCCGCAAGGCCCGCCGCCCTGGGGTGCGGGCGCTCCTGGCCAGCTCGGGGGTCGAGCCCGAGCGCCTCGACGAGGGTGACATCGCCTTCCGGCTCGCCCCCCGGCTCAATGCCGCCGGCCGGCTCTACCGCGCGGATGCGGGCGTCGAGCTGATGCTGACCGAGGATCGGGCGCGGGCGGAGGCGATCGCCGCCGAGCTCGATGCGGCCAACTACGAGCGCCGGGAGACCGAGCGCAGCGTCGCAGGGGCCGCCGAGGCGGCTCTCCGCGCGCTCCCCGACGAGCTTGGCGACGCCCCGGCTCTGGTGGTGGCGGGGGAGGGCTGGCACCCGGGGGTCGTCGGGATCGTCGCCTCGCGGATCGTCGAGCGGCACGGCCGGCCGGCCGTCGTCCTCTCGCTCGACGAGGAGGGGAGGGCACGCGGCTCGGGGCGCAGCGTTCCCGGATTCGACCTGCTCGCCGCGCTTGATGCCTGCGCCGCGCACCTGGACCGCTACGGCGGCCACCGTGCAGCCGCCGGGGTGGAGCTGGACGCGCAGGCGGTTGCGGCCTTCCGCGCGGCGCTGATCGAGCATGCCCGCTCCGTGATCGGGGAGGCGGGGACACTCGAGCCCCAGCGCGTCGATGCGGTGGTCGGCGCCGACGCGCTCGACCTGCAGGTCGCCGAGCAGCTCGAGGCGCTGGCGCCGTTCGGGCAGGGCAACCCCGGGATCAGGCTGCTCGTGCCGGCGGCCCGGGTCGGCGACCTCCGGCCGATGGGCGAGGAGGGCCGCCACGCGCGCTTCAGCCTCAGCACCGGAGGCGCCTCGGCGCGGGCCGTCGCATTCAATGCGAATGGGCCGCTCGAGGCCGCGCAACGCGATCCACATGACCTGACCGTGCGCCTGGAGGTCAACCACTGGAACGGAGCGGTCGAGCCGCGGGCGGTTCTCGACGGAGCCCACGCTCGCCTCCCCGTCCTCGATGGCGATTCGAGCGCGGGCGAGGCTCATGCCTGCGACTCCGACGAGGGCGCGGAGCATTGGTGGCGGCGCTTCGACGTCGAGCTCGGCAGGGGGGGGCGGTGCGCCCTCGAGACCCCCGGGACGGGCGGGTCCCCCCGCCGGGCGCTCGACGCCAGAAGGGGGTCGGCGATCGCCCTGATCTCCGAGCTGCTCTCGAGCGGGGAGCGGGTGATCGTGGTTGCCTCCGACGCCGCGCGACGAAGCGGGCTGGCGAGCGCGATCGATCTGCGCTCGTTCGGGGGCGCCGCGGCCACCGTCTGCCTGCGCTGCTCGCCCGAGTCGCTGCTGGGGCGGGCGAGGGACGATCGGACGACCCTCCTGCTCACCGATTGGGCGTCGCTGGGCGGCTGCCCGGCTGCGGCCGAGGGATTCGAGCACCTCGTGCTGGTCGACCCGCCGCCGAGCGAAGCGCTGAGCGAGGCGGCGCTCGGCGGCACCGGCGAGGGCTTTGCGCACCTCGCATGGGCCCCCACGCCGGAGCTGGCGGAGCTCTGCTGGGCGGCTGAGTGGGACCTGCGGCCCGCGCTCGCGGACGTCTACCGGGCCCTCGCCGCGCGCGAGCTCACCGGTGAAGGGCTGCGGCGGGCGCTGGGCGGCCCGGGCAGCTTCGAGCGCTCACCCGAGGCGGCAGCCCGTTGCGTGCGGGTGCTGGGGGAGCTCGGGATCGCCCAGGGCGGCGATAAGGGGGGCGAGCGATGGTTGCGGGTCGTATCCTCGGAGAGGACCAATCTCGAGCGATCGAGCGCCTGGCGCGCCTATTCGACGATCCATCAGGAGGGCCTCCGATACCTGCAGAGCCGAAGAGCGGAGCGCTGAAGAGCGACACCTCGCCGGATCCCGCCGCGGGGTCGGTCGACCTGGACCGGGTCGGGCATGTTCGCGTGGGAGCGAGCCTTGGCTCCGGCGATGGAACGGGATCGGGCGTCGCCGTGATCGCGCCGGTCGACGAGTTCACCCGCTCGCTGAGCAAGCGCGAGCGCGAGCTGCTCGGGGACCTGCTGGCCGTCGTCGCCGAGCACGATCCCGGCACGGGCCCGTCGGTCGATCGGCGCGAGGTGGAGCGCGCGTTCGCCTTCGCCTGTGAGCGACACGCCGATCAGCGGCGGCGCTCCGGGGAGGAGTTCATCAGCCACCCGGTCGAGGTGGCGAAGATCTGCGCCGGGCTGCGCCTCGACACCGGCACCCTCTGCGCCGCGCTCCTGCATGACACCGTCGAGGACACGAGCGCCAGCCTCGGGGAGGTATCGGAGAGCTTCGGCGAGCAGGTCTGCCACCTCGTCGACGGCGTCACGAAGCTGACCGGGATCACCTTCGAGAGCCGCGACGAGAGCCAGGCCGAGAACTACCGCAAGATGATGGTCGCGATGTCCGCCGACGTGCGGGTGATCTTGATCAAGCTCGCCGATCGCCTTCACAACATGCGGACCCTCGGCGCGATGCCGAAGCAGAAGCAGCTCGCGAAGGCGCGCGAGACGCTGGAGATCTACGCGCCGCTCGCCCACCGCCTCGGGATCCACGCGATCAAGTGGGAGCTCGAGGACCTCGCATTCCAGGTCCTCTATCCGCGCAAGTACGACGAGATCAAGAAGCTCGTCTCCCAGCAGCGAACCGAGCGGGAGGAGTACGTCGCCGAGGCCGGTGGGTTCCTCGGCGACGAGCTGAGGAAGGTCGGAATCGAGGCGCAGATCTCCGGGCGCGCCAAGCACTTCTACTCGATCTACTCGAAGATGACGAAGAAGGGGCGGGAGTTCAACGAGATCTACGACCTGACCGCGATGCGCGTGATCGTCGGCTCGGTCAAGGACTGCTACGGGGCGATCGGCGTCATCCATGCCGTGTGGAAGCCGCTCCCGGGTCGTTTCAAGGACTTCATCGCGACCCCGAAGATGAACCTCTACCAGACCCTGCACACGACCGTGATCGGCCCGCAGGGCCAGCCGCTCGAGATCCAGATCCGCACTCCCGACATGCACGACCTGGCCGAGTACGGGGTCGCCGCGCACGTGCTCTACAAGGAGGGCTCCGGGCAGGGCGGCAAGGCGGACGAGCGGGACAAGATGATGTGGCTGCGGCACCTGCTCGACGCCGAGGGGGAGGCCGATGCGGAGGACTTCCTCGAGGCGCTCAAGGTGGACCTCTTCGAGGACGAGGTCTTCGTCTTCACCCCGAAGGGGGAGATCAAGAACCTCTCGGCGGGCTCGACCCCCCTCGACTTCGCCTACGCCGTCCACACCGACGTCGGGCACCGCTGCGTGGGAGCCAAGGTGAACGGCAAGATCGTCCCTCTGCACTACCAGCTGCTCAGCGGCGACATCGTCGAGATCCTGACCGCCAAGCGCGAGCGCGGACCCTCGCGCGACTGGCTCGGCCTCGTGCGGACCTCCCGAGCCCGCAACAAGATCCGGGCCTTCCTCAAGAGCGAGCGCCGCGAGGACGCCGAGCGCGCCGGCCGCGAGAAGCTCTCCGAGAACCTGCGCAACCGCGGCCTGCCGCCCCAGCGGCTCGGCGGCTCACCGCTGCTCGTCGACGTGATCCGCGAGATGGGGTTCCGCAAGGCCGAGGACTTCTACGTCGCCCTCGGACAGGGCAAGATCAGCGCGAAGACCGTCTCGAACAAGCTCATGCAGCGCCTCAAGCAGGGGGAGGCGGTCGCCGAGGTCGAGCCGGCCTCACGCCAGGCCGGCGTGCTCGAGGGCCGCGATGAGCGCGAGCGCCGCACCCAGGACGCGACGAGCTACGGCATCGACGTGGAGGGCGTGAAGGACGTGATGGTGCGGCTGGCGAAGTGCTGCCGGCCGGTGCCGGGGGACGAGATCGTGGGCTACGTGTCGCTCGGCCGGGGGATCACGATCCACCGCAACGACTGCAAGAACGTCAACGCGCTGATGAAGTCGCCCGAGCGCTTCACCCCGGTCAGCTGGGATGGCGACAACCGCACCTCCTACCGGGTGGAGCTCGCCGTCGACGCCTACGACCGGACCCGCCTGCTCGAGGATCTCTCGCGGACGTTCTCGGAGGCGGGCGTCAACATCCTCGAAGCCCGCTGCTCGACCAAGCACCCCATGGTCCAAAATCGCTTCGTGGTGGAGGTGGGCGATACATCCCAGCTCAAGGCGGCAATCAGCAGGCTGCGCCAGGTCGAGGCAGTCTTCGACGTCTACCGGGTGACCCCGGGTGGCTGAGCCCTGGTCGAGGCGGACAACGAGGAGCTAAAGGAATGGGACCGAATGCGAAGGATCGCGCACCTCTGATCGCGGCGGCCATCGCGCTGCTCGCGTCGCTGGGCTACCTGCTCTACCGCGCGCTAAGCGGGGCCGAGCGGCTCATCGATCGAGACGTGATCGGCATCGGCGAGGGGGGCGACGGCTTCGCAGCGCTTCCCTGGCTGATCGTCGCCGCGCTCGCCGCGCTGGCGTCCCTGATCGGGTGGTACCTCGCCAGTCGCCGCGCGGCCGACGTCGAGGACGCCCACGACGCCCGGACGGACGCCGAGCAGGAGGCTGAGCGGGCTCGCGCCGAGGCGGCGGAGCAGGGCAAGCGCGCCGAGCGGGCGGAGTCGGAGCGCAGCGACGAGCACGAGCGGCTCGAGCGCATGCGGAGGGCGCACGAGGAGCAGCGCCGGATGAACCGCGAGCTGAGCTCGAAGCTGGCGGACCTGCACAAGCGGGAGGGCGTGCTCGGGGGGCGCGACGACATCCGCTCCCTGGTCCTGCGCGTCGCGATCAGCCTGCTCAACGCCGAGAAGGGCCTGCTGCTCAGCCGCAAGGACGAGGATCACGACGGAAACCTCGACGTGGTCGCTCACGAGGGCTTCGACGCCGACCCGAGCGAGAGCGCGCTCGTGCAGCGCTTCGGCAGCGAGGTGATCGAGCGCGACACGATCGTCCGCATCGGCCGCGAGGAGCTTCCCGACCACCGGCCCGAGGACGCCGACGAGGAGATCGAGAACCTGGTCGCGATTCCGATCTACATCGCCGACGAGTTCCACGGAGCCGTCGTCTGCGCCGGCGGCGACGCAATCGAGCACGAGGACGAGGTCCTCGTCGCCCTCGGCGACCACGCCGGCGCAATTCTCGAGAACGGCCGCCTCCACGGCGAGCTGCGCGGCTCCTACCTGGCCACGGTGAAGATGCTCGCGGACGCGATCGAAGTCAAGGACCCGTTCCTGCGCGGGCACTCCGACGAGGTCTCCGGACTCGTCCGGGCGATGGCCAGCCGCCTCGGGCTTGAGGACGAACGCAGAGAGCAGCTCATCTTCGGCTCCCTTCTGCACGACATCGGCAAGCTGGGGGTGAGCGAGCGGATCCTGCTCAAGCCCGGACCCCTGACCGAGGAGGAGTTCTCCGCGGTCAAGATGCATCCCCGCATTGGCTACCGGCTCGTCGCACAGCTGCCATTGCTGCAGCCGGTCGCGGCGGCGATCCTTCACCACCACGAGCGCTTCGACGGCACCGGTTACCCGTCGGGGCTGGCCGGGGAGCGGATTCCGCTGGAGGCGCGGGTGATCGCGATCATCGACGCCTTCAGCGCGATGATCAGCGACCGGCCCTACCAGGCGGCGATCGCGATCGGGGATGCGCTGAGCGAGCTCGAGCGCTGCGCCGGGACCCACTTCGACCCGAAGCTCGTGCGGATCTTCACCGAGGAGGTGCGGGCGGGAATCCCCGCCGACGACTCGCCGGGCCTGACGCTGGCGGAGGCGCTCAGCGATCCTGAGCTGATGGAGCTGCGCGACGGGGCCGAGCCCATGTTCGGCTTCGGCTCCTTCTCGTCGACCGACAGCCTGACGCTGCTGCGCTCGCACAGCGCATTTCGCGAGCGGCTCGGGGCCGAGGTCGAGCGGGCCGGGCTCGAGGGATCCGTGGGGCTGGGTCTCGTCGTGATCCGGGCCGCGAACCTGGGCGAGCTCAACCGCAACCTCGGCTACGGGGCGGCCGACCGGCTGCTCGAGCTCCTGGCGCGGCAGGTGGACCGCGCCGCCGTCGACTGCGGCGGCCTCGCCGGGCGCGACGACGGCGCCCGGATGGCGATCCTCGCCCAAGGCCTCGACCGTTCGAGCGCGGCGGCGCTCGGCGACCGGCTGCGGGAGCGGGCTCCCGAGGGGATGGAGCTCGAGATCGGCTCCTCGACCTGGGCCCAGGGGATGACGGCGGAGCAGTTGCTCGACGCCGCGGTGGCCGAGCTCAACCTCTGAGCTCTGCCCGGATCCGCTCCGCCGCCGCCGCCATCTCGCTCTCGTCCCCGTAAGGATTGCGCGGCCAGAAAAACCCGCGCAGCCCGTCCTTGCGGCGGCGCGGGACGACGTGGACGTGCAGGTGCGGCACGCTCTGGCTGACCACGTTGTTGATCGCCACGAAGGTGCCCTGGGCCTCCATCCCGCGGCGTACCGCTCGGGCGAGGCGTTGCGCGTTGGCGAAGAACGGATCGATCAGCTCCGGCGGGAGCTCCTCGAGCGTCTCGACATGCTCGCGTGGGACGAGCAGGACGTGTCCGGCGAAGAGCGGGCGATGGTCGAGGAACCCAACGCTTGTTTCGTCCTCGAGGACGATCTCAGCCTCGAGCTCGTCGGCGACGATCGAGCAGAAGGTGCACGCGGCAGTCAACGCTCAGGCGATGATCTTCAGGGCGGCCCGCTCGATCCCGAGATCGAGCTCGCCGTGCTCGCCGATGTAGTCGCCATCGACCTCGACCGGGAAGCGCCGCCATGCCCCCGACTCGTCCTTGGAGGCGGACATGATCCGTGCCTCGCTCAGCCCGCCGAACTCGTCGATCTGGCGGTGGTCCCCGGCGGTTGAGCCCTTGCCGAGCACGCGGGCGGCGATGAACGGCACGTCGCGCTGGGCCGCCCGTCGCAGGACGGCGACCGAGAGCGTCCCCGAGTCGATCGCGATGTCCCTGCAAACCCGCATCTCGCGGTCGCGGAAGTACGTCCAGGGATCGGAGTTCTGGCAGATCGCGGTGACTCCCTCGCTGCTCCCTCCGTCGGTCTCGACGCTCATCCGGACGGGGTTGACGAGGTACTTGCCGTAGAAGCCCCTGACCGTCGCGTAGGTGTAGAAGTACGGTCCGAAGCGGCTCTTCATCCGGGGCCGGGCATCGACGCGCTGCGCCGCGGTGGCATCGAGGCCCGCGCCGCAGGCGAAGACGAAGCGGCGCCCGTTCGCCACCCCGAGGTCGATCGGACGGGGCACGAACTGGTCGGCGCACCCGAGCAGGTGCTCGGTGGCGTCCACGACGTCGTTGGGTATCCCCACCGTTCGCGCGACGACGTTCGTCGAGCCACCGGGAAGCACCGAAACGGGGATGTCGGTGCCGGCCAGGCCGTTGGCCACCTCGTTGAGGGTGCCGTCCCCACCGAAGGCGACGACGATGTCATAGCCGCCGTTGACCGCCTCGCGGCCGATCTCGGTCGCGTGGTTCTGGGCCTCCGTCGATACGGCCTCGACGTCGTAGCGGCCCTGAAGCGCGTAGACCACGAGGTTCTTGAGCCGATCGGAGACCGTCGCCGCGTAGGGGTTGACGATGATCAGCATCCGTCGCTTCGTCGGCCGGCGATCCGCCTTCGGAGCGTCAGCGACCTCTGGGAGGGGAGCGGAGGTGACGGAAGCGCCCATGAGGGGGAGATACCCCTGGAGCCCCGCGGGTTACGAGGCTGCCGAACGGGCTCGCAGAACGGGGATCAGGAGCGGATGAAGGCAAGCACCTCGTCGCGCTTGGCCTCCATGTCCTCGCGCGAGACGAGCGACTCGAGGCTCAGGCGCAACAACGGCTCCGTATTGGAGGGGCGCACGTTGAAGTGCCAATCGGGGTAGTCGACTGAGACCCCGTCGAGCCAGCTCACCTCCCCGTCGGGATGGGCGGCGGCGATCTCTTTCATCTTCGCCTCGGCGTCGGCGACCTCGGAGTTGATCTCGCCGCTGATGAAGTACTTCGAGCGCAGCTCCCCGACCAGCTCGGAGAGCTTGCGCTCCGACTTCGAGAGCAGCTCGAGGACCAGCAGCGCCGGAATCGCGCCGGAGTCGGCGTTGTAGAACTGCCGGAAGTAGTAATGGCCCGAGACCTCGCCCGCGAAGGCCCCGCCGATCTCCCGCATCGACCGCTTCATGAACGCATGGCCGACGCGGTTGACGTGCGCCGTTCCTCCCGCTGCCGCGACGATGTCGGGAACCGCTCGACTGGCGCGGACGTCGTAGAGGATGTCCGCCCCCGGCTCCTTGTCGAGAACGAGCTCCGCGAGCAGCGCGGTGAGGAAGTCGCCGTCGACGAACTCGCCCTCGTCGTCGATGAAGAAGCAGCGGTCGGCGTCGCCGTCCCAGGCGATCCCGAGGTCGGCGCCCTCGGAGCGGACCCGATCGATGATGAAGCGGCGGTTCTCGGGGAGCAGGGGATTCGGCTCGTGGTCGGGGAAGTTGCCGTCGGGGGCCCAATAGGTCGCGATCAACTCGAGATCGAAGCGGTCGAGCAGGGGCCCGACCATCTGGCCGGCCATGCCGTTGCCGCCGTCGAGGACCACCTTCATCGGCTCGAGCGCGGCGGTGTCGATGAACGAGAGCGCCCGCTCGGCGAACTCCGGGGCGATGTCGACCTCCTCGAACCCGCCGCCCCCGGGCGCCTCGCCGAGCCCGGCGAGGATCAGGTCGCGGACACGGGTGATCCCGGTATCCCCGGAGAGAGCGAGAGCCCCCTCCTGGACCAGCTTGACCCCCGTGTAGGACTTCGGGTTGTGGGAGGCGGTGACCATCGCGCCGCCGTCGAGCTCGCGCGCTCCGACCATGAAATACAGCATCTCCGTGCCGACCATGCCGGCGTCGAGCACGTGCGCTCCCTCGTCGATCAGGCCCTCACGCAGCCTCCCCGCCATCTCCGGTGCCTCCAGGCGCATGTCGCGGCCGACCCCGATGCGGAGCCCCGCTGGCGGCTTGTCGCGCAGTTCGCCGAGCACTCGGGCGAACGCCCGCCCCAGCAGGTAGGCGGTCGTCCCGTCCATCTCGTCCCCGTAGAGGCCGCGGACGTCGTACGCCTTGAAGATCCCCTCCGGAACGGAGCCCGGTCCGCCATCGAGCTCGGTCATTCGAAGCCTCCTCGAAGCGCGTCGTAGCTCTCCTCCAGCGACTGCGGCATGACGCGCGTGTCCGCGAGAACCGGCATGTAGTTGTTGTCGCCGGCCCAGCGGGGGACGACGTGCAGGTGGATGTGTCCCTCGACGCCGGCCCCCGCGACCCTGCCCTGGTTGATCCCGACGTTGAAGCCCTCGGGCGCGTAGACCGACTCCATCCGGCTCATCGCCCGCTGGGCCAGCGCCATCATCTCCGCCGTCACCTCGGGCTCGATGTCCTGCAGGCGGCCGACGTGCTCGAAGGGAGCCACCATCAGGTGCCCGTTCGTGTAGGGAAAGAGGTTGAGGATGACGAAGCACCGCTCGCCGCGGTGGACCACCAGCGCCGCCCGATCGTCGCCGGCCTCGGGCTTGGCGCAGAACACGCACCCGTCGCTTTGCTTTGCGTTCTTCACGTAGCGCAGGCGCCAGGGAGCCCAGATTCGCTGGTTCGCCATCGGCGGCGCATCCTATGGATGACCTGCCGGGCTCGCCTCAGCCCGCCGAGGGCAGCCGCCCCGAGCGCGGCCCGGGGCTCACAGCCAGTCGCGCTTACGGAAGTAGGTGAGCATCCCGACCAGGATCAGCACCATGACCGCGATCACGGCGTAGAAGTCGAAGGAGTCGCCCTCGCCGGGGACGGCGACGTTCATCCCCCAGATGCTTGCAATCAGGGTCAGCGGGAGGACCATCACGCTGATCGCCGTCAGCACTCGCAGGATCTCGTTGACCCGGTGGTTGAGCACCGACTCGTTCGTGTCCTCGAGCCCCTCGATGACCTCCTTGTAGTTCTCGAGCATGTCCCAGATCCGCTCGTGGGCGTCGACGATGTCGTCGAAGTAGATCTCGAGGTCGAGATCGGGAGCGAGGAAGCGCCCCTTGACGTTCTCGAGGTCCCGCAGCACCGGCCGCTGTGGGCGGATCACCTTGCGGAAGTTGATGATCTCCTGCTTGACCCGCGAGATGTCGCGGACGACCTCCTCAGAGCGCTCCTCCTCGAAGATGCTCTCCTCGATCCCATCGAGCTTGTTGCCGATCTTGCGCAGCATCGGAAAGCAGTAGTCGAAGGAGTCGTCGACGATCCGGTAGAGCAGATAGCCGGAGCCGCGGGAGAAGAGCTTCTCGCGGGTCTCCTCGCTCGAGCGGCAGCGCTCGAACAGGTACTCGACCGGCTGCAGCGCCTGATTCGGGATCGTGACGACGAAGTCCGGCCCGACGAACATGTCGATCTCGCCGACGTTGAGCCGGCCGACCGCGCGGTCGAAGACCGGCAGGTGCAGGACGATGAACAGGTAGTCGGGGTACTCGTCGATCTTCGGGCGCTGGTTGCGCGAGAGCACGTCCTCGAGGTCGAGGGCGTGGAAGTCGAAGTGCTCCTGCAGCCAGCCCCACTCCAGCGGCGTCGGCCGCTCGATGTTGACCCAGCGCAGCCCGGCGCCCTGGACTACCTCGACGTTCGGCTTAGCCGGCGGGGAGGGAGCGGCAGCGGCCAGAGAGCCGGCGCGGTCGGCGCGGCGCAGCCTCGGCTTGGGAAGGTTCGGCATCGTTCTGACCCATCGCTCCTGTCGGCTCCATCTCCCCGGAGAGGTTACGCCACCGGCAGGCGGTGCTGAGAGCCGGCCGGACGCGAAGCGGAGCCCTCGGTTCATGATCTCCCGTCCCGCAGCACCCAACGGTCCGGCGGAAGCGGACGCGAAGCGGAGCATTCTGCCGGAGTGATCCGAGCACCCAACGGTCCGGCGGAAGCGGACGCGAAGCGGAGCATTCCGCCGGGGTTGTATATTGCGGGGCACATAGACCGCCACATCCAGAGGGGTGGAGGGAACTGGCCCGACGAAACCCCGGCAACCTCCCAAGGACTTGCGTCCGCGGGAAGGTGCCAATTCCATCAGGTGGATTTACCTGGGAGATGTGAGTGGAAGTCCCACTCGGACCTCTGCTCGCACCGGCAGAGGTCTTTTTCGTTCAATCGAAATGGGACAAGGAGTGAATCGAATGGCTCTACAAGGGCTCAGGTGCAAGGAATGCGGGACCGACTACCCGCTCGAGGCCCTCTACGTGTGCGATCGGTGCTTCGGCCCGCTCGAGGTCGTCTACGACTTCTCCGGGTTCGATCCCGAGGAGCAGAGGCGCAAGATCCAAGCCGGCAGCGACGGGATCTGGCGCTACGCCGACTTCCTGCCGTTTGCAGGTCGCCCCGCCAGCGCGCTCGAGCCCGGGCTGACGCCGCTGATCCGCGCCGGCCGGCTTGCCGAGAAGCTCGGCGTGGGGGAGGTCTGGATCAAGAACGACGCAGCCAATCCCACCCATTCCTTCAAGGATCGCGTCGTCGCGGTCGCGCTCGCCAAGGCGCTCGAGCTCGGCTTCGACACGGTCGCCTGCGCCTCGACCGGCAATCTGGCCAATGCCGTCGCCGCCCATGCCGCGGCGGCCGGGGTCGAGTCCTACGTCTTCGTCCCCTCCGACCTCGAGGAGCAGAAGCTGCTCGCCACGGCCGTCTACGGGACGACCCTCGTGGGCGTGGAGGGGACCTACGACGACGTCAACCGCCTCTGCACCCAGCTCGCCGAGGAGCGGGGCTGGGCGTTCGTCAACGTCAACCTGCGCCCCTACTACGCCGAGGGCTCCAAGACGCTCGCCTACGAGACCGCCGAGCAGCTCGGCTGGCGCCTGCCGACGAAGGTCGTCTGCCCGATCGCCTCTGGCTCGCTGTTCACGAAGATCGGCCGCGGCTTCGGCGAGTGGCTCGACCTCGGCCTGATCGAGGGGGAGCTTCCCGGCTTCCACGGCGCCCAGGCGGCGGGATGCGGCCCCGTCGCCACCGCCTACGCCGAGGGCCACGAGGTCTGCCGGCCGGTGAAGCCGGACACGATCGCCAAGAGCCTCGCGATCGGCACCCCCGCGGACGGCCCATACGCGCTGGAGCTGGCCCGGGCCACGGGAGGCTCGATCGAAGCGGTGAGCGACGACGAGATCCGCGCCGGGATCCGCCTGCTCGCGGAGACGACCGGGATCTTCACCGAAACCGCCGGCGGCGTGACCACCGCGACGCTCGCGAAGCTGGCGGCGACCGGCGCGCTCGGACCCGACGATCGCGTGGTGGTCTACATCACTGGCGAGGGGCTGAAGACCCTCGATGCGGTTCGCGACGGCTTCGAGATGACGCAGATCGAGCCGACGCTCGAATCGTTTGCCGAGGCCGTGGGCAAGGCCCCCGTCGCGGCTGCCTGACAATCCCGCTGCTAGCGTCCCCGACCCCGCCGAACGGAGAGCGATAAACGATGCCAATCACGGTCAAGATCCCCGCCCAGCTGCGTCCCGCCACCGGCGGCGAGGGAGAGATCGAGGTCGAGGCGGGTACGGTCGGGGACGCCCTCGACGCCGTCTTCGAGCAGCACGACGGCCTGCGCGAGCGGATCACCGAGAACGGCGATTTGCGTCGCTTCGTCAACGTCTACGTCTCCGGCGAGGACATCCGCTTCGGCGACGGTCTCGAGACGTCGGTTGACGACGGGGCGGAGGTCACCATCCTGCCCGCCGTCGCCGGCGGCTGAGCGCCGCCCCCAAGCGACGATGGGCGCCCGCCCCGAAACCGTCGCGATCCTCTGCGGCGGTCGCGGGACCCGGCTTCAGGAGCGGACCCACGCCATCCCGAAGGCGCTCGTCGAGATCGGCGGCCGGCCGATCCTCTGGCACGTGCTGGGGATCTACGCCGCGCACGGCTTCGAGCGGTTCCTGCTCCTCTGCGGCTACCGGGGCGAGATGATCGAGGAGTTCACGGCTGCGGCGGACCTGCCCCCGGGAATCGAGGTGGAGTGCCTCGACACCGGCATCGAGACGCCCACGGGGGGGCGCGTCAAGGCCGCCGCGCCTCGCCTGCGGGATGGCACCTTCGCCCTCACCTACGCCGACGGCGTCGCCGACGTGGACCTCTCCGCCGCGATCGACTTCCACCGCGGCCATGGCTCCCTGGCCAGCGTGACCCTCGTGCGCCCCCATTCGCAGTGGGGGGTGGCGCTGCTCGAGGGCGAGGACGACGTGATCGGTGGCTTCATCGAGAAGCCGCGCATGGAGCAGTGGGTCAACGGCGGCTTCTTCTTCTGCGAGCCCGGCGTCCTGGAGTACATCGAGGACGACAGCGTCCTCGAGCGCGGGCCCCTCGAGCGGCTTGCCGCAGCAGGCGAGCTGCGGGGTTGGCGACACACCGGCTTCTGGGACTGCATGGACACCTATAAGGACGCGGTGGTCCTCAACGACCTCTGGGAGGCAGGCTCACCCCCATGGCCCGTGTGGGCCGCGACTGCGCCCGGCCGATGAGCCGGCCTGGCTCATCGTGAGGTCGGCCCTGGTGACCGGGGGGCGCGGCTTCGTCGGGGCCTGGCTCTGCGCGGCGCTGCACGAAGGCGGGGTGGAGGTCACCTCCTTCGACCGCCGCGGGCCACTCGAGCGCCCATCGACCCTGGCGATGCTGAGCCTCTCAGGCGCCGTGGCGGAGGAGGAGGGGGACCTGCGCGACGTCGAGCTGCTCGGCCGGGTGATCTCGAGGCGACGGGTCGACACGGTCTTTCACCTCGCCGCGGAGACGATCGTGGGCACGGTCCAGGCCGATCCGAGCGCCGGCTTCGAGACCAACGTGCGGGGGACGTGGACCCTGCTCGAGGCGTGCCGGAGCGCGGGGATCGAGCGGGTCGTGTTCGCGTCCTCCGACAAGGCGTATGGGGCGCATGATGAGCTGCCCTATCGAGAGGAATTCGCCCTGCGGCCGACGGCTGCCTACGAGGCGTCGAAGGCGGCTGCCGACCTGATCGCCCGCTCCTACTGGCCGGCCTACGGGCTGCCGGTCGCGGTCACCCGCTTCGCCAACATCTACGGCGGCGGGGACCTCAACTTCTCCCGGCTCGTGCCCGAGGCGGTGTGCGCGGCCCTCGATGGCCGCGCTCCGGTCCTGCGCTCCGACGGCTCACCGGTTCGCGACCTACTCTACGTCGAGGATGCCGTCGCCGCCTACCTGGCGATCGCTGAGCGCCTCGATCGCGACTCGGTTCGCGGCGAGGCCTTCAACGCCGGCGGCGAACGGCCCTACTCGGTGCTGGAGATCGTCTCGGCGATCACCCGGATCGCCGGGACGGACGTGGAGCCCGAGGTCCGCGGGACCGGCAACCCGGCGGGAGAGATCGATCGCCAGTTCGTCGATGCCAGCAAGCTTCGCGACCGTTGCGGGTGGAGCCCGCGCATCTCGCTCGAGGACGGGATCGCGAGGACGATCGAGTGGTACCGGGACCACCCCGAGGTGCGGCCCGGCTGAGGCCTGCGCGGATGAGGCCGGCCCGAGGGGGGAATCCCGGACCGGCCTCGACTCCGCGAGGTTGCGCGTTCAGCCGTTGCGAATGCGCAGCTTCTTGTAGGTGGTCTTGGCGTGCTTGTCACCACGCAGCTTCGATCGCTGCTTGATCACGATCCGCTTGCGGCTGGCCACCTCGTCCTGGTAGCGCGTCTTGATGTCGACCGAGACGCGCCGCTTCTCGCCCGGCCGGACGCGCACGGAGCGGTTGCTCGTGACCTGCGAGCCCCCTCTGCGCAGCAACGCGGCGGTGCGCGCCTTGCAGCGGTAGTCCGGCTTGCTGGCACAGTGCACGGTGAGCCGCAGCTGATCGTCGCCGCGGCGCTTCACGGCCGTGATGGTGGCCTTGCCGCCGCCCTTGCCGAAGAAGCTGTCGCCTCCGCCGCCGGAGCCACCGCCGCCCTTACTGCCGCTACTACCCGTGGAATCGCCCCTGGCGATCAGACGAACGCGATCGTAGTCGGCGGAGCCGCCGGGCAGGATCTGCACGCCCGAAACGAACCGGGAGATGATCCTCACCCGGTAGAGGTCGCCGATCTTGACCTGGGTCGGATCGACGCTGACCGACGGGATGTCGGCCCAGCCATTCGCCCCTTCGAGCGGCTGGTCCTCGAGGACCACCACGTTCGCGTGCCCGCTCATGTTGATGAGCTTCACCGAGTAGGTAGCGTCGTTGCCGGTGACGGAGAGCAGCGCCGCCACGTTCGAGCGGCGAGCGAGCTTGAACGACAGAGAATCAGGCTGCTTCCCCCCAACACCCGTGTACTTGAACGCGGGGCTGGTGAAGAGGCCGCTCGAGGTGGCCCCCACGCCGGTCAGGCTGCCGAGGCTCGTTCGGATGAAGCCGCCGTTGTTCACGGCGCCACCGGTCGGCTGATAGCTGTTGGTGATCACCGGGCAGAGCAACACCGGAACGCAGAGCCCTTCCGAGCTCTTGTCCGAGCTCCAGCCGGCCAGGCCACTGTCGAACGTCCGCTGTGGCGTGCTCGTCGGATATACCGACTCGGCTGCCTGCGCGGTCGAAGCCCCAAGCAACATGAGTAGGCCCGCAAAAAAGGGCGCGAGCCAACGTCTCTTCGAATCCATTCGTCCTCTCCCCTTCGAGCCGGACCGTCCCTGGTTCCGCTCGGATCTTGAACCCGGAGGCTCGGATGTCCCGCGCCCTCCCTGCCTTTTATCCCTGGGAATGACGTTGATGGCACCGACCCGTCAGGGCGAGCTCCCTGGCCATATCGGCCACTCGCCGGCCTGGACGTTCGTTTGAGTCAGCGCGCGACCTCGCGCAGCAGCCGGGAGTAACGGCGGGCGACCGAGGCGACCGAGAACTCCGCGAGCGCCGCTCGGCGCAGTCCCTCGCGGTCCCAGCGGCGGGCGCGAACCGCCTCGATCGCGGCGGCCACGTTCTCGGGGGTCGGGTCCGCGATCGGCTCGCCGACGTCGATCCCGAGGCGATCGCGGATCTCGACCAGGGTGGGCCCGAAACCGGCGACGGGAGCCCCGGCCGCGAGCGCCTCGATCATCACCAGGCCGAACGACTCGCTGCGCGACGGCAGGCAGACGAGCTCGGCGGAGCGCATCACGTCGATCACCGCGCCGACGTGCTTGCGGGGATGGACGAAGGGAGCGAATTCGACTCTGCCCCCGAGCCCCAGCTCGGCGGTGAGCTCTCGCAGGTCGTGCTCGAGCGGCCCGCGGCCCTGCATCGTCACGTGCGTGCCCGGCAGGGCTGCCGCTGCGCGCAGCAGCGCGGCCGGGTTCTTGCGCTCGTTGTAGGAGCCGACGAAGGCGACGCCGGCCCGCGCCCCTCCGACCTCCATCCCGTCGGCGGCGAAGGCGGGCTGGAGCGGATTGGGGATGACCAGGGCGCGCTCGGGATAGCGCAGGGCGAGCTCATCGGTCCCGAGGCGCCGCGTGTACTCGGAGGGGAAGACGACGGCGGCGACCGCGTCGAGCCCGGCCTGCGCGGCAACGCGAAACTGCTCGCCTCGCTCGCTTCCCTCCTTGGCGCGAATCGCGCGCCACTCGTGGACCACGGCGACGGTGGGGACCTCCGGGGCCACCTGGGACTGGACCCTCGCGTAGCGGGCGCCGTTGAAGGCCGCGAGGTTGTTGAGCAGGACGACGTCGGGTCGCTGCTCGTCGAGCAGCAGGCGGGTGAAGCGACGCGGCCTGCCACCTTCCGGCTGCATGAAGATCGGCAGCGGCGAGCGGAGGTCGGCCACCCGCCGGCGAACCCGCTGAGGAGGCGGGATCAGCACCCCGATCGGATCGATGCGATGCCTCCAGGGACGGCTGCGGAGCTCGTCGAGCAGCGTGACGTTGAAGCGGGTTACCCCACCGCGGAGCTCCCCGCCCCATTCCGGCGGGATCGGGCCCACCGTCAGCAGGCGGGTGCGCAGCCTCGCCGGGGGAAGGGGAGCCTTGATGCGCCGCCGGCTCATCCGCGGGCGTCCGCTTGGCTCACTCCGGCCGGGTCGCGCCGGCCGTCCTCCCGCAGACCGGGCACGAGTCGCCCTCCGGAAGGCCGGTGCCCCCGCAGTAGGGGCAGACGCTGATCTCCTCGAGCGCTCCGAGGAGCTGGGTAACTCCGCAGACGAGCAGCCGCTCCTCGTCGACGTCCACCCAGACCCCGGCGCTCGCCGGAAACACGACGTGGTCCCCGACGGCGACGGGCATCTTCACCCCCGCCGCCTCCCACCAGTCGAGGCCCGGGCCGACCGCGACGACGATTCCGCTCTGGGGAGGGGGCTCCCTCGTCCCGGCGGGCACGACGAGGCCGGAGCGCCGAACCCGGTCGGGCTCGAGCTCCTTGATCACGACCTGGTCGAAGAGGGGACGCAGCAGGCGGCGCATGGGCTTGAGGTTAGCCCGTGGCACCGGCTTAGAATCGGTCCATGGCGGCGGGGCTCGAGCGCGCGGCAAGGCGCTTGACGGCGGGCGGCCTGACCATTGCGGCCGTCGCGTCCGGCTGCGGGGGCGACGAGCCGCCGCCGGTGACGCAGAGCCCTCCCGTGGAGCGGGAGCCGGCAGCGGCCGAGTCCCCGGCCGAGCCGGCTGCGAGGGCCGTCGCCGAGGTTCGCTGCCGCGATGGGCTGGCCGGCTGCGAGCAGGCGAGCGGCACGATCCTCTACGTCGAGCGGGTCGACCCCGACGGCGACGGCGACGCTCATTTCGTGCTGGCAAGCACGGCGAGCATCACGGCGCCGGGCATCTCGGTGATCGACGTGGAGGCCGATCTGCGTCCTCGCCCGTTGCCCCGCCCCGGGGACGCCCTCGCCGCAGCGGGACCGATCTACGAGGGCTCCTACGGCCAGCGCCAGATTCAGGCGGTCGAGATCAACTTCGAACGCGCTCCCTAAGTCGTCCCGCGGCGAGGCGACGCACCGCCTCGAGCGATTCCGGCGGACCCGGCCAGAGCTCCTCGATCAGCCCGGGCGGCGCCCCGCGCAGCGCGATTCTGAGGGCAAGTCCGGCCACGAGCACGTCGTCGAGCTGCCCGACGATCGGGATGAAGTCGGGGACGAGGTCGATCGGCGAGAGCAGGTAGGCGACGAGGAGGATGAGGGGAGCCTTTCGCCGTCGCGGCAGACGGGGGTCACCGAGCAGCCGCTTGAGCAGGATCAGGCAGTCCGGGATGAAGCGGGCGAGAGCCGAGGCTTGCGCTCCGCGCCCGGCCAGGATCAGGGCGAGGATCGCCGCCGCATAGAGGGTGATCGCAACTCCGAGGGCGATCAGAAGCGCCTGGGACATGGCAACTCAGCTTGGCAAGGTGGCGGGACGCCGGCTAAAGGGTCGAAGCGCCGCCGCCGATTTGGACGGGGTGAGGCTCCGCTGCACCCAATGCCTGAGCGAGGTCCACGACCGGGTCGGCTACGAGGCGCCCTCCGGCGAGGCGCTCTGCGGGCCCTGCTACTTCGCCCTCTGGGGCCCGGCTGGGCGCAATGCCCTGGCGGCGGCGAGCGAAGCCGCCCGCCCTCGCTCCCGTCGTCACCGGGGCCGGACGGTTTGGATCCCCGGGCCAACCGGCGAGACCGATCCGGGGCTCCGCGAGCGGATGCGCCTCCGGCGTTGGGGCTGAGGCGTCGAGGCGAAGCAGGTCATCCGAGTTCAGGAGTGGAACATGGTGGCTCCGCGGAGCCGCTTGTCTCCACTCACGCGCGCTCGAGCGCGCCGCGAATTGCTTGGCCGAGCGCGCCCGGCAGGATTCGAACCTGCGACCTCCGCCTCCGGAGGGCGGCGCTCTATCCAGCTGAGCTACGGGCGCGAGAGGGCTCAGTCTAGAGGCCGCTCAGCCGCCTTCGGCCGTCCGACGCTGGGGCACGTTTTCCGTCGCCGATCCCAGCGGCTACCCGCGAGTAACCCAGCGCTACCCGCGCGGTAGCCGCGGGTAGCACCGCCCGGAGGGGCCCCCGGCGCCGGGCAGCTCGCATCCCCGGCGCCTCTCTGCCCGCAGCTCCGGCGCCGCGCATACGCTTGCCGCATGGACCTCGACGTCGTCTTCCTCGGGACCGGTGGCTCGGTTCCCTCCGCGCGCCGCAACACGGCGAGCGTGCTGGTCCGCCGCGGCGGGGATCGGATCCTCTTCGACTGCGGCGAGGGGACCCAACGTCAGATGCAGCGGTCGGTCGGGCTGATCCCGGTCGACGACATCTTCGTCACCCACCTGCATGCCGATCATTACCTCGGTCTGCCCGGGCTGATCAAGAGCTACGAGATGCAGGACCGCACCGAGCCGCTGACGATCCACGGGCCGCCCGGCCTGATCGACCTCTTCGACTCGATGAGCCGAATCATCGGCCGGGCGCGCTACCCCGTCGAGCTGGTCGAGCTCAACCGCGGTGAGACCGTCGAGCGCGGCGATTACGCGATCGAGCCCTTCGACGTCTCCCACCGCATCGTGGCGAACGGCTACGCGCTCTACGAGCACCCCCGACCGGGGCGCTTCGACCCCGACCGCGCCCGGGCGCTCGGCGTGCAGCCCGGCCCCGCCTTCGGCGCCCTCCAGCGCGGAGAGCAGGTGCCGGGCTCGGCGGGCCCCGTGCGGCCCGAGCAGGTGATGGGCCCCGAGCGGGGGGGACGCAAGCTCGTCGTCACCGGCGACACCGTCCCCTGCGAGGCGACCCGGATCGCAGCCCACCGGGCTGAGCTGCTCGTCCATGACGCGAGCTTCGCCTCGAGCGAGCGGGATCGCGCGGCTGAAACCATGCACTCGACGGCCGCCGACGCCGGCGAGCTGGCCGCGCGGGCCGAGGCGAAGATGCTCGCGCTCGTGCACATCTCCTCCCGCCACTTCGTCCCCGAGGTCCTCGAGGAGGCCCGCCAGGCATTCGAAAACGCGATCGCGCCCCGTGACTTCGACCTGGTCGAGATCCCGCTGCCCGAGCGCGGGGCTCCGGAGCTGATCCCGAACGGGGCGCGGGAGCCGCGGGAGCAAGCTGAAGCGGGAGGCGCCGACCGCCCCTCCGCTGATCGGTAGGGGGAGAGAGGGTGCCGGCTACGGCGCATGGCTCCCGGCGCCAGGTCCCCCGCTATAAGTCCTCCCATGGGGCGCGCGAGAAAGGGACTGGCAGCCTTCGCCGGCTGCCTCGCGGCCCTGGCGCTGGCCGCCTCCCCGGCCGCTGCCGCCGGCATTCGCTACGAGGGCGAGACGTCGCAGGGACAGAAGATGAACCTGCGCACGAACCAGCGTGGCGAGGTCACCCGCGGCTTCATCTTCTGGCGCGCCGATTGCCGGCACGGCAAGGGCTTTCGCAACTCGTCTGAGTTCCGGGCCCCGCTCGATCGCGCCGGCCCCAATCGCTTCCGCGAGCGCAGCCGCTACAGCGCCAAGGACGGCGATCTGAAGGCGCGCTACGAGGCCTCGATCGTGGGACGTCGCAAGAGCCCGCGCCGCTTCAAGGGGACCTTCGAGCTCACCGTCCGCTTCTTCGAGGGCGGGGTGAGGTACGAGACCTGCAGGGTCCGCGACGTCACCTGGTCGGTGACGCGCGTGAAGCGCTGAGCGAGCCTCAGGCCTTCGCGCCCCGAGGGAGCCGGGCGAGCCCGCCTTTTGCCGGGCGCTGCGGGATTCCTTGCTCGCGCGCGCCGCAGCCCTTGCTACGGTGACTCGGACAGTTCCTTTAACCCGGTCCCGCGAGGCCAGGAAGGGGCGAGCATGAGCGAGAGAGTCGTTCTCGACCGAGACGATCTACGCCGCACGCTGGTGCGCATCGCGCACGAGATCATCGAGAAGAACCCCCACGGCGCCGGCGACGGAGGTCCCGCGATCGTCGGCATCCATACCCGCGGGGCCGTGCTGGCCCGTCGCCTGCACGCGATCGTGGGCGAGCTCACCGGCGATCAGGTGCCCCTCGGGGACATCGACATCTCCTTCTACCGCGACGACGCGCTCGGCCGCCCGCCGGCTGATGCACCGATCGTCCACTCCTCCCATCTCGACTTCGACCTCGAGGGCCGAACCATCGTCCTCGTCGACGACGTCCTCTTCACCGGCCGCACGGTCCGCGCCGCCATCGATGCCCTCTTCGACTACGGCCGCCCCGAGCGCGTGCAGCTGGCCGTGCTCGCCGATCGGGGTCATCGCGAGCTCCCGATCCGCCCCGACTACACGGGCAAGAACCTGCCGACCGCGCGAGGGGAGCGGGTCTACGTGCGACTCGACGAGGTCGACGAGGTCGACGAGGTCGCGGTCGGCTCCGCCGGCGTCCCGGCGGCGGCTGCCAGCAACGGCGAGGGTCCGCGATGAGGCACCTGCTCTCGATCGACGACCTAGATCGAAGCGACGTCGAGCGGATCTGCGATCGGGCGCGGAGCTTCGCCGAGGTCGGCCGGCGCGAGATCAAGAAGGTCCCCACGCTGCGTGGGCGCACGATCGTCTCGCTCTTCTACGAGTCGAGCACCCGCACCAGCTCGTCCTTCGAGCTCGCGGCGAAGCGCCTGTCGGCGGATGTGGTCTCGGTCAAGTCCACGGGCTCCTCGGTTGAGAAGGGCGAGTCGCTGCGCGACACGATCGCGACCCTCTCCGCCTACGAGCCCGAGGCGATCGTGATCCGCTCGCCGCAGGCGGGGGCGGCGGCGCTCGTCGCAGGCTGGACCGACGCAGCGGTGATCAACGCCGGGGACGGCAAGCACGAGCACCCCAGCCAGGCGCTGCTCGACGTCTACACGCTGCTCGAGCGAGCCGGCCCCCTGGACGGCAAGTCGATCTGGATCATCGGCGACGTGGCCCATAGCCGCGTTGCTCGCTCCTGCATCCGCGCGTTCAAGCTGATGGGGGCCTCGGTGACGCTCTCGGGGCCTCCCACCCTGATCCCACACGGGATCGAGGAGCTCGGCTGTGAGGTTTCCTACACCCTCGACGGGCTCGGAGGGGCCGACGTCGTCTACGCCCTGCGGATGCAGCAGGAGCGGATGAGCGACAGCTTCGTGCCCTCGCTGCGGGAGTACGCCATCAACTACCAGATCAACTCGCGCAGGCTCGGGCCGCGGCAGCTGCTGATGCATCCGGGCCCGGTGAATCGCGGCGTCGAGCTCTCCCCGGAGGTGATTGACGGGCCCAACTCGCTGATCACCACGCAGGTCGCCAGCGGGCTGCTGGTCAGGATGGCGATCCTCTACGAGATCCTCGCGGGCTCCGAGCGACCCCGACCCCTGCGCGGGGTCGACTCCGCGCCGATAAGCGGGGATTCCCCGGCGCCCGCTCCGATCGGCGAGCCGGCTTGAGCGCGATCTCGAGCCTCGACTGGCGCGGCTCCGGCGGCGGCTCGCTGCTGATCAGAGGCGCCCACGCCCTCGACCCCGGCTCCGGACTCGATGGGCTCTGCGACTTGGTCGTCCGCGACGGCCGGATCGCCGAGATCGCCGCCGCCGGGGACGCCGAGCTGCCGGACGGAGGAGAGGAGATCGACGGGCAGGGCCTGCATGCATTTCCCGCGTTCTTCGATCCCCATGTGCACCTGCGGACCCCGGGTCAGGAGTACAAGGAGGACATCGAGACGGGCACCCGCGCCGCCGCGGCCGGGGGCTACTGCGGGATCGTCGCGATGGCCAACACGGACCCCGAGGTCGAGGACCCCGGCGACATTCGCTCCCTCAGGGATCGGGCGGACGGCGAAGCGGCGATCCCCACCGGCTTCGTCGCCACCGTCAGCCGCGGGATGCGGGGTCAGGAGCTGACCGAGATGGCGGCGCTGCGGGAGGCGGGAGCGGTCGGGTTCTCCGACGACGGCCTGCCGATCCGCTCGGCACGGGTGATGCGTCGCGCGCTCCAGTACCAGCACCTCGCGGGGGGCACGATCCTGCTCCACGAGGAGGACCCGGAGCTGAGCGGCGACGGCGTCATGAACGAGGGCCCCGTCTCCGCCGCCCTGGGCCTGAGCGGTGTGCCGGCGGCCTCGGAGTCGACGATGATCTCCCGCGACGCGGCGCTCTGCATCCTCGAGGACGCACGCGCGCACGTCCAGCACCTCTCGGCTCGCGTCTCGGTCGAGGCGCTCGAGGCCGCAAAGGCTTCGGGCGCCCGTCTGAGCGGCGAGGTCACCCCGCACCACCTCGTTCTCACCGACGAGGAGGTCAGGAGCCTCGACGCCAACTTCAAGATGAACCCTCCCCTGCGGAGAGAGGACGATCGCCAGGCGCTGATCGGGGCGCTGCGGGGCGGCTCGATCGACTGCATCGGCACCGACCACGCGCCGCATGCCGTCGACGAGAAGGAGGTGCCCTTCGAGGCGGCGCTGATGGGCGTCACCGGGCTCGAGACGGCCTTCGCCGTTCTCTACACCGAGCTGGTCGAGCCCGGCGTCCTCGACCTCGGCCTGCTGGTCGAGCGGATGGGCGCGGGCGCGAGGATCTTCGACCTCGACCCGGCTGCGATCGCCCTCGGCGCCGAGGCCAACATCGCACTGGTGGACCTGGACGCCGAATGGGAGGCCGGCGCGGAGGGCTGGGAGAGCCGGTCGGCGAATTCGTGCTTCGCCGGCCGCCCCCTGCGCTCTCGTCCGGTCATCACCATCGTCGGCGGCGAGGTCGCCTACCGGCGCCGCAGCTTCGCGGTGAGGGTGGCGTGAGCAGCGGGCGGCGGGCAGCGGGCAGCGGGCAGCCTCTTAACGCGGGGACGGAATTGCTGCTTGCTGCTTGCTGCTTGCTCGAGGCTGGTACCGCATGACGGCTGCGAAACTCGATCCGGAGCGCGCCACCCTGATCGTGGTGGACGTCCAGGAGGCCTTCCGCAAGGCGATTCCGGACTTCGAATCGGTCGTCTCGGCGGCCGCGATCATGGTGCGCGGCGCCGAGGCGATCGGAATCCCGGTGCTCGTCACCGAGCAATACCCCAAGGGGCTCGGCAGGACGGTCCCCGAGCTCGCCGCGCTTCTGCCCGAGGGCGTCGAGCCGATCGAGAAGACCGCCTTCTCGGCTGCGGAGGCGGAGGGCTTCGAGATGGGGGACCGAGATCAGGCGATCATCTGCGGGATCGAGGCGCACGTGTGCGTCAACCAAACGGTGCTCGATCTGCTCGACCGGGGGGTGGAGGTCCACGTCGTCGCGGATGGGGTCGGCTCCCGCAGCGAGGCGAACCGCGAGCTGGGCCTTGGCAAGGCCGAGCGCGCCGGCGCCTGGTTGACAAGCGTCGAGACCGCGCTCTTCGAGCTGCTCGGCCGTGCCGGGGGCGAACGTTTCAAGGCGGTCCAGAAGCTCGTCCTGGAGCACGCACCGTGAGCGGCGCGGGCGGCTACGTCCTGCTCGAGGACGGCTCCCGGCTGGAGGGCGAGCTTTGCGGCGCCGGCGGCGAGGCTTGCGGCGAGGTCGTCTTCAACACCGCGATGACGGGCTATCAGGAGTCGGTCACCGACCCCTCCTACGCGGGGCAGGTCATCACCTTCACCTACCCCCTCGTCGGCAACTACGGGGTCAGCTCCGCGGCGATGGAATCCGATCGGGTGCACGCCCGCGCGGTGATCATGCGCGAGGCCAAGAACGGCGAGGACGCCGCGACTGCGGAGCGCGGCTGGCTCGATTGGCTCGCCGACTGCGGCGTCCCCGCGATCAGCGGCGTCGACACCCGCGCCCTCGTCCGCCACATCCGCGAGCGCGGCTCGATGCGCGGCGGCATCTTCGACGCGTCGGTCCCGGAGCCGGACGCCTTCGGGCGGATCGCCGCCGAGCCGTCGATGGTGGGCGCCGACCTCGCGCGGACGGTCACCCCGGAGGAGCCGATCGTGCTCGAGGGCAGCGGTCCCCACATCGTCGGCATCGACACCGGAATCAAGCTCTCGATCGTCCGCCAGCTGCGCGAGCGCGGCTGCAAGGTGACCCTGCTGCCGTGCGGGTCGACTCCCGCGGACGTCCTCGCTCAGGATCCCGACCTCGTCTTCCTCGCCAACGGCCCCGGAGATCCGGCGGCGCTCGACTACGTCGTCGCCACGGTCCGCGAGCTGATCGGGGCGCGGCCGGTGTTCGGCATCTGCCTCGGCCACCAGCTCCTCTGCCGCGCCCTGGGGCTCGAGACATTCAAGCTGCCCTTCGGCCACCGCGGCACCAACCATCCGGTCAAGGACTTGGCGTCCGAGAGGATCGAGATCACCTCCCAGAACCACGGCTTCGCCGTCGCCGGGCCGAATGGCGAGGCCCGGATGGAGACCGACGAGCCGATCCGCTGGGAGACCGACTTCGGCACCGCCGAGCTCTCCCACCTCAACCTCTACGACCGCACGGTCGAGGGCCTCAACCTGCTCGACGTCCCGGGCGGGACCGTCCAGTACCACCCCGAGGCCGGCCCGGGACCGCACGACGCCCGATATCTGTTCGATCGCTTTCTGGCGCTAGCGAGATGAAGCAAGTAGCAAGTAGCAAGGAGCAAGTAGCCGGGTCCCCGCTATTACTCCGAGGTGTTGGGATCCGCGCGGATCAAACCCGTCAGCACTCGTCCGAGCTCACTTGTTCGGGGTTCGAAACGAGAATCGCCAAGCATGCCCCTCCTACTCGCCCGCTCCAACCAATGCTCGGTTTCTTTCAGCGATCCATTGGCCATAAGGAAGAACCGCCGCTGATCGGCGAGCGTTCCCCGTCCCAGGCCCTCTGCGATGTTGGCGCCGATGGAGTGAGCGGCTCGGACCAGCTGGATTCCCATCGACCATCTGTCGAACTTTTCCCAGCTGGAGACCAGGCGGTGGACGTCATCTGCAAGCTCGGCGGCAAGTCGGTAGGCGATGAAGTTGCGGTGCCTGCTTCCCCTCATTGCCAACAAGCAGCCCGCATGCTCGGAGGGCGCCCCATGGCGACAGCGGCTGCTACTTGCTACTTGCTCCTTGCTGCTAGCTAGATGCCCCGCCGCGACGACATCTCCAAGATCCTCTTGATCGGCTCCGGGCCGATCGTGATCGGCCAGGCCGCCGAGTTCGACTACTCGGGCACGCAGGCGTGCAAGGTCCTTCGCGAGGAGGGCTACGAGGTGGTGCTCGTCAACTCGAACCCGGCGACGATCATGACCGACCCCGAGTTCGCCGACCGGACCTACGTCGAGCCGCTGTTGCCCGACGTCGTCGCTCAGATCATCGAGCGCGAGCGGCCTGACGCGCTGCTGCCCACCCTCGGGGGACAAACCGCGCTCAACCTCGCCAAGTCCCTGCACGACGACGGCACGCTCGAGCGCTTCGAGGTGGAGCTGATCGGGGCCGACTACGAGGCGATTCACCGCGCCGAGGACCGCGAGGCCTTTCGGGAGACGATGGAGGGAGCGGGGCTGCGAGTGCCAGGCTCGATGATCGCGGAGTCGGTCAGCCACGCCGAGCTCGCCCTCGCGGACGGCTCCCTCACCCTGCCGGCCATCATCAGGCCCGCTTTCACGATGGGAGGGCAGGGAGGCGGCGCGGCGCGAAGCGAGACCGAGCTTCGCCAGATGGTCTCCGAGGGCCTTGCGGCGAGCCCGATCAACCAGGTCCTCGTGGAGGAGTCGGTGCTCGGTTGGGGCGAGTTCGAGCTCGAGCTGATGCGGGATCGCAACGACAACGTGATCGTGATCTGCTCGATCGAGAACATCGACCCGATGGGCGTCCACACCGGCGACTCGGTGACGGTTGCGCCGGCGCAGACGCTGACCGACGCCCTCTATCAGGAGCTCCGCGACCAGGCCCTGAAGGTGATCCGCGCGGTCGGGGTCGAGACCGGTGGCTCCAACGTCCAGTTCGGGGTCAACCCTGAGACCGGCGAGATCGTCGTGATCGAGATGAACCCGCGGGTCTCGCGCTCCTCGGCCCTTGCCTCGAAGGCGACCGGGTTCCCGATCGCGAAGATCGCCGCTCGGCTGGCGGTCGGCTACACCCTCGACGAGATTCCCAACGACATCACCCAGGCGACCCCCGCCGCCTTCGAGCCCACGATCGACTACGTGGTCACGAAGATTCCGCGCTTCGCCTTCGAGAAGTTCCCCGGCAGCGAGGGCACCCTGACCACTCACATGAAGTCCGTCGGCGAGGCGATGGCGATCGGCCGGACCTTCCGCGAGTCCTTCGCGAAGGCGATGCGCTCCCGCGAGCTCGACTCCCCGGTGGACCTGCCCAAGGACGACGGCGAGCTGCTCGCCCGTCTCGGCACCCCCTCGTCGGACCGCTTCGATCTCGTCCTCGAGGCCTTTCGGCGCGGGCGCTCGGTGGAGGAGGTCAACGAGCGCACCTCGATCGATTACTGGTTCCTGCGGGAGCTCCATGCTCTCGCCACCGAGGGGGACGGGACGGACGGGAGAAAGCGCGCCTACAAGGCCGTCGACACCTGCGCCGCCGAGTTCGAGGCGCTGACCCCCTACTACTACTCGGCCCACGAGCTGCCGGCCGGCGGCGGCGAGATCAGCTCGAGCGAGGTCCGCCGCGGGGAGCGCCCGAGCGTCGTCATCCTCGGCTCCGGCCCCAACCGGATCGGGCAGGGGATCGAGTTCGACTACTGCTGCGTCCACGCGGCGATGACGGTGCGTGCATCGGGTCGTGACGCGGTGATGGTGAACTGCAACCCCGAGACGGTCTCGACCGACTACGACACCTCCGATCGCCTCTACTTCGAGCCGCTCACGGCCGACGACGTCCTCGCCGTGATCGAGCAAGAGCGGCCGGAGGGGGTGATCGTCCAGTTCGGCGGACAGACCCCGCTGCGGTTGGCCAAGGAGCTGGAGGAGGCCGGCGTGCGGCTCCTGGGCACACCGGTCGATGCGATCGATCTGGCCGAGGATCGCGGCCGCTTTGGGGCCCTGCTGGGGCGACTCGGGATCGCCCATCCGCCCTACGGCACCGCGCTCAGCGCCGACGAGGCGCAGGTGATCGCCACGCAGGTCGGCTTCCCGCTCCTCGTCCGGCCCTCCTACGTGCTCGGGGGCAGGGCGATGGAGATCTGCTACTCGACCGAGGATCTGGCGAGCTACCTCGCCCAGCATGTCAAGGCGAGCCCCGAGCACCCGCTCCTGCTCGACCGCTTCCTCGAGGACGCGATCGAGGTCGATGTCGACGCGCTCTGCGACGGGTCGGAGTGCGTGCTGGCCGGGGTGATGCAGCACGTCGAGGAGGCGGGCGTCCATTCGGGCGACTCCGCCTGCGTGCTGCCGCCGATGAGCCTGGGGGAGGAGATGCTCGGCCGGATCGAGGAGACGACGAGCCGGATCGCGCTCGAGCTCGGCGTGATCGGGCTGATCAACATCCAGTTCGCGGTGGCTCGCGGAGAGCTCTACGTGATCGAGGCCAACCCGCGCGCCTCGCGGACCGTGCCCTTCGTCTCCAAGGCGATCGGGGCCCCGATCGCGAAGATCGCCTGCCGCCTGATGCTCGGGGAGCCGCTCAGCGACCAGGAGGTCCCCGCGATGCCCGAGGGGCACGTCTCGGTCAAGGAGGCGGTGATGCCGTTCTCCCGCTTCGTCGGCGCCGACACGGTGCTGGGGCCCGAGATGAAGAGCACCGGAGAGGTCATGGGCGTCGCCGGTGACTTCCCGACGGCCTTCGGCAAGGCGCAGGCCGCGGCCGGCGTCGGGCTGCCTAGCTCGGGCACGGTCTTCATCACCGTGACCGATGCCGACAAGGCCGCCGCGACCCAGCTTGCCACCCGCTTCTGCGATCTCGGCTTCCGCATCGTCGCCACCGGGGGGACGGCCCAGGCGATCTCGCGGATGGGGGTGCCGGTGACGAGGATCAACAAGATCCAGGAGGGCTCGCCGAACGTCGTCGACTACATCGAGCGCGGCGAGGTCGACATCGTGATCAACACGCCGACCGGCTCCGGAGCACGGGTCGATGGCTACGAGATCCGCAGCGCCGCGACCCGCCGCGGCATCCCCTGCCTGACGACGATGACGGGCGCCTCCGCAGCGGCTCGAGCGATCGGCGCCCAGCGCGGGGCCGGAGCGGGTGTGCGGAGCCTGCAGGAGCTGCATGGGGCGATGCGGACGGCTGTTGAAAGGGCGTAAGCGCGTGCCCGTGCCAGCAAGGAGCAAGGAGCAAGGAGCAAGGAGCGGGGGAGACGGTCGGGTGCTTGCTCCCTTCGGGCGGCGGCGGACCGAGGTGGTAGCGAACGAGGTCACCGGCGGCTACCGGATCGTCACGGCGCTGGACGCCGAGGGGCCAGCCCCGGCGGCGGGGCAGTTCTACATGCTGGCCGGGGAGCGCGGCTGGGGTGGGGGAGGGGAGCGGCCCTTCCTGCCGCGCGCCTTCTCCGTCGCCGAGGCGGCCGACTCCCCGGACGGCATCCGGCTGTCCTTCCTGCTCGAGGACGTCGGCCCCGGCACCGGGGAGCTCGCTCGCCTGGAGCGGGGCGATGGACTGCTGCTGACCGGCCCACTCGGCCGGCCCTTCTCGCCGCCGCGAGAGCTGAACGCCGAGGCCGAGGGGGCGATCCTGGTCGGTGGCGGCATCGGTCTCGCGCCGCTGGCGTTGTGGCGACGGAGGCTCGCCGAGCGGGGGGTGCCCGAACGCTCCCTGCTCGGCTTCCGCGATCGCGAGCACTCCGGCGGGCTGGAGCTGTTCCGCTGCTCGGAGGTGCGCCTGGCGAGCGAGGACGGCCATGCCGGCCACCGCGGCTACGTGACCGACCTGCTCGCCGTGATGCTGCAGGGGGACGGTGCCCGAACCGCGGCCGTCTATGCCTGCGGGCCCCCGGCCATGCTCGAGGCGGTGCGCGGCCTCTGCGCCGCCCGCGGGGTCCAGGCGGAGCTGGCGATGGAGTCGCCGATGGCGTGTGGCTTCGGCGCCTGCTTCGGTTGCGCGATGCCCTTGCGCGGAGGCGGCTACATACGCCTGTGCGTGGATGGGCCGGTGGTGCGCGCCTCCGCTGTCGAGACGGCGCTCGTGGCGGGAGCCGGACACAGGTGAAGCAAGGAGCAAGTAGCAAGGAGCAAGTAGCTCTCGCCGAACGTTGTGCGGAGGCTCGTCGCTACTCGCTACTCGCTACTCGCTACTCGCTCAAGAAGGACTGGACGTGAACTCCCTAGCGGGCCCCGTCGATCTCTGCGGGTTGCGGCTAGCGCACCCCATCATCAACGCCTCCGGGACCTTCGACGCGATCGCCGGGCGGCGGGCATTCGGGAACGCGGCGCTCGAGCGCTTCCCGTTCAGCGCCTACGTCTCGAAGACGATCACTCCGGAGGCGCGGGTCGGCAATCCGCCGCCGCGCCTCTGGGAGGAGCCGGCGGGACTGGTCAATTCGATCGGGCTGCCCAACAAGGGCGCCGCCGGGTTCCTCGAAACCGACCTGCCGCTCCTCGCCGAGCTCCCGGTGCCCCTGATCGTGTCGGTGATGGCGACGAGCCGCGAGGGCTTCGCCGGCCTGGTCGAGGGGGTCGCCGACCGCGACGAGGTCGATGCGATCGAGCTGAATGTCTCGTGCCCCAACGTCCACTCCGGGCTGATCGTCGGCGAGCAGCCGGCAGAGACCGAGGCCCTGCTTGGGGAGCTCCGGCCGCTGACGTCAAAGCCGCTGATCGTGAAGCTGACTCCCAACGTCGCCGCACCGGCTTCGATCGCACTCGCAGCCGAGCGGGGAGGCGCCGACGCGATCTCTTTGATCAACACCCTGAAGGCAGCGCCGCTTGCCTCCGGAGGTGGCCCGTGGCTCGGGGCGGGAAGCGGCGGGCTCTCAGGACCGGCGGTGCGCACGATCGCCCTCAAGCAGGTCGCCGACGTTGTCGCCGCGGTCTCCGTGCCGGTCATCGGGATGGGGGGCGTGGAGCGGGGGAGCCATGCCCGGGACCTGCTCGCGGCGGGCGCCGCCGCGGTGGCGGTGGGCACCGCCAGCTTCCGCGATCCACTGGCCGCGGAGCGGATTCGGGGGGAGCTCGACGGGGTGTGGTCGAGCCCGACGTGAGGCCCGCAGTCCGAGGCTCCTCCGCAAATTCGGCACTCCCGAGGCGCAGGCGATCTCGACCTCGACCTGAGGTCCAGCCGAATTGCCCTGAAACCCGCACGTTCGGCTTGCTTGTGAAGAACCCGTGTATATGATCGCCGCGCCCTGATGAGCCCCACCCCCTCGAGCAGCACAGCAGTCCCGGCGCGGAGTCACGACCAGCGGATGCGAGCCCTCGACGCGGCCAACGAGATCCGCATGAAGCGGGCTCAGCTCAAGCGGGATCTCAAGGCGGGAAAGGTTCAGATCGAGCGCCTTCTGCTCGATCCGCCCGAGTATCTGGGCTCGGCCAAGGTCTTCGACGTGATGCTCGCGGTCCCCAAGTACGGCCGCGTGAAGGTGAATCGGATCCTGAACGGGTGCCGGATCTCGCCCTCGAAGACGATCGGCGGCCTGTCGGTGCGCCAGCGGGCCGAGCTAGTCGCCCTGTTGCGCCGCCGCTGAACCTGGCGGCCTGGGAGGCCGCTGCTCGGCGTCATCGGTCGGCTTACGGCCGAAGGCCGCATCGCCGACCTCTTCCTTGATCGGCGGGCTCCCAGCCTCGCCGGGTCGGGCCGGGAGGCCTCCCGGTCGGACGACCGCGGCTTCGGCAAGAATCGCCCCTGTCTTGTCGGCGGTATTCGTGATCACGGGACCCTCGGGGGTGGGGAAGGGCACCTTGATCGCCGCCCTGCGGCGGGAGATCCCTGAGCTCGAGCTCTCCGTATCGGCGACCACCCGAGCGCCCCGGGAGGGGGAGGTGGCGGGGCGTGACTACCACTTCCTCGACGCCGCGGAGTTCGCGCGGCGGGTCGAGCGGGGCGACTTCCTCGAGCACGCGACCTATAGCGGCAACCGCTACGGGACCCTGCGCTCCGAGGTCGAGGAGCGGCTCGCGCGCGGTGCCCCCGTCGTGCTCGAGATCGAGGTTCAGGGCGCCCGGCAGGTCCGCGCGAGCATGCCCGAGGCGGCGCAGATCTTCATCGCCCCGCCCGACCCCGCCGACCTGCGCCGCCGCCTCGAGGCTCGCGGCACCGACGGGGACGAGGTGATCGACGCGCGCCTTGAGGTGGCCGCCGACGAGCTCGCCGCCCGCCGCGAGTTCCCGTTCACGGTGGTCAACGACGAGATCGAGCGAGCGAGCGCCGAGCTGGCCTCGATCGTGCGCGCCGAGAGCGCTTGAGCGGGGCGCGGAGCGAGTCCCCTACACTCCCGGCCATGGTCAAGCCACGCGTAGACAAGCTCATGGACCGCACCGACTCCCATTACGCGGCGGTCGTCGTCGCGGCGAAGCGCGCTCGCCAGCTCAACAGCTACTACCGCGCTCTCGGCGAGGGCACCTACGAGGAGCACACGCCGCCCATGGTCGAGACGAAGAGCGACAACTACCTCACGATCGCGCTCGAGGAGCTCGCCGCGGGCAAGATCAACTACGACTACCGCCACTAGCGGGGGTCGGCTGGCGTCCAGCCGGCGTCGAGGGAGACGCCCGTGGCACGGATCCTGATCGGAGTCAGCGGCGGGATCGCCGCCTACAAGGCGGTGGAGCTGGCACGCCTGGCGACGCTCGCGGGCCACGGGGTGCGGGTTGTCATGACCCCGGCGGCCACGAGGTTCGTGGGCGCCGCGACCTTCGAGGGGATCGTCGGAGCCCCGGTCCTGACCGGCGAGTTCGACCCCGATCCCGCCCGCGGCGCCTACCCCGGCGATCCGGCGCCCGAGCACGCGCCGATCTCCCACCTGGCGCTTGCGGAGAGCGCCGACGCCGTCGTCGTGGCGCCCGCCTCGGCGAACACGATCGCGAAGCTCGCCGCGGGGATCTGCGATTCGCTGCTGACGACCTCCTTCCTGGCTTCCCCAGCCCCGAAGGTCATCGCCCCGGCGATGAACAACCGGATGTGGGAGGCAGCGGCCAGCCGAGTGAACGTCGCAACTCTGCGCGAGCGGGGAGTGGAGGTGCTCGAGCCGGGCGAGGGGGCCCTCGCCTCCCGCGGGGAGCGAGGCGTGGGGCGCATGCCCGAGCCGGCAACGATTCTCGCGGCGCTCGAGGCACGCCTCGCAGAATCTGAGCGCGGCAACGGATCGCTCGCGGGCTGCAGAGTCCTCGTCACGGCGGGAGGGACGCGAGAGGCGATCGACCCGGTGCGCTTCATCGGCAACCGCTCCAGCGGCCGCATGGGCGTCGCCCTCGCTGCGGCGGCGGCCGAGCGGGGTGCGAGCGTGACGCTGATCGGCGCGAACCTCGGGGTTCCGGTGCCGTCGGGCGTGGATTCGATCGCGGTGGAGAGCGCCGCCGAGCTTGCCGCGGCCGCCGCCGCGGCCTTCGAGAGCACCGACGTGCTGTTGATGGCCGCAGCGGTAGGCGATTTCCGACCCGCGCGGGCGAGCGAGGCCAAGATCGTGCGGGAGGGCTCGGAGGGCGTGGAGCTGCGGCTCGAGCCGACCGTGGACGTGGTCGCCGACCTGGCGGCTCAGCGGCGTGACGGGCAGGTGCTCGTCGGCTTCGCGGCCGAGCACGGCGGGGACTTCGTCGAGCGCGCCCGTGGCAAGCTCGAGCGCAAGGACCTCGATGCGATCGTGGTCAACGACGTCGCCGACGCCTCGATCGGCTTCGAGTCGACGAGCAACGAGGTCACGATCATCGAGCGCGACTCCTCGGTGGCGGTCCCCCGCGGTCCCAAGCGGGCCATCGCCGAGGCGGTCCTCGACCGGGTGGAGGCGCTGCGGGGCGGCTGAGCACGGGCATGAGGCGCTTGGCAGCCTGCCTACACTCGATCCATGGCTGAGATGGGAAGAGACGACCCCCGAGTGGACTCCTCCTACGAGCTGTACCGGCGCGGGATCGACCTGCTCGAGTCCGGCGACTTCGCGGCGGCGACGGTTCCCCTCGGCAAGGTCGCCGCGCGGGAGCCGGGGAAGTCCTCGGTCCGCGAGGCGCTGGGGCGGGCGCTGTTTCGCTCGCGGCGCTTCGGCGAGGCGGCGGCCGAGTTCGAGGCGGTCGTCGAGCAATATCCGACCAACGACTTCGCTCACTTCTGCCTCGGCCGAGCGCTGGCCCTCTCGGGCCGTGCCGAGCTAGCTCGCCGGCACCTGGCGATCGCAGCGAACCTGCGCCCCGACCGGCGCGACTATCGTGACTACCGTCGCCGGCTCGCGTCCGGCTAGGTGCGGGCGCTGATCCAGCGGGTCTCGTCGGCATCGGTCTCGGTCGAGGGCCAGATCCTGGCCGAGATTGGCTCCGGGATCCTCGTCCTGCTCGGGGTGGCAGCCGGGGACACGGAGGCCGAGGCCGAGCGGATCGCCCGCAAGATCAGGGCCCTGAGGATCTTCGACGACGCCGACGGGCTCCTGAACGAGCCGATCGGCGCCCGCGAGATCCTCTGCATCAGCCAGTTCACGCTGCTCGGCGACACCAGCAGGGGAAATCGGCCGAGCTTCGTCCGCGCTGCCCCCGCGGAGCAGGCCCAGCCCCTCTACGAGAGGGTCTGCAATGGGCTCGGCGCGAAGCGGGGCGCATTCGGGGAGCGGATGGAGGTCGAGCTCGTCAACCAGGGCCCCCTCACGGTGCTCGTCGAGGCCGATCCGCGATCTTGATGAGCCACGGTCGACGGCTATACTGAGTCCTCACCTTCATCCGCCGTCGATTCGTCGCGAGAGGTGGGCCGTCGGCCCGCCTTTTTTTCGGCCTCGATCGGGCGGAAACCGAGCCGGCAGGACACGAGATGAGCGAGCTGCAGGAGAAGATCGAGAACCGAATGGAGTCCCTCGACCCCGACGTCGAGCTGATCGCCCTCGAGCGAGCGGGCACCGAGACCCTGCGCCTCTACATCGACCATCCCGACGGGGTCGGCCTCGCCCTCTGCGAGCGGGTCACCGCCCAGCTCCGCGAGCTGCTCGTCGACTACTCGCTGGAGGTGTCCTCCCCGGGCCTTGATCGTCCACTGACCAAGCCCGCCCACTTCGAGCGCTTCGTCGGCCGCGAGGTGAAGGTGCAGACCGCCAAGCCGATCGCGGGGCGCCGCAACTTCAGCGGGCGGCTGATCGCCGCAGAGGGGACCTCGATCCGGGTCGAGGTGGATGGCGCCGAGACCGAGATCCCGCTCGAGCGCGTCCGCCGCTCCAACCTTGTCCCAGAACCCTTGGAGGTGAACTCGTGAGTCGCGAGATCGTTGATGCGATCAAGGTCCTCGAGCAGGAGAAGGGCCTCGACTCCGAGATCCTGATGGCGGCCCTCGAGGACGCCCTGCTCTCGGCCTACAAGAAGTCGCCGGGATCGGCGAAGTACGCCCGCGTCGACCTCGACCGCGAGACGGCGGACTTCCGCGTCTTCGAGCTGATCCTCCCCGCGGAGCTCGAGGAGAAGCTGCTGGCCGAGGTCGCCGAGAACCAGGAGCCCGAGATCGATCCGGCCACCGGGGAGATGCGGGAGCCGGAGGAGCCCGAGCTCGACCCCGAGATCCTCGCGCCCTACGAGGACCAAATCGAGTCCCACGACGTCACCCCCGACAACTTCGGCCGGATCGCCGCCCAGACCGCCAAGCAGGTCGTCCTCCAGCGGATCCGCGAGGCCGAGCGGATGATGATGTACGAGGAGTTTCAGGACCGCGTAGGCGAGCTGATCACCGGGATCATCCAGCAGTCCGACAACCGCTACACGCTGGTCCAGCTCCGCGACCGGGTCGAGGCGCTCTTGCCCCGCTCCGAGCAGATCTACTCCGAGCGCTACGACCACGGGATGCGGGTCAAGGCGGTCATCACCGACGTGTCCGCCGAGGGCAAGGGCCCCAGCGTCGTCGTCTCCCGCAAGAGTCCCGAGCTGATCAAGAAGCTCTTCGCGCTCGAGGTGCCCGAGATCGCCGACGAGCTCGTCGAGGTGGTCGGGGTCGCCCGCGAACCCGGCTTCCGCTCCAAGATTGCGGTCGTCTCCCACGCCGACGGGATCGACCCGGTCGGCGCCTGCGTCGGGCCCCGCGGCTCCCGCGTGCGGATGGTCGTCTCGGAGCTGCGCGGCGAGAAGATCGACATCATTCCCTACAACGAGGAGCCTGCCCGCTTCGTGGCCAAGGCGCTCTCGCCGGCGCGCGTGCGCGAGGTCCTCGTCGACGACGAGGCTCGCCAGGCGACCGTGATCGTTCCCGACGACCAGCTCTCGCTCGCGATCGGCCGCGAGGGCCAGAACGCCCGGCTCGCCGCGAAGCTGACCGGCTGGCGCGTCGACATCGTCGGGGAGAGCGAGTTCGCCGACCGCGCCGAGGAGGAACGCTTCGACGAGGGCGAGGAGGAGGCCTTCGACGGGCGTTGCTCGGCGGTCCTGTCCGCCGGCCGCCGCTGCCCGAACGCGGCGCTCGACGGCACCCGCTTCTGCGGCCTGCCTCAGCACCAGGCGCTGGCCCCCTTTTCGACCAACCAGGTCACCGTGCTCTCCTCGCTGAGCCAGGACGAGATCACGACGCTCGCCGGCGGTGACTCCGCCAACGGTGACGTCCAATCCATCGTCGCTCGCGCCGAGGCCGCGTTCGAGGAGGCTGGCGAGGCGGAGGACGCAGCCGAGGCGGAGGACGCACCCGAGGCGGACGCGGACGATCCCGCGAGCGAGCCCGAGGCCGATCCCGAGCCGCCCGCCGGGGGGGAGGACGCAGCCGAGCCGGCGGAGCCCACGGCGGCTCCAGCCGAGGGCCAGGACTCCGCCGACGAGGACTCCGCCGACGAGGACGCCGTCGTCGCACCGGTCTCCGCTCCCGCCGCGCCCCTCGAGGAGTCGGCGGCGCCCGACGAGGTTGTCGAGCCGACCGCCCCGGCCCAGGATCTGCCCGACCAGGCCGAGAGCGAGGGCGCGGACATCGTCTCCCCGGAGGCGGGCGGCGACGACCCCGAGCCGGCGGCATAGCGAGGGACGCGGATGGCCAAGCAGAGAGTCCACGAGATTGCCAAGGCCCTGGGGCTCGAGAGCGACCGCGTTCTCTCCGCCCTGCACGCAGCGGGCGTCGATGCGAAGACCGCTTCGTCGAGCGTCGAGCAGTCGGCCGCGCTGAAGGCGCTGGCGGCGGCGGGCGCCCTGCCGAAGAAGAGGCCCGTTACGGCCGGTGCCACGGCTCGCCCCGGCAACGGGACCGCCCGCCGACCGGCCGCCCCCGCCGGCGACGGGGGCGCCGCCGGGAAGAAGCGCCGGCGGGTCGTCATCGACTCCCAGGCCGCTCGACGAGACCACATGTCGCAGGGGCCGCCGCAGCGACCGCCGCGACGCCGCGGCCGCCGCCGCCGCCCGGCGTTCGACGAGTCCCCCGATCTCAAGCCGATGGACACAGGTGAGGATCGGGTCCTCACGATCAACTCCGGCGCGACCGTCCGCGAGGTCGCCGAGACCTTCGGCGTCAGCCCCGCCGAGGTGATCAAGAACCTGATGCAGCAGGGCGAGATGGCGACCCTGACCCAGACCCTCACCGACGACACCGTCTCGCTCCTCGCCGATGCGTTCGAGCAGAAGGTCGAGATCGTCCACGCCGCTGAGGAGGTCGAAGAGGAGCCGACGTTCGACGACGCCGAGGCGGACCTCGTCGTCCGGCCCCCGGTCGTCACGGTGATGGGCCACGTCGACCACGGAAAGACCTCGCTGCTCGACGCGATCCGCACGACCGAGGTCACGGCCGGTGAGGCGGGTGGGATCACCCAGCACATCGGCGCCTACCAGGTCCACCAGGAGGACCGCACGATCACCTTCCTCGACACCCCGGGCCACCAGGCGTTCACCGCGATGCGGGCCCGCGGGGCGAAGGTCACCGACGTCGCGATCATCGTCGTCGCCGCCGATGACGGGGTGATGCCGCAGACCGTCGAGGCGATCGACCACGCCAAGGCGGCGGACGTGCCGATGATGATCGCCGTCAACAAGATCGACAAGCCGGGCGCCACCCCCGACAAGGTTCGCACCGAGCTGGCGAGCATGGGCCTGCAGCCCGAGGACTGGGGCGGAGAGACCGTCTACTGCGACGTCTCGGCGAAGACCCAGGAGGGTCTCGACAACCTCCTGCACATGATCCTCCTGGTGACCGAGCTCGAGGACCTGAAGGCGAACCCGAGCGTCGAGGCCTCCGGGGCCGTGATCGAGTCCCACCTCGACCCCGGCCGCGGTCCGGTCGTCACCGTTCTCGTGCAGCGGGGAACGCTGCGGGTCGGGGACGCCGTGGTCGCCGGTTCACAGTGGGGCCGGGTGCGGGCGATGCATGACTTCACCGGCGCTCGGGTCGAGTCCGCCGGGCCGGGCGACCCGGTCGAGGTCCTTGGCTTCGACGGCGTCTCCGAGGCGGGGGAGAGGGTGCGCGTCGTCGAGAACGACCGGCGCGCCCGCCAGCTCGCCGGCGAGCGGGCGAACCGGCTCAAGACCGAGGCGCTGGCTCGTCGCCAGGCCCGCCGGATCACGCTCGAGGACGTCTTCTCGAAGGCGAAGAAGGGCGAGATCAAGCACATCAACCTGCTGCTCAAGGCGGACGTCTCCGGCTCGCTCGAGGCGCTGCAGGACGAGATCGCCAAGCTGCCCCAGGACGAGGTCTCGGTCGAGGTCATCCACGCCCAGGCGGGCGGGATCAACGAGTCGGACGTGATGCTCGCGGCCGCCTCCGACGCGATCATCATCGGCTTCAACGTCAGGCCGCTGGCCGATGCCCGCCGCGCTGCCCTCAACGAGGGCGTCGAGATCCGCTCCTACTCGGTGATCTACAAGATCACCGAGGAGCTCCGGGCCGCGATGGAGGGCATGCTCGATCCCGACGAGGTCGAGAGCACGCTCGGCGAGGCCGAGGTGCTCGAGCTCTTCAAGGCCTCGAAGATCGGCACCATCGCGGGCTCGCGGGTCAACGAGGGCAGGATCTTCCGCGACGCCGAGGCCAGGCTGGTGCGCGAGGGCACGGTGATCTGGACCGGTCGGGTGAAGACGCTGCGCCGCTTCAAGGACGACGTCCGCGAGGTCGAGCAGGGCCAGGAGTGCGGGATCACGCTCGACGGCTTCCAGGACGTCAAGGTCGGCGACGTGCTCGAGGTCTTCGAGACCACGCAGGTCGAGAAGACCCTGGAGTAGGTCGGCCGATGGTCTAGTGGCGTTCGTCTGCCTGATCGAGATCAGGCTGCACGTCGCCGACTCCCGATCGCTCAAGAGCAAGCGCCAGGTCGTGCGCTCGGTCAAGGACACCGTCCGCGAGCGGCTTGGCGCCGCGATCGCCGAGATCGACGGCCAGGACACCTGGCAGCGGTCAACCCTGCTCTGCGCCCTCGTCGGCGGCAGCGAGTCCGAGCTGGCGAAGCGCGCCGACGCGCTTGAGGGGATCGTCGTCTCGCGCGCCGGCGAGACCACGTCGTTCACACGCGACCTCCGCAGCCTCGAGGACCTGCGGGCGTGAGCCCGCCGGCGCCAACCGGCTGGTCCATGGGCGCCGTTCCCAAGGTGGCAGAGAAATAGCCACGAGGGCGGTCAATATCTCTGCCACTTCCGGCGGGGAGCCGTGGGGAGCTGCTCGATGATCGAGTCGGCGATCCGATCAGCTCGCGCCCCGGCCCCGGCTATAGTCGCTCCATGCCCACTGCGCGGATGCGCCGCGTGAACAAGGTCATCATGGAGGTCGTGGGAGCGACCATCGGGGAGGAGCTCCAGGACCCCCGAATCGGATTCGTGACCGTCACCGCCGTAGACACCAGCCCCGACCTGCGAAGTGCCGTAGTGCACGTCAGCGTCCTCGGATCCGACGAGGACAAGCAGTCCACCCTCGATGCCCTGTGGGCGTCGCGCGGGGTGCTGCAGCGGGCGATCGGCTCCCAGCTGACGATGAAGCGCACCCCGACTCTCTCGTTCGCCTACGACGACTCCCCCGAGCGGGCCGCTCGCCTAACGCGGATGCTCGACACGTGAGCGGTGGCGGGGCGCCGGCGACGACGGCGGAGCAGGAGGTCGCCGCCGCGCTGGACGCGGTGGTCGAGGAGCTTCGCGACGGTCAGCGCTTCCTGATCACGACCCACGAGGGTCCCGACGGCGATGCTCTCGGCTCGATGCTGGCGCTGCATCAGATCCTCGAGCAGCTTGGCAAGGACTCGGTGATGTTCCTCGCCGAGAAGGAGTTCCCGCTCCCGGTCGAGTACCGCTTCCTGGCGCTGCAGGAGGTCTTCCACGAGCCGCCCGCCGATCTCGCCGACCGCACGATCGTCTTCCTCGACTGCGGCAACATCGACCGGATGCCGGTCGAATGGCTGCGCGAGGGAGGCCGCATCCTCAACGTCGACCACCATCACGACAACACCCGCTTCGGTGAGGTCGACCTCGTCGACGTGGGCGCCTCCTGCACCGCCGAGATCGTCTTCGAGATCAGCCGGCGGCTCGGCGCCCGCACGACGGAGTCGATCGCCCAGGCCCTCTACGTCGGGCTGATCACCGATACGGGGATGTTCATGTACGAGAACACCGACGCCCGCACACACCGGATCGCCGCGGAGCTGATCGAGGCCGGGGTGGACGTGAACGGGATCTTCCGCCGCCTCTACGAGCGGGTTCCCGAGGAGAAGCTGCGGCTGATCGCGCGAGCCCTCGGGAAGATCGAACGGCGCCTGGACGGGGCCCTCTCGATGACGCACCTCTCCGCCTCCGACTATGCCGCCACCGGCGCCGACGAGACGCTGACGGAGGGCATCATCGACTTCATCCGCGGCATCGAGGGCACCGCAGTGGCGGCGGTGGTGCGCGACAAGCCCGACAGCCAGCGCGAGGCCCGCAAGGTCAGCCTGCGCTCGACCGACGGCTCGGTCGACGTCTCCCTGATCGCGCGAAAGATGGGGGGCGGGGGCCATCAGCGGGCCGCGGGCTTCTCGACCGACCGCAGCTACGCCGAGCTGGTCGAGTTCCTCAGTGACGAGACCCGCGCCGGGCTCGCCTAGCGCGAACGCCGGCTTCATCCTCGCCGACAAGCCGGCGGGGGTGACGTCCCACGACGTCGTCGCGCGCCTGCGCCGCGAGCACGGGACCCGGACGGGACACGCCGGCACCCTCGACCCGTTCGCCACGGGTCTGCTGATCGTCCTGCTGGGCAGCGGCACGCGGCTGCAGCGCTACGTGCTCGGGCTGGCGAAGACCTACGTGGCCACGGCCCGCCTCGGCTGGCGATCGAGCACCGGGGATCCCGACGGCGAGCTGACCGAGACCGGGCGGATCCCGAAGCGGCTCGAGCTGCCACGGGGCCGGGTCACCCAGCGCGTGCCGATGACCTCCGCGGTGAGGGTGGGCGGAGAGCGGCTCTACAGCAAGGCGCACAGGGGGGAGGAGGTCGAGCGGCCGCTCCGCGAGGTCGAGATCGAGCGGGCCGAGCTGATCGGCACCGGGGAGGGAAGCGCGACCTTCGAGATCTGCTGCTCGTCGGGGACCTACGTGCGCACCCTGATCGAGGAGCTCGGAGACGCCTATTGCGAAGCGCTGCGTCGCACGGCGATCGGGGAGCTGAGGATCGAGGACGCCGGCGATGAGATCCTCCCCCTCGAGGACCTCCTGGGCTTCCTGCCGGAAGCCCCTCTCGAGGCCGAGCGGGCCCGCCTTCTCCGCAACGGCATCAGGGTCGAGGCGCCCAGGCTCGTGGCCGAGGGGCCGGCCGGCCCCCTGCGCGTGACCTGCGAGGGGCGGTTGATCGCCGTCGCGCGGGTCGAGGAGGGTCTCCTCGTGACCGATGTCGTGCTTCCGTGATTGAGTGTCGAGGCGGCCCCGACTACGCACCTCCCTCCTGAGATGAGCATCAAGGTCACACTCCTGCCCGACGCCGAGCCGCGGGCGCGAAAGATCGCGATCGGCACCTTCGACGGCGTCCATGTGGGACATCGCGCCGTGATCGGCGACGCCGACACCGTGCTCACCTTCGAGCCCCACCCGCTCTCGGTGATCCGACCGGAGGCTGCACCGAAGCTGATCATGCCGTTCGAGGTCAAGCGGGATGTCATCGATGGCCTCGGGGTCTCCGAGCTCGTTGTGGTCCCCTTCGACCGCGAGTTCGCCTCGATCGCCCCCGAGGACTTCTGCGCGCAGGTTCTGGTCGAGCGGCTCGGGGCCGAGCAGGTCGCCGTGGGCGAGAACTTCCGCTTCGGGGCCCGTGCGCAGGGGACCCCGGAGCTGCTCGCTGCCCGATCGGAGTTCTCGACCGAGGTCGTCTCGCTCGTCGAGGTCGGCGCCGAGGCCGTCTCCTCGACGAGGATCAGGGCCGCGGTGGCGGCGGGGGACATGATCACCGCGAATCGCTGCCTCGGCGCGCCGTTCATCTTCGAGGGCGAGGTGGTCCCCGGCGACCGGCGTGGCCGCACGCTCGGATTCCCGACCGCGAACCTGGTCCCGGACGAGCACTTCGTGTACCCCGGTCACGGCGTCTACGCGGCCTTCGCCAACGGCCGCCCGGCGGCGGTCAACGTCGGCGTCCGCCCGACCTTCGAGAGCGGCCGTGGCGTACTCATCGAGACCCACATCATCGATCACGAGGAGGACCTCTACGGGCGCCCCCTGCGGATCGGTTTCGTGCAGCGGTTGCGAGGCGAGAAGCGCTTTGCGAGCACCGAGGACCTGATCGCGCAGATGCACCGGGACGTCGCGGAGGCCCGAGGGCTCTGTGCTAGCTTCTCGCCCCCCTGATGACTGATTCCATCTAAATGTCGCTGACGAAGGACAAGAAGGCGGAGCTCGTCGAGAAGTACGGACGCGACGGCTCCGACACCGGATCCACCGAGGTCCAGGTCGCGCTGCTGACCGCGCGGATCAACGAGCTGACCGAGCACCTCCGAGCGCACCGCAAGGACCACCACTCGCGCCGGGGCCTGCTGATGCTGGTCGGCCAGCGCCGCCGGCTCCTGCGCTACCTCGAGAGCACCGACCTGGACCGCTACCGGTCGCTGGTCTCCGAGCTCGGCCTGCGCCGCTAACGGGCTCCGCGATGATCGCGCCCGGCGGCAGGGCCCCCGGCTTCACGCTGCCCGATCAGGACGGCACCCACGTCTCGCTGGCCGACTTCGCGGGACGACGAGCCGTCCTCGCCTTCTACCCCCTGGACTTCAGCCCCGTCTGCACCGACCAGCTGTCGATCTACCAGGAGGTGCTGGACGAGATCGAAGCGCGCAACGCGGCCCTCGTCGGGATCAGCGTCGACTCGCCCTACTGCCACGCCGCCTTCCGGGAGAGGCTCGGGCTCTCGTTCCAGCTGCTTGCCGACTTCCATCCGAAGGGTGAGGTCTGCGACGCCTACGGGGCGCTGATCGATGAGCGCGGACATGCGAACCGCTCGCTCGTGATGGTCGACGAGGGGGGAGAGGTCGCCTGGGCGCATGCGGCCCCGACGCCGCTCGAGATCCCCGGTGCGAACCTGATCTTCGACGCGCTCGACGCGACGGCTTGAGCGCCTCGGGCGAGTCCGCACGGACCTCGCTCGGCAGCGCCCCGCCGCCCGCCGTCTCGACCGCAGACCACGTCCGCGGGGAGGGCCCGGAGGTGGTCGTCTACTTCGATCTCGCCTGCCCCCGCTGCGCCGGGATCTGGGCGCGGATCACCGGGCTGCCCGTACGCCTGTGCGTCCGCCACTTCCCCGTCGCCAGCAAGCGTCCGCGCTCCCCGGCCCTGCATGCGGCGGCCGAGGCGGTCGCGCGCCAGTCCGAGGAGGCGTTCTGGCCGTTCTGGGACGCGCTCCTGCTCGATCGGGCCCACGTCGACGATCCCCACCTCTGGGAGCGGGTGACTCGCCTCGGTCTGGACCTCGGCGAATTCGACCGCGATCGCCGCTCGGACGCGGTCAGGGAGCGGATCCGGAGCGACTTCGCGAGCGGGATCCGCGCGGGGGTGACCGGGACGCCGGCGGCATTCGTCGGTGGTGAGCAGCTCCACGGCGATCTGGTCGAGGCCCTGACCCGGATCGAGCCCTACAGGCCCAGGCGGTGACGGGGCGACGGCTGCGACGGGCCGCACCTGTAACCTCCCGCCCGAATCAATCAACCCGAACCATCGGGCCGTCAACTCGCGGGTCCAGCATCCGACTCTCCCGCGCCATGCAAAGAAGCGACGGCCCCGGAAGGAAAAACGAATAGATGACTATGTTTGACGTGAAGAGCGTCTCCGTCGAGGTCGGTGGAGATGAGATCTCGTTCGAGACGGGCAAGCTCGCCCGACAGGCGAGCGGGGCGGTCGTCGTCCGCAGCGGGGACACGATGGTCCTCTGCACCGCGACGATGGGCAACCTGCGCGACGTGGACTTCCTCCCCCTGACGGTCGACGTCGAGGAGCGTCACTACGCCGTCGGTAAGATCCCGGGCTCCTACTTTCGCCGCGAGGCGCGTGCCGGCGAGAAGGCGACGCTGACCGCCCGGATGATCGATCGGCCGGTTCGCCCGCTGTTCCCGAAGGGCTGGCATTACGAGACGCAACTCGTCTGCACGCCGCTCTCGGTCGACCACGTGCACCCCTACGACATCCTTGCGATGAACGGCGCCTCCGCGGCGCTGGCGATCTCGCCGGTCCCGGTGGCCGAGTACGTCGGCGCCGTCCGCGTCGGCAAGCTCGACGGCGACTTCGTCGTCAACCCGGCCGAGGAGGAGCAAGAGAACCTCGAGATGGACCTGATCGTCTCCGGCTCCAAGGACGCGATCCTGATGGTCGAGTGCGGTGCCGACAACGTCACCGAGGCCGAGGTCCTCGACGCCCTCGACATCGCCCACGCCGAGATCAAGAAGCTCGTCGGCGCGATGGAGGAGCTGGCCGAGGCGGCCGGCAAGGAGAAGATCGAGGTCGAGGCGCCGCAGATCGACGAGAGCCTGCTCTCGCAGATTAAGGACAGCCACGCGACGGCGATCGACGAGGCCACGAGCGTCCCCGAGAAGCTCGCTCGCCAGGAGGCGGTCGAGGCGATCAAGGATGCCGTCCTCGCGCAGTACGCGCCCGACACGCAGGACACCGAGGCCGACGAGGCTCGCACCGCCGAGGTGGCGAGGGCCTTCGACGCGGTCGAGAAGTCGACGATCCGCAAGCGGATCGCGGTCGACAAGAAGCGCCCCGACGGCCGAGCTCAGGACGAGATCCGGCCGATCGAGACCGAGGTCGACGTCTCTCCACGCGTACACGGCTCGGCGCTGTTCACCCGCGGTGAGACGCAGATCCTCTCCAACGTGGCGCTGGGCACGACCAGGATGGACATGAGGTTGGACAACCTTGGGCTGCAGGAGACCAAGACGTTCTTCCACCACTACAACTTCCCGCCCTACTCGGTCGGGGAGGCCGGGTTCATGCGCGGCCCGAAGCGTCGCGACATCGGCCACGGCGCGCTCGCGGAGCGAGCCCTGCTGGCGACGATGCCCGACGTGGAGAAGTTCCCCTACGTCACCCGGATCGTCTCCGAGACGCTCGAGTCCAACGGGTCCTCGTCGATGGGCTCGGTCTGCGCCTCCTCGATGGCCCTGCAGGCTGCGGGCGTCCCGGTCAGCGCACCGGTCGCCGGCGTCGCCATGGGCCTGATCAAGGAGGACGAGCACGTGATCGTCCTGACCGACATCGCCGGCGTCGAGGATCACCTCGGCGACATGGACTTCAAGGTCGCTGGCACGAAGGACGGGATCAACGCCCTCCAGATGGACATCAAGATCACCGGCGTCACCTTCGACATCCTGCGCGAGGCGCTCGAGCAGGCTCGCCAGGGCCGGCTGTTCATCCTCGACAAGATGGCGGAGTCGATCGACGGGGCGCGCGACCAGCTCAGCCCGACCGCTCCGCGGATCGAGTCGATCAAGATCGACCCGGAGAAGATCGGCGCGGTCATCGGCAAGGGCGGCGAGACGATCCGCGGCCTCTCGGAGGAGTTCGAGGCCCAGATCGACGTCGAGGACGACGGCACGATCCGCGTCTACGCTGCCAACGGCGAGCTGGTCGAGGCCTGCATCGCCCAGATCAGCGCGATGACCCGCGAGGCCGAGGTCGGCGACACGTTCCACGGAAAGGTCGTCAAGACGACGACCTTCGGGGCGTTCGTCGAGCTCGTCAAGGGCACCGACGGCCTCCTGCACATCTCGGCGGTCAAGCCGGGTGAGCGGGTCGACACGGTCGAGGACGTGCTCTCCCAGGGCGACGTGATCGACGTGACCGTGGTCGAGGTCGACCGCGAGCGCGGCCGGATCGGCCTGCGCCTCTCCGAGGATCCCCAGGTCGCCGGCAAGTCGAAGGAAGAGCTGGCCGAGGTCGGGAGCGGCGACCGTGGACCTCGCGGAGGCGGAGACCGTGGCGGCCGTAGCGGCCGCGAGCGGGGCGGACGCGATCGTGGCCGTGGCGGCGATCGCGAGCGGCGTCGCCGCGACTGAAGGAGAGCCGTCCGATGACCCTCCCCGAAGGCGTCGAGCTGACCGAGCTGGACGGCGGCCTCAAGGTCGTCACCGAGGTCGTGCCCGCAGTTCGCTCGGTCGCCCTCGGGCTCTGGGTGAGAACGGGCTCGCGTGACGAGACGCCGGCGCAGGCCGGCGTCTCGCACTTCCTCGAGCACCTGCTCTTCAAGGGCACCGACCGGTATTCGGCGATCGAGATCTCCGAGTACTTCGACGGGCTCGGGGCGATGACGAACGCGGCGACGAGCAAGGAGACCACCCACCTCTACTCGCGCTTCCTCGACGAGCACACCGATGCTGCCTTCGACCTGCTCGCGGAGATGTTCCTGCGGCCGACGTTTCCCGAGATCGACTCCGAGCGCCAGGTGGTGATCGAGGAGATCGCGATGTACGAGGACGAGCCCTCCGACCGCGTCCACGACGTTCTCGCCGACGCGATCTTCGGCGACCATCCGCTCGGCCGGCGGGTGCTCGGTACGGCCGAGGTGATCGGCACGATCCCGGTCCCCGACATCTCCATCTACCACCAGGACCGCTACGTCGGCTCGAACCTCGTCGTCTCCGCGTCGGGCAACGTCGAGCACGAGCGGATCGTCGAGCTCGCCCGCAAGCACCTCGAGGCACCGGGGGGTGCGGCGCACGCGGCGAACGGAGGCGAGCCGTCGCTCGACCCGAAGCTGCGCTTCTACCCGAAGGAGACCGAGCAGTACCACATCTGCTTCGGCGCGCCGGGGATCTCGCGCGCCGACGAGCGCCGCTTCGCCCTCGGGTTGATGGACACGATCTTCGGCGGCTCGACCTCCTCGCGGCTCTTTCGCGAGGTCCGTGAGAAGCGAGGCCTCGCCTACGCCGTCGGCTCCTACTCGGAGCAGTACGTCGACCGCGGGACGGTGGCGATGTACGTCGGCACCCGCGAGGACAACGTGGCCGAGGCCTGCGAGATCATCGGCCGCGAGCTCGCGTCGCTGCGCGACGAGGGCGTCTCGGCCGACGAGCTCGAGCGGGCGAAGGAGCACGTCAAGGGCCGGATGGTCCTCTCGCTCGAGTCGACCGCGGCGCGGATGTCCCGCAACGCCCGCGCCGTCCTCTTCGACCTACCGCTGCTGACGCTCGACGAGTTGATCACGAAGACCGAGGCGGTGACGCGCGAGGACGTCGCCGAGCTCACCAACGAGCTCTACGCCCCGGAGAGCATCTCAGCGGCCTGCATAGGGACCGAGGAGTCGCGCTTTCGCGACGCGGTGAGCCCGGTTTCTGAGGCGCTGACGGCATAGAGCGTTGGGAGCGCTTGCGCTCCGCCCACGCGCGGCGGGCTTCCGCGGCGAGAGGTGAGTGGCATCCCTGCACTCAGTGACCCCGCGGGGTGGCTCGGTGCATCGTGCCCACAGCCCGGCGCCCCATAAGCTGCGCGGCGATGTCCGATCCGATCCGAGTCGCGGTTGCCGGTGCCGCGGGGCGCATGGGCGCCACGGTCTGCGCGGCTGTCGAGCAGGCGGACGGTCTCGAGCTGAGCGGTCGCGCGGACCCATCGCTGGACACGGCCCTCGGCGACGTTCTCGGCGAGGCCGACGTGGTCGTCGACTTCACGATCCCCGATACGGCACTGAGCAACGCCACGGCCTGCCTGGAGGCCGGCGTATGCGTCGTCGTCGGGACGACCGGCTTCGACCTCGACGCCCTCGGCGAGGTGGCGCAACGCACCTGGCGCGGGGGAGAGGGCCCGCGCGCCTTCGTGGCGCCGAACTTCGCGATCGGCGCGGTGCTGATGATGGAGCTCGGGCAGCGGGTCGCCGAGCACATGCCCGAGGTGGAGATCGTCGAGCTCCATCACGATCGCAAGCTCGACAAGCCGTCGGGGACCGCGGCGCGCACCGCCGAGCTGCTCGAGGCGGCGGGAGCGCACGTCCACGAGCCGATCCACTCGATCCGGCTGCCCGGCCTCGTGGCCCATCAGGAGCTGGTCTTCGGCGGGGAGGGCCAGACGCTCTCGATTCGCCACGACTCGATCGATCGCAGCTCGTTCATGCCCGGCGTCGTGCTGGCCTGCCGGAGGGTGGGGGGACTGCCCGGGCCCCTGACGGTCGGGCTCGAGGCGTTGCTCTAGTCGTCCGATCGGCGCTCGCGAATTTCGTCGGCGAGGGCGATGTACTCGGCCACCATGATCTTGTCCTTACCCCGCCCGGCCGCTGCTTTCATCGCGATCAGGTGATCGAGCGAAACGACCTTGACGTTGACCCCCTCCAGCCTTGTCTCGCTGGCCCCCGCCTCCATCCTCGCGTAGCTCTTGGCCCCTCCGGGGTGGCCGAGGATGTCGAGCGGGCCAAGGCGCGTGGTGAACGTGAAGTTGAGGCCACGATGCAGCGTTTCGGCGTCGAGGAGGAACGGGAGGTCGGCCGGGGCCCCTCGCAGGGTCGCTTCCAGGTCAACCAGTGCCGAGGCGAGCCGCTCCAGGTTGCGCCGGTCCCGACCGTAGGCAACGTCGACGTCATAAGTGGGGTAGGCCGAACCATGCGCCAGGCCCGCCAGCCCGCCGACCACAATGAAGTCCACCCCGTGCCTCTTGAGGCATCCGAGGATCCCGCCGACATCGACGTTCACGTCGCCCTCGCGTTCGTTCACCGGAACACGGCGCCCCGATTGCGCTTCGCGAGCTGCGCGAACGCCAGGCCACGGCGGACCCGCGCCTCTGGTTCGAGGGAGAGGTTCTGAGCGAGCAGCGTTCGATCGACGCCGTCCTCGAGGGCAGAGGAAGAGAGCTCGAGTCGTACTCCCATAAGGCCGAGAAGCCGTTCGAGCGTCCCCACGGTGGGGGAGACCGCATCCGCCTCGATTCGCGAGATCGACGATTGCGTGGTCCCAGCCCTGGCAGCCAGATCCCGCTGGGTCAGGCCTTGCTGCAAGCGTGCTTTGCGCAGCAGGAGACCGGGCGAGGCGGCGGCGGTACCAGTGGGGTTTGATCGCATATTTGCGATTATGCCACATAGGCGATAATGATCATGGGCGAGCTCGCACCCGCGGCCTCGAATAGGCTGCGGCCTCCCATCCTCGACGAGGAGAGTCCTTGAGCGACGACGACCTGGCACGAATGGATGCGACCGCGCAGGCGGAGCTGGTCAGCTCCGGCGACGCGAGCCCCGCGGAGCTCGTCGATGCCGCGATCGAGCGGATCGAGAAGCTCAACCCGAAGCTCAACGCGGTCATCCACGATCTCTCCGAGGAGGGGCGCGCCGCCGCCGCGGGAGAGCTGCCGGACGGGCCGTTCAAGGGCGTTCCCTTCCTGCTCAAGGACCTCGGCGCCGCCTTCGCCGGCCAGCCGCTCCATATGGGGATGAGGGCGCTCAAGGACGCCGACTTCCGGGCCCCCGTGGACACCTTCCTGGCCGAGCGGTTCCGCTCCGCCGGGCTGATCACGATCGGCAAGACCAACACCCCGGAGCTGGGAATCCTGCCGACGACCGAGCCGAAGGCCTACGGCGCCACTTGCAACCCCTGGGACACCGAGCGCTCGCCGGGAGGCTCCTCGGGCGGCTCGGGCGCCGCGGTCGCCTCCGGGATGGTGCCGATGGCCCACGCCAACGACGGCGGCGGGTCGATCAGGATCCCCGCCTCGAACTGCGGCCTCGTCGGGCTGAAGCCGACGCGGCAGCGAATCAGCGAGGGGCCGCTGGTCGGCGACAACCTCTCGGGCCTGACGGCGGAGCTGGTCGTCTCGCGCTCGGTCCGCGACACGGCTCGGATCCTCGACGCCGTGCAGGGCCCCGCTCCGGGCGATCCCTACGTCGCGCCCCTTCCCCTGCGGCCCTACGCCGAGGAGCTCAGCGACGAGAGCACCGGGCTGCGGATCGGGATGATGACCCGCCCGGCGGTGGAGGCCGAGGTCGATCCCGACTGCGTGCGGGCGGTCGAGTCCGCCGCCAAGACGCTCGAGTCGATCGGGCACACCGTCACCGGTGAGTCGCCGTTCGACTCCGTCCCCCAGGACGGCGGCGTCGACATCCAGGACAGCTTCCTGACCCGCTGGGCAGCCGGCCAGGCGGCCGTCTTGGACCAGATCGGGATGATCGCCGGGCGCGCGATCACGGCCGATGACGTCGAGCCTCTGACCTGGGCGCTCGCCGAGATCGGCCGCAGCCGGGATTCCGGGCGTTACCTCCGCGACGTCGGCGTCCACCACGTGATCAGCCGGATGATCGCGGGCTGGTTTGCCGCAGGACACGAGCTGCTGCTCACGCCGACGATGGCGGAGGTCGCACCTCCCCTCGGCAGCTTCGACGACTCCGGCCCCGATCCGATGGACGCCTTCCACCGCGCCTTTCCCTCCGGCGCCTTCACGGCGCTCTTCAACGTCACCGGCCAACCGGCGATCTCCCTGCCGCTGCACTGGACCGACGAGGGCGTCCCGGTCGGCATCCAGCTCGTCGCGCCGTTCGGCCGCGAGGATGTCCTGCTGCGCGTCGCCGCGCAGCTCGAGCGGGCCGCGCCGTGGGCAGACCGGACTCCGCCGGTCTTCGCCGGCTAGTTAACTGCGGCGGATGGCAGAGCTTCGAGGCGTACTGACCGCGATGGCAACCCCGTTTGACGGGGACGGGAACGTCGATCTCGCAGCCGCCGCGCGGCTTGCCTCCCACCTCTTGGCGAACGGATCCGACGGGCTAGTCGTCGCCGCGACGACGGGCGAATCCCCGACGCTCGACGACGCCGAGAAGCTCGCGCTGCTGCGCGCCGTTCGCGCCGAGGCCGGGGAGGGGCCGACGCTGATCTGCGGCACCGGCTCGAACGACACCCGTCACTCCGTCGAGCTCACCGCCGCCGCCGACGAGGCGGGCGCCGATGCGATGCTCGTCGTCACCCCCTACTACAACAAGCCGAATCGAGCGGGCTTTCGCGCTCACGTGGAGGCGGTCGCGGCCGCGACCGAGAAGCCGATCGTCCTCTACAACATCCCCTCGCGCTGCGTGGTCAACGTGCCTCCCGAGGACCTCGCCGACCTCGCCGGGATCGAGAACGTGCGGGCCGTCAAGCAGGCCAACGACGCCGAGCTCGGACCGATCGAGGGGCTGGCGGTGCTGGCCGGCAACGACAACGTCTTCCTGCGATGCCTGGAGGTGGGGGGAGCGGGGGGGATCCTGGTCGCCTCCCATCTCGTCGGTCCGCAGATGGCCGAGATCCGTGACCTCTTCGAAGCCGGCGACCTCGAGGGGGCGAGGCAGCTTGACGAAGGGCTGCAGCCGCTCTACGAGGCGCTGGGGGTGACCACCAACCCGATGCCGCTCAAGGCGGCCCTCGGGATGGTCGGCCTGTGCTCGGAGCGGATGCGGCTACCCATGGTGCCCCTGGACGAGGGCCAGCGTGGCGTCGTCCGCTCGGCGCTCGAGCGACTCGATCTGCCGGTGCTCGCATGAGCGGCAGCCTTCGCATCCTGCCGCTGGGCGGCCTCGGCGAGATCGGCAAGAACATGTGCGTGGTCGAGCTCGACGGGCGGATCGTCGTCGTCGACACGGGCCTGATGTTCCCGACCGCCGAGATGCTGGGGATCGACCTCGTGCTGCCCGACTTTCGCTACCTGCGCGACCGGGCCGACGACATCGACGCAATCGTGCTCACCCACGGCCACGAGGACCACGTGGGCGCCCTTCCCTACTTCCTGCGCGAGGTGGGGATGCCCCCGGTGATCTACGGCGGCCGCCTGACGGTCGGGATGGTCCGCTCCAAGCTCGAGGAGCACAAGCTGCGGGAGGCGCCGCTGCAGGACCTCGAGACCGGCCGGATCGAGCAGGCGGGGCCGTTCGGGATCGAGATGATCCACATGTCGCACTCGATTCCGGACGCCTGCGCGGTCGCGATTCACACCGAGCTCGGTCCGATCCTGTTCACCGGCGACTACAAGTTCGACCACACCCCAGTCGACGGGAACCCGGCGGACTTCGCCCGCCTCGCCGAGCTCGGCAGCGAGGGGCTGCTCTGCCTCTGCGGGGACTCGACGAATGCCGATCGGCCGGGCATAGCGCCGTCGGAGTCGAGCGTCGGCCCGGCGCTTCTGACCACGTTCGGCGAGTGTCGCGGTCGGATCATCGTCACTTGCTTCGCCTCGAACGTCCACCGCGTGCAGCAGGTCATCGACGCCGCCGCGCAGCTCGATCGCAAGGTCGCGCTCGTCGGGCGCTCGATGCGCAAGAACTTCAACATCGCCTCCAGCCTCGGGATCGCCAATGCCCCCGATGGGCTGCTGATCCAGCCGCGCGAGATCGAGGAGCTCCCCGACGAGCAGGTGATCGCGATCTCCACCGGGAGCCAGGGCGAGCCGCTCTCGGCGCTTCGCAGGATGGCCCACGGAGACCATCGCGACGTCGATCTGCACTCCGGCGATACGGTCGTCTTCTCGGCGACCCCCGTCCCCGGCAACGAACGCTCGGTCAACGAGACCGTGGACCGGATCTTCGAGATCGGGGCGCGGGTGATCACGGCCGCCGACGCGCCCATTCACGCCTCCGGGCACGGGTGCCGGGAGGAGCTGAAGCTGATGCTCAACCTGACCCGACCGCGCAACGTGATGCCGATGCACGGCGATCACAAGCGGCTGCGCCTGCACGCCGAGCTGGCTGAATCGGTCGGGATCGCGCCCGAGCGCATCTTCCGCTCCCGAAACGGGATCCCGCTCGAGCTCACGAAGGACGGCGCTCGCCTGGGCAAGGATCTGGGGGCGGGGATGATCTTCGTCGACGGGCTCGAGCTCGGCGAGCCCGACGACGCGGCTCTGCGCGACCGGCAAACGCTTTCGGCCGACGGCCTGGTGATCGTCGCGGTCACCGTGTCCTTCGAGGACGGGGAGGTCGCAGCCGACCCCGAGGTTGCCTTCCGCGGCGTCCCCTTCCGCGACGACGAGGACTCCGAGCGGCTGCTCGAGGAGCTCCGCGACGTGGTCGAGGACAAGCTCGAGGAGGCGCTCAAGGCCAAGGTGGGTGAGCCCGCCCTGCTGCGCCAGGACGTGCACGACGTTGTCGCGGCGTTCGTCCACAAGCGGCTCAAGCGCCGCCCGATGGTCCTGCCGGTCGTCGTCGAGGTCTGAAGCTCGCGCTGCGTTCTCGGCGGCGCCCTTCGTTTGGCACTCGGCTCAGGCCCCGCTCTCTAGGAGAGCTCGGAAGTCGCGTTCCAGCTCGTCGGCCCCCTCGCCTAGATCCCGCGAAGTCACCCGCACCGGTTGCCAGCCCTCGACCCGCAGCCGGCGGTCGCGGCGGCGGTCGCTGGCGAAGGTGAGCGGCGCGAGGTGGGGGTCGCGGCCGTCTGCCTCGACGATCACCCGCTGCTCGCGCCAGAGCACGTCGGCCTCGATGGTCTCGCCACCGACCCGTAGGCGGACGTTGCTCTCCCAGGGTGGGAAGCCGCGGGCGCGCAGGAACGCGTTGAGGCGGGCCTCCAGCGGGGAGCGGATGGGGCGGCCCTCGGGGTCGAGGAGGTCGAGGAGGCGGGCGAAGGCCGTCGCTCCCTTGCGGCCGCGGTTGCGCTCGCCGCAGATCCGCAGGCCGTCGATCGTGAAGAGCCGCTTGACGAAGGCCTGATTGGCCGTCCTGGCCAGCGCTGGGGTGCCGAGCATCGTCGCCAGGTCGAAGATGGTCTGGGAGGGGCTGGTGAGGGGGATGCCGTCGAGGTGGCGGATCTCGTCGGGGTGGATCAGGCGGCGGTGGCTGCGGATCCCGTCGCGGGAGCGGAGCTTGCGGGGCGAGGTGAGGTCGATGACTAGGGGGTGGGGGGCGATCTCGTAGGCGCCGGCTGCCGCGAGGTGGCTGATCAGGCCGTCATCGCCGACGGCGAGGAGGGCGCCGCGCAGGCGAGTCTGATTCGTCTCGCCGGGATGCCCGGCGGCGTAGACGCCACGTTGCAGTCGGTGCAGCCTGCCGGCAGCGATGCGGTGGGCGATCTGATCGTCGGAGACCCCAACTCGGACCAGCTGGCGATGAGCTACCCGCCCATCCTGGTCCGCGGCGAGGACGGAGATCGCTTGATCGGCATCGGCAGAGGAACGGTGCAACTTCGCGGCTCCTGTACCGGTTTCTGCACCCTTCTTGCCCACCGGGCAATCGTGGCGCAACGGGGCGCGCGGGTGGCGCCCCTTCCCTCACTGCCCTGTGATGTTCCTGTGCCGGGAGCTGGACCTTCGGCAAAGGGATGGCCCGTCTGAGCCTCAGCCGAAGATTGCCAGGTGGACCAGGCCGGCTCCGAATCCCAGCACCGCGCCGTGGAGGTACAGAAGCCACTCGTCCTCCTTGATCACCGTCCGCAGCATCTCCGAGAAGTCCCTGGAGGACATCTGCTCCATGCGCTCGGCGATCAGCCTCTCGACCGCGGCGCTCTGGGTGGCGTTGAAATCGGGATCGTTCAGCGGCGTCATCGTGTAGTCGACGGCCTCCGTTGCCACCGACTCGCGGATCGTCTCGTAGCGGTCCGTCCCCATCGCGATCCGGACCGCGACCCGCGCATAGCCCGTCGCCTGGTCGATCGCCGGCCTGAGCGCGTTGACGATCAACTTGCGCGTCCGATCGGACTGGCGGCCCTCCAGCAGCTCGCGCCCGATGTTATTCAGGTTGACGACGTCCTCGGCGATCACCTTCGAGTAGATCCCGGCGACCTCGCGCTGGCGCCGCAGAAAGAGGCCCTGCACCCGGAACGGGCCGACCCGGCGCTCCTCGACCGGCTCGAAGATCATCAGGATCGCGACCAGGTTCGTCACGTAGCCGATGACGACGCCCGCGATCGGGAGAAGCCACCACGCATGGAAGAGCACCTCGGTCACGATCGCGGTCGGGATCCCGAGCAGCAGGCCGAACCAGAAGCCGAAGTTGATGATGAAGCGCAGCTCCTTGCGCCCGATCTCGAGGAAGATGCGATTCGAGAGCTCGGGGCGCTCCTCGAGGCGGCGGATCACCATCAGCTTGATGTCCATGAGGTGGTCGATGTCGCGGCCGATCCCGTCGGTGACGGTGCGCACGACGTCCGGAAGCTGCTGCTGCACGCGAGCGTGGACCGCCTCGCGGACCCGGTCGGGAAGGTCGTTCCAGAGGCCCGGCTGCTCGCGCTGCATCGTTCGCTCGACCAGGTCGCGGATGTCGTCCCGCGAGGTCGCGACGATGTGCTCGGCGATGGCGTCAGGCTCGAGGCTCTCGTAGAACTCCCTCGGGCTGCCGAGCTTCGCGATCCCCTTGTCGACGGCGATCGAGCCCATCTTGGCGGCCCGAGAGGGCACGATGCCCTGCCAGCCGATGCCCCCATGGGTGAAGCCGAGGGGGACCTGCCTGACCCTGCGGGGGAAGAAGCGCGCGATCGTGGCCAGGCCGGGGACCCTGATGCCGCGGAAGTGCACGGGGTAGAAGAGCATCAGCACGCCCGACCAGTTCGTCACATAGCCGATCGCGCCCGTGAACAGCGGGACCGTCAATATGCTGATCGTCTCCGAGTCCATCCGAGCGAAGCGAGACCCGGCGGGCGAACCTCGCGCCCACATATTCCCGGAATTCCAGCCTTTGACGAGGTCGGGAGCCCGCCAGGCAAGGAAGAGGGAGGCGATGCGGCCGCCAGGCCGTGAGCCGACCGATGACGCCGCATGGCGGCCTCCAGGCCCGGTCAAAGAGAGGCCCGCCGGATCAGGGAGGGAGATCCGGCGGGCCGAATTGGCTCAGGCTGGCCAATCTACTTCCGCCTCGACCGCTTTAAGGGGAGAGGTCGAGGCGGTACTTGTCTCGTCCGCGGATCATCTTGCGGCCTCGCTTTAAACGCCCCCTCAAGGGGAGGGAAGAGTTCGCTCAAGCTTCGGCCAGGGGCAGTGCGACCGTGAAGCGGGCACCGCCCCGGTCGAGGTCACGCTCAGCGCTGACGCTCCCATCGTGGGCTGCCGCGACGGCGCGGACGATCGAAAGCCCGAGGCCGGTGCCGCGACCGTTGCGCGAGACGCGATCGGCGGGACCCCCGCCGCGGACGAAGCGCTCGAAGACCTGCGTCTCCATCCCGGCGGGGAGTCCCGGGCCGTCGTCGGCGACGACGAGCCGCGCCCGGTCGCCGGCGCTCTCCACATCGACGAAGATGTGGGTCCCCCTCGGGGTGTGCCGGATCGCGTTCTCGAGCAGGTTGAGAACCATGCGATGGAGCTCGTCGGGGTTGCCGTGCACCGGGGCGGGACCGTTGATGCCCGAGGAGAACCGGTGTCCGTCGGCCACCGGCGAGACCTCCTCGAGCGCCTCCCCGGCGATTCTGGAGAGGTCGCAGATGGACTGGCTGCCCGCGCGGCCCGCATCGGCGCGCGCGAGGAGCAGGAGATCTCCGACGAGCCGGTTCATCCGCTTCGAGCTGCGCAGGGCTGATCCGACGGCCGCTCGCTCGTCCTCGTCGGCCTCCTCGGCGAGGGCCACGTCGAGCAGCTCGAGGTTCGCCAGGATGCTGGTCAAGGGCGTCCGCAGCTCGTGGGAGGCGTCGGCGACGAACTCCCGCTGGCGCTGGATCGTGCCCTCGGTCTCGGCTCGCGCGGCGTCGAGCTGGCGGAGCATCTCGTCGAAGGTCCGGGCCAGCTCGGCCACCTCATCGTCGCTCTCGGGCTCGGGGATCCGGCGCGAAGGGTCCCGGGTCGCCGCGATGTCGCGAGCTGCGGCGGTGAGCGCGGCGATCGGGCGCATCGAGCGGTTTGCGACCGCCATCCCGGCGACCCCCGCAAGCAGGGTGCCGACCAGGACGCCGCCACCGAGGAAGAGCCAGAGGCGGCCGATCGTCTCGCCGACCGCCGCGTGCGGTCGCGCGTACTGGACGTAGGGGGTCTCGACGAGGCCCCTCTGGAGGAGCGAGTTGTCGAGCACCACCTCGGCGGAGGCGACGTCGAAGCCGCCGATCCGCTTGATCGTGCCCGGCTCGGGAGCTGCGAAGCCCGCCTGCACGCCGCCCCCGTAGGCGCGACCGTCCGAGCGAACGAGGCGCACCTCGGCATCGTCGTTCACGGAGGTCCGCGACTCCATTGCCGAGGAGCCGGGGGGCCGACCCTCGTTCAGATCGCTCGATACGTCGCTTGCGAGGTTGCTCGCCTGGGTCTGCAGATCCTCGTCGAAGTCACCCTGGAGCCGGTTGGAGACGAGACTCCCGACGACCCCCGCAAACCCGATCAGGATGATCGCCGTCAGCGCCGCTGAGACCATTGCGATCCGGACCCGCACCGGCCATCGACGCGACCGGCCGTAGAGCTCGCGCAGGCGGCTCATCTCGCGCTCACGCCCTGACCACGTACCCCGCGCCACGCTTCGTGTGTAGGACCCGCTCCTCTCCTCCCTCCTCGAGCTTGCGCCTGAGGTTGCTGATGAAGACGTCGATCGTGTTCGTCATCGAGGTGGGGTCGTAGCCCCACACCTCCTCCAGGAGCCGCTCGCGCGAGATCACGAGCCGCTCGTTGCGCATCAGAAACTCGAGCAGCTCGAACTCGCGGTTCGTCAGATCGAGCGCGCGATCGCCGCGCGTCACCTCCCGCGTGCCCGGGTTGAGGATGAGGTCGCCCACCGCGAGGGAGGCGCTGCCGCGGGGCGGACGGCGGCGCAGGAGGGCGCGCATGCGGGCCAAAAGCTCGGCTCGCTCGAACGGCTTGACCAGGTAGTCGTCGGCGCCGGCGTCGAGCCCCTCGACCCGATCGTCGGTGTCGGAGCGGGCGGTCAGGATCAGGATCGGCACGTCTCCGCCGGAGCGCAGCCGGCGGCAGACCTCGACGCCGTCCAGCCGGGGAAGGCCGAGATCGAGCACCACGAGGTCGGGAACGAACTCCCCCGCCAGCCGCAGCGCGTCCTCGCCGTCGGCCACGGTTCTGACCTCATGGCCCTCCTGTCGCAGGGAGCGCCGCAGGACATCGGCGATGTCCTCGTCGTCCTCGACGACGAGTACGCGGCCGATCAGGTTGTCGGTGTCGCTCACGTCCTCGATGTTAGAGAGGGAAACTCGCCGGCCTGCGAGCCTGCCGCAGCCGTGGATGCCCCCTGTGCGAAGGGGTCACCGGGCCCGCGTCGAAGGGTGTCGGCAGATGGCATCGATCCCGTTTCGCTCGAAGAAGGGGCGCGGCCGGCCTGCCGCCCCGAAGGGGAGGCGCCCGGCCGCGCGCAAGCGTGCTCCGGCGGGGTCGAGGCGAGCGCCGGCACCTCCGCGGGAGCTCGAGCAGCGCCACCTCGACCTACTCGGGCTCGCGCTGCTCGCCGCCGCACTCTTTCTCGGCTTCGTCCTCTATGGCGGCTGGGACGGCGGCTTCGCGGGCTCCGGCCTGGAGGTGGGCCTCACCTGGGCCGGCGGAGCCGTCGCCTACGCCGTGCCGCTTCTCCTCGCCGGGATCGGGCTGGCCCTGGTCGTCCGCCCGCTGATCCGCTACCCGGGAGCGCTCAACGCGGGCGCGATCCTCCTCGTCGCGGGCCTGCTTCTCGCCTTCGCCGCCGAGACCGCCGGGCTCGGTCCCGACCTGCCGAGCCGCGAGGGTCTCTTCGATCCCGACTTCTTCAGGGTGCACGGCGGCGCGGTGGGGGAGGGGCTCTACTGGGCCTCGACCACGCTGTTTCAGCGGATCGGCGCGCATCTGATCGCACTGCTTCTGATCCTCAGCGGGGTGGTCCTGCTCAGCGGTCGACCTCTCGCGAGCCTGCTCACCTCGGGGGCCGAGGCCGCCGGCAAGGCGCGGGACGCAACCGGGGAATACGCGCGAGGCTTCCGCGAGGCCCGCACGGCGAAGCTCGCCGATCCCGAGCGCGACTGGACGAGCCCGCCCGCCGAGGGCGAGCCCGAGCCATTCGAGCCGACCCTCGATACGACGGAGATCGACCTCGGCTACGACGACGAGGAGGTCGCTCCCGGGGAGGTCGAGCCCGTGGTCGCCGAGCTCGACACCCCCGAGCACGCGTTCGTGGAGGACGAGCTCGAGGGACCCGCGGATGCCCCGCCGGAGGGCGACGGCGAGATCGAGGTCTCCCGGACGCCGATGGGCGCCAAGCGCAATGGGATCACCGAGTCCGACGAGATCGACTACCGGATGCCGCCCCCGAGGATGCTCCGGCGCGGCAACGACGACAAGGACAAGGGCCCCGACCGCCGCGACATGGAGAACACCGCCCGGGCCCTGCTGGAGGTGCTCGGCCACTTCGGCGTGGAGGCGAAGCTGATCGGCACGGTCGTCGGCCCGCACGTGAGCCGCTACGAGCTGCAGCTCGCCCCCGGCACCAAGGTCGGGAAGATCGTTCAGCTCAAGGACGACCTCGCCTACGCCCTCGCCTCGACGGACATCCGCATCCTGGCGCCGATCCCGGGGAAGAAGGCGGTCGGCGTCGAGGTGCCCAACGCCCGCCGCAAGATGGTCCGCCTCGGCGACATCTACCAGGGTCGTCCCAAGGACTCCTCGCCGCTCGTCTGCTGGCTCGGCAAGGACATCTCCGGCCAGGCGATCTGGACCGACCTGGCGAAGATGCCGCACGTCCTCGTCGCCGGGACCACCGGCTCGGGCAAGTCCGGTTGCGTCAACACGGTGTTGACCTCGATGCTGCTGCATGCCTCGCCGAATGAGCTGCGGCTCGTCCTCGTGGACCCCAAGCAGGTCGAGCTCAACCACTACGACGCCACCCCGCACCTGCTCACGCCGGTCGTCACCTCGCCCCGGGTGGCCGCCAACGTGCTGCAGAACCTGATCGCCGAGATGGAGTCGCGCTACACCGTCATGGGCAGGGCTCGCGGCCGCAACCTCGAGGAGCTGAACAAGATCCGGGCCAAGACTGGCGAGGCGCCGCTTCCCCATATCCTCTGCGTGATCGACGAGCTCGCCGACCTGATGATGGTCGCGCCGGCGGAGGTCGAGGACTCGATCATCAGGCTCGCGCAGAAGTCGCGCGCGGTCGGCATCCACCTCCTGCTCGCCACCCAGCGGCCCTCCACCGACGTGATCACGGGAACGATCAAGGTCAACATCCCCGCTCGAATCGCCTTCGCGGTCGCCTCGCAGATCGACTCCCGGGTGATCCTCGACCAGGGAGGCGCCGAGTCGCTACTCGGGCAGGGGGACATGCTCTTCCGGCCCGTCGGCACCTCGAAGCTGCAGCGGGTGCAGGGCGCCTTCGTGACCGAGGACGAGATCGCGAAGGTCGTCGCCTTCTGGCGCAAGCAGGGCGAGCCCGAGTTCGATCGGGACCTCCTGGTCGAGAAGGCACCGGTTGACGTCGACGGCGACGGCGGCGGGGAGTTCTCCCCCAACGAGGACGACCTGCTCGAGGACGCGATCCGCATCGTCGTGGAGACGGAGACCGCTTCCGTCTCGATGATCCAACGCCGCCTGCGAGTCGGCTACACCCGGGCCGGGCGGCTGATCGACATGCTCGAGCGGCGCGGGGTGATCTCCGGCTACGAGGGCTCGAAGCCCCGCCAGGTGCTGATCAGCCACGCCGACATCCCCCGGATCCTCGCTCCCGGGGACGGCTCCGCTGGCGGCGGGGACGGCGGGGGCCCCCCGACCGAGGGCGCGGGGCTGGAGACGGTTTCGGGCTGATGGCGGTCGCGCGGGCGCCCGCCGGCGTCGCAATACTGCCCCGGTGATGTCGCGAGGCGAGCCGAGGCCATGGCCTCGGAGATGAACAGAGTGCGAGGCACCGGCGGGCCCGACATCGGGGCCGCCCTCAAGGACGCCCGCCGGCGGATCGGCATCGACATCAAAGAGGCCGAGGAGCGGACGAAGATCCGCGCCCGCTACCTCCGGGCGTTGGAGGCCGAGGATTGGGAGGCGCTGCCCGCGCCCGCCTACGTGCGGGGCTTTCTGCGTACGTACGGATCGATGCTGGGACTCGACGGCGAGATGCTCGCCGACGAGTTTCGCCGCTTCGAGGCCCCGGCCGCGGCGGCAAGCCCGGCCTCGGAGCCGATCCTCGGCAAGCCGCGAGCGGGCGGCTCGCGTCCGCTTTCCCGTGGTTGGCTGATCGCGGCCGTGGCGTTGGGATTGGTCGTTCTCCTGGTGATCCTGGGGCTGCTCGCCGGTGACGACGACGCTTCCGACCCGGATGGCCGGGAGCGGGCGGTGCCCACTAAGGCCGCGCAGAAGCGGGCCGCCAAGAAGCTCGAGAAGGGCTCGGGCGGCTCGGCTGACCTCGAGCCGGTGGACCTGAGGATCGAGCCGCTTGCCAGCGTGCAGGTCTGCCTCGTCGGCGGGTCCGACGATGCCCTGATCGACGCTCAGGTTCTCCCCGCGGGAACCCCCGAGGAGTTCTCGGGGGAGCGAAGCTACCGGCTCGACCTCGCAACCGGCGGGACCGTCAAGCTGGAGGTCGGCAAGGAGGCGCAGAAGCTCGAGGTGTCCAAGGCATCGAGCTTTGAGGTCGACTCGAACGGCATCCGCGACGTCGATTACGCCGGTCCCGACTGTCCGTGAGCGTCCGGGCGGGGATCCTCGTCACAGGGACCGAGGTGCTGACGGGCCGCACGACGGACCGCAACGGACCCTGGCTGTCGATGCAGCTCGAAGCGCTCGGCGTCGACGTCGCGCACCTGCTCTGCGTCGGCGATCGAGCGGACGACCTCGAGGCCGGGCTGCGCTTCCTGGGGGAGGCCGCCGGAATGGATCTGATCGTGACGAGCGGCGGGCTGGGGCCGACCGCGGATGACATCACCGCTGCGGTCGTCGCCTCCTTCGCTGGCCGCGAGATGGTCCTCGACGAGGGGATGGAGGGGAGGATCGCCGAGATCGTCTCCGGCTTCGCCCGCCGCATGAAGTTCGACCCGGAGGGCCTGCGCGAGGGGACTCGCAAGCAGGCGATGGTGCCCGAGGGCGCGATCGCCCTCGATCCGGCCGGGACCGCTCCGGGGCTGGTCGTGCCGGCTCGGGGGGCCGTCATCGCCGTGCTGCCCGGTCCGCCGCGCGAGCTGCAGGCGATGTGGCCGGCGGCGATCGCCTCGGGACCCGTCGCGGACCTGCTCGCGGGCGCCGAGCCCTTCGCGACCGCCTCGATGAAGATGTTCGGCATTCCCGAGTCGACCCTGGCGAAGAGCCTCAGGGAGATCGGCGAGGGCGTCGACCTCGACCCGCTCGAGATCACAACCTGCCTGCGCCGGGGGGCGGAGCTCGAGATCGACGTGCGCTATCCCCGCGCCGCCGAGCCCCAGTGCGAGGGCCTCTTCGGGGGGTTGCGCGAGCGCCACGCCGCCCACATCTACACCGAGCGCGGCGAGAGCATCGACGAGATCGTCGCCGAGCTGCTCGCCGGACATCGGATCGCTCTCGCCGAGTCCTGCACCGGCGGGATGCTCGCGAGCCGGCTGACGGAGCGGCCGGGGTCCTCGGACTACGTCGTCGGGGGCATCGTCGCGTACTCGAACGAGGCGAAGGTGGGACTTCTGGGCGTCGGGGCCGATTTGCTCGCCTCCCACGGCGCCGTCTCGCCAGCGGTGGCCGAGGCGATGGCCGGCGGGGCGATCGAGCGCCTCGGAGCCGACCTCGGCGTGGGCGTGACCGGCGTCGCCGGACCGGGCGGGGGAAGCGAGGACAAGCCGGTGGGCTACGCCTGCATCTGCGTCAAGACGAGCGACGGGCGGGCCCTCGCGCGCGACCCTCAGCTTCCCGGCAACCGCCAGGACGTGCGCGACCGCTCCGTCAGCGTCGCGATGCACATGATCCGCCGCCTGCTCCTCGGCGAGGAGCTGCCCTTCTAGGTCGAGGAGGCGCTTACCTAGGTGCGTTCAATTCCCACCCAGGTAGGGGTGGCGAGCCTGGATCGGCCAGGCAGACTTAGTGCCATGGCACCCTCGATGACTTGCGATTCCCGCATTCGGGCGCTCGCCCTGGCGCTCACGGCCGCCATGCTCGCCTTCGTGGCCGGGAGCCTGCTCCTCGCCGAGGCGGCGACGGGACTGGGCTTCGCACCACCGCAGAGGCTGTCCGATTCGGACCCGGCCGAGGAGCGGATCGCACCCGCCGCAACCGTCGACGCGCGCGGCGTGACGACAATCGCGTGGCTGCAGGGCCCTGCCAGTTGGGACGGCGCCCGGGTGATGGCCACTCGCATCGATCCGAGCGGCAGCGCCGGCGAGCCCTTCGCAGTCTCGGCGCCGGGGGACGGGGGGCCTCCGGTGCTCGCGCTCGACGCCCGCGATCGCGTCACCGTCGCCTGGACCACTTTCGATGACGACAATGTCTACCGGGTGCGGACGCGCAGGATCAGGCCGGAAGGCACCCTGGAGCGGGCACGGACGCTGCTCACCCTCCGTCCGCGGAACGGCTTCGAGGTTCTCTCATCCGACCACCTGGACGCTGCCGTCGACGCGCGGAATCGGGTGACCGTGGCCGCGGCCGTGAGCCGCTCGACCCGCTCGAAGCCGCAGCGGAGCACCTGGCGGGTTCACGCGGTGCGGTTGCCCGCGGGCGGGGACGGCGATCAGCGGTCACTCTTCGACGAGCGGAGGTCCGCCACGGGAAGCGTGCGGATCTCCGACGTCCAGCTCGCGGACTCCGAGGCCAATGGCACAAGGGTTCTATGGCGAACGATGCGCTACGAGACACGAGGCCGCGACAGCGTTCGCGGCGTGACGATCGCGGCGTGACGATCGCGGCCGACGGACCTCGAACTCTCTTCCGGGACACGGCCCGCAGCACCATCGTCGAGGCGCAGCTCTCGAGCAGGCACGTCGCGATCGTTCGTGAGAGCGCCACGGGTTCGGAGTTCACGATGCGCGCAGCGCGCATCCGGCCGGCGGGCGGACTGGGGCCTGTGCGGGACGTTGCGAGATCGCCGGGCCGCCTCGACCCGCGGATCGCGGCGCTTCCCGGAGATCGGTCGGCGCTCGTCTGGGAGGGCGGCCGGAGGGTCAAGTCAACGCAGCTGGACCCGCGCGGGAAGCCGGGAAGAACTCGGAGGATCTCCCGCCGAAGCGGGGCCGCCCGGGGTCCGGAGATCGCAGTCGATCAGGCCGGAAGGGCAACCGTCGTATGGCGCCGGGTCGACGACCGTGAAGAGGCGCTCGATGCTGTCCGCCTTGCCAAGGATGGAGCGCCAGGCGCCGTCACCTCGGTCGTGGTCGATCCGCAGGCCCGCTTGCTCCGCGCGCCCCAGATCGCCGTCGATCGGAGCGGCCGCCCGACGGTCGCCTGGACCCGGATCTACACGGGCGAGGACGGGACGTACGTCTCCGTGATCGAAGCCGCCCGCGGCACCGGCTCCTGAGGCCGCCTAGCCGGCTGACCCCTCGGCGAAGAGCTCCGTCATCCCCTTCAGGAGCACCTCCGGCGCCTCCTCCGGCAACCAATGCCCGGCGCCGTCAACGACTTCGAGGCGCAGGTTGGGCGCGTTGCGCTCGTATCCGCCGAGAGCGTCTGGGCGGATCACCGGATCCCGGGTGCCGCAGAAGAGGACCGACGGGGTCGCCATGGTCCGGTCCCGGAAGGCTCCCGAGGCGAGCTGCGGCAGCTCCTTGGTGAGAAACGACCGGTAGATGGCCACGCAGGCCGCAGCGCGGTCCGGCTCGCTCCATTGCGAGACGAACTCATCGAGCTCGGAGTCGCTCCAGGTTTGCTCGGGGTGAGCGGCGCTCGCTCGCAGGACCGTCCGGGTGAACGCGGGAACGCGCTGGACGATCTGGCCGCCGAGGACGGGGGAGGAGATGAGCGCCATGTAGGAGAGGCGACGAGCCATCTGCAGCTTGGCGCCGATGCCCGGCTCCGGGCGGACCCAGGGATGGCTGATCCCGGCGGCGGCGTAGTGGGAGACCCGCTCGGGGGCATCGAGGCATGCGAGGAACCCGGCGAAGCCTCCCCAGTCGTGGCCGGCGAGCCGGACCCGCTCCAGCTCGAGCGCGTCGAGGAGCGCGATCACGTCGGCCGCGAGCTGCGACTTCAGGTAGCTCCCCCGAGGGGCATCGGTCCAGCCGAAGCCCCGCAGGTCCGGGCAGATCACGCGGTAGTGGCTCGCGAGCGGTCCGATCAGGCGGCGCCAGGTGAACCAGTGCTGGGGCCATCCATGCAGCAGCACGAGCGGCTCGGCTTCGGGGTCGCCCGCGGTCGCGACGTGCATCCCGAGGCCCTCGACATCCAGATAGCGATGCTCGACGCCGGCGAGCTCGGGCAGTGCTCGTTCCACGCGGGGGAGCTTACGCGGCGGCCGCTGGGCCCGTGGGAGCGGGCCCGGCGAGCAGGCCGGCGCCGCGACGGATGAAGTTGTTGCGCTTTGAGGCGCCAATCGGCACGGCCAGCGCGCATCTCGCGCTCCCGCCTCGCCTAGGTTCGGGACATGACCGAAGCCGCGGAGATGCGGAGGCCGATCAGGGTCGGAGCCCATCATGCCGTCCGCGTCGCTCCCTACCGTTCTCAGCTCCGGTCCCAGGGCCCGCACCTCAGCTCCCTGGCCGATGTCGAATTGCCGCCACCGGGCGGCGGATAGGTGATCTCCACGATGGCAGCAGCAAGAAGGCCCACCCCGATCGAAGCCGGCTCCAAGGACGCCAAGGCCAAGGACGCCGCCCTGAAGGCGGCCGTGACCCATATCGAGCGGGAGTTCGGTGAGGGTTCCGTGATGAAGCTCGGCAGCAAGACCGTAATGGACATCGAGGCGATCCCCACCGGGGCGCTCTCCCTCGACCTCGCGCTTGGCGTAGGTGGCGTCCCGCGCGGCCGGATCGTCGAGATCTTCGGCCCGGAGTCCTCGGGCAAGACGACGCTCGTATACCACATCATCGCCGAGGCTCAGGCCCGCGGCGGCGTCTGCGCCTTCGTCGACGCGGAGCATGCGATCGACCCCATCTACGCCCGCAGGATCGGCGTCGACACCGACGAGCTGCTGATCTCCCAGCCCGACTACGGCGAGCAGGCGCTCGAGATCGTCGACGTGCTGGTCCGCTCCGGGGCCGTCGACCTCGTCGCCGTCGATTCGGTCGCCGCCCTCACCCCACGAGTCGAGCTCGAGGGCCAGATGGGCGAGGTCCAGGTGGGCCTGCAAGCGCGACTGATGTCCCAGGCGCTGCGCAAGCTGGCGGGCAACTTAAGCCGGGCGAAGACCGTCTGCCTGTTCACGAACCAGATCCGCGAGAAGATCGGCGTCAGCTTCGGCAATCCAGAGACCCAGCCGGGAGGTCGCGCGCTCAAGTTCTACTCCTCGCAGCGAATGGACCTGCGCCGGATCGAGACCCTCAAGGAGGGCACCGAGGCGGTGGGCAACAGGGTCCGCGTGAAGGTCGTCAAGAACAAGGTCGCGGCCCCCTTCCGGCAGGCGGAGTTCGACATCGACTACGGCGATGGGATCTCGAACGAGAGCTGCCTGCTGGAGCTCGGGGTCGAAAACGACGTGGTCACCAAGTCGGGCTCGTTCTTCTCCTACGGCGAAACCCGGCTGGGGCAGGGCCGCAACAACTCGAAGCAGTTCCTCCGCGAGAACCCCCAGATGGCGGGCGAGATCGAAGCGAAGATCTACGCCGCGCTCGGCGTCGAGCAGGCCCCTCAGGCGGCGGTCGCAGCGGTCGCCGATCCCGAGGCAGCCGTCGAGGAGCCGACGGCCGACGAGTCGCAGGCTGCCTGAGCGGAGAGGCGCCGGACCTGAGGGGCAGCGTCCGTGGCAGAGCCAGATAGTCGCGAGCTCGAAGTTGCCCTGACCGCGGCCCTCGGCTCCCTGAGCCGTCGCGAGCGCACCGTCGACGAGGCGCGCAGCTGGTTGCTGAAGCGCGGTTTCACCCCAGAGCTGGTCGGGGAGGCAATCGCCCAACTCGTCGAGTTGGGGGAGCTCGACGACGAGCGCTTCGCCTTCGCCTTTGCGGCCGACAAGCGGGACTTGGCCGGTTGGGGGTCGGGGCGGATCGCCCAGGGCCTGCTCGATCGCGGTCTCCCCCGCGATCTCGTCGAACGGGCGTGCGCCGAGGAACGGGAGGCGCAGGTCCACCGTGCGCTCGAGCAGCTCGCGCAACGCGCGGTCGCGCTGGACGAGGAGCGCGAACGAGCCCGGGCCCTCGCGTTTCTGACCCGCCGCGGATTCGAATACGAGCTCGCCTACGACGCAATCCGGCTCGCCGAGCGCGACCTGCGGCCGGCGGCTTAGTCCTCTCGGGCCCGCTGGGTGCCAGTGCCGGCCCGGGGCAACGAGACTCGGTTGCCGCGGCCCCGCCGCGGGCTTACCATCTGGGCAGCGGACGAATCCGCCACCGGCCTTCCTCCGGTACCCGAGCTCGAGAATCAACCTTGAACCTGAACCTCTCAATCCACACGGCGGCTTTGAAGGAGGCCTGAACCCGAGCCGCGCCAGCTCGAACTCGCGGCCTCAGCGTCGCGCTCGGATCACGAAGGGGACCACCGGCGGCCGCTCCGCTCCGGGCTCGTGCCCGTGGCAGCTGGCAAGCGATCACCCGCGCAGGCGGTGGAGGCAGACGAATGGAGCGGAAAGCTAGGGGACGGTTGTCCGGGCGTGCGGCCGCGCGGGGGGAGGCGTTGCCGGAGGACGTCAGCCGGCCGGCGGACGACGGAAGGGCAGGGGCACTCCCCGGCGCCCTCGCGCCCGACGGCGATGACCTGCTGGCACGGCGAGCTGAGGTCGCTCGGCTGCAGGAGCGGGCGCTCCACGAGGGGGAGACGATCCGGCTGAAGCTGGCGGAGCTCGAGCGCCGCGAGCAGGCCCTGATCGACCGCGAGCGCAACTTCGACATGCAGGCAGAGGAGCTGAAGCGGCAAAAGCGGGTGCAGCGCAAGGAGCTCGAGCGGCTCTCCGGCTTGACGGCCGCCCAGGCCAAGCAGATGTTGATCGCAGACGTCGAGCACGATGCCCGTCACCGGGCGGGGAGGGCGCTGCTTCAGGTCGAGGAGGAGGGCCAGCGTGAGGCCGAGCGTCGAGCGCGCAACATTCTCTCGATTGCGATGGGCCGGCTGGCGGGTACCCATGCCAGCGAGGCCACGACGCGCCTCGTCGAGCTCCCGAGCGAGGAGATGAAGGGGCGGATCATCGGCCGGGAGGGGCGCAACATCCGCGCCCTGGAGGCGCTGACCGGGGTCGACATCATCATCGACGAGACGCCCAACGCCGTGGTGCTCTCGAGCTTCGACGGCACCCGGCGAGAGGTGGCGAGGCTGGCCCTCGAGCGCCTGATCGCCGACGGGCGGATACAGCCGGCGACGATCGAGGAGGCCTACGAGAAGGCCAAGGCCGACGTCGAGGCAACGGTCGCGGCGGAGGGCGAGCGGGCGGAGCTCGAGGCGGGGGTTCACGGGATCGATCGCGAGCTGCTCGAGGTGCTTGGACGGCTCCGATTTCGGACCTCCTATGGGCAGAATGTCCTCGATCACCTGATCGAGGCCTCGAAGATCGCGGGCTCGATCGCCGCGGAGCTGGGAGCCTCGGTGGAGACGGCGAAGCGCGCGACGCTCCTTCACGACCTCGGCAAGGCGGTCAGCCACGAGGTCGAGGGCTCCCACGCCCAGGTCGGGGCGTCGATGGCGCGGCGAAACGGCGAGACCGAGGCCGTTGCCCATGCGATCGAGGCTCATCACAACGAGGTGGCGCCGAAGACCGTCGAGGCGGTGATCGTGCAGATCGCCGACGCCGTCTCCGGAGCTCGCCCCGGCGCTCGCGGCGAGGCGCTGGAGCACTACGTGACGCGGCTGCGCGACCTCGAGGAGATCGCCGGGCGACACCCTGGCGTGACCAAGGTCTACGCGGTGCGCGCCGGTCGCGAGGTTCGGTTGATGGTCGATCCCGGACTGGTCGACGACGAGGAGGCGGCCATGATCGCCCAGCGCGCCGCCAAGTCGGTGGAGAAGGAGCTGAACTACCCCGGCCGGATCAAGATCACGGTCGTTCGCGAGAGCCGCGCTACCGCCGTCGCGGAATGAGATCGTCCCTGATCTGCCCTCGATAGGATCGCGCCCGCATGGACGAAGCCCTCTTCTACGTCGCCGGCATCGCCCTGGTGCTGATCGCCGTGGCGGTCTCTGCCCTGGGCATGCGTAGCGAGAGCTTTCCCTCGACCGGGGTGATGCGCGCCGGGGTCCTCTTCGTGGCCCTGGTCGTGGCCGTAACGGCAACCGGCGCCGTCCTCGGCGCGCAGGCCGAGCAGGAGGAGCGCCAGGCCGAGAACGAGCTGGCCGCGGCTGAGACCGAGGAGCAGGCCGCGGAGAACGAGGAGGCCGGTGGCGGTGGCTCGGCCTCAGGCTCCCAGGAGGTACCGCCAGGGGGCGGGAGCGGCCCGCAGGACGACTCCGGCGACGACGGGAGCGGCCGGCAGGTCTTTGCCGCCAACGGATGCGGGAGCTGCCACACGCTCGCGGCCGCCGGAGATGAGGCGCTCGGGATGGTGGGACCGAATCTCGACGAGGCGCTCGTTGACAAGGACACGGAGTTCATCGAGACCTCCATCGTCGATCCCAGCGCATTCGTCGAGGAGGGCTTCGCCGACTTGATCATGCCGCAGGACTACGAGGAGCAGATCAGCCCGAAGGACCTCGATGGGCTCGTCGCCTTCCTCGCCCAGTCCACCAGCGGCGGCGGCAACTAGCCGGCCGGCCTCCGGGCGGGCCTCCCGACGCCGCTACCCTCAGCGCATGACGGTCCCCGCCGGCAAGCGCTTCCACGTGACCACGTTCGGCTGTCAGATGAACGAGCACGATTCCGAGCGGATGAAGGGGATGCTCTCCTCGCTCGGCTACGCGGAGGCCGAGGAACGCTCCGATGCGGACCTGATCCTCTTCAACACGTGCTCGATCCGCGAGTCGGCGGACAGCAGGTTCGTCGCTCACCTCGGCGAGGCGAAGCGGCTGAAGGCGGAGCAGCCTGAGCGGATCGTCGGGGTCGGCGGCTGTTGGGCGCAGTCGGTCAAGGACGAGGTCTTCGAGCGCTTTCCGTTCGTGGACGTCGCCTTCGGCCCGGGGCAGATCCACAAGCTCGCCGAATTTCTGACGAGCGACTCGCTGACCGCCCAGGGGTTCTTCGAGTTCGAGGAGTTCGCCGGGCACCTGCCGGCCCAGCGGCAGCGCCCCTTCCAGGCGTGGCTCCAGATCTCCCAGGGATGCAACTGCGTCTGCTCGTACTGCATCGTGCCCTCGACGCGAGGACGGGAGCAGAGCCGACCGGCTCCCGAGCTGATCGGCGAGGTCCGGACGCTCGCCGCCGACGGGGTGCGCGAGGTCACCTTGCTCGGCCAGAACGTGAACAGCTACGGCCGCGATCTGCGCGGGGAGGAGCGGGCGAGCTTTGCCGAGTTGCTGCGGGCGATCGACGGCATCGAGGGGATCGAGCGGATCCGCTACACCAGCCCACACCCCAAGGACATGAATGAGGACGTGATCACCGCCCACGCCGAGTGCGCTGCGGTCTGCGAGCACATCCACCTGCCGCTGCAGTCCGGATCGAGCCGCATCCTCAAGGCCATGCGACGCACCTACGACCGCGGGCGCTACCTCGACCGGGTCGCCCTGATCCGCGAGCACGTCCCCGACGCCGCGCTGACCACCGACATCATCGTGGGCTTTCCGGGCGAGAGCGAGCGCGACTTCGCCGAGACGCTCGAGGTCGTCGAGGAGGTCGGCTACGACGGTGCCTTCACGTTCGTCTTCAGCCCCCGCCGCGGCACCCATGCGGCGACCATGGAGGGGATGCTGCCCCACCCGGTCAAGCGCGAGCGGATGGAGCGGCTCGTGGAGGCGGTGCAGCGTCGCGCGCGAGAGCGGGCACAGCGGTTCGTCGGCCGCACCGAGGACGTTCTCGTCGAGGGTCCCAGCCGAACCGATCCCAGCCGCCTGCGTGGTCGCAGTCGCCACAACAAGGCGGTCAACTTCGAGGGGACGGCAAAGCCGGGCGAGATCGTCGGCGTGGAGATCGAATCGGCGAGCTCGATGACGTTGCTGGGCAGCGAGCGGCTGCTCTCCCGCGCGTCCTGAGTCCGGCCGGGGGCGCCGTGGGGGCCATCGCGATCTTCGGCCCGACGGGGGTCGGAAAGACGGCGATCGCGATCGAGCTCGCGGAGCTGCTGCGGGCGCGCGGCCAGGATCCGGTGGCGGTCTCCTGCGATGCGATCCAGGTCTATCGCGGACTCGAGGTGTTGAGCGGTGCACCGACCGACGCCGAGCGCTCCCAGCTGGAGCACCGCCTGGTGGGAATCGTTCCGCCGAGCGAGGAGTTCAGCGCCGGGCGCTTCGCCGAGCTTGCCCGCGCCGAGATCGACGGACTGCTCGCCGAGGGGCGCCTGCCGATCGTGGTCGGCGGCACCGGGCTCTACATGCGCGCGGCCCTGGCCGAGCTCGACCTGCGCCCTCCGGTCGCCAAGGAGGTGCGGGAGCTCGTCGAGGCACAGGTCGCCGAGCTGGGGCCGGCGGCGCTGCACGCCGAGCTCGATCCCGATGTGGCCGCGCGCGTCCACCCCAACGACCGCAAGCGCGTCGCCCGAGCCCTCGAGCTGCAGAGGGCGGGGCTCGACCCGCCCGAGCGCCGGCGGGAGCTCTGGACGGCGCGGCTTCGACACCCCACCGCCCTGGTCGGAATCGTGGTCGGGCGCGAGGCGCTGGCCGAGCGGGTCGACGCCCGGGTCGAGGCGATGGTCGAGGCGGGGGCCGCCGAGGAGGCCCGGACGCTCGAGCGGGGGGACGCTTCCCGCACGGCCCGCTCCGCCCTCGGCTTCGACGAGCTCCTCAGGGGAGACCTCGGGGGCGTGAAGGCCGCGCATCGCCGCTACGGGCGACGGCAGATGACCTGGCTTCGCAAGATGGAGGGGCTGGCGGTGGTGGACCGTACGGCGCTCGGCGACAGCGAGGCGGCGCAGGCCGTCCTCGCAGCGCTCGACTCGACCTCCTCGCCGCCCGCGCCCTAGACGGCTCGACATACTGGCGCCCATGCGGTTCGAGAAGTGGCAGGCGCTCGGGAACGACTACATCCTCCTCGATGAGGACGAGCTCCCCTTCGAGTTGACGCCCGAGCGCGTCCGGGCGATCTGCCTCGCGCATTTCGGCTGCCACTCCGACGGGATCCTGCTGCTCTCGCGGCCCCAGGATCCTGACGCGCACGTCGCGGAGCTGCGCATCTTCAACCCCGACGGCTCCGAGGCCGAGCTCTCCGGCAACGGTGCCCGCGAGGCGGTGCTCTACCTGCGCCGATCCGGCTGGACGGACCGCGACACCTTCACGATCCTCACCGCCGCCGGCGAGATCACGCCCACCCTGACGGGCGCCGACTCCGCCTGGGTCGCCATGGGGACGGCGTCGACGACCTCGGCTAGCTTCCCCGACGGCCCCGGGGACGGCCGGGGGGCGATCGACGTGGGCGGCGTCGAGCGCGAGTTCCAGCACGTCTCGATCGGCAATCCCCAATGCGCGATCGAGGTCCCGCAGGGCCTCGAGGAGCTCGACCTCGCCGCCGTCGGACCGCCGGTCGAATCCGCGCCGATCTTCCCCGCTCGGACCAACGTGAGCTTCTGGCGGGCGGATGGATCCCATGTCCGGGCTCGGATCTTCGAGCGAGGGGTGGGGGAGACGCTCTCCTCCGGGACCGGCGCGTGCGGCGCCGCCGTCGCCGCCCACCTGCGAGGCGCGGCGAGCCCGATCACGGTGGAGCTCGATGGCGGCGAGCTGGGGGTCGAGGTCGGGCCCGGGCTCGAGGTCTCGCTCACGGGCACGGCCGAGCCCGTCTTCAGCGGGGAGTTCTCGGCCGAGCTCATCAAGCGCCTCGAGGCGCTTGATTGACCAGGCTCTTCGAGGGCTGGGACCAAGGAGATGGCGAGCTCGCCTGACTCCCGGAGTACCCACGGGTACCCCGGGGCCGGGGAGGAGGCGCCTCCCTTAGTGCCGTTTCCCGCCGGAGTCGGGAGCACCCTGGAGTACTCCGGGGTGCGGAGTACTCGGGGCTACCCCCGGCGCAGAAGCGGTCAGCCGGCCTTCGCGGCCCCCGTCTCGAGCGCGTCGTAGCTGACGCCAGTCAGCTCCGTGGAGACCTCCCAGAGGCGCTTCGCCACCTCGGGGTCGCTCGCCCGACCGCTGCGACCGACCCGCGTGGGATGGCCGCGTTGCTCGCCGATTCCGTCCGGGCCGAAGTACTCGCCGTTGGCCACATCGGGAGCCGTGGCCGCGTAAAGCGAGGGCAGGGCGCCCATCTCCTCGCTCTGGGCGAGGAAGACGTTGGCGATCTTCATCATCGGCTTGGCGACCACCCCGAGGGGCCCCATGCCCGGCCCTGCCGTCTGCAGGTTCGTCGCCGCATAGCCGGGATGCGCCGCCGTCGCGATCAGCTCGGAGTCCGCCTCGGCAGCGCGCCGCGAGAGCTCCTGCGTGAACAGCAGGTTCGCCAGCTTCGAGCGACCGTATGCGGGCCAGCGCGAGTAGCCCCGCTCCCAATTGAGGTCGCCGAAGTCGATCTTGCCGATGCGGTGGGCGCCGCTGCTCACGGTCACGACCCGGGGCCCGGGCGATGCCAGCAGCGTCTCCAGCAGTCGGCCGGTCAGGGCGAAGTGGCCCAGGTGGTTGGTGCCAAGCTGAAGCTCGAAGCCGTCGGCCGTCTCCCGCCGCGGAGGAGCCATCACCCCGGCGTTGTTGACGAGGAGATCGAGGTCGCCGGGCCGGCTTGAGACCACCTCCGCCGCCCGCTCGACCGAGCTCAGGTCCCCGAGGTCGAGCTCGACGATCTCGAGCTCGGCTCCAGGCTGCGAGGAGCGAATCTCGCTTGCCGCGGACTCGGCCTTCTCGAGATTCCTGCAGCCGAGCAGGACCGTGGCCCCGGCGTCGGCGAGGGCCTTCGCGGTCTGCAGGCCGAGGCCGCTGTTCGCGCCCGTTACCAGCGCGGTGCGCCCGCTCTGATCGGGGATGTCGGCGGTTGTCCACTTCTCGCTCATCGGGTCTCCTGTCAGTTGCTCCGGGCCCCTTAGCCTAGAGCGGCAGCGCCCGCGGTAGCCTCCGCCGGAGCCGACCGTTCGCCGCCCCAAATGAGAGGAACCATGGCCCTGACCGACCCGTCCCATCGCCTCGAGGCGATGCCTCCCTACATGTTCGCCGAGCTCGAGCGCAAGGTGGGGGAGAAGCGCAGGGCGGGGATCGACGTGATCAGCCTCGGGATCGGGGATCCCGACAAGCCGACACCCCCTCACATCGTGGAGGCGATGCAGGCGGCGGCGGCCGACCCCGGCACCCACAAGTACCCCTCGAACCGGGGGCGCGAGGACTTCCGCGGGGCGTTCGCCTCCTTCTACCGGCGCCGGTTCGGCGTCGAGGTCGACCCGGAGAGCGAGGTCATCCCCGCGATCGGCGCGAAGGAGTGCATCTACAACCTCTGCTTCGCCTTCCTCGACCCGGGGGGTGCCGCGCTCGCCTCCGATCCCGGCTACCCGGTCTACACCGGCGGTCCGATCCTCGCCGGGGCCGAGGCGGTCGTGCTGCCGCTCGTTCCCGAGCTTGGCTTCGCCCCCGACCTCGACGCCATCGCCGCCACCGACCTCGAGCGCGCGCGGCTCCTCTTCATCAACTACCCGAACAACCCGACCGGCGCCGTCGTACCCGACGGCCTCTTCGAGCGGGTGGTCGAGCTCGCTCGTGAGCACCAGATCCTCGTCGTTCACGACAACGCCTACTCGGAGACCACCTACGACGGCTACGTCGCGCCGAGCTTCCTCGCCACCCCCGGCGCCAAGGAGGTCGGCGTCGAGGTGTTCAGCCTCTCCAAGGGCTTCAACATGACCGGGTGGCGCTGTGCGGCGATCCTCGGCAACGCAGACGCCATCTCGACCTACTGGCGGCTGAAGACGAACATCGACTCGGGCCTCTTCGAGGCCGTCCAGCTCGCGGCCGTCGCGGCGCTCGAGGGGCCGGGGGAGTCGCTCGAGGCGATGAACGCCATCTACGCGCGCCGCCGCGACCTGGTCGTCGCGGCGCTCCGCGAGATCGGCGTGGACGTGGAAACGCCGAAGGGGACGATCTACGTCTGGGCGCCGGTGCCGGACGGCTACAGCTCGACCTCCTTCTGCGAGCACGTCCTCGAGCAGGCGGCGGTCGTGATCTCTCCGGGCTCCATGTACGGCTCGAGCGGGGAGGGCTTCTTCCGGATCTCGCTGACGACTCCCGACGAGCGCATCACCGAGGCGGTCGAGCGGATGCGCGAGCATCTGAGCTAGAGATGGGAACCGCCCCGGTCAGATACGTGCGCAGCGACGAGCAGCACATCGCCTACCGCATGTTCGGCTCCGGCGAGCAGGACTTCTGCGTGATCCTGCCGACGATCGGCACCGTCGAGATGCTAGGCGAGCCCCCGGCCCGGCGGATGATCGAGGGGTTCTCGAAGTTCTCCCGGATGATCTCCTTCGACCGCCGCGGGGGCGGCCTCTCGGATCCGATCCCGGAGCCGGCCACGCTCGAGGAGCAGATGGCGGACGTTGTGGCGGTCCTCGATGCATGCGGCTCCTCCCGCGCCGTGATCAGCGCCGAGGCCGAGAGCGCGATGCTCGCGGTCCTCTTCGCCGCGACCCACCCAGAGCGCGTAAGTCATCTCGTGATCCTTCACGGCATGGCGCGGGTGACCAGCGCCCCCGGCTACGAGTGGCCCTGGAGCGAGGCCGAACGCGAGACGCAGTTCGTGGCTCCGATGCTCGCGCGGTGGGGGTCGGGCGAGACCGGCGCGCTGCTGGCACCGGTCCTCGCCGCCCGCGATCCGTCCTTCGTGGATTGGTGGGGGCGATGGGAGAGGCTCTCGGGCTCTCCCGGGACGACGCGGCAGCGGACGGAGCTGGTCGGGCGCATGGACGTGCGCTCGATCTTGCCCCGCATCCAGTCGCCCACGCTGATCCTGGACCGACCGGCGGCCCACGGCGTCGACTCGAGGCATTCCGCCTACCTCGCCGAGCACATTCCCGGGGCGAAGCTGCTCGAGCTCCCGGGTCGCGATTCGGTGTCGTTCGGCGATGGGATCGAGGCGTTCATGGAGGCGGTGGAGGAGTTCACGCGGGGGTCGATCGCGGCACGTCAGGGCGGGCGCGCCCTGGCGACCGTCCTGTTCACCGACATCTGCGGCTCGACGGAGCTCGCGGCCGAGCTTGGCGACCACCGCTGGCGCGAGACCCTTGAGCTCCACAACCGCCTCACCCGCGAGCTCGTCGGCAGCTACGGCGGCAAAGCCATCAAATCGACCGGGGACGGGTTCCTCGCCACCTTCGACGGTCCCGCGCGCGCGGTGCGCTGCGCCAGCACGCTCAGCGCGCGCGTCTCGGATCTCGGGATCCAGCTGCGCGCCGGGCTCCACGCCGGCGAGATCGAGCTGATCGGCAACGACGTCGGCGGCATGGCCGTCCACATCGGGGCGCGGATCGGCGCTCTCGGCGGGCCGGGAGAGGTGCTTGCCTCCTCGACCGTGCGCGACCTCGTGGTCGGCTCGGGGATCGAGTTCGCCGAGCGAGGTGAGCACGAGCTCAAGGGCGTGCCCGGGTCCTGGCGCGTGTTCGCCGCCGCCGCCGACGACGAGTAATGGCTCAGGCCGGCAGCTTGCCGATCTCGCGCAGCGTGTCGGTGATCGTCGTGCGCAGGTCGCGCGGCGAATAGCCGAGCTTCTCCTTCGCCTTCTCCGAGCTCGCCCAGAACGTGACGCCGTCGGTCGAGCTGATCAGCTCCCGCATGTTCGGCGGGTAGCCGAGGAGCGGGCCGACCAGCGGCCCGAGCGGCGCGATCGACTTGATCACCGCGGTCGGCATCGCGCGGGTCGGAGGCTTGCGCCCCCCGACCTCCGCGATCGTCTGGATCAGCTCCCGGTTCGTGGTGACGTCGGCCCCGAGCACGTACTGCTCGCCGATCTCGCCTTCATCGAGGGCCAGCAGGACCCCGTCGGCGACGTCCTCGACGTGGACCACGACGACGCCGAAGTCCGGAAAGGGGATCAGCGGGAGCTTGCCGGCGAGCGTCTGCTTGGTCAGGTTGCCGAGCTCGGAGTGGTCGCCGGGCCCGTAGACGCCGCCGGGCTGGACGATCACGCACGGCAGACCCTCGTCGTCAATCATCCGCCGGGCAATTTGGTGCGCCTCGTACTTCGTCTGCTCGTAGTAGGTCGTGAACTCGGCACCGGGATGCTCGTAGGTCTCGTCGACCACCTCGCCGTGGGTGTCGCCGAACGCGGCGATCGTCGAGATGTAGACGACCCGCGGTGTGCCCGCCTCGAGCGCCGCTCGCAGGACCCGCTCGGTGCCCAGCACGTTGGCGTCACGCATGGCGGGTCGGCGGCTCTCGGGGATCCCGACCTCATAGATCGCCGCGCCGTGGATCGCGGCATCGCAGCCCTGGAGCCCGGTTTCGATCTCTGCGGGGGTCGCGAGCGAGCCCTCGACCAGCTCACATCCCAGCTCGGCGAGCGCGCCCGCCTTCTCGGGGGAGCGGACCAGGGCCCGAACGTCGTCGCCCCGCTCGCGGAGCTTGCGGGCGACATGGCCGCCGATGAACCCGGTCGCGCCGGTGAGGAAGGCCTTCATCGCCGGGAGCCTATCCGCGGCCCCATCGGTCCGGCGTTGAGCCGACGCCTTCAGCGTGACCCGAGGGATGCCGATGGCGGCGGGTGCCGCCGAGCCCGCTCGTCTGCCCCTGAGCGATGGGCATCGGGTAGCGGCTACGGGGACCGAGGCTCCTACACTGGACGAATGAGCTCGGAGGTGAACGCAGAGGCCGCACGGGCGGCGAATGGGACCGTCGAGGCGGGGGTGCGCAACTCCCGCGCGCGCCAGCGGGCGCTTGCGATCGGGGTCCTCGGGGGACGCCCCGGGGAGGACGCCGAGCTCGCCGAGCTCGCCGAGCTCCTGCGGACGGCAGGCGTGGCGACGGCCGGCACGATGGTCCAGCAGCGCGCCGAGCCGGATCCCGACCGCTACTTCGGCCGCGGCAAGCTGGCGGAGCTCGCCGAGGAGATCAAGCGCTCGGACGCCAACCTCGTCGCCTGCGACGACGAGCTGGCACCGCGTCAGGAGCGCAACCTCGAGGCGGAGCTGGGCGTGCCCGTGATCGACCGCACGGCGGTGATCTTGGACATCTTCGCCGACCATGCCCATAGCGCCGAGGGCAAGCTCCAGGTGGAGCTGGCGCAGCTCGAGTACAACCTGGCCCGCATGAGGGGGCTCTGGACCCACCTCGAGCGCCTCGGCGCCGGTCGCATGAACGGCGGGATCGGGACCAGGGGCCCCGGCGAGTCCCAGATCGAGACGGATCGTCGGCTCGCGCGGGACCGGATCTCGGCGCTGCGGCGCGAGCTTCGGGTCGTCGGGCAGAGCCGCGAGACGATGCGGGCCGAGCGCGAGCGCGCGGCGACGCCGACGGTGGCGCTCGCCGGCTATACGAACGCGGGCAAGTCGACTCTGCTGAACGCGATCACGGGGGCCGCCGTGGGAGTGGGCGATCGCCTCTTCCACACGCTCGACCCGACGACGAGAGCCTTCGAGCACGACGGCCGCCGCTACCTGATGACCGACACCGTGGGCTTCATCCGCAAGCTTCCCCATCAGCTGGTTGACGCGTTCAAGGCGACCCTGGAGGAGACGATCCGCGCCGAGATGATCCTCCACGTGGTCGACGCCTCCGAGCCGGCGCCGGCTCGCGCGGTCGCGATGGCGGCGGTCGACGACGTCTTGGAGGAGATCGGCGCCGGCGACACCCCTCGGCTGACCGTCTTCAACAAGCTTGACCTCCTCGACGCCGAGGGCAGGCGCGACCTCCTGGTCGGACGACGCGACGTCATCGGGGTCTCCGCGGCCGACGGCGAGGGCCTCGAGGAGCTCCTCGAGGGGCTGGCCGAAGCCTTCGAGGAGACGCTGCGGCCGATGGAGCTGCTCTTCCCCTACGACGACGGCAAGAGCCTCAGCGAGCTCCATGCCGTCGCCGGCAAGGTCGAGCGGACCGACCGCGACGACGGGGTTCTCGTGAAGGCGCGCGTGCCGCGCGCTCTCTCGCACCGCTTCGCGGAGTTCTCGGTCAACGGCACGGGCTGAGGCGCTCGCTCACCGCCCCGCCATATGAACCTCCAGGTCCGCCTCCTGGTCCCGGGCGCCGTTCTGCCGAGCCGCGCGCACGATGGAGACGCGGGCCTCGACCTGCACGCGGCGGAGCCCGCGGTGATCGGAGCGGGGGAGAGGGCCGCGATCGGGACCGGGATCGCCGTCGAGGTCCCGCCCGGGCACGCTGGCCTCGTCCTGCCGCGCTCGGGACTCGCGCTGCGCCACGGGATCGCCCTGGTCAACGCGCCGGGGCTGATCGATTCCGGCTACCGCGGCGAGATCCGCGTCCTGCTGCTCAACACCGACCGCGAGCACGCGTTCGAGATCGACCCGGGGGACCGCATCGCCCAGCTTCTGGTCGTCGCGTTCTTCGCGGCCGAGCCAGTCGAGGTGGCGGAGCTGAGCGAGAGCCACCGCGGGATCGGCGGCTTTGGCTCGAGCGGAGCATAAGGCTCAGGCGGAGCTCGCCGAGCAACCCCCCGCTGTCGTCCGCTCTCGAGAATTTCCGGATCTCGCCTCCCGCGCAAGCTGCCTCATCTCGGCACGGGTGGTCATTGCGCAGAGGTTCGAGGTCCACCGCCCCTTGTCCCGGTAGAGGAAGAGCCCCCGCCTGCTTCCCACGGGCTGCTCGATGCCGCAGGATGCGCCGTCGCTGGAGCTCCGGACCCGGACCCGATCGCCTGCCTCGATCCGGGCGGGTCGCTTGAAGGAGCGGGTAACCCGGTAAATGTAGTCGGCCTCCCCCGGGCCCACGGGGCCGGGTCCGCCGGGCTGAGGGACGTCGTCGACGCGAAGGAGCTTGCCGATGATCGCGTCGTCGGCTCCTTTGAACGTCCGCACGTCGGGCGGAGCGCAGGAGCAAGCCGATGCCGTCGCGGCGAGGAGCATCGAGGCAGCGGCCGCCGAGGCGACGCCGATGGAGAGCTTGCCGATCGTTCTGATACGCAGAAGCTACGGAAGAACCGCCGATTTGTCACGGGGCTCACTCGCGCTCAGCCGCCCGCCGTGCCCCCGCATGCGCCGAGTCCTCGAGATGATCGTCGAGCCGCTCGAGCTCGGGCCTGGTCCCCTCGCGCCGCTCGAGCGCGCGGGCGATCAGCTCGTCGGCGAGCCAGGCATTCTTCGGCAGCAGCGGCCCATGCAGGTAGGTGCCGATCACGTTGCCCTCGACGACGCCCTCGAAGCCGTCGCCGCCGTTGTTGCCGTGCCCGCGCAGGACCTTGCCCAGGGGCCGCGCATCCTTGCCGAGGTAGGTCCGCCCCCCGTGGTTCTCGAAGCCCGCCAGCACCTGCGGTCCGGCGCCCAGGTCTACCTCGATCGCGACGTTGCCGATCAGGCGTTCCCCCGGCTCGCGGACCGTCTCGAGGTCGATAAGGCCGAGCCCCGCGATCCGCCGCTCGCCGAGGATGTAGGAGCCCCCGAGCAGCTGGTAGCCGCCGCAGACGGCAAGCAGGCTCGCCTCGTCGGAGACCGCGAAGGCGAGCGCGTCGCGCTTGCTGGCGAGCATGTCCTCGGCGACGGCGAGCTGGTCGCGGTCCTGCCCCCCGCCGATGTAGATCAGGTCGTGATCGGCGGGGTCGAAGCTCTCCCCGGGACCGGAGGACGCGTAGCGGAACCCGATCCCGCGCCACTGGCAGCGCCGCTGCAGGAAGACGACGTTGCCCCGGTCGGCGTAGATGTTCATCTGCTCCGGATAGAGCGCGAGCAGTCGCAGCTCAGCCATCGATCACCTCGATGAGCAGCGCGACCGAAGAAACATGCTCGTCGGTCTCCGAGATCGTCTCGGTCCCGACGATCGAGAGGCCGACCGCTTCGAGGTCGCGCTCGAGCACCCCCGGGCGCAGGCGGTCGACCTCGAGCGCGTGGAGCTCCTCGCTCATCTCCCCCTCCGGGCTGACGAGCTGTCGCAGCCTGACTATGTCGAGCGAATCCGCGCCCACGCGCACCTCGAGCGGCAGGCTGGAGTGGATCCAGCCTCCGACTTCGCGGACGTCCGGCAGCGGCTCGCTCCGCCCCGACGGTGGCAGCGGCTCCGCGAGGACGGTCGCGGCGAACAGGCCGCCGGGGGCAAGGTGATGCCGCACCGCCCCCAGCGCTCGCCGCCGAGCCGCCGAGCCGCCGAGCATGTGCAGGAGCTGCATCGGCGCGATGACCAGCGGATGGCGGCGGCCCCTGGGGAGCTCGCGGACGTCCGCAGGGACGACCTCGACCCTGTCCTCCAAGCCCCTGGCGGCCGCGCGCTCCGCGAGCGCCTCGGCGAGCAGGGGATCTCGCTCGACCGCAACCACCCGATGGCCGCGCCCGGCCAGGTGAAGGGCCACCCTTCCCGTCCCGGCTCCCAGGTCCAGCACGGGTCCATCGGCCCCGGCCGCGAGGCGCTCCCACAGGGCCAGGTCCGCTCCGTAGCCGCCGCATTCGGCGTCGTGCCAGGTGACCTCCGCCGGCAGCGGTGGTGCAAGGGCGCTCATCGCCAGAACTCCCCGACGAGGCCGCGTCGCGACAGGAGGGTTCGCAGCTCGATCAGCGCGGTGTAGGTGGGCAGGGCGAAGAGCCGTCCCTCGGCCGCGGCAAGCGCGCGGTCGAGCGAGCCCTCGATCCCCTCGACCACCTCGATCCGCTCGGTCGGCCAGCCCGCGTACTTGAGTCGCAGCGCGATCTCGGCGGCGCGGGCGCCGCTGCAGGTGACGCGCCGGGCCGAGCCCGCGAGCAGCTCGAAGTCGGCATCCCAGATCCAGGAGACGTCGCGGCCGTCGGCGATCCCGTCGTTGAGGGCGATCCAGAGGTCCAGCGGCGCGCCCTCGCGCGTGGATTCGAGCTCGAGCGTGCGCAGGACCTCGTTCGCGCCGGCCGGGTTCTTGATCAGCAGGATGGAAAGTGCGACGTCTCCGATCGGGATCGTCTCGACGCGGCCGAAGACGGCTTTGACGGCCTCGAGGCCGCTGCGGATCTCCGTCCTGGCGATGTCGAGCCGCCCCGCCGCGGCGATTGCCGCCAAAGCGTTGTAGACGTTGTAGAGGCCGGGGAGGGGCAGCTCGACCCGAATCTCCCCCGCCGGGGTGTGCGTCGTGAACGTCGAGCCGGCGATGCCGTGCAGCTCGATCGATGTCGCATAGACATCGGGCGTCGGGCGATCGGCGCCGCAGCTCGGGCAGCTGTAGTGGCCGAGGTGGCCGACGAACGCCCGCTCGTAGCGGTAGGGCGTGCCACAGCGGCGGCAGTGCTTGGCGTCGAAGGCGTGCTGGAGCTCCGCGATTGCCTGGTCGGGATCCTCGATCCCGAAGAAGGTCACGCCCTCGCGGCGATGCAGCTCACGGTTGCGCCCGAGGTCGGCGATCAGCGGGTCGTCGGCATTGAGGACGAGCCCGGTGGAGCCCTCGCGCTCGGCGATCAGGTCCGCCCACTCGTCGGCAATCCGCTCCAGCTCGCCGTAGCGGTCGAGCTGGTCGCGGAAGAGGTTGCCGAGGACGAGCAGCGTGGGGGAGAGGTCGGCGGCCACGCGGGGAAGCCAGGCCTCGTCGACCTCGAAGAGCCCCTCCGTGCCGCGCTGCTCGAGCAGCGCGGTCGCGACTCCCCACGCCATGTTCGAGCCCGCCCGGTTGTGGACCGGCGAGCGGCCCGCGGCGCGCAGCGCGGCAGCGAGCATCCCGGCCGTCGTGGTCTTGCCGTTGGTGGCGCTGATGATCGTGCGCTCGCCCTCGAGTCGGGAGCCGAGGCGGCGGATCGCGTCGGGCGCCGTGCGCAGGAGGATCCGGCCGGGCAGCGTCGTGCCGCCGCCGCGGCCGCTGCGCCGGCTCAGGTCCCCGATCGCCCGCGCGGCGAGCACCTTTGCGCCGAAGGCGCGCGATGAGCCATCCGGTGCTCGGGTCCGAGCGCTCACGCCGGAGGGGGCGCGATCAGCTCGAGCGCGCCGGGGAGGACGCGCAGCCTCGCCGGCAGGTCGGTCAGGTGGTCTCCATCGGCGTACACGGCGAACGGCCGATCGGCGCGGATCTCCACCTCGCCGGCCCGGATCACGTCCACGCCCTCCTCGTGCACGTGGGTGCCCTTGAAGACCTTCGGTAGATTGGCGAGAAAGCGCCCCTTCGAGACGGTCCCCGTGGTGACCACGTCGAAGCGACCGTCGTCGAGGTCGGCGTCGGGCGCGACGAACATCCCACCGCCATAGGCGTTCGAGTTGGCCACGGCGACCGAGTAGCCGCTGAACTCGCGGGCAGTCCCATCGAGGACGACGGTGAACCGCGCCGGCCGCCACTGCCACAGCGCCCTCAGCGCCGCGTATGCGTAGACCAGCGGGCCGCGGACGATCCTCGCCTCGTTGGCGATCCGGTTGGCGTCGGAGTCGAATCCGCAGCTTGCGATGCAGAGAAACCGCTCCCCGTTCGCCTCGCCCACGTCGATCCGTCGCCGATTGCCCGCAGCGAGCACCGCGACGGCCCCCGCCGGATCCTCGGGGATCCCAACCACCCTGCAGAGGTCGTTGCCGCGGCCTCCAGGGACTACTCCTAGCGGCACGGCTCCTCCGGCGAGTGCTCCCCCGACCTTGCCGATCAGCCCGTCGCCGCTGATCACGACCGGAATCTCCTCCCCAGCGGCCGCCGCCCGCGCCTCCTCGCAGCCATGGGCGACGCTGCGCGTCATCACCACACGGTGAGCGAGCCCGCGGCGACGCATCTCCCCCTCGACGCCCGGCAGGCGCTCGAGCGCCCGGCCCCCGCCGGCCGAGGGGTTGACGAGCAGGACGAAGCGGGGGCTGTCCTCGCCGTTGGAGCCCGCCGGTGCCATCACTCCCCCTTACGGGCGACGAAGTAGGAGCCGGACCCGATCCTGCCGGACGTGACCTTGACCATGTCGTGGCGCCCGAAGCCGCGCTCGAGCACCCCGTCGGGGGTGAAGAACGGGGTTTGCTCGCCGGAGCTGGCAGCGACGATCGCATGCCCTCCGTGGCGAAGCACCCGGGCCGTCTCGGCGAAGAAGGGCGGCATGTTGAGCTGGGTGACCAGGTCGAAGTGGCCGTCCTCGTAGGGGAGGGAGGAGGCGTCGGCGACGCGGAAGGCGACCCGCGCGTCGGGATCGAGGCCCACCTTCGCCTTGGCCTGGCGGATCATCTCCTCCGAGATGTCCACCCCGCGGATCGAGGCGAGCGGGAACTCCCGGGCGACGAAGAGGGCGGCAACCCCCGTGCCGGTGCCGATGTCGAGTGCGCGCTCCGGTCGCCGGTCGATCTTCGTCACCGCCACGGCCAGGGGCGCCAGGTGGGAGGCGCCGGGCGCCCCTGTGCGATCGTCCCAGCCGAGGGCCCGCTCGTCGAAGTAGGAGGCCATCGGGCGCCGTAGCAGGGGCCAGAGCCAGGGCGCGTGGGCGACGACGCTGTTCAGCACCCGTCCGGCGAGCCGGATTCGGGTGGGGGGACCGCTTCGCTCCTCGACGGGCGGCTCGGATCGGGTCGGGCTCACGGGGCCATGATCGCAACCCGTTAGGCTGCCGCGCCACCCGGTTGGAGCGCCTCCCGCCCGGGGGATGACGAATGGTTGACCCTCGCGCGAACCCCGACGCCAGCCAGCCGGCTCGCCGGACCGCGCCGCTGATCTTCGGGGGCGCGATGCTCGTGATCATCGCGGTGGTTGCGATCCTGATCGGCACCGGCGGCGAGGACTCCGATGAAGGCGCCTCCGGCGCAATCGTCTGCGAGCCGGTTCCCGACGACGGGGGCACCGAGGAATGCCCGACCGAGATCGTCACCGAGCCCGCCGACGTGCTGGTCTCGACCAGCGAGGGTGACTTCCAGATCAGCCTTGACACGGAGGCCTCGCCGGCGACGACGACCTCTTTCCGCCACCTCGTGGAGGAGGGCTTCTACGACGGCCTCAGCTTCCAGCGGGTCATCCCGGGCTTCGTGATCCAGGGTGGCGATCCGAACGGCGACGGCAGCGGTGGGCCGGGCTACTACGTCGACGAGGAGGTGCCGCAGAGCACGCGGTACACGCCGGGAGTGGTCGCGATGGCGAAGGGTGGAACGGACCCACCCGGCCGCTCGGGCAGTCAGTTCTTCGTCATCTCGGGCCCCGGCGGGCAGCAGCTTCCACCCGAGTACGCATACGTCGGGAGGGTCGACTCGGGGATGGAGACCGTAGCGGCGATCGATGCCCTCGGCAAGCCCGGCAGCGAGGAGCCGAGCAAGCCCGTGACGATCGAAAGCATGACCCTCGTCGACCCCGCCGAGTGAGCATCCGTCGCGCCACCGCGACGACGGCCGCAGCTCTCCTGCTCGCGGTTGTCGGATGCGGGGACGAGGGAGCCGAGAGCACCACGTCGGCTTCGGCCTCTCAGTGCCGGGAGGTCGAGGCGCCCGCGCCCAAGAAGCTCGACCTGCCGCCGCCCCGAAAGAAGGCGCCGACCGCATCCGGTGTGGTCTTCGAGACGAGCTGCGGGAGCTTCACCGTCGAGTTCGACAAGCGGGCCCCGCGAACCACCGCCTCCTTCGAGTACCTGGCCGAGCAGGGCGCCTTCGACGCCACGACCTTCCATCGCGTCGTCAAGGGCCAGTTGATCCAGGGCGGGGATCCGCTTGGCGACGGCACCGGCGGCCCCGGCTACTTCGTCGACGAGCCCCCGCCCTCGAACCTTGCATATACGAAGGGGGTCGTGTTCATGGCAAAGACCACCAACGAGCCGATCGGGCGCTCCGGCAGCCAGTTTCTCATCGTCACCGCCGAGGATCTGGGGCTGACGCCGGACTACGCCCTGGTCGGGAGAGTGACCGAGGGATTCGAGGTCGTGCAGGCGATCAGCGACCTCGGCGAGGCCGGGGCCGATGACGCTCCGTTGATGCCGGTCGTGATCGAAAGAGCAACCACGGAGGACTGAACGATGGCAAAGCCGCAACTTGGTGAGATGGCCCCTGACTTCGAGCTCCCCTGGACCGGGGAGGGGGACCTCAAGCTCTCCGAGCGACGCGGCCGGTGGGTGATCCTGGCCTTCTACCCGGGTGACTTCACCGCCGTCTGCACGAAGCAGTTCTGCAACTACCGCGACGGTCGTGAGGAGGTCGAGGGCCTCGACGCGGAGGTCATCGGGATCTCCCCTCAGGACGTCGAATCCCACGATCGTTTCATCAGCGAGCACGGGCTCACCGTCCCGCTTGCGGCCGACGTCGACAAGACGGTCTCGGCCTCCTACGGCGTGCTTGGCCCCGGTGGCTTCGTTCGCCGCGCCATCTTCATCGTCGACCCCGACGGCCGGTTGCGATACAGCAAGGTGGCGCTGCTCGGGCTCGGCTACGAGGACGCGGGCGACCTCCGCGAGGCGCTGGCCGAGGCTCGTACAGCAGTCGCCGCTTGAGCGAAGGTGAGCAGGCCTTCGATGTCGTCACAACGGGCGGCGTCACCCTGCGTGGGCTCGCCGAGGGCGAGGGCCCACCCGTCGTCCTCGCCCACGGGATCACGGCCCACCGCGACCTCGTCGTGCACGGCTCGCGGGCGCTGAGCCGGGCCGGCCACAGGGTGGTCCGCTACGACGCGCGCGCTCACGGGGAGAGCGATCCAGGCCGGTCGGGGAGCTACGACTACGAGACGCTGGCGGACGACCTCGCCGCGGTGATCGAGCCGGAGGTGGGGGAGGGGCGGACGGTGCTCGCCGGTCACTCGATGGGCGCCCACACGATCGTCGCCCTGGCGCTGCGGGATCCGCGGCAGGTCGCGGGGCTCGTGATCATCGGCCCCGCCAGCACCGGGCTGCCGCCGCCGGAGGAGTCGCTGATGCGCTGGGAGGCCCTCGCGGAGGGGCTCGAGAAGAATGGCGTCGAGGGCTTCCTCGAGGCCTACGACCACGACCTCGACCCGGATTGGCGCAAGACGCTGCTACAGATCGCGCGCGGGCGGCTTACTCGCCATCGCCATCCGGAGGCGCTGGCTCAGGCGATCCGAGAGGTGCCCCGCTCGCTGCCCTTCGAGGGGCTGGCCGAGCTCGAGTCGCTCGACGTCCCGGCCCTGATCGTCGGCAGTCGTGACGAGGCCGATCCCGGCCATCCGCTGTCCGTTGCCGAGGCTTACGCTGAGGCCCTTCCCACTGCGCGCCTGATCTGCGAGCAGCAGGGCGAGAGCCCGCTCGCCTGGCAGGGCGGGAGGCTTTCGCGGGAGATCGCCGCGTTTTGCGAGGAGCCCGCGGTGCTGGAGCGGATCGGGGACTAAGGCTCGGCGGGGGTGCGATCCGAGGTGGCCCACCTCGCGAAGGGACGTTGTCTAGGGGGCCTCGCAGGCTCGGGTCTCTTCGGCCCAGCACTTGTCCCGCCCTGGCCCGCCGCCGACACGGTCGGTGCCCACGTCCGGTCTGCCGGGATCGGAGATCAGGTAGCCGCCGCTGAGCACGTCATGGCCGGGTCCTCCGCCGATCCGATCAGCGCCTGCAGTTCCCTCGGCTCGATCGCGGCCTCTTCCCATCCGAATGAAGTCGTTGCCGTATGCACCTGAGGCACGGTCCGGCCCACTCCCGCCTGCGATCTTGTCGTTGGCGGGTCCTCCTCGCAGGAAGTCAGCACCCGGTCCGCCGTAGAGGCGCATCCGGTGACCGGTGGGTGGGCGAGCGTAGGAGCGGTCGTAGATTCGATCTGCTCCGGCTTGGCCGTTGATCGAGACGCCTCCCTCGCCCCCGGCATCTTCGGAGACGACCGAGTCCTGCCCGGCCCCCGTGCAGATCAGGAGCCGCGGAGTGTTCCCCTCCAGAGTCACCCGATCAGCCCCGCCGAGGGAGAGCAGGACGTCGCCCGCTCGCAGGGGATCCTCGGGATCGGTGTCGGAGAACGTATCCGCCCCGTTGGTGCCGACCACCGTCGGGGTTTGCCCAAAGCATGTGGGCATCGTGTGGTTTGCCCACGCGCCCGCGCTCAGCGATGCCACCAGAGCGAGGGCCAAGAGCCCCGCGATGGGCAGGCGCAGGGAATGGGGGAGGGGGCGGTGGGGGCAGCTCATCTCGACCGAAGCTACCGACAGCGGCCCGCGGTGAGCCGACACCAAGGTGGGGTATTGGGCACCCCCGGCAGGGGCGCTTCATGCTTCGTATCTGCGAGCCGAACCTAAGTTGGCGAGGCGGCCGAGCGGGCCCGTACCGCCAACATGATGCTCAGCACCAGGACCAAGAGGGCTGTCCCGATCGCAGCGGCGAAGCCGATCGGCGTCGCGCCGATGATCGCGAGGGCGACCATTACCCAGCCCAACCAGCGCGGCAGCACTCCGCTGCGAATCACGGAGATCCCCGTCGCCATCAAGAAGCTGATGACCCCCAGCATGATCGGCAGGAAGTCGTTGTCCCAAAGCGCTTGGAGGGACTGCACGGCGACCGGATCGATGTCGTCTGCGGCTTCGGCGAGTGCGAATGAGATGGTCCCATCGATCGCAAATCCGAGCGCGACGATCGCCAACCCGACGAAGGAAACCAGCGACAACGCCTCAACTGGGCCCGCGGCGGCGCGCAGCACGCCGCGCAGATAGGCGCCGAAGAAGATCAGGAGGACCCCTGCAGCAACGCCGAGGACCGCGCCGATCTGGATCGAATCCTTGTTGTCGACGTAGTAGCCGACGATCTCCTTCAGCGGCTCATCGGCGCTCTTCGGCTCGCCGGCGACCACCAGCCCGATGATCGCGACGACGATGAATGCCACCCCGGTGAGTGGCGCCAGCCACGCTCTACCTGTGGTCATGCTTGCCTCTCCCTTTCTCCGCGCCGCCCCATGCGAGCGCCCGCGCAGTATTCCAGGCTAAGCAGCGAAAGGATTCGTCATATAGCTCTCCGGCCTTCCGACGAACGAATACCGACTGAGATATCGCGTCTCGGACAAGCTGCGCGCGCCTGCGGCTCTGCCCCCGTGTTGCGTCGTTACCTTGAACGGCGTGTCGTCACTTGGACGCAGGGCGCTCCCTTGGCTCTTCCTGCTGTTGGCGGTGCCAATCGCCCTCCGCGGCCTTGACGCGTCCTTCCAGCTGGCCTGCAACGAGCTCCCTGACGCATTCTCCTCCGGCGTCACCACGGAGCAGAGCGACACCCTGGCCATCGTTGCATCGCACTGCGAGACGACTCGGATAGCGGACGGGCTCACAACCGAGAGGACCATCGTCAACTGGTCCGGGCTCGTAGCTGCAGTTGCGCTGTGTCTCGGCGCGTGGCTAGCGGGTGCCACCATCGTGGGGCGCATCGGTCGACGCATGGGAGGTATCGGCGTCGCGCTCGCGTCGGTCCTCATCGTCGGCGCCCTCGCTCTGTTCTTCGTATAGGCATCCCGGAGGACGTGCCAATGAAATGTGTGATCTTGCTTCGGATCTAGGACGGCTGCCCGTCCCTTAGCCTCATCAGGGGATCACCCATGCGAATCCTGCTCGTAACTCAGATGTGGCCCAGCCCGGAGAATCCGGACCTCGGGAGCTTCCTGGTTCCGATCAGGGACGAGCTCGAGACGCTCGGCCACGAGGTCGAGATCGTCGCGATCAGCCGCCGGGGCGGGGCCCCGACCAAGTACGCGCGCCTCAGCGCTCAGGCCGCTGCGGTCGCAGCTCGACGGCCTGCCGACGTCGTCTTCGCGCACTTCCTCTTTCCCGCCGGAGCCGCCGGGGCAATGGCGTCGCTGGTCTCGCGGACGCCCCTGGTCGTCATGGCCCACGGCCAGGACGTCGCCAACCTCGGCCAGGTCAGGGGCGCACTGGCGGCAACTCGGGCCGTGGTCGCGCGCGCCGCCGCGGTGATCGCAAACTCGCGCTGGCTCGCCGACCGCCTTGCCGAGGAAATCCCGTTCGCCGCCGCGAAGATGGAGATTGCCAACTGCGGAATCGACCTCGAGGCCTTCCGGCCGCTGCCCGCCGCCGACGCCCGCCGGGAGCTCGAATGGGACGGCGACGGCCCGGCGTTCCTCTGCGTCGGCTCGCTGATCGAGCGCAAGAACGTCCTTCGCCTCGCCGATGCGTTCGAGCGCCTCGGACGTGGCCGGCTTGCATTCGTCGGCGATGGCCCGCTGCGGGATGCGCTCGAGGGACGCCCGGGCATCCGGATCACGGGACGCATCCCGCACGTGCAGGTACCGGCCTGGATCGCCGCGTGCGACGTGCTCTGCCAACCATCGCTGATCGAGCCGTTCGGACAGGCCGTCCTGGAGGGGATGGCTATGGAGCGGAGCGTCGTCGCGACCGCGGTGGGGGGCCCTCCCGAGTTCGTCCCGCTCGAGGCGGGCGTGCTCGTCGATCCCCTCTCGACCGACGACCTGGTCACGGCCCTGGAGCGCGCCGCGGCCCTGCCATCGCCGAACGCCGCGGCGCGCGCGGCCGCGGGCGAGCACGACGTCGCCCGCCAGGGCGCCCGGATGGCGAGCGTGCTCGAGCGAGCGGTCGAGCGCGGTCAGTAACCGAGGCGCCGCTCGACGGGGGCGACGAGCGGCAATACGCGCTCGATCTCCGCCCCGTTCAGCTCTCGCCACTTGCCCGCCCTCGGCGGGGTCAGGGTGGTGAAGCTCGGGCTGCTGAGCAAAGCCCGCGCGTATTCCTCGACCGAGGGGTCGAAAGGCACGTCCAACCGCTCGAAGAGGCTTCTGATCGTCTCGACGGGCGCGGAGGTCAGCTCCTCGTAGGCGACCTCGTGCCAGCGCGAGGGCTCGATGGCCTCCCGGGCCTTCAGCACCTCCTCGTTGCAGGCGATGTACTGCCGGGCGCAGATCTCCTCCAACGGCGCGAAGCGGAGCTCCCGCCACCCGGGAACCAGCACAAAGCTCCATTGGGGGCCCCTCATTGGACCGAGACCCTCCAATCGCTCCGGCAGCCGGTAGGTGACGAACCGAGGCCGCGCCCGCCACCCCTCGATCAGCGAGCTCACGTTGTCCGCGGCGCGACGGCGCAGGAAGACGAACGACGCATCTGGAAAGAGCTCTTGGAGGTAGGGCACCCGCAGGCAGCTCTCGGGCGTCTTGTCGACGAAGCGGTGGCCCCGCACGAGCAGGCGGATCGCCAGGTGGATGTACCTCCGCTCCCGCTCGCTGACATCCTCCGCGCCGAGGCGATCGGAGTCCCATCCCCTGTCCCGTGGGCGATGATGAGGCTGCCAGAGGATGTGACCCTCGTTGTGGATCGAGCGCAGCCGGCCACTGCGGAGCAAGGCCTCGAGCAGCACGGTGGTTCCGGAACGCGGGCAGCCGAGGATCAGGATCGGCCGCTGAGGAGGCCTGGCGCGGGGGGCGACGAGGGAGAGGGGCTGGGCAATCCGGGGAACGTTGCGCCGAGTCCGCCACACCGCTCGTCGCATGCCGAACGGGACGACGCGACGAATCAGCTCCCTCACCGCAGCCTCGCTGGTTCGCCGCTCACGCTCCCAGAGTATGCGGCGAGGTGCTGGCCGAGTTCCTCAGCCCCGTCGAGATGCCGAGCTTCTTCGGCAAGGGGGTCCCGGAGTCGCCGGCCACCCCTGGATCGTATCCTTCGGCTCGTGAGCAGCGACGAGCATGGAGCTCCGATCCACTACTCCGCGGTCGAGCGCGGCACGCCCGTCTACGGCAGCTCCGGCGTGGAGGTGGGCAAGGTCCGCCAGGTCGTCGACAACTACCGCGAGCACATCCTCGACGGCTTCGTGATCGAGGATCGGGAGGGGAGCATCCGCTTCGTCGATGCGCCCGAGGTCAGCCGGACCTTCGAGCGCGGGGTGACGCTGACCATCGACTCCGACGAGGTCGCGAAGCTCTCGCCGCCCGAGGACGGGCCGGGGGTCTTCGGAGCAAACCTCAACTCGGGCAAGCTCAGCAAGCTCTTCGGCGGCGCCTGGCGCCGCAAGTAGCCCGCACGGGAAGCCGGACCGCCGCACCTTCAGGCGGCGCGACTCATCGGCAGATGCGGACGCGCTCGTGCAGCGTCAGGATGCGGCCGTCGAGCAGCTCCGCGTCGACGTTGATCACCGGCCGCCGCGTGCGCCGCAGGAGCCGCGGGGCGATCCGCCGCTTGAACGGAGCGCTGCGGTCGACCCCGGCCGACCTGCTGCCGACCCGAAAGGACGCCTTGATGAGCCTGCTGGGGGAGTTGTTGCGCACGCGCGCGACGAAGTGGCGGCGTGAGGTGCAGCGGCGTCCGTCCTTGCGGACCGCCCGCGGCAGCTTGAGCTTCAGGGAGGGCTGCTTGCGGCAGCTCCCTCCCCGGCAGTTCTGCAGCGCCGCCAGGCGGCCCGCCAGGGCAGCCTCGACCTTCGCGTAGGCCGGATTGCCGCTCTGGTTCTGCAGCTGAAACGGATCGCGGTCGAGGTCATAGAGCTCGCTCTCCTCCGCGGTGTTGTCGACGTAGACGTAGCGGGAGGTCCTGATCGCCTTGTACTCGGTTCCGAGCGGCTCGCCGTCCTCACCGGCCTTGGACTCCTGCTCGATCAGGAGCTCGCGGCCGTGCTGGCGGGAGGGATGCTCGGCCAGGGGCAGGAGCGAGCGCCCGTCCTGGGGGAGCCCCGCGTCCGCGTTGGCCGCGTCGAGGATCGTCGGCGCAAGGTCGGCGTTGATCGCGAGGTCGCGCACGTTGACCCCCTTCGGGATGCCGGGCCCGCGCATCAGAAGCGGCACTCGGATCGCCTCCTCGTAGACGCGGTTCTTGCCGGTCAGGATCCGGTGCTCGCCATGGAAGAAGCCGTTGTCGGAGGTGTAGATCAACAGCGTGTTGTCGAGCTCGCCTGAGGCCCGCAGCGCGTCGACGACCTGCTTGGCCCCTTCGTCGATCGCCAGCAGTGACTCGGCCCGGCAGCGGTAATTGCGCTTCGCCCTCGAGATCTCCCGCGCCCCCAGTGGCTCGCGGTTAGCGAGGGACTCGGGCTTGTCGGAGATGTCGGGCTCGTTGAAGCTCGGCGGACGCGGCAGCGGCAGGTCGGCGAAGGCACCGATGTGGCGCGCCGCCGGCTTGGCCGTGTTCTCGCAGCGGCCCGCCGGCTCGCTGGGCGGCTGGTCCGGCCCGCCGGAGTGGGGAGCCAGGTAGGCGACGGAGAGGAAGAAGGGTTGCCTGCTCGGCGCGCGGCGCTCGATCAGCTCGACGGCCTTTCTGGAGTAGACGTCGGTCGAGTAGGTCCCCGGCTGGGCGGGGTCATCGGGGTTCTCGTCCGCGCTGCCGTAGGTGTTGATCTGCCCGTCTTCGAGCAGCTGGTAGCCGTAGAAGCGGTAGGTCGTCTTCGAGCCGTGCCACTCAGACCAACCCGGCGGGACCGCTACCTCGCTGGTCTCGTAGCCGTTCAGGAACTTGCCGATGTGGGCCGTGTAGTAGCCCGAGCGTTGCAGCCAGACCGGCAGCGTCCGCGAGGTGTCGAGGCGCTCGAAGCCCCCGAGCGGCGGTGAGTTGCCGAGCACCCCGTGATTGTGGGCGTATTGGCCGGTCTGAAAGGTGGCGCGCGAGGGGCAGCAGAGCGGCCAGTTGGTGACGCTGGTCGGGAACGTCGCCCCCTTGCCGCCGATCAGGTCCTGCACGCGGCCCATGAAGCGCATCTCCTCCTGGGTCTGGTCGTCGCTCATCAGGACGACGACGTTCGGACGCTTCTGGACCGCGGGCGCTCCGCCGGCGGCATCGGTCGAGGAGCCGAGGGATCCGAGGGCCGCCGCGACGATCGCCGCGGCGGCCCCCAACGCAACTCTCCCTGACTGCCGCACCTCCTCCGGAACCCGGGATTGGCCCGGAAGTAGCGGGGTAGGGGGACCCGTCGCGGCGCGATTGGCGCGCAGGCGGCCCGACCCCGCGAGCGAAGGAGGGAACGCATGAGCGAGAAGGACGAACGACTGGACGGTCGACTTCCTCCTCCGCGCGCGCCGCAGCGCCTGAGCGCGGCGCGGCGGCTGCGACTAGAAGAAGCCGACGACTCGGACGATCAGCCCGCCGCGGAGCGCCACATTGATGCGGCTCGGCACGTAGTCGTCGGTGACGGCGGGGGAGGCCCCGTCGCGGGCGACCACCCGCAGCGAGCAGCCGGTTCCCTCGAGAATCCTTCGGGCGGCGGAGAGCGACTTGTCGACCAGCTCCTCCGCGGCGATCTCCCTGTCCCTGCTCCTGCAAAGCAACGAGTCGGCGTCCGCCGCACCTGGCTCGCCCGGGGAGGGCGGCTCGATGAAGCGAGGCCGGCGGCCGTCATCGAGGCGGTGGGCGACTCCGCCACTCGCCGGCGCATCCTTCGCCGTCGTCGCCGAAGGCGGGACGGAAGGCCGAGTCGATCGAGTCGATGTCTCCGCCGCTTCCCCGCAGCCCCAGAGAACCCCTGCGGCGCCGACAACCAACAGCATCCTCACCGCGGCGTTGATCCTCGAGCGCGTCTTCATCCTTCAACTACGCCGCTGGCCGCGATGCGTCACGGGCCGGCAAGTCGTAGAAATCCCGACCAGCCGCGTATAGCAACCGAAAGGATCGCCATGGGGGATACATACACCCTGAAGAAGCTGACCGACGTCGAGGACTCCGCCGCCACGGCCGGGATCGGGGAGATCCAGGAGGCACGGTTCGCCAACGACGACCTCGATGCCGAGGCCACCGGCGTGAGCCACCACCGGATTCACGCCGGCAAGCGGCAGGCGTTCGGGCACAGGCACGAGAACGCGGAGGAGGTCTACGTCGTGCTGGCCGGCTCGGGTCGCGTCAAGCTTGACGACGAGATCGTCGAGCTCACCAAGCTCGACGCGCTCCGCGTCGCACCCGGCGTCATTCGCCAGTTCGAGGCCGGATCCGAGGAGCTCGAGATGCTTGCCTTCGGCCCTCGCCACGAGGGCGACGGCGAGGTGATGCCGGACTGGTGGAGTGATTGACCGGCACGACCGATTGGCGCCGGCACAGCCTGAGCGAACGCAGCTCAACGCTTCGGCTGCCAGAAGCCACAGAGAGCGCTCGCCTCCGGCCCGCTACCGTTGCCCTGTGAGCAGCCAGCGAGTGCCTGGTGGGGTGGTGCACAAGCTACCCGCAGATCTGCGCGAGGCGCTGATCGCCAACACCACGGCACTCGATGCTTGGAAGGACATCACCCCCTTGGCGCGCAACGAGTTCATCTGCTGGGTCGAGGATGCCAAGCAGCAGACGACCCGAGAACGTCGCATTCGCCGGACCCAAGAGGAGCTGGAGGACGGCCAGCGCCGGCCCTGCTGCTGGCCGGGGTGCAAGCACCGCGAGCGCACCGGCAGATAGCGACGGGCGCTCCGGCAGTGACATTCTGGGTGTCGCTTACGCACTCCTCCGCGGTGATCCGCGTGAAAGCATTACAACGCACGATAATCAGCGTTATGGATACCTAGGCGGAGGAAGGGCCCCGTAGAGCTGCGGGGCGATGCTACCGCGATGCCATCGCTCGGCGGGCGACTCGGCCCTCAGGGCTTGGGCGCGCGCAAAACGCGAGCTCAGGGATGCGACAGGCGCAGCAGACGATCGGCGGCGAACTTCCGCAGCTTCGTCTTCGTCCCATCCGACCAATGGACGGTGAGCGCGTCGACCCGGTCAGCACCACCGAGGCCGTAGTAGAGGCGGTAGTGCCCCTGGGAGTGCTTGGAGTCGTCGTTCTGGCCGACCCACTGGTTCTGCTCCTTCCCCCCGGCGCGGAGGGTGACCCGTGTCCCGATCGCCTGCCGGTTGCCGGTCGTTCCCTGCAGGTCGACCTCGAGCCAGTGGCCGCCGGGGCCGGGGTTGTGCTGTCGGAGGAGGCTCATCCGCTGCGCGAACTCGGCGTTCCCGTACATGACGAGCGGATCGCGCAGGCCATCGTTGTCGTAGTCGAACCAGGTTGTGATCGCCGCGCCGGCCCGCTTTCCGACCGTGAGCTCGCCGGTCCGCTTGAAGCGTCCACTCCTCGTTCCCCGGTACAGGCCCTGGGGGATCAGGTGCAGATCGACGTTGCCGTCGTTGTCGTAGTCGACGAAGCTGGCGGCGAGGCTCTCGCGGGGCAGGCCGAGGCGACTCATCGGCACCTCCCGCAGGTGTCCCCGCTGGTTGCGCAGCAGCGTGCTGCCGCTGCGGGCTGCTGCGAGGACGTCCATGTCACCGTCGGAATCGAAGTCGTTGATTGCGAAATGGGCGATCTCGCCGTTACGGGCGTTGCCGCGGATCCGCTGCAGCGATTTCCATCCATGCTTGGCCCGGCGGATCACTTCGACGCCCCGCTCCTCGGCGGCGAGCAGCTCGGGCTTACGCCCGCCGAGGTTGACCCAGCGGTAGGTGCTGGCCACCGAACGCGGCGGCCCGATGCTCTCGAACTCCCCCGGGACCTTCTTCAGGTAGATCTTCGGCGGGGCTTCCTCGCAGCTCTCGAACAGATCGAGCAGGCCGTTCGCGTCGATGTCCACTGCCGCGACCTGACGGCCACGGCACGTTCCCTTGCTGAGCCCACTGCCGGGGGTGCCGTTGTGAAATCGGCCGTCGGATGCCACGAAAAACTCATCCTGAACCCGCCCCTCGTAGCCCGGCAGGTTGATCTCGCCACCGAGCCCGCCGCTCACCGCAAACACATCGGTTTCGGGGTTTCCGCGGAGATCCGCAAACGCGAAGCCGTGGCGGTCGCGGAGGCTGAGGACGAAGCGGCGATCGTTGGCGGGCTTCGCCAGCGCGCCGACGCGGATGTCGCTCGGCTGCAGGCTCTGGCTCGGCAGCGGCGGCGGCAGGGTCAGGGACGACGTCTCGAAGGCCATGTAGATCGGCAGGTCGATGTGATTGGCCCGGACATCGAGCTGGGCCCCAGGGCGAAGCTTGAAATCGACGATCGGCCGGCCCGCCGGCGTCCGGCTCACCTTGACCTCGGCGGATCGAGCGCGCGGGATCGAGATCGCGTTCGCCTCGAAGATCATCCGTCCCGACGCTTCCTTGCCGACCGATCGCAGATGGATGAGCCCCGGCAGCTTCTCCTTCGGGGAGTCGGTCGCGTACACGTAGACGGCCTGCTCGTCCATCGTCGGCCTTCGCAGGTACTCGAAGCCGGGGAACGCCGGCGTCGGGCTGAGGCCGAGCGAGCCGAGCGTATCCGTGAAGGAGCCACCGTCCTGATTGCGCAGGAGCACGCCCCGGCTCTTGTGGTTGGCCGTGAAGATGTCGAGCAGCCCGTCGTCGTCGTAGTCGGTGACGCCGAGGTCGAAGAGCCGGTTCTGGGGAATCTCGGCGGGGGCGGGCGCTCCCCAGCGATCCGCCTGCGCCGCGGGCGCCAGGGCGAGCCAGATCGCCGCAGCCGCGATCGTCGCGAGGATCGCTGCTGCCGGGCGCTCGATCGCGCCGCTTCGTTTTCCCGCTCGAAACGCCATGGAAGGGAAGCCCCTGGACTCCGCGCGCTCAGGATAGATCAACGGGGGCCCGGGCCATCAACGGGGGCCCGGGCCGGGTAGGGTCCGCCTCGATCGCACGAGGACGGCATCGTGGTGCGTCTAGTTCAGGCGAGGATCCGCAGGCATCCGCGCGAGGAGGGTGTACTGGCCGCCCATGCGCTCGAGCACGTCGCTCCAGAGGGTCGCCGGATCGTCCGGGAACAGCTCGGGTGGGATCGGCGCCTCGACGATCCAGGCCTCCTCCTCGACCTCCGCCTCGAGCTGGCCGGGGCCCCACCCCGAGAACCCGGCGTAGACCCGTCCGCGGCGCACCGCCTCCGGCAGCTCCTCGAGGTCGGTCGCTGCGGAGACGAGGCCGACGTCGGCAACGACGATCCACGCGGCCTTCCCCGTGTCGGAGAACTCGCCGAGGACGACGAGGGCCTCCGGCTGGACCGGCCCGCCGACGAAGATCGGCTCCTCGACTGCGATCGGGGAGAGCTCGGGCAGGACATCGGCCACCTCGGTGTCGGCCGGCCGGTTGAGGACGATGCCCATCGCGCCCTCGTCGCCGTGCTCGGTGATCAGGACGACTGTTCGGACGAAGTTGGGGTCCTCGAGGGTCGGCGATGCGATCAGGAGCTTGCCGCGGAGGGATTCCATCCGGGTTGAGGCTAGCGACCTCGCCGATCGCGGCCGGAGGGTGGCTCTCGGCTGGCGGCGCGCGGCATCTAAGCTTTGACGAGATGGTTCATGACGTCGCAGAGGCCGCTTTCCAACGGGACGTGATCGAAAGGTCACGGGAGGTCCCGGTGGTCGTCGACTTCTGGGCTGAATGGTGCGGGCCGTGCCGACAGCTCGGTCCGGCGCTCGAGTCCGAGGCGGCGAAGCGGGAGGGCGACGTCGATCTCGCGAAGGTCGATGTCGACGCCAACCCAGGGCTCGCCGCGAGCTTCGGCGTCCAGGGGATTCCGGCGGTGAAGGCGTTCAAGGACGGCAACGTCGTGGCCGAGTTCACCGGTGCAATCCCGCCCACCCAGGTTGCTGATTTCTACGACGGGCTCGTCCCATCCGAGGCGGAGCTGCTCTCGACGGCCGACGACGAGGCGTCCCTGCGCCGCTCCCTCGAGCTCGACCCGGGGCGGGCAGAGGCCGCGACGAAGCTCGCTCGTCTGCTGATCGCCCGCGGCGACGGCGATGAGACCCGGACAATCCTGGAGCCCTTCGAGGGCGACTTCGCTGCGGCCGGGTTGCTTGCGCGGCTGGAGCTCGAAGGCGCCGAGGGTGCCGACGAGCTTTCCACCGCCCTCGATGCCTGGGATCGCGGCGACCACGCGGCGGCGCTCGAGGCGCTGCAGGTGGCTATCGGCGAGTCCGACGACGCCGAGCGCACCGACCGGCTGCGGCAGGTGATGGTCGCGATCTTCACCGAGCTCGGGCCGGCGAGCGAGCTCGCTCGCGAGCACCGGCGCCGGCTCGCCGTTGCGATCAACTGACGGGAGCCACGGTGCCTGAGATCGGCGGAGTCGGATTGCTGGCGGCGCTCTTCGCCGGCGCCGTCTCGTTCTTCTCCCCCTGCGTGCTCCCCCTCGTCCCCGGCTATCTGTCCGCCGTCACCGGCATCGGGGCCGATGAGCTCGAGCGGGCGAGCTGGCGCACGGTGGTCCCCCCCGCCCTGCTCTTCGTCGCCAGCTTCTCGACAATCTTCATCCTGCTCGGCCTGAGCGCGGTCGGGATCAGCCAGACGCTGCGTCAGAACCAGGACACGTTGAACAAGATCGCGGGTGGGCTGATCGTCGTCATGGGACTGGTCTTCGTCGCCGCGCTGTTCGTCGACCGCCTCAACCGCGAGTGGCGCGTCGAGAGGTTGATCGAGCGCGCCGGCAGCAGGGGGCCCATGATCGCGGGAGCGGCCTTCGCGGTCGCCTGGACCCCGTGCATCGGCCCCACTCTCGCCGCGATCCTGACGCTCGCCGGAACGTCGGGCTCAGCTCTCCAGGGCGGCCTCGTGCTCGCGGTGTACTCCGCCGGGCTCGCGATCCCGTTCCTGCTCACGGCGGTCGCCTTCACCCGGATGACGACCGCCTTCGGACTCGTCAAGCGCCACTACGCGGTGATCATGGCCACCGGGGGGGTGGTCCTGGTCGCGATGGGCGTGCTCGTCTTCACCGGCGAGCTGACCCGTCTGAACATCGAGGCCCAGCAGGCGCTCGACGGCTTGGGGATCAACTTCTTCAACGAGGTCTGACGCCGGCCCTGCTACCCCTTCAGCGCTGCTCGGCAGGGATGCCCACCTCGACCGGGGCGCCGACGGCCTCGACCTCCTCGATCCCCGCCCCCTCGAGGTCGCGCGAGCAGACGATCCGAAAGCGGCCGGTCCCGATCGCCGCATCCGGCACGATCGGCAAGCCGCGGATCTCCTCCCATCCGAGCCGCTCCGCCTCGAACGGATTCAGCCGCACCTCGGCGGCAGGGAACGGGCAGCCGGAGTTGTGCTGGTCGATCGCGCGGGAGATCGCCTCGAGGTTCTTGGCCTCCGTGCTCACCGTCGCGCAAGGTAGCAGCGCCGCGCTCGAGGGCCGCGCCCGCGTCCGCCCCGCGGCGTACGATCGATCCGTGGGCAGCGAACGCCTGTACGGAGACCCCTCCGCGTGGCCGCAGGCCGTCGCCCACGTCGACATGGACGCCTTCTACGTCTCGGTCGAGCTGCTGCGCCGACCCGAGCTGCGCGGCAAGCCGGTGATCGTCGGGCCGATCGACCCCCGCTCGCGCGGCGTCGTCATGACCGCCTCCTACGAGGCGCGCTGCTTCGGCGTGCACTCCGCGCTGCCGATCGCGATCGCGCGCAGGCGCTGCCCGCAGGCGGTGATCATCCCGCGCGACATGGCGCGCTATCAGGCGGCGTCGCAGGTGGTAATGGGAATCTTCGCCGCCTTCAGCGACCTCGTCGAGGTCGTGGGCATGGACGAGGCCTACATCGACCTGAGCGACTCCCCTGCTCCCAAGGCCCGGGCCCGGCAGATCAAGCGAGAGGTCTTGGAGCGCACCGGCCTGACCTGCTCGATCGGCCTCGCCCCCAACCGACTGATCGCCAAGATCGCCTCCGACCTCGAGAAGCCCAACGGGCTGTGCGTGCTCCCGCGGGAGCGCTTCCTGGAGGTGGTCGGGGAGCGTCCGGCACGCATCATCCCCGGGGTCGGGCCGAAGACCGATGAGCGGCTGGCGCGGGCGGGAATCCGGACGGTTGCCGAGCTCGCGAGCTCTGAGGGCGAGAGGCTGGCTGCGATCCTCGGACCGAGCTACGGCGAGGCTCTTCGGCATCGGGCCGCCGGCTTCGGGAGCGCCCGGGTCGCGGTCGAGCGAGAGCGTAAGTCGGAGAGCCGCGAGCGCACCTTCCTCACCGACGAGGCCGACCCGGATGTGATGCGAAGCGAGATCGAAGCCATGGCGCGAACCGTGGCCACCCATCTCGGCGAGCAGGGGATTCGCGGTCGGACGGTCACGCTGAAGATCCGCCTGGCTCCCTTCCGCACGTTCACCCGTTCGCGGACGCTTCCGGAGCCCACCTGCGAGGGGGATCTGGTCGCGGGCGCCGCCCGCGAGCTCTTCGAGGCCTTCGAGCGCGACGCCCCCGTCCGCCTGCTGGGCGTCGGCGTCTCGAACCTCAGCCGCGAGGCGGCCTCGGCGCCCGAGGGGGGCGAGGAGGCGCCTGGCTCGGGGCCCGAGCAGCTCGCCCTCGCCTGAGGGGCGCGCTCGGAGCGCCGGCCGCCCTCGTGCGGATAGGGTCATGCACCCGCCCCAGCGAGAGGATCCTCCGATGAACCCAGACCGCCTGACCGGCCTCGACGCGTCCTTTCTCCATCTCGAGCGCGACGGGGCCCACATGCACGTCGCCTCGACGATGATCTTCGAGGGGCCGCCGCCCGAGCCGGAGGAGTTCCGGGCTCATCTGGAGTCGCGCCTTCATCTCGTCCCCCGCTTTCGCCAGAAGCTGCGCTCGGTCCCCCTCGGACAGGGCCGCCCGGTCTGGGTCGACGACCCCCACCTCAACCTCGACTATCACGTCCGCCACACCGCGCTTCCCTCCCCCGGCAGCGAGGAGCAGCTTCGCAACTTTGCCGCTCGCGCCTTCTCCCAGGGACTCGACCGCTCGAAGCCCCTCTGGGAGCTCTGGGTGGTGCACGGCCTCACCGACGATCGCTTCGCCATCGTCTGCAAGACCCACCACTGCCTGATCGACGGGGTCGCGGGAGTCGACATAACCACGGTCCTCTACGACGTCGATCCCGCCCCGGCGCCCGGGGATGAACCTGCGTCCTGGGTGCCGCGGCCCGAGCCCAACGGCGCCGAGCTCCTCGCCGACGCCCTGATCGAGCGCGCGACTCAACCTGCGGAGCTCGTCCGCGGCGCTCGCGCGCTGCTTCGCGGACCGCGCCAGGCGCTGGGTGCCGTCCGCGGCGCCCTCGAGGCCGCGAGCTCGTTTGCGGGCGGTGGACTCGCTGCCCCCGCCTCGCCGCTGAACATCGAGATCGGCTCACACCGCCGCTTCGCCTGGCTTCGTGCCGAGCTGGCCGACCTGCGGAGGATCAAGGCCGCTCACGGAGGCACGATCAACGACGTCGTGCTGACGGTGGTCTCCGGCGCGCTCGGCCGCCACCTGCGCTCGCTCGGGCATCCCACCGACGGGCTCGAGCTGATCGCCATGGTCCCGGTCAGCGTTCGGGCGCCGGAGGGCCACGGAGCACTCGGTAATCAGGTGACCGCGATGATGGCGCCGCTGCCGATCTGGTGTCAGGATCCGGTCGAGCGCCTCGCGGTCGTCACGGCCAAGATGGGCGACCTGAAGAGCTCTGGTCAGGCGGTGGGCGCGAACCTGCTGACCGAGCTGAGCGACTTCGCGCCGCCGACGATCGCCTCCCAAGCCGCTCGCCTGCAATCGCGGCAGCGGTTCTTCAACCTCGTCGTGACGAACATTCCGGGTCCGCAGTTTCCCCTCTACGTCCTCGGTCGGCGCCTGCGCGACATCTTCCCGATGGTGCCGCTCGCCCAGAAGCAGGCGGTCTGCGTGGGGATCATGAGCTACGACGGCGGGATCAACTTCGGCCTGATCGGTGACTACGGAGCGATGCCGATGCTCGACTCCCTCGCCACCGACCTCGAGGAGAGCCTCGCGGAGCTTCTGGCCACGGCGCCGGCAGCCGCGCCGGAGCGCGGCGAGGGCGCCAGGGGACGGGCTCCGGAGCGCGAGGGCGCCACCAGCAGCGGCTGAGCGACGCGAGCGGATCAGTTGCGCATGAGCCGGTGGTCGGCTCGGACCATCCCCACGGGGGGACTGAAGCTGAGCACCGCCGCCAGGTCCTCCCCCCTTCCCACGTCGTAGCCCGACCCGGACCCGGGATCGGGATGGCCGGGATGGACCATCCACTCGATCCAGCGCGCCGATCGGGGCGGCTCGAGGAGCTCCGCCGGAATCACCGGATCTCGCTCTTCGTAGCGGCCGACGAGCAGGTCGGGCGTGGATACTTCGGCGTCACGCAAGATCCGCCGGTGGGCGCCGTCGACCGAGCGCACCGGCACCCCCAGCCCGGCGGCGATGGCCGCGACCGCGCGAGCGACCGAGGGCGCTGCGTGGCAGTGGTGGTGGCCGTCCAGAAAAGCGGGCGGGTGGGAGGCGAGGTGCCGGAAGCGCTCGAGCTGCGCAAGCCCGCTCTCCTCGGTGAGCTCGCCGCCCTCCGCCTCGAGGTGCAACCCGACCGCCACGCCGCTCGAGAGCAGGGGGCCGAGGCGATCCGGCGAGCGCAGGACCATCACGCCGGCCGCGTCGATCGCGCCCGCCGCTGCCGCCTCGAGGATGCCGCGGTCGTAGGAGGGGTGCAGGCCGAAGTCGTCAGCCGTGATCGTCAGCGTTCGTCCCCACCTCGCCACTGGCTTTCAAGTCTGACGCGCGAGCGCCACGTCGTCCCGTCGCAGCCGGCTCGATGAGGCCCACGGCGCAAAACCGTAGCCGTCATCCCCGCCGCTAATCTCGGACGGGATGCGAGGAGCCCGCCCAGCCGTACATCGGGCAGTGATCGCAATCGTCGTCCTGATCGGGGTAGTCCTTTCGCTTGGCAACGGCGAGGAGGCGGGTGCTCCCGGCCTCGCTTCGGCAGCCGGCGGCCGCGAGCTCTCGCGGGGGGTGCCGAAGCCTCCGATCCGCTTCGACCCGATCCCCTACGGGCTCGAGCGCAAACGGCAGATGGCGAATTATTCGAAGCGCCATTACGGGAAGCGCACCTGGCGCCTCGACCCTCCGAAGGCCATTGTCCTTCACTACACGGCGGGGTCGAGCTACTCGTCAGCGTTCGATGCATTCGCGTCGAACGCGCCCGCGCTCGGCGAGCGCCCGGGGGTCTGCGCACAGTTCGTGGTCGACAAGGACGGCACGATCTACCAGCTCACGCGCCTCTACGTCCGCTGCCGGCACACGGTCGGGCTGAACCACGTGGCGCTCGGAATCGAGATGGTGCAGGAGGACATCGGCTCACGCGCCAGCACCCGGGCGATCCTCGACCGCAAGCGGCAGGCGCGCTCGGCGACCAGGCTCGCCGCCTGGCTGAGGCAGCGCTACCGGATCCCCAGCACGGACCTGATCGGCCATGCGATGGCGAACGAATCGCATCTGTTCAAGGACCTCGAGGGCTGGCGAAACGACCACACCGACTGGCGCACGAAGGAGGTGGGCATCTTTCGTCGGCGGGTGAACCGGATCATCAACTCGTCTCGCAAGGATCGCTCGGCGCGTGAGCGTCCCTCCACCGCGCCGAGCCGCTTCATCTTTGGGCGCAGCGTCGAGGGTCGCGACCTCGTCGCGCGACAAAGCGGCGATCCCGAGGCAGCTCGCACCGCGCTCATCGTGGGTGAGACCCACGGCGACGAGGGGGCCGGGCGAGCAGTTGTCCGGCGACTTCGCAAGCGCCCGGGAGCGTTGCGAAAGGTGGATGCGTGGACCGTCTCAACCGTCAACCCGGACGGGCACGTCGGCGATCGCCGCACGAACGCCCACGGAGTCGACCTGAATCGCAACTTCCCCGTCGGCTGGGACGGAAGCGAGCCGTCCGGCAGCGGCTACTACGCCGGCCCGGCGCCGTCCTCGGAGCCGGAGACGAGGGCGATCCGGCGTCTCGTTCGCCGCCTCGACCCCGACCTGACCATCTACTACCACCAGCCGTGGAACGCGGTGCTGCTTCCGTGCTCGGGGCCCGCTCCCGCGCAGCGGCGGTACTCGCGGATCTCCGGGACACCCACCGACCGCTGTCGCGGGCAGCACCTGCCGGGAACGGCAACTCGCTGGCAGAACGGGCGCGGCGGCACCGCCTTCGTGGTCGAGCTCGGGGCCGGGAGCCTGGCCGGCGCCAACGTCCGCCGACACGCACGGGCGGCAGCTCGGGTCGCTGCCGGCTGAACGCCGAGCGGCAGCGCGGGCGGGGCAGCTGCCTACTTCCTCAGCCGCAACGTGTATCTGCTGTCGTCCGCGCGGCGATGGCCGCTGCGCCCCCGCCCGTCGGCGTTCGTGACGACCGCGGTCACCCGCTCATATCTCGAGGGGTGAGCGAGCCTCACCGTCGCCCTTCCCCCCCGGTCGAGGAACCTGGAGGCGATCCGGACCTCGCCCGATCCGCGTTTGCCGTCCCGTCCCACCAGGGCGATCGACGAGCGGATGCCGCGCTGCGCGACCAGGGTGATCGAGAGCGGCCCCCGCGAGCGGCTCGGGACGTGGAGGAGGCGGTAGGCGGTGTTGTCGAGTTGCATTCGGAGCGGCCGCTCGCCCAGCCTCCCCCGGCGCCTCATGTCGGGATATACCCGCGCGTCGGGAAAGGCCCCGCTCGAGCTCCACTCGGCGGTGACCGCGGCGAACTTCGCGAACTCCCGGCTGAAAGACCTGCCCCCGGAGCGCTCGATCGAGGAGTCGTAGGACGCAACCGAGTCGTGCACCGGCCTGACCGAGGGAGATTCCGCCCAGGCGTCACGCACCACCCTCGCGCCGAGGCGGGCCTCCAGCCAGTGGTTCCAGACGCCGTCGGCGTAGACCTTCTCGCGGCCCGTGAGCGGACTTTCGGGATGCTGCGCAAAGGTGGGGAGGTAGTTGAGGTAGTCGTTGATCGCCGGGTAGACCTGCTGCTCCATCCAGGTCGCGGTCGCCTCGAACATCCACAGGTCCTCGAGGGTGTCGTAGTTGAAATGAAGGACGTGGTTGTACTCGTGGGCGACCGTCACCTTCATCGAGGCCAGGGGCGGGCTCGGAAAGCCCACGTAATCGTTGTCGAGGACGAGGTAGGCGAAGCGCCGCGCCCCCTTCTGACCCGGGTCGGGAGTCGCGAATCCGTAGAGGCGAGGGCCGAGATCGGTGATGTAGACGTCGACCTGTCCCTGCCCGCCTAGCCCCCCGACCCGCCCGCGAGCGCCGTCGGACTTCGGCCTGCGCCAACCGAGCGCTCCGTTCTCGATCGCGAAGGACCTGTCCGTCGCCGCGACCACCTCGTCGACGAAGCGCGGCGAGCTGGGCGCGTTCGAGGGCCGGCTCGTCCAGTGGACGCAGAAGCGCGCGTCGCAGATCGGCGATTCCGCCGCCTCGGGGCCGAAGTAGTCGCGGTCACCCGGATCGGTCGGTCGGTCGAGCAGCTCGTGGGCCCGCCGTCGGTCGGCTCCGCGGAGGGCCGGCAGGGCGACGGCTAGGTCGCGCAGCGCCGCGGTCGCGTCCCGCGAGCCGGCCCCGCCCTGCGCGCCAGGGGGATTTGCGGAGAGGGCGCTCCGGGCGATCTCGAGGGCGCGGAGCGGTTCCGGCGCTCCCGGCGGCTCGACCCCGGCCGAGACCACTGCCGGGGCCCCCAGGGCGATCGCGCAGGCGAGGGTGAGGGCGAGGCTGGCGAGGCGGGACAAGGGAGATCTGACGGCGAGGGCGTCGATACGAGGAGCCGGGCCAAGGTAGCAACCGGTCCTCCCGCCCATCCCCACTCGGCGTCGCTCGGAGCCTCGGTCCCCTGGGGGACATACTTCCCCGGTGGCAACCGTGCGAATCGCGCTCGCTCAGCTGAACCCGACGGTCGGGGACATCGACGCCAACGCGCAGCTCGCCGCGGAGGCAATCGGCGAGGCGCGCGAGGCGGGCGCCGAGCTGGTCGTCCTTCCCGAGCTCGTCCTCACCGGCTATCCGCCCGAGGATCTGCTGCTCAAGGCGCATTTCCTCGATGCCGCGGAGAGGGCCCTCGAGGAGCTCGCGGCCGGCGTGGAGGGGATCGTCGCCCTCGTCGGCTGCCCGGCGCGGGACTCCGCCCTTCGCAACGCGCTTGCCGTGCTCGCCGAGAGCAGCGTCGCCGCGATCTACGCCAAGGTGCTGCTGCCCAACTACGGCGTCTTCGACGAGCGCCGCTACTTCGAGCCCGGCCCCGGCGGGCAGCTGATCGAGCTCAACGGGACGCTCATCGGCCTCACCGTCTGCGAGGACATCTGGCTTCCCGGGCCGCCGAGCTCCGTCGAGGCGGCCTTCGGCGCGGCGCTGATCGTCAATGCCTCAGCCTCCCCCTACCATCGCGGCAGAGGCAGCTTCCGAGAGGCCATGGTCGCCGAGCGGGCCCGCGAGAACGGCGCGACCATGGCGCTCTGCAACCTCGTCGGCGGCCAGGACGAGCTCGTCTTCGACGGCCATAGCGTCGTCGTCGACGCCTCCGGGCAGACGCTCGCGCGGGCGCCGCAGTTCGAGGAGGAGCTGCTGGTCTGCGACGTCGAGGTCGCGGATGCGGTGAGCACGCCCCCCGGGGCCCCCGGCTCCCCGGCGCCTGTGATCGCGAGGCTGGCTACGCCGACGCCGCCCGAGCGTTGCAAGGTGGAACCCCTCCTTCACGAGCCGCTCGATCCCCTCGACGAGGTCTACGCCGCGCTCGTCTGCGGCCTCCGCGACTACGCCGCGAAGAACGGCTTCAGCCACGGGGTGCTCGGCCTCTCCGGAGGGATCGACTCCGCCCTCGTGGCGGCGATCGCCGCCGACGCGCTCGGGCCCGAGGGGGTCAGCGGCGTGATCATGCCTTCCCCCCACTCCAGCTCCGCGACCCAGGGGGATGCGCGCGCGATCGCCGCGAACCTCGGTTGCGAGGCGATCGAGCTTGAGATCGAGCCGCTCATGCGGGCCTACGAGGATGTGCTCGCCGACCGATTCGCCGGAACACCGGCGGGGGTCGCCGAGGAGAACCTGCAGTCACGGATCCGGGGCAACCTCGTCATGGCGCTCTCCAACAAGCTCGGCTGGCTGGCGCTCTCGACCGGCAACAAGTCCGAGATGTCGGTCGGCTACGCGACGCTCTACGGCGACATGGCCGGCGGTTTCGCCGTGATCAAGGACGTGCCCAAGCTGTTGGCCTACGAGCTGGTCGAGCACCGCAACCGCCGCGCCGGTCGGGAGCTGATCCCGGCCTCGGTGATCGAGCGACCGCCGTCGGCGGAGCTGCGCCCCGATCAACGCGACACCGACTCCCTGCCGCCCTACGAGCTGCTCGACCCCGCCCTCGAGGCCTATGTCGAGCGCGACGGGGGGCGCTCGGAGATCGCCGCGGCCGGGGTCGACGCCGAGATCGCCGAGCACGTCGCCGCCCTCGTCGACCGCGCCGAGTACAAGCGCCGGCAGGCGCCGCCGGGCCCGAAGATCACGTCGAAGGCGTTCGGTCGCGACCGGCGCCTGCCGATCACCAACCGCTTCCGCGGCTAATAGCTGCCCTCGAGCGACCGCACGGCGATGATCAAGCGGGAGATCGCGCAGAGCCTGCCCTCGGCGTCGCGCATCTCGACGTCCCAGACCCAGCTCGTGCGGCCGCGATGGCGGGCGCGAGCGACGGCCTCGATCGTGCCCGCGAAGACCGGTCGCAGGAACGTCGTCTGGTTCGACTGCCCGATGGCGCCATGCTCCGGGCCCACCGCCGTGTGGGTCGCCCAGGAGGTGACCGATTCGGCAAGCGAGGCGTACGCGCCGCCGTGGACGATCCCGAAGGGCTGCTTGATCCGGTCCGAGACGGCCATCCTGCCCCGCGCCACCCCGTCCTCGGCGACGCTGAAGCTTTCCATCCCGAGCGTGCGCTCGAGGCTCTCCTCCGGCATCGGCCTATCGCCTGCGTCCATTCGCGCCACCCTAGACGGTGCCGGGCGAGGTCCTGCGCGCGCCGCCGCGCCGAGCGCGTAGGCTTCGCCCATGGCCTTGAAGGGCGATCAAATTGCGCTGATCCGGCTCCTCTGCGAGCGCGGACAGGGCTACGAGGACATCTCCGAGCTGCTCGGGGTCACGCCCGGGGAGGTCCGCGCCCGCGCCCGCGCCGCGCTCGCAGAGCTGGGGGGCTCGGATCCCGACGCGGAGGTCGGGCTGACCGACTACCTGCTCGGGCAGGCGGATCCGATCGGCCGCGCGGACGCGGTCCGCTATCTGCAGGGCGATCCTGAGACGCTCGAGCTGGCCCAGCGGATCGAAGCGAGCCTGGCCGAGGTCGCGCCCGAGGCCCGCCTGCCGAAGCTTCCTGAGCCGCGCGGCAAGCGCCGCCGCGCCGCGACCCCAGGGCCGGGCGAGAAGGTCAAGGAGCCCTCCTCGCCAGAGCGACCCGGCGCCCCCCGGGAGGGCGATGTCGCCCCTGGATCAGCACCCGCGGCCGGCAGAGATCGGCATCAGACGCGCCTTCTTGCCGGCCTTGCCACCGCTGCGGTGCTCCTGCTGTTCGTCGTTCTCGCCGTCGCCGGCGCCTTCTCCGGCGACGAGGACTCGACGGCGCCGACGACGGTGACGAGCGGGGAAACGACCTCCCCCACCACCGGGGAGGACAACCGCACCATCACGACCATCGACCTCGCCCCGGCGAATGGGAGCGGGGTCGGCGGCACCACGCGGTTCGGGCTCGTCGACGGCCAGCAGCTCTACGTCGACGTTGAGTTGCAGGGACTCGACCCCAGCCCCTCGAGAACCTCCGCGTACTTCGTCTGGCTGATGGTGGGCGAGGACGGCGGCTATCCGGTCAACAATCCCGCCCAGGCCCCGATCGTCCCTGACCAGAACGGTTTCTACTCCGGCCGGATCGCGGTACCCCAGCCGATTGCCGTGACGGTCGGCGGCCAGGCGACCTCGGTCCGGATCTCCTCCTCGGAGATCCCCGAGCTCGCCGACGCGGCGAAGCGGGCCGCACGAGAGAACTCCCCCATCCTTCCCTTCATCGGAACCGAGCTGGCGAGCGGCCAGATACCCCTCGCTGCCGACAGCACCGGTGGAGCGACCGCCCCCCCGCCCGAGGACCCCGGCAGCGCCGGAGCGCCCCCGGCGCCGGCGCCGGACGGAGGCGGGCCCACCGGCGCCGCCGCCGGCGGAGCGGGCGGTCCCGGCGGCTGAGGCGAGCTCAGCCTACGACCAGCTTGCCGGGGTTCATCACCCCGGCCGGATCGAAGCGGCACTTGAGGGCGCGCAGCGCCTCGAGCCCGAGCTCGCCGACCTCCGCGGCCATGTAGGGAGCGTGATCGCGGCCGACGGCGTGATGGTGAGTGATCGTTCCGCCGCTGGTGACGATCGCCTCGCAGGCGGCCCCCTTGATCTCCCGCCACTGCTCAATCTCCGCGCCGGCCCGAGCCGGGGTCAGAAAGGTGAAGTAGAGCGAGGCCCCGTCGCGATAGCCGTGGGAAAGGTGGCACATGACGACGCTGCCGCGGCCGTCGCTCTCCATGGTCTGGCTCAAGGCGGCGCGGACGCCGTCGTAGAGCTCGCCGATGCGCGAGTAGACGTGGGAGGTCTCGAGAGTTTCGACGAGCACGCCGACGTCCATCAGCGAATCGCGCAGGTGAGGGCCTTCGAAGCGCCCGCGTTCCCACGACCGCCCGGCCGAGGTGCCGAGGGGGACCGCCCCGCCCCGCCGCAGCAGCCGGGTCGAGAGCTGGCGGCGACGCTCGACGGCCTCGCGCTCGCCCTCCCAGCCGACGATCAGCATGCAGCCCTCGAGGCGGCGGCGGAGCTGGAGGTAGCGCTGCAGGGCGGTGCGCCGCACGCCCTCGAGGCCGGCGAGCGCCAGTGAGACCGTGGTCTCGTCCCGATCGGAGAGCCGCACGATGTCAGGCAGGGCATCCCCCTGGGAGAGGGTGCGGACGGTCTCGATCCCCTCGGCGAAGCCGGGAGCGAACCAGGCTTCGTAGCGACGCGTGGCGGGCGAGGGCCGAACGCGGACGACCACGTCGGTGATCGCCCCGAAGACGCCCTCCGATCCCAGGGCCAGCTCCCGCAGCGAAGGGCCCGCCGCCGTGTGCGGCGTTGCCAGCGTGCGCATCGACCCCACCGGAGTCGTGAGCTCGAGCTCGGTGACGAGCTGGTCGAAGCGCCCGTAGCCGCTGGAGGCCTGGCCCGCCGATCGGGTCGCGGCATAGCCGCCGATGGTCGCGTAGCGGTAGGACTGCGGATAGTGGCCGAGCGTGTAGCCCTGTGCCGCCAGCGCCGACTCCGCCTCCGGTCCCCGGAGCCCGGGGCCGAGCCGGGCGGTCAGCGAGACCGGGTCCACCTCGACCTCCCGCAGCGCCGTGAGGTCGAGCGCCACGAGGCGATCGTGCTCGCCGCGGAGCGGCTCGACCCCCCCGACCACGCTCGTGCCGCCGCCGAAGGGCACGACGGCGATTCGCTCGCTCGTGCATGCCTCGAGAGCGGCGCCGACCGCCGCCGCATCCGGGGGAGCCAGAATCGCGTCGGGAGCGTCGGCGAGCGCGCCGCTGCGCATCCGAATGAGATCGGGGTAGCCCTTGCCGCCTGCGTGGCGGAGCCGATCCTCGAGATCGTCCGAGACCGCTCCAAGGCCTCCCGCGGCGCTGATCACCGTCTCGGGAAGCTCGGCTCCCTCTGGCAGGTCGAGCTCCCCGACCCTGACCGCCGGGGTGGGCTCACACTCGCCGAGCCGCTCGGCGAGCATCGCGCGGGTCGCGGCGCCGAGCTCCGGCTTGTGCCCCGGCTCACCCCAGGCATTGAGGGCGGTGTCGCGACGGAGCAGGTCGACCGGGTTGCTCACGTCGCCTCAGGGGCGCCGCAGAGCGCCTCCTCGATGCCGGCCAGGGCATCGGTGAGGGTGCGTCCGGTCGCGCGCCGCATCATCGCCGACCCCAGGCGGGACATCCCGCGCATGCGCCGGCGGCCCTCGACGGTGACCTTCGTGCTCGCCTCGCCGGGGTCGAGCCGCAGCTCGAGCTCGGAATCGCGCAGGAACCGCTCGAACGGGGTCCCCTCGAGCTCCTGCTCCCAGACGAGCCGGCGCCCGGCGGTGGCGGCGACGCAGCGGAAGTCGGCGCGCACCGGCGTCCCCTTCTTCGTCTCGAAGACCTGCGTGAAGCGGCTGCGGCGAGCGCCCGGCTCGCCCCGGACGTCCTCCACCCGGACGGTCTCGGGCCACCACCGCGGCAGGTTGTGAGGGTCTGCGACAAGCGCCCAGACCCGCTCGGGGGTCGTTGGGATCGAGCGACTGCGCGCGACGTTCGGCATCCGTGGAGGCTACGCGCGGCGCGGGCGGCGATCAGGCGCGCAGGCGCCGCAGGTCGCGGACCAGCAGGAGGTGCTTGAGCTGCGTGCAGGTCGCGGCTAGTCCCTCGAGGCTCTCCAGCGCCTCCTGACGGCGGGCGGGGCTGCGGGATCTCAGCGAGGGCCCCATGAGCTGCTCGAGCAGCGCGGCCTCACGGTCGGCTGAGGTGCGAAAGACGCGCAGGTTCCGCCCCTGCACGCCGAAGCGCGAGAGCTCGGTGGCCGCTCGCACGATCTCGACGTCGGTCTCGTCGAAGGCGAGGGTGCCGTCGCGGCGCTCCGGCTGGACGATGCCGAACTCCTCCAGCTCGCGGACCAGCTCCGGGCTCGCCCCCGTCTGCTCGAGCAGATCGTCGTAGAGCAGGTACTCCCCCGGTTCATCCAGGGTCATCGCCCGTCGGGAGGAGGCTCCTCGGGGGTTGCGATCGCCGCCGATCTTGCCGGCGGCAAGCTCCTGGCGGATCACCCGCAGCGGCAGGAACTCGTCCCGTTGCATCCGCAGGATCGCGCGAAGCTGCTCGACGTCGGCCTGGCTGTAGAGGCGGTAGCCGCCTCGCGTGCGCCGCGGCGCGAGGAGCTTTTGATCCTCCAGGTAGCGGATCTTGGAGATCGAGATGTCGTCGAACTCCTGCCCGAGAACCTTGCAGACCGCCCCGATCGTGAGCGCCTTGCGAGGCCGCGAATCCCCGTTTCGGGAGCGCTTCCCGTCGTCCCGGATTGCGCCGGGATGCGCCTGGGAGGGGGCCCTCAGGTCCATTTCCTTCACCGCTCCAGGTATGACAGCTTGAACTTGCCGATCTGGATCTCGTCGCCGTCGACCAGCAGGTGCGACTCGATCCGGCGGCGATTCACGTAGGTGCCGTTGAGCGAGCCGAGGTCGTCGATGTAGAGCCCGTCGCGGCGGCGAACCAGCAGCGCGTGATTGCGGGAGACGGTCACGTCGTCGAGGAAGATCGGGGCGTCGGGCGTGCGACCGATGCTCAGGCGCTCCTGGTCGACGGGAAAGCTCTCCCCCGCTCTGCCTCCACCGGAGCGGATGACCAGCGCGGCCCCCTCCTCCTCGACCATCTCCTCGATGTCGATCCGCTGGAAATCGCCGGTCTCGGCGATCTTGTAGGTCAAGGTCGCCGGCTCATCGGCGCCCTCGGGGCGCGCCAGGTAGGCGCCGCACTTCTGGCAGTAGTTCGCCCCCTCGGCGTTGACGAACCCGCATTCGTGGCAATGAAGGGCCATGGGGCTAGTTCGGAGGGTTGCTCTCTCCGCTCACCCGGCCGGCGAGGATGTCGGAGAGCTTCTCGACGTCCGCTCCGCTGATCAGCGCGTCGCCGGACTCCCGGTTGCTGCGCAGCCGACTGACCAGCTCCGCGCGGAGGATGTCGATCTTGCCGTGCAGCATCCGCCGGTCGTAGGAGACCTTCTGCTCGTCCTTGGTGAGCTGGTCGATCATCTCCTTCAGCTCCTCATCGCTCATCGCGCCGATGTCGGGAAAGGTCTCATCCATGGGGTGGATCTCGTCTCTCGTCTCGAAGTCTCCCCCGGCCGATGCCGGGCCTGCGGCGATTATAGGCCGCCGCTGCGAAGGGTCAATCAGAGCTTGACGGTTGAACGCCGCGCTGCAGCGAGTCGGCTCGCATGCCGGCCGCCCGGCGGCGGCCGGCGCGGATGTAGAGGGCCGTTGCCGCGATCGCCATCGCGACCCCGATGCAGAAGCCGATCGGGATGATCACCCAGTCGAAGACCGTCGACCAGAAGATGCCGCCCATCACGAGCAGCACCGAGATTCGGCCCACCCAGGTGATCTCGAGGTCGACCCCGCGCCGCAGCCCGTACTCGGCGACCGCGAGCATCGTCAGCTCGCGCGCGGCCAGGGCCACCAGGGCCCAGCGGGGGAGCAGCTCGAACCTCCAGCAGACGGCGGCTCCGGCGAGGATCGTGAGGCGGTCGACGATCGGGTCGAGCAGGGCTCCCAGGCGGCTGTACTGGCCGGTCGCGCGGGCCACAAAGCCGTCGAGCAGGTCGCCGAGCGCGATCGCGAGGAAGATCAGCGAGGCGACCGTGTCGCGGCCGTCTCCCGAGTTGAAGGCGATCAGGCAGAAGACGGGGATCGCGGCCAGGCGTGCGTAGCCGATGATGTTCGGGATGGTGAACGGCCGCAGCGGCTGACCGGCCCGCGTCTGCTCCGGCACCGGGCCGGAGCGGTCGAGTCCGACCAGGCGCCGTCGCGACAGCCGCTCGCGAACCTGCCGAGCGCGCTCGCTCATCGGCTCCGCCATCGCGCTAGTGGATGTCCTCGAGGATGGCGGCTGCGCGCGCCGGCGCCTCTGCGATCGGGATCCGCTCCTCCGCTCCGCTCGAGCGCAGCTGCGCCTCGACCACCCCCTCGGCCAAACCGCGCTTGCCGAGCGTCAGCCGCAGGGGACATCCCAGAAGCTCGGCGTCCGTGAGCTTCTCCCCCGTCCCCGCGCCAGGGCGATCGTCCAGCACGATCTCGACCCCGGCGGCGGAGATCGCCTCGTAGACGCCGTCGGCCGCGTCGGCCACCTCGTCGCCACCCTTGCCGAGCGCCACCAGGTGGACCTGCCAGGGAGCGATCGCGGCCGGCCAGCAGATCCCCTTCTCGTCGGCGCGCTGCTCGACGGCGGCGGCGACGATTCGCGCCGGCCCGATCCCATAGCTGCCCATGATGATCGGGCGCTCGGTCCCGCTCTCGTCGAGATAGGTGGCCCCAAGCGGCTCGGAGTAGCGGGTGCCGAGCTTGAAGATGTTGCCGACCTCGATCGCCGGCTCGATCTCGATCTGCTCTCCGCCGGGGGTGCGGTCCCCGGCGACCACCGTCCGCACGTCGCAGCGCTTGAAGGGGAAATCCCGCCCGGGCTCGACCCCGATCAGGTGCGCGTCGGGATGGTTGGCGCCGGCGACGAGCCCGGCTCCGGTGATGGCCTCGTCCATCAGCACCGGGACGTCGGCCCCGACCGGGCCGATGAAGCCGACCGGGCCGATCCGCTCCTCGATCTCCTCGGGTCGGGCCGGCCGGAACTCGGCCCCGAGGTGATTGGCCAGCTTGATCTCGTTGAGGCGATGGTCGCCGCGCAGGAGCACCAGCACCATGCCACGACCCTCGACGATCACCGGGAGGGCCTTGATCAGCGCGCCGGCGGGGACCCCCAGCACCCCCGAGACCTCCTCGACCGTGGTCAGGCCGGGGGTCGGCGCCTCGCGCGGGGAATCGAGCGGCGGGGGCAGCTCGACCGGCTGCGGCTCGGCGCTTGCTACCTCGACGTTGGCCGCATAACCCGGGGCGAGGGCAACCTCGTTTTCGCCGGCCGGGCAGGGGGCCATGTACTCGTGGGCGCCTGAGCCGCCCATCATCCCCACGTCCGCTTCGACCGCGTAGAAGCGCAAGCCGCAGCGCTCGAGGATCCGCTCGTAGGCGCCGGCCTGCAGCTCGTAGCTGCGGTCCAGGCCCTCGTCATCGCGGTCGAAGGAGTAGGCGTCCTTCATCGTGAACTCGCGGGTCCGCAGCACCCCGGCACGGGGGCGAGGCTCGTCTCGCTCCTTCGTCTGCAGGTGGTAGAGCATCAGGGGCAGCTCGCGGTAGGAGCGGACGTCGTGGGCGACGTGAAAGGTGACGGCCTCCTCGTGCGTCATCGCCAGGACGAGCTCCGAGCCCTTTCGATCCTTGAGCTTGAAGAGCTCGTCGATCTCGTAGCGGCCGGTGCGCCGCCACATCTCGGGGGGCTGCATCACCGGCATCAGCATCTCGTGGCAGCCGATCGCGTCCATCTCCTGGCGAATCACGTCCTCGACCTTCTTCACCGTGCGGTAGCCGGCCGGCAGCCAGCTCCAGATTCCGGCGCCGAGCTGGCGGATCAGCCCCGCGCGGACCAGGAGGCGGTGAGAGAGCGCCTCCGCGTCGGCGGGCGGGTTCTTCAGGGTCGGCAGCAGATAACGCGAGAGGCGGGCCACAACCGGCGAGGATATCCGCCGGTCGTCGGACCGCCGGGCTACCAGGCTTCGATCTCGTAAGTGAGCCAGCTCGACGAGCGCGCACCGGTGGACTCGTAGAGGCACTGTGCCGTCCGGTTGTCATGCGCGGTCTCCCAGACGAGCTTCGTGGCCCCCCGCGTGCGACAGAGGCCGCGGCAGGCTTCGATCAGCCGCCGGCCGACCCCTCGGCCGCGCAGCTCAGGCGCGACGTAGAGGTCGTTCATCACCCCGATCCGCGTGGCGTCGAGGGTCTGCCAGGTCCAGTACACAGTGGAGAAGCCGACCGCCGCGCCGCTGGCTCCGGCGTCGTCGACTGCGCGGGCGAGAAGCTGGACGCCCTCACTCGGGTCGTCGATCAGCGCCCGCGAGAGGGCGATGAGGCGGTCGTCGCGCGGGAAGGCCTCATAGAAGTCGCAGTAGGAGCGCACGAGGGGCAGCAGCAGCGGGAGATCGACGACCCGCACGCGCTCGATGCTGATCGGGGCCTCTTCGCTCATGCTCGCCACTCTAGGCGCGGCCCCCGTACCCGTGCGGCTGCGCGAACGTCCCTCACTGGGCGCCCCAGGGGCCATTCCGGGACGTTCGGCCGGCGGGGCGCGACCGCCGCGTCGTTCGACCTCGGCGAACGTCCCTCAGTGGACGCCCCGCGGGCTCCACCGGGACGTTGGAGGGAAGGGGCGTCGCGACCGCCGAGGCTCAGGCGCGGGTGAAGCGGCGCCCGGCGACCGGCGAGGCCTCCTCGCCGAGCTCCGGCCGCTTGCCCTTGACCGGCGTGAGGTACGGCTCGCCGTCGGAGCCGGCGTTTCGCGGGGCGGTGATGTCCTCGCCGCGCTCCGCGGCGGCCTTCTCCATCGCCGCGATCTTCTCGGGCGTCAGGTCACCGGCGTTCTCCGTCTCGATCCTGCGCAGCCACTCCGCCCCCTCGGCGGCCTCCGCCTCCCCGAACTCGGTCTTGCCCCGGCCGAGCGACTTGTCGATCTCCTCGAAGAGGGTGTCGACGAGCTGTTCCTGAGGGATCTTCCTCAGGGGCTTGCCGTGGGCGAAGATCAGGCCCTCGTCCTTCGCTCCGGTGATCCCGAAGTCTGCGTGGGACGCCTCGCCGATCCCGTTCACCGCGCAGCCCAGGACCGCGACCTCGATCGGCTCCTCGTAGGCCTCGAGCCGCTGCTCGATCTCGGCGACGACCGTGTCCATGTCGAACTGGAGGCGCCCGCAGGTCGGACAGGCGATCAGGACGGGGCCGCGCTCGCGCAGGTGAAGCGCCTTGAGGATCTCCCAGGCGACCTTGACCTCCTCCTCGGCGTGGAAGGTGGAGAGCGAGATTCGGATGGTGTCCCCCACCCCGTCGGCGAGCAGCGTTCCGAGCCCCACCGACGACTTCAGGGCGCCCGACCACTTCGTCCCCGCCTCGGTGATCCCGAGGTGCAGCGGGTAGGGAACCTTCTCCGCGAGCAGCCGGTTCGCGGCGATCGTATTGGGCACGTTCGTCGACTTGATCGACACCTTGAAGTTCGTGAAGTGAAGCGACTCCATCAGCTCGACGAACTCGACCGCAGCCGCGACGAGCGCCTCCACGGGTGCCTCCCGCTCGAGGGCGTGCAGGTGCTTGGGAAGCGAGCCGGAGTTGACGCCGATCCGCATCGGCACGGTTTTCTCGGTGGCGCGGACGGCAACCTCGGCGACCTTCTCGCGACCACCGATGTTGCCGGGGTTGAGGCGAATGCAATGAGCGCCGGCGTCGATCGCCTTGAGCGCGAGGGTGTGGTTGAAGTGGATGTCGGCGATCACCGGGATCGGGGACTCCTTGACGATCGTCCGCAGCGCGTCGGCGTCCCGCTCCCGCGGAACCGCCACGCGGACGAGATCGGCGCCGGCGTCGGCGACCGTGCGAATCTGGTCCATGGTCGCGGTGAGGTTCGCCGTCTCCGTCTTCGTCATCGTCTGGACGGCGACCGGCGCGCCGCCGCCGATCGGCACGCCGCCGACGAAGATCTGCCGCTTCGAGGCCATGCTCACAGGGTACCGGCGGGCCGGCGTCGGTCAGCGGGTTGAAGCGAGGGCCGGAGGGGATCTACCGCGAGCTGTCGCCCTGAAGGCCCGGCGCCCGCTCAGCGCGCCCTGCGCAGCTCGAGCAGCTCCCCGCCGAAGGTCGTGACGAGCAGGCTCCGCTTCGAGACGACGCCGTGGCCCCGCCCAAAGGCCAGGTCGCTGGGGCCGGATGGAAACGGGTCGCGATCGAGGAGGACGCATGCCTCCTCCGGCCCGTCGACGCGCCACACCTCCCCGGCTCCGTTTGCCGCCACGTAGAGGCGGTCGCGGGCGTCCCTGGTGATCCCGTCGAAGCCGGCCGCGAAATCCGCCGGCCCGGCTGTGAAGTAGGGCTCGGCCGCGGCGGGGTTGGAGAGTGGGATCCGCTGGATGGCCGCGGCGGTGAAGGTCTGATTCGCGAACAGGAAGCGGCCGGTGCTGTCGACGATCAGGCCGTTCGGGCTGGTGACGCTTGCCCACTCCAGCTCGACCTGCCGCCGCTGAACCCGGTCGATTCCGGTGCGGACGTCGTTGGAGGCGAAGATCGCGCCGCCGGGGCCGCGCGCCACCCCGTTGGCCATCTGCAACCCGTTGATGAAGACGCTGCTCTCCCCCGTCCTCGGATCGACTCGCAGGAGGCCGGCCTCGGGATTCGCCGCCCCGTCGGAGGCCTGCTCGACGCTGTTGCCGAACCCGACCAGGAGGTCGCGGCGCTTGAAGATGATCCCCCCGGTGCCGTCGATCCCGTCGAGGACCACCTTCGGCTCCCGACCGGGGCGGAGCTTCAGCAACTCACCATTGGTGGAGTCGGTGAAGAACACGCGCCCGCGGCGGTCGACGCCGATCGACTCGAGGACTCCCGAGCCCTGGTAGAGCACGCGCACCTGCGGCTGGATGGGGCAGTCGGGCGCCGCGAGGGCGGGGCCGGCGCCGAGCAGAGTGAGGCCCGTCGCGGCCACCAGCGCCACCGTCCACCGTCCACCCGTCGCGCCCATGGTCCGATTATCGCGCGAGGTTCGGATCCGCGTCTCGTCGGCGGCTATCGTGCCCCGCCCATGTCCCCCGAATACATCTACTCGATGCACAGGGTCTCGCGGAAGCACCCGCCCGACAAGCAGGTGCTCGCCGACGTCTCGCTGAGCTTCTTCCCGGGCGCCAAGATCGGCGTGCTCGGCTACAACGGCGCCGGCAAGTCGACGCTCCTGCGGATCATGGCCGGAGTCGACACCGACTATCGCGGCGAGGCTCAGCTGCATCCGAACGCGACGGTCGGGATGCTCGAGCAGGAGCCGCAACTCGACGAGGGCAAGGACGTCCGCGGCAACGTCGAGGACGGGGTGCGCGAGCTGCGCGACATGCTCGACCGCTTCAACGAGCTCGCCGCCAACTACTCCGACGAGACCGCGGACGAGTTCGCCCGCCTGCAGGGCAGGATCGACGCCGCGGACGCCTGGAACCTCGACACCATCCTGGAGACGGCGATGGATGCCCTGCGGCTGCCCCCCGCCGACGCCGAGGTGGGCAGGCTCTCCGGCGGCGAGCGCCGCCGGGTCGCGCTCTGCCGCCTGCTGCTGAGCGCGCCCGACCTGCTGCTGCTGGACGAGCCGACCAACCACCTCGACGCGGAGTCGGTCGCCTGGCTTGAGCAGCACCTCGAGGAATACAGGGGGACGATCGTCGCCGTCACCCACGACCGCTACTTCCTCGACAACGTCGCCGGCTGGATCCTCGAGCTCGACCGCGGCCGGGGCATCCCCTTCAAGGGCAACTACTCCTCCTGGCTCGAGCAGAAGCAGGAGCGCCTTGCTCAGGAGGAGCGGGCGGACAGCGCTCGCTCCCGGACGCTCGCTGCCGAGCTCGAGTGGGTACGCGAGAACCCGAAGGGGCGGCGTAAGAAGTCGAAGGCCCGGCTCGCTCGCTACGAGGAGCTGCTGGCCGAAGATCGCAACGTGAAGCTGGACAAGGTCCAGATCCACATCCCGGCGGGACCGCGGCTCGGCAACGTGGTCGTCGAGGCCGAGGAGCTGCGCAAGGGCTTCGGCGAGAAGCTTCTAATCGAGGAGCTCTCCTTCTCCCTCCCGCCGGCCGGGATCGTCGGCGTGATCGGCGCCAACGGCGCGGGCAAGACGACCCTCTTTCGGATGATCGTCGGCGACGAGGAGCCCGACTCCGGGACGCTCCGGCTCGGCGACACCGTCCAACTCGCATACGTCGATCAGTCCCGCGACGCGCTCGATCCCGTCAAGGGCGTCTGGGAGGAGATCTCCGGCGGCCAGGACACGATCCGCGTGGGCGAGCGCGAGATGAACTCGCGCGCCTACGTCGGCGGCTTCAACTTCAAGGGCTCAGACCAGCAGCGCAAGGTCGGTGCGCTCTCCGGCGGGGAGCGCAACCGGGTTCATCTGGCCAAGCTGCTGCGCTCCGGCGGCAACCTCCTCCTGCTCGACGAGCCGACGAACGACCTCGACGTCGACACGCTGCGCGCCCTCGAGGAGGCGCTGCTGGCATTCGCCGGGTGCGCCGTCGTGATCTCCCACGATCGCTGGTTCCTCGATCGCGTCGCGACCCACGTCCTCGCGTTCGAGGGCGACTCGCAGGTGAGGTGGTTCGAGGGCAACTTCGAGGCCTACGAGGAGAACCGCCGCCAGCGCCTCGGCCCGGCGGCCGACCGCCCCCACCGGATCAGCTACAAGAAGCTCGTGCGGAGCTAGCCGTCGTCCGGCGACGGCGGCGGGTCCTCCTCGACGCCGGGGGCATAGGCGTCGTCGGGGTATCCGTCCCCGTCCGCGTCGACGCCGGTCGGCGCGGGAGTCGTCGTGGTCGTGGCATCGGTCGACGTGGTCGAGGCGTCGCTCGAGTAGCTCGCTGAACCGCCCGAATACGCCGAGAGCGATGCGGGATTCTCCGGCTCGGGGAAATCCTCGCAGCCGTACTTGTCCAACGTCGCCAGCATGTAGTCCTGCCAGATCGGCGCCGAGAGCTGGGCGCCGTAGCCTGGCAATGGCGTCCGGTCGACCGGGTTGCCCGTCCAGACCGCGGTGGCGATTCGCGGCGTGTAGCCGACGAACCAGGCATCGACCTGCTCCTCGGTCGTTCCGGTTTTCCCCGCTGCCGGGCACGGGATGTCATTGCCGACGGCGGTCCCGTAGTCGAGCGTCCCCTTCATCACGTCGGCGACGGTGTAGGCGACGCCGTCGCTGATCACGCGGTTGCCCTCGGTGTTCTCGGGGGTGTCCTCGTCCCCGTTGGGAAACTCGACCTTGCGGATCGCCGTCGGCTCGTGGTGCACGCCGCCGTTGGCGATCGTCGCGTACGCGTTGGACATCTCGAGGACCGTGCAGCAGGTCGTCGTCCCCCCCAGGGCCTCGGCGTAGAGCGCGTCGAGGTCGGAGGTGATCCCGAGCTTCTGCGCCATCGCGTCGAAGTTCTCGGGGCCGACGTCGATTCCGAGCTGAGCGAAGACGGTGTTCACGGAGTTCGCCGTCGCCTCTCGCAGGCTGATCGAGCCGTCGCCGAAGCCGCCTTCCACCGGCCAAGACGTGTAAGGGTCCGGGTTCAGCGTTATCGACTCCGGCGCCGGGTAGTACGTGGAGTCGGGATCGATGCCCTGATCGACCGCGGCGGTCAGGACGAAGGGCTTGAAGGCCGACCCCGGCTGGCGCTCGCCCTGAGCGGCGAGGTTGAACTGGCTCGTGTCGTAGGTCGACGATGAGGCCATGGCGAGGATCTCTCCGGTCTGCGTGTCGGTCGACACCAACGCGTTAGCCGCTCCATCGGTGGGGTTAGCGGCGATCGCCTGCTGCGCGGCCGCCTGCAGTTCAGGATCCAGCGTCGTATAGACCTTGAGGCCGCCCTGTTGAACGGTCTTCAGGCCGTAGCGCTGGATCAGCTCGTCCTGGACGAAGTCGAAGAAGTACGGCTCCTCGCGCTGCTCGTAGCGCTCGCCCCGCTGCAGGCCGAGCCACTCCTGCTTGACCTTCGCCGCCTTGGCCGCCGTGATGTAGCCCTCGCTGGCCATGGCGGTCAGCACCTGGTTGCGCCGTTGGACGGCCAGCTTCTGCTTGAGGAAGGGGTTGTAGTCGGAGGGCGCCGCCGGCAGGCCGGCGAGCAGCGCCACCTCGCGCAGCCCGAGCTGCTCCAAGTCCTTGTCGAAGAGCACCCGAGCGGCGGCCTTCACGCCGACCGCGGTGCGGCCGTCGTTGGTCCCGTAGGTGGCCGTGTTCAGGTATGTCTCGAGGATCTGGGGCTTCGTGTGCTCCTCCTCGTACTCGCGCGCCATCTCGGCTTCGATGATCTTGCGCTCGAGGGTGTCCTCGGGATCCTCGATATAGAGGTTGCGGACGAGCTGCTGGGTGATCGTCGAGGCGCCCTGCTCCACCTCCCCGGCCCTCGCGTTCTCCAGCGCAGCGCGCACGATGGCGCCGGGGTCGACGCCGTCATGCTCGTAGAAGTTCTCGTCCTCGATCGCGATCGTCGCCTGCTGGAGGAGCTTTGGCACCTCCTCGAGCTCGGCCGGCGTCCGCAAGATGTCCGACTGGACGTACCCGAGGCTCTTGCCTGAAGCGTCGTAGACCTTTGAGTTCGCACCGCTGTCGGCGGCCTTCAGCGTGTCGATCGGGGGCGCCGAGGCGGCGACGTCCATCACCCAGATCGCGGCTCCACCGACGCCGAGGGCGACGACCGAGAGCAACCCGAGCACGACGAGCAGGATCTTCTTGCCAACCGACCCGTGTGAGTGCTGGCGCCTATTTCGGATCCTGGCCGACATGTCCCGTGCCGGGAATCGTAGATGCTCGGCGTCGCCGGCCAGGCCCTATGGGATCGGGGGGGCGCCGGTTGCAGTTCACCGGGGCCGATGAAGGGCGGGCCCCGTTCCCCTGCCGGCTAGCCGCAGACGGGCCAGTGACCGGCGCCGTCGCGCTTCTTCAGTGCGACGGCGACAACCGCCTGAGTCCGATAGTTGAATCGGATCGGATCGCCACCCGGGGACTTCGGGGACGTCCGCCAAGTCGACTTCATGAACTGGAAGGCTCCGCGGAAAGAGCCGCCACCACCGATCGCGTTCGGGTCGCCGCCGGACTCGCACTCGGCCGTCCGGCGCGCCCAGCGCTTGTTGTGGCGGGAGACGTCGTCCCAAAGCCTGTCGTACTTGGAGGCGGTTCGGCTCTTCGAGTCGTCGTCGCCGCCGACCGTCGTGCCGCCGGAGGCGGCGCCGGCAACGCCGGGCGCGGCCACCAGGGCGAGGGTCATGAGGGCCAACACGGCCAGTGCGAGAAGGGCGACCCTCGATCTCGAGGACGTCAGGGCACCATGGAAGTTGGAATTCATACGCTCCGCTCTTTTCGTCGCTTACGGGGTTAGCTGACGGGCTCGCGCCAAAGAGCCGGCGCTACGCAAACAAACGGTGCGATTCGCCCCAACATGTGGGTCCCCCGCTTTCCCGCCCTTTTTGGCGGAAGATTCAGCAGGTCGCGCGAAAGGTTAGCAAAGCATGAGCGACGTGCAAGGACGGCCGGTCGGCTGACCGGTTACCGTGCCTGGCCGTGGCCCCGAACGAGAAGCCCGAGGTCGATGTCCCCGACGATCAAGAGCCGTCGTACCAGCTCGAGGTCGACGACATCAACGTCGGGGACGGGACGGAGGCCGAGAGCGGCTGCATGGTCGAGGTCCACTACGTCGGCGTCTCCTGGTCGACGGGGGAGCAGTTCGACGCATCGTGGGATCGCGGCAGCACGTTCAAGTTCGGCCTCGGCAAGGGCCAGGTGATCCAGGGCTGGGACGAGGGCGTGGTCGGGATGAAGGTGGGCGGGCGCCGCCGGATCACCATCCCCCCCATGCTCGCCTACGGCAAGCGCGGCGCCGGTGGCGTCATCGGCCCCGACGAGACGCTGGTCTTCGTCGTGGACCTCATCGACGTCCGCTGAGGCTGCCGGGCAATCCGGCAGGACCGTCGCCGGGGACCTTCCGCCTCCGTCGCCCGCGCGCAATCAGGCCCACCAGCAGCAGACCAAACGCGATGGTCGCCGGCGTCTGCCATGGCCGACCCGGGGGCTCCGAGCCGCAGGGGCGAGCGGCGCGCTCGTAGGCGGCAGGATCGTCCCAGCGACCGTCGGGCTGAAAGCGCGGCCCCGGCGGGCTCGACTGCTCTCCGGGGACGGGTCCCGCCCGCGTCGATCCCCACGGAGCCGGATCCGCCACCCAGCGAGGATCCTCATCGCTGATCGTCATGATTTCCGGTCGCACCTGACGCCCTGCCCCATCGGCCTCGTCGTTGGGGTCGGGCCAAGGGCGATCCGCCGTGCCGGCTCGCGGGTAGGAGGCGTGCGAACCGTTGGCGACGTACACCCGCGCGACGTCGACACCGCCCACCCGCGCCAGCTCGAGATCCCCGTAGGCGCAGGACTCGGCCGAGGAGTGCTGGGCGAAGGTCGCGGTGGCGGGCTCGTCCTCGGGCCCGAGGCGAAGCTGAACGAACTCCCAATCGCCCTCGTGGCGGCCGGTCCTCAAGACGCCCCGATCCTGGGTGTTCGCCGCGTAGAAGAGCCAGTACTGAAGCCAGCGCTCGCCACCGCGGTCCACGACGTGCCCGTACATCAGCTCCCGATCGATGGCCTCCGTCGCTCGCGATATCGGCTGGGCGAAGTACTCCTCCCGCGAGTCGTAGCGCAGGATCGGCCTGTACCGCGCGAGTTCCTGGAGGGGCGACGTCGGCGCCCCGTGCGCGGGCGTGATCGGACTCCCGACTCCCAGGGCGAGGCAGGCAGCCAGCAGGACGCGGGACCTCGACGATCGGGTTGGGGAAGCTCGCGCCATATCCGTCGAAACAGGACCTCCGAGAGGCCTCAGCCGTACTCACGGTATGACGTAGGTGTCGGCCTCGCCAGCCCGTCGCTGGACGCGGCACGCGGATCAGGGGTCCCGGGAAGCCGACTGCGCCTTCAGCGGCTCAACTCGATTAGTCCCTAGCGCCAGCCGCTCGAAGCGGGAGCAACCCGTCGGTTCGAGCTTCGGGCCGGTAAGCCGCTTGCACCGCCCGTAGCTCCAGCTCTCATCTTCCAACCCTACGCACGAGCGCCCGCTCGGTCAGTCGATGATGAATGAGGGCTGCATCCGGTGAACGACGGGACAGTCCACGTTCGGAGCGAAGAAGCGGTCCGGATCTGGATCCTCACCCTCTGCTAGTGGAGGATTGGCTGAGGTTCCGGGGACCGGCTCGAGCCTGTCGGGCGCCGTCAGGCGGTTGAGAGCCCCCTCGACGCAGGCCAGGTGCCCCTCACGGTCGCGCACCAGCTCCGCGGTCCGGAGCTCGACATACAGAATCCCCTCGTGCTCGTCCACGGCGAAGCCGCACGGTTCGCCGTCGCCCGCGGAATCCACGTAGACGATGCGCAGCCTGCCGGGTTCGAGGAAATGCGCTGCGACGACGCGCTCGGACGCATGGGCGGGGGCGCACGCGGCGAGGGCTCGCGGCCGGTCCTCCTCAGGGCCCCCGCCACCGCAACCCGCCACCAGGGCAGCCGCTACGACCGTGCAAGCGAGACAGGCGTTCAAGGCTGGCAATCGCATCTTCGAGTCCGTCGCCGTGCGGTTATTCCATCGCCACGCAACGCACGGGGGGGATCCGCAGAGTCGCATCGCTCTCAGTCAGGTCAGCTCGAATCGAAATATCCCTGGCCGGGCCGTCCAAGGGATAGCCCGCGTAGGGGGCGTACGGCCCGTAGTACCTCAGCTCCACCTCGACGCTCTCCAACGTCTGGTCCTCGCCGATCGCGACGACGATTCGGGATCCTGCGTTGCCAAGCAGCCCTCGAGCGCCCCAGACGCGGCGCTTCGTCTCCGCAAACTCATAACGGGGTCGGGAGGCGGAAGGCGCGAGCGAGACTTCGAAGAGGCTCTCGCCCCCGGGACCCTCAATCATCGACGCGGACTTGGTCTCGGCCGGCAGGCTCTCGACGATCGCGCCCAGGAGCCGCATCGACTCCTCGACGCTGATCGTGTCCTTGAAGAAGCCGACCGGACCGTGCGGGTTGAAGAAGCATCGTTGGTCGGGCTCCCTGCGGTTGAAGCCCCCGCCCTCCGCGAGGGTCGTATCGCCGCCTTCGCCGTCGAATCCGATCACGTTCGAGAGATCCTCCGGAATCGCCCCCTTAGCATCGGCGTCGACGCTGACGCGGAAGCGGCCTCCACGAGGCTCGATCAGCCCGGAGGCCACGAACCCGGCGCCGGGGCTGCTCGCATCGAGCTGAACTCGCAGAATCTCCTGATCGAAGCTCGCGCGGGCCGCCTGCCGCACCGCCTCGAGCGGATCGGCGCTCACTGGCTCTGATTTGCCCGACTCCGCTGACCCGCCGCAGCCGCTCGCGCAAAATGCCAGGGTCGTGACGAGGCCGAGGACCAGCTTGGCGCGTGCCCGCATCAACCGAACCTACGCCCCAGCCGCGGTTTCGTCACACCTCAGGCCTCAGCCTGGGCCAGCCGCGCGAGCCTGTCAGACTCGAGCCGATGGCGGAGGCGGTTGAGCGGTATCGGTCAGCGTCGGAGGCCGGAGACATCGAGACGATCATGGGACTCCTCGAGCCCGACGCCGAGCTCGTCTCGCCGATCTCAGGCCGGATGGTCTTCCGCGGAGAGGACGATCTCCGAGTCCTGTTCAGCGCCGTCTACGGGAGCCTCCGGGACCTGCATTGGCACGACGAGGCCGGCAACGAACGCCTGCGGTTGCTGCGAGGCGAGGCCAGGGTGGGCCCGTTCACGTTGGGGGACGCGATGGTCTTCGAGCTTTCCGAACGCGGCCGCATACGGACGATCAGACCCCACTTCCGGCCCTGGCTCGGGCTCACGGCCTTCGCCCTCGTCGTGGGTGCGAAAGTCGCGCGCCACCCGGGAGTGGTGCTGCGGGCCCTGCGCCAGCACTGAGCCGCCAAGCCGGCTCGGTCGCAGGAGCGGGACCGCCTGCGGCGAACGCCTCGGCATGAGGGCGATGCTGCTGATCTGGGGCGTGGTGATCGTCTCCGGCCTGGCCTATTTCATCGCGATCGGGCTGGCGGGACGCTGAGATGGCGGACGCCGGCAGCTCGACGGCGCGCGGAGGGGTCCGGACCTTTCTCAAGGAGAACTCGCTCTCGCTGTTCTTCCTCGCGATCTTCCTCGCCGCGCTGGTCGGCCAGGCGATCGCGGGGCACAACCTCTTCAACGCGGAGCAGGTTCAGCACCGCGAGGCCCCGATCAGCTTCTGGCGCTACCTGAGCAGCTCCCACTTCGGCCAGGGGGTCACGGAGAACTGGCAATCGGAGTATTTGCAGTTCGCCCTCTATGCGATGGCCACGATCTGGTTCCTCCAGAGGGGATCCCCGGAGTCCAAGGAGCTCGACAAGGCCGGCACCGAATCCGACGAGGACCAGAAGGTCCGCGGGCACGCGGACGAGGAATCGCCGCGGTGGGCGAAGGTTGGAGGCTGGCGAACGGCGATCTACTCGAACTCGATGATCCTCGTCATGTCCGCGATCTTCTTCACCTCCTGGCTGGCGCAGTCCTTGACCGGCTGGCGGGTCTTCAACGACGAGCAATCCGAGCACGGCGACGCCCTGGTGTCGTGGTGGAGCTACGTCGGATCGTCCGACTTCTGGGAGGCCACCTTCCAAAACTGGCAGTCCGAGTTCCTGGCGGTCGGCTCCTTCGTGGTTCTGGCGATCTACCTCCGCCAACGCGGGTCGCCTGAATCGAAGCCCGTGGGCGCCCCCATCCGGGATGCGACCGGCAAGGAGGGTTGAGACCGAGCAGAGGCGCGACATGCGCGAGGTTTCTCGGTCTCGACGTTCCAAGGCTCAGCCGACGCGGAGCGTCCGCATGCGGTTCTCGCCCTCGATCTGGACCCGCAGGCGAATCGGGCGGCGGTCCGCGAGGATCAGCCCGCCCGGCCAGCCGGTCGGGCTCCGTCCCTCGCAGGGCTGGAAGGTGACCCGCCGGTTGGCATCGCCGATGCGGCTGGCGGTATGAAGGTCTCCGAAGTCGAGGCCGACGCGTCGAGACAGTCGCTTCGGCACGGACACGATCACCGTCGCTGAGCCCTCGACGATCGCCGGCAGCTTCCCCCCGAGCAGACCACTTCGGGTCCGGATGACCGCTCTGCGGTCTTGGAAGTCGCTAGCCGGGCCAATCAGGCCGAAAGACCCCGCGACCGTCGAATGCCGGCGCCATTCTGGGTCGGCGCTTCCCCGACCAGCCTCGTCGCAGGATGCGACCGCGCGAGGAGGGGGGTCGGGGTGGCCGAGGGTTTCCTCATCAACAGTCGCGCCCCCGCAGCCGTTCAAAGCCGCGACCGACGCAGCAAGGAGCACGGCAACGATCGCGCGTCTTCGCCGCACGCCTAATCCAGGTCCGCTCCGTCGCCGGGGCCGAAGTTGAATGAGAGTGGTCCGGCGTAGAAGACCCAGACAACGGCTAGTCCGATCGCGAAGGTCAGCAGGAAGCTCGTGGCCGACCAGATGATTGTCGTAGCGGTGGTCGCGCCTACACGGATGCCATATGCGGCAACCGAACCGGCGGCGACACCCGCGCCAACCGCGACCACACCGAGATCCATCCCGCCTGACAATTCGGTCGATACGAGAGCCCAGCAAACACCCATGGCGGCGAAGCCGACCAGCGGAGCCAGGAAGACAGCGATGAAGCCAACGTGAGGAGCCGACCGGGCGACGCGCACAACGCGAGGGTGTCACATCGGGGACCGCTGCTAAGGCCTCGCTCCCCGTCCGAAGCAGACATCAACTTCAAGCTCTACGCTCGACCAAGTGGCAGAGCAAGGCCAGGAGATTCAGAATCCGTTGACGGGACAGCGGATGCGCTTCGTTGAGCTTCGCGAAGAGATCCTTCGGACCGAAAGCCACCATCCGCCCACTGACTCGCGAGAGCCGGTCCACGTACACCCCCTCCAGGAGAGCGGCGGCACGGTGCTATCCGGCTCGCTGATCTTCGAAGTAGCCGGAGAGCAGCGGAAGCTCAGCGGTGGGGACGAGATCGTCATCCGCGCCAACACTCCGCACCGGTTCTGGAACCCAACCAACGAGGAAGCCGTCTCTGAGCAGTTCTTCCGCCCTGCTTTGGACATCGCCTCGTTCTTCGAAACGCTGTTCACTCTCGGGCAGCGCGGCGAGCTGACGCAGGACGGCGCCCCCGGCCTCCTTCAGACCGCGGTCATGGTGCCCGAGTTCAGCGACGAGATTCGGCTGACCACACCCCCGTGGCCCGTAGTGCGCGCCCTATGCGCGGCCTTGAGGCCGATCGCTCGCCGTCGTGGGTATACCGCTCGCCTTGCTGCGACCGGTCCTTAGCGCTGCTATCTACCACCATCGAGGCCCCAGCAGCGCAAGCGAGTCCTAGGCGAAGACGAGTAGGCCGACCCCGATGAGAATCCAGCAGATTCCGACCAGGCGAATCAGGATTTGCCAGAACTCGCGGTCGGGCTGTTCCTCCGCACGCTCCGGGAGCCAGCTAATCCGACAACAGAGCGGCGGCGCTGCCAGGCGTCCTGTCAGGCAAGGACCTCGCGGAGTGTTCGCAGCTGGTGGCGCAAGTCCCGGCGAACCCCTCGCTCGAAGGTCTTATGCAAAAAGCGAGGCAGCTTTTTCCAGGTGAACTCGCTGACCTGGGTGAACCGCGTAGCGGTTCCGACCGGCTCAAGCCGATACTCGACCTCGAATACGGAAGCATCGTCCTCCTCTCGGATTAGAAGACGCCGGGGCGGGTCAAGCTCAATCTGCTCGATTAAGAGCTCCATCGCCGGCCGCAGGGGAACCGGCTTGTGGCTGACCAGCCATCGCCTTTCTCCGCACGGCTTCACGGACCGGACCTTCGGGCACCACTGCGGATCATTCATTGGATCGGCGACGAAAACCCAGACTTCCTGAGGTCCCCGCGGCAGCTCGATCGTCTCCTCCACCCGCATGCCGAAACCATACGACCCTCGGGGACGATGTCCGCTTCCAAAGCGGATACTCGCTCTGCGGAGTCACGACTAGAAATCGAATGCGCGTGGGGCGTTCCCCGCAATCACTACGACTACAGGGCATCGCCCGACGCGCCCCGAACGCGGCGCCGGCACGCACTACGCGTAGAGGGCCTCGATCTCCTCGCCGTACTTGTCGTTGATCGGCTTGCGCTTGAGCTTCATCGTCGGGGTCAGCTCGTCGCCGCCGGGCTCCCAGTCCTCGGGCAGCAGCTTGAACTTCTTGATCTGCTCGACCCGCGACATCTTCGCGTTGGCGGCGTCGACGGCCTCCTGCACGGCCGCCACAACCTTCTCGTTCTCCGCCAGGGTGGTGACGTCGCTCTCCTCGATCCCGTTCTTCTTGGCCCACGCGGGCGCATACTCGGGATCGAGCACGATCAGGGCGACGTTGTAGGAGCGGGCGTCGCCGATCGCGATGCACTGGCCGATCAGGGGGCTGGCCGACTTGAGGTTCGCCTCGATCCCCGCCGGGGACATGTTCTTGCCCGCGGCGTTGATGATCAGCTCCTTCTTGCGGTCGACGATCTTCAGGTAGCCATCGCCGTCCAGCGTGCCGATGTCCCCGGTCGAGAGCCAGCCCTCGTCGTCGAGGGCCTCGGCCGTCTTGTCGGGCAGGTTGCGGTAGCCGGCCATGATCAGATCCCCCTTGATCTGGACCTCGCCGTCCTCGGCCAGGCGGATGTCGACGCCGGGAAGCGGCGGTCCGACCGTGCCGAGCTTCACCTTCTCCGGCGGGTTGACCGTGGCCGCACCACAGGTCTCCGACATCCCCCACAGCTCGCCCACGGGGACTCCGATCGCGTGGAAGAACTCGAGCACCTCGACCGGCGTGGGGGCGGCGCCGACGTTGACCGCGACGGCCTCGTCGAGCCCGAGCTTGACGCGCAGCTCGCCGAACATCCCCTGCTCGGCCATCGCGGCGCCCTTGGCGACCGCCTCGGGGACATCCTCGCCGGCCTGCTCCGCGCGCACCTTCGCGATCGCCGCCTCGAGGCCCTGCTTGGCGGGGCCGGATTGCTCGTCGGGAAGGTTGTCGATCATCGTCTCCAGCCCCGCCTTGAGCTTCTCCCAGACGCGCGGGACGGCGAAGAACCAGGTGGGGCGAACCTTCGGCAGGAACTCGATGATCTTGCGCGGATCGGCGCAGATCGTGACCTCGACGCCCTTCACCACCGGCAGGTAGTAGTGGGCCCCGCGCTCGGCGATGTGAGCCGCAGGCAGCCACGAGATCACCTTGGCGCCGCGCTCGGGAAAGTCGATCAGGTCGTCGATCCCCGCCGCCAGGGTGAGCAGGTTGCGGTGGGTCAGCTCGACCCCCTTCGGCGGCCCGGTCGTCCCGGAGGTGTAGATCAAGGTGAGCGGATCGTCCAGCTCGACGGCGTCCGCGGCGGCCTCGTCGTCGAAGTCGGGGTCGGAGCTCATCAGCTCCTCGAAGCTCATCGTCCCTCCCTCGCCGTCCATCACGATCAGATGCTCGAGCTCGGGCAGCTCGGCCCTCGCCTTCTCGAACACCTCGAGGAAGGCGCTCTCCACGATCGCCACCTTTGCTCCGGCGTCGCCGACCACGTAGGCGATCTGCTCGGGGGAGGCGGTCTGGTAGATCGAGAACGGGACGGCGCCCAGCGTCACCGCGCCGAGGTCGCAGGGGAAGAACTCCGTCCGGTTGTTGAGCATCAGCGCGACCGTGTCGGCCTTCCCGACGCCGAGCTTCGCGAGCCCGCCGGCCGCCGCTCGGGCCTGCTCGCGCAACTCGTTCCAGCTCAGCGAGTCCTCGCCGGATCGGATCGCGGCGTCGTCGCCGAGTCGCTCGACCGTCGCGTGGAACGCCTTCGCCAGATTTGCCGCCGGGGGCTCGCCGCCCGGACCACCGCTCGCGTATCGCTCAGCCGTCGTCGTCTCCATCGTCTTCGCCCTCCTCCAGGGTTCGCCGCTGCGTCGAAACCTACCGCAGCGCGTGGAGCTCAGCGAACGTTGAAGCCCTCGCCGGTCAGGCGCCCGATGTCGTTCTGCAGCCCGATGAAGAACAGGATCAGCACCAGCGCGAATCCGATCAGCCCGGAGCGCTCCATCACCCGCAGGGGGACGGGCCGACCGCGCAGCTTCTCGATCAGCGCCCAGAAGATGTGGCCACCGTCGAGGGGCAGGAACGGCAGCAGGTTGATCAGGCCGAGCGAGAGGCTGATCACGGCGAGGACGATGAGCGCCTGGCGGGTGTCGAACTCGAAGCTCTGCCGCGTCACCTCGGTGGCACCCACGACGCCGGTGATCTGCTCCCGCTGCTCGGCGTTGAAGATGCCGGCGAACACCTCCGCGGTGCGCGAGGTGACGAGCCACAGCCGGTCGACCGCGAACTCGGCCCCCTCGGTGACCGAGAGCCTGTCGCGCTTGAACTCGTAGCCGAAGCCGACCACCATCCGCGGCTCGATCTCGGGCGCGCCGGGAGCCGCCTCCGGCGCGTCAAAGACCGGCGTGACGCTGAGGCTCCGCTCCTCCCCGTCGCGGATCACGCCGAGCTCGACGGGGCTCGTGGCCTCGCAGCCATCGACGGGCTCGCCCTTGCAGGTGTGCGTTCCGACCTGTTTGCGGACGGTGTTGATCAACGCCAGCCCCTTGAGGTCGTCGACCCGCTTGCCGTCCACCGACACGAGCTGGTCGCCGGCCTGGAGCACCTGAGCCGCCGGCAGGTCCTCGCCTGTCGACTCGATCGTGTTGGTCGGCCTCGTGTCCACCCCAAACCCGACGGCCAGCCCGAAGAACATGACCAGGGCGAGGACGATGTTCACCAACGGCCCCGCCGAGATCACGACGATCCGCTTCCAGACTGGCTGGCGATAGTAGGCGCGGTGCGCGACCTCCGGAGGAATCTCCTCCTCCGGGTTCATCCCGGTGATCTTCACGTAGCCGCCGAGGGGGATCGCGCCGATTCCGTACTCGGTCTCGCCACGGGTGATCGATGCGATCTTGGGCGGAAAGAAGAGAAAGAACTTCTCCACCCGCATGCCCACCGCCTTCGCGGCGAGGAAGTGACCCCCCTCGTGCAGGACGACGAGAGCCGCGAAGCCGCTGATCGCCAGGACCCAGCTCATCGACGCGGGCTCCCGTTGCCCACGGTGGCGTCAAGGCTCGCGCCGAGGCGGGTCGCCTCCGCGCGGGCGCGACCTCGGGCTTGCGCGTCGCACTCGAAGAGGTCCTCGAAGTGGGACGGCGGTGGCGCCGGCACCGACCCGAGGACCGACTCGACCACGGCGGGGATCCCGGCGAAGGGCAGCGAGCCCTCGAGGAAGGCCTCGACGGCGACCTCGTTGGCGGCGTTCAGCACGCAGGGCGCCATCCCGCCCTGCTCGCCCGCCTCGCGGGCGAGGCGCAGGCACGGGAAGGTCTCGAGGTCCGGCTCCTCGAACGTGAGCTCGCCGATCGCGGCCAGGTCAAGCGGCGGCACGGGCAGATCGATTCGCTCGGGCCCGTGCAGCGCGTAGGAGATCGGGACGCGCATGTCGGGGAGTCCGAGGTGCGCCAGGGTCGAGCCGTCGTTCATGCTGATCAGCGCGTGGATCAGCGACTGCGGGTGGACGACCACGCCGATCCGCTCGTAGGCCATGCCGAAGAGGTGATGCGCCTCGATCAACTCGAGGCCCTTGTTCATCAGGGTCGCCGAATCGATCGAGATCTTTCCCCCCATCTCCCAGGTCGGATGGGCGAGCGCCTCCTCGCGGGTGACTCCATCGAGGTCGGTCCTACCGCGGAACGGACCGCCGGAAGCGGTCAGCGTGAGTCGCTCGACGACCCCGGGGGGCTCGGAGGCGATCAGCTGGTGCAGCGCCGAGTGCTCGGAGTCGACCGGGACGATCCGCGCGCCGGTGGCCTCCGCGAGGGCGGTCACGAGCTCACCGCCGACGACGAGGCTCTCCTTGTTGGCGAGCGCGAGCTCGATCCCCTCGCTGAGGGCGACGATCGAGGGTCCGAGCCCGGCCGAGCCGACGATCGCGTTGAGCACGACGTCGGGCTCCAGGCCGCTGATCAACGAGCGGACGCCCTCCTCGCCGGCGAGCACCTCGCCCTTCCAGCCCGACGCGCGAGCCGACTCGGCGGCGACTGGGTCGGCAAGGGCGACGGCCCCCACCGAGTGCGCCTCGGCCTGCTCGAGCAGGCGTCGTTGGCTGCTTGCAGCCGTGAGGCCGACGGCCTCGAGCTCGTCCGAGCGCGAGATCACGTCGAGCGCTTGGACGCCGATCGAGCCGGTCGCGCCGAGGATCAGGACCTTCTTCACCCCGGGGAGTTTAGGAACGGGGCGCTCCCGGCCCCTCGGAAGCAGGTTGCTGCAGGCCGCCCCCCGCGGCCCTGCGAGTCCGGCCTAGTAACGCTCGCGGATGTCCTCGCGCTCGATCGGCTCGCCCCCGCGCTCGACGATCCGCTCGGTGCGCCGGCTGCGTCCGCCGAACTCAAGCAGCATGGTCAGCAAGAACCCGACTGCCCCGGCGATCATCAGGATCAGGCCGACCGTCTGCAGGTTGATGGCATCGATGGAGTCGGAGATGGCGAAGTAGAGGATCGCGCCGATCACGGCTAGAAAGACTGAGGCTGCTATTGACATTCGTTCCTCCTCGGTTGGCTGTCTGGCCTTCTTATCGGCCACTGGCTGGACGAACTGAGACAAGTCTAGGTCGATGTTCGGCCCGCAACGCCGCTTCCCTGCGGGATGGCCCTCAGAAGACGAGCGCCAGCGCCAGGTAGTAACCCGCGACGACCGTGAAGAGGACCGCGTCGAGGCGGTCGAGCAGGCCTCCGTGGGGGCCCAGCATCCGGCCGGTGTCCTTGACGTCGAGGTCCCGCTTGATCATCGACTCGAACAGGTCCCCGAGCGGCGCGATCAGGGCGATGCAGAGGCCGAACAGCAACGCCTCGGGGCCGGAGAGCCAGTCCTGGTAGAGCCCGGCAAGCCAGAAGCCGAGCACGCCGCCGAGGATGCCGATGGCGAGCCCCTCCACCGTCTTGTTCGGGGAGACCATGAGCGCCAGCGGACGCTGGCCGAACATCCGCCCGCCGAAGTAGGCGAACGTGTCCGTGAAGAACGTCGCGACGAGCACGTCGACGAGCAGGGCGGCGCCATGCAGCGGCAGGTCGCGGAGCAGAACTGCGTGCGCGAACGGGAGCCCGATCCAGACAACCGCGAACACCGTCACCGCGAGCGCCCAGGTCACGTTCGTCAGCGAGGGGCGGGAGAGGGCAAAGCCCATCAGCACGGGGAAGAACGCAAGGCCAACCAGGACCACGTGGAAGGAGTCTCCGAAGTGCGCCGCGAGGATCATTCCCGCGACCGCGGCGAAGCCGACGACCTGCAGCGGCCGCGCTCGCTGGGTCATCCGGAAGAACTCGACCAGGACGGCCCAGCAGAGACCGGTCATTGCCAGGGCGAAGACGACGCCGCCGACAGCCGTGACGACGATCGCGAAGACGAGCCAGGGCACCGCCCAGAGGACGCGTGAGACGGTCTCGGAGCGAATCCCGAGCCGCCGGCGCTTGCGACGCCGCGGGGAGGTGGCGAGCGGGCGCTCCGGCTCCGCCGGATCCTCCGAGTCGGCCTGCCGGGGCTCACCGGGAAAGACCGGGACGTCGGGCTCGCCGTCGGGCTCCGACCCCTCCTCTTCGAGCGGCTCCGCGCTCCCGAGCCAGACCCCCTGATCCTCCTCTCTGCGCGGTGCCTGGGAGCTTGGTCGGGGCGGGAAGTCCATGGGGGCGAGCCTATCCGCGGGCGCCGAAGCGCCGGCGACGGGACGCGTACTCCTCGAGCGCCCGCTCGAGCTCGTCCCGGTCGAAGTCCGGCCACAGCAGCTCGCTGAAGAAGAGCTCCGAGTAGGCGCTCTGCCAGAGCAGGAAGTTTGAGAGCCGCTCCTCCCCGCTCGTGCGGATGACGAGCTCTGGGTCACGCATCTCGGGCGCGTAGAGCAAGGCTGCAAAGGCCTCCTCCCCGCCCCCGGAGTACCGCTCGGCGGCGTCGAGGATCTCGGCGCGACCGCCGTAGTTGAACGCCACGAAAAGCGTCATCCGCGCATTCGAGTCGGTCTCCGCCTCGGCCCACGCCATTTGCTCCCGCAGCCGCTCCGAGACGTCCTCGCGCCGGCCGACGAAGCGCATCCGCACCCCCTCCTCGTCCAGCTCGGGCGTCTCGGAGACGATCAGCTCGGCGAACATCTCCATCAGGCCGCTCACCTCGTCCTCCGGGCGCGACCAGTTCTCGGTCGAGAACGCGTAAACGGTCAGCTCCTCGACCCCGAGCGCAACCGCATCCTTGACCGACTGCTTCAGCGTGCGGGCTCCCTCGCGGTGCCCGTCGAGCACCGGCCGGCCATGCTCGCTCGCCCAGCGGGCGTTGCCGTCCATGATGATCGCGACGCAGCGGGCGCTCGCAGCGGGATCGTCGGTCGCCATCTAGTGGACCTCCCGCTAGACGGTGAGGATCTCCTCTTCCTTGCCCTTGAGCAGGGCGTCGATCTCGCCCACCGAGCGGTCGGTCAGCTTCTGCAGGTCGCTCTCGGCGCGGTGCTCCTCGTCCTCACCGACGTCACCGTCCTTCTTCAGCTCCCGCAGGTCTCCGATCACGTCGCGACGCACGTTGCGGATCGCTACCCGGCCCTCCTCCGCAACCCCGTGGACCACCTTGACCAGATCGCGGCGGCGCTCCTCGGTGAGCTCGGGGATCCGCAGGCGGATCACGTTGCCGTCGTTGCTCGGGGTGAGCCCGACGTCGGACTCGAGGATGGCCTTCTCGATCGCGCTCATCGCGCCCTTGTCGTAGGGGGTCACGGTCAGCAGGCGGGCGTCGCTCGTCGCCACGTTGGAGAGCTGGTTGAGCGGGGTGGCCGCGCCGTAGTAGTCGACCACGACCCGGTCGAGCAGGTGCGGGGAGGCACGGCCGGTGCGGACGGTCGCGAGCTCGCCGCGCGTCGACTCGACCGACTTCGTCATTCGCTCCCCGGCGTCGGCCAGCAGCTCGTCGATCAGCTCGCTCAAGTCGTCGCCCCCCGGCTGCGCTCGGCCTTGGCGCCGGCAGGCCTCTGCCCCGATGAGACCAACGTGCCCACTCGCTCTCCGCGCACGATCCTATCTATGTTCGTTTCGTCCGCCATGTTGAAGACGTAGATCGGCAGGTCGTTGTCCATGCAGAGCGAGAGCGCGGTCGAGTCCATCACCCGAAGGCCCCGCTCGATCGCCTCGCGGTGGGTGATCTCGGGCAGGAACTCGGCGTCGGGCACGAGCGCGGGGTCGGCGTCGAAGACTCCCTCCACACCGTGCTTGGCCATCAGGATCGCCTCCGCGTGGATCTCGAGCGCCCGCAGCGAGGCTGCGGTGTCGGTGGTGAAGAACGGGTTCCCGGTGCCGGCCGCAAAGATCACGATCCGGCTCTTCTCCAGGTGCCGCTCGGCGCGTCGGCGGATGTAGGGCTCGGCGACCTCCGTCACCGCCATCGCCGACATCACCCGCGTATGCGAGCCATGCTTCTCGAGCGCGTCCTGGAGCGTCAGCGCATTGAGGACGGTGGCCAGCATCCCCATGTAGTCGGCGGTCGCGCGGTCCATCCCGACCGCGGCTCCCTGCAGGCCTCGGTAGATGTTGCCGGCACCGACGACGATCGCGATCTCGAGGCCGGTCTCGTGGACGTGATTGACCTGAGCGGCGATCGCGTCGACGCGCGCGGGATCGGTCCCGTACTCGAGCGAGCCCATCAGGGCCTCACCCGAGATCTTCAGGAGGATCCGGTCGAAGGAGCGAGCGGGAGAGGGCATCGTCAAGGCGCTCGCGGGCTGGAGGCCTAGTCCTCCGCCCCGACCTCGAAGCGGGCGAAGCGGGCGATCCGGACGTTCTCCCCGGTTCGCGCTGCGGCCTCCGCGCGGAGCGTCTCGATCGTCTTGCCCTCGTGCTTGTCGGCGTTGACGTGGACCTGGTCGAGCAGGGCGGTCTCCTTGCGCCACTTGGCGAGCTGTCCCTCGACGATCCGCTCGCGGACGTTCTCGGGCTTGCCCTCCTCCTCGGCCTTGCCCTCGAAGACGGCTCGCTCCCGCTCCTCCTCCGCCGCGGGGATCTCCTCGGCGGAGACGTAGCGCGGCGCTGCGGCGGCGACGTGCAGGGCGATCTCGCGAGCGAAGTCGCCGAAGTCGTCGTTGCGCGCGACGAAGTCCGTCTCGCACTGGATCTCGACGATCACGCCGATCTTGCCGCCGGCGTGGATGTAGGAGGAGACGACCCCCTCCCCGGTCGAGCGACCGCTGCGCTTGGCGGCTGAGGCCTGACCCTTGACCCGGAGGATCTCGATCGCCTTCTCGGAGTCCCCCCCGGCCTCCGCGAGCGCGGACTTGCAATCCATCATCGCCGCGCCGGTGCGCTCGCGAAGCGTCTTCACGTCAGCTGCCTTGACCTGCGTGGCCGTCACTTCGAGGCGCCCTCCGACGCCGTGGCGGCGGCGGGTGCGGGTGCGGGGGCTGGAGGCTGGGCTCCCTCGCCACCGGCAGCGGCTGCCTGGGCCTGGGCGGCCGCCTCGGCCTCCGCGGCCGCCTTGCGCGCCTCCTCCTCCTCGCGCTTGCGACGCTGCTCCTCCTCGCGGCGAAGTCGCTCCTCCTCCTCGCGGCGGCGGCGCGCGTCCTCGGCCTGCTGGAAGGCCGTCGCCGAGGTGAGGATGGACTCGCCGAGGGTGCGAACGATCAGGTCGCAGGAGCGGATCGCGTCGTCGTTGCCCGGGATCACGTACTCGACGGGCCGGGGATTGCAGTTCGTGTCGACGAGGGCGACGATCGGCAGGCCGAGGCGCTTTGCCTCGTTGACGGCGATCTCCTCGCTGATCAGGTCGATGACGAAGATCGCCTCCGGCGGGCGCTCCATGTCCCGGACGCCCCCGAGGTTGAACTCGAGCTTGCGGAGCTCCGCCTCGCGCGCCATGCGCTCCTTCGTCGGCAGTAGAGCGAGCTGGCCCTCGGTCTCGAGGGTCGTGAGCTCGTGCAGTCGCTTGATCCGCTTGTTGATGGTCTGGAAGTTGGTCAGCAGCCCGCCGAGCCAGCGACGGCTGACGTAGGGCATCCCGGTCTTCTCCGCCCACTGCTCGATCGAGTCCCGCGCCTGCTTCTTGGTCCCAACAAAGAGGACCTTGCCGCCGCGGCCGGCGATCTCGGCGCAGAATTCGCGCGCCTGCTCGAGCAGGCGCTCGGTCTGCAGCAGGTCGATGATGTGGATGCCGTCGCGCTCGCCGTGGATGTAGCGGCGCATCGACGGGTCCCAGCGCCGGGTCTGGTGCCCGAAATGGACCCCAGCCTCGAGCAGCTCCTTGATGCCTGTCTCAGCCATTGCTTCCCTTGCTCAGTTGATTCGCTTCCGGTCCGGGTCGCGGCTCCGCGGGGACCCGGCTGATGCCGGGCAGGGCCCGCGGCCACCGTCGGGGACCGCTCTGATTGGCGGGGAGTCTAGGCGACTGCGGCGCTACGGCTCTCGCGCCCGAGCGAGCGCGGCCTCGAGATCCGCGGGCAGAGGGCTCTGCAGGTCGAGAGCCGCACCGCTGAAGGGGTGGGCGAACGCGAGGCGGCGGGAGTGCAGGAACTGGCGCGCGAGCCCGAGCCGACCGGGCGTCCCGTACTGGGGGTCGCCGCACACCGGATGTCCGATCGCGAGCAGGTGCGCGCGGATCTGGTGGGTGCGACCAGTCTCGAGGCGGACCTCGAGCAGAGCCTCGCGCGCCAACCGCTCGCGAACCTCGAAGTGGGTGACGGCCGAGCGCGAGCGCCGGCCCCCGACGACGATGCGCTCGGGCGAGCGATGGTCGCGTCCGAGCGGGGCATCGATCGTCCCGCTCCGCGAGGGTGGGCAGCCCTCGACGAGCGCCAGGTACTCGCGGGAGACCTCGCGCGCCGCGATCATCCTCGCGAGGCGGGAGTGCACCTCCTCCCCGCGGGCCACCACCAGCAGGCCCGAGGTGTCGCGGTCGAGCCGATGGACGATCCCCGGACGATCGGGGTCGGCGCCGCCCGCGAGGAGCTTCCCCAGCGCCTCCACGAGGCTCTCTTCAGGATTGCCCGGCGCGCGATGCACGAGCAGCCCCGCCGGCTTGTCGATCACCGCGAGATGCTCGTCGCTCCAGACGACCCGCGGCTCGGGCCCGCTCACGAGCCGCCGGAGGCTCTGGAGGGGCGCTCGGGGGCGTCCTCCGTCCCGGCTCCCAGCATGTAGATCGAGACCAGGACGATCACGCCGATCGTGATCTCCACGTCGGCCAGGTTGAACGCGGGCCAGCGGGGCGGGTCGATGAAGTCGGTGACCGCTCCCTCCCGGATGCGGTCGATCAGGTTCCCGACGGCGCCGCCCGCAAGCAGGCCGACCGGGAGCCAGAGGCCGGGGCGCTCGGCGCTGATCAGGAAGAGCCCGAGCAGGATGGCGAAGGCGACCGCCGCGATCACCAGCACGGCGGCACCGAAATCGTCGAGCAGGCCGAAGGCGATCCCGCGGTTCGCGACCCGGACGATCTCGACGCCGGCGACCAGGTCGATGCGCTCGCCGGGGGCGACATCACCGCGGACGAGGGCCTTCGTGATCTGATCGAGCGCCACGGCGAGCGCGGCGACGGCCACGGCGCGGCCGAGCCCGACCCCCGGCGCCCTCACCCGTTGATCAGCCCGACGACGATCCCCTGCGCGAGCAGGAGCACGACCAGCCCGATTATCGGGCTCAGGTCCAGGGCGAAGCGTGAGCCGCCGACCGGGGGCAGGATGCGGCGGAACAGGTTGAGGTAGGGATCGACCGTTTCCTCGACGAAGCCCGTGGCCGCCCGCAGCGGAGTGTTGTAGGGCAGCGAACCTCGGAAGGAGACGACCCAGGAGATCGCGATCCGGGCGAAGATCAGGATCACGAAGACGAGAAAGAGCGAATCGACGTACTGAGCGACGTCGCCGCGGTCGATTGCGGCGATCGTGGGCGGGCTCATCGGGCCCCCGCCATGCGCTCGAGCGAGGCCGCGACCGCGCCGCGGAATGCCGCGGGGGCGCCGGCGGCCTTGAGCGCATCGAGGCCGGCCTCCGTGCTGCCCCCCGGCGAGGCGATCGAGTACTGGAGGTCGGCCGGGCCGCGGAATAGCTGATGCTCGCCGAGGCCCGCGGCCCCCTCGCGCACGAGGCGATCGCTGAGCTCGGGCGGCAGGCCGGCCTCGATTCCTCCCTCGACCAGCGCCTCGCACGCAAGCGCGAGGTAGGCGGGCGCGCAGCCCATCACGGCCGTGGCCGGGTCGATCAGAGCTTCGTCCATCTCGATCAGCGTGCCGAGCGGATCCAGCAGCTCCAGCGCTCCCCGCAACGGGGCCTCATCCCCGCTGAGCGGCGTATGGCAGATCACGCCCCTTCTGATCTCGACCGCGAGGTTGGGCATCGTTCGCAGCACCGGGGTCGCTCCGAGAGCGGCCCGCAGCTGCTCCAGCGGAGTTGCCCCGAGGACGGAGATGACGGCCTCGACGCGTCCCGAGATCGGCCGGGCCGCCTCCTCGAGGGCCTTCGGCTTGACCGCGAGCACGATCAGCTCGGAGCGCTCGGCGAGCTCCTCGAGCGAGCCGGCGCCCTCTCCGCCCACCTCGCTGGCGAGCTCCGCGGCGCGTCCGGAGCCCGAGTCGGCGAAGAGCATGAGCTCGGGCCCGCCCGCTCCGGCGGCCCAGCCACGGGCAAGGGCCGCCGCCATGTTTCCCGCTCCCGCGAAGCCGACGTTCATCGGAGCGGAGGTTAGCCAGTGGCGCCCCGGGGCCTCGCGGCCAAGCGGACATGACGACGGGCGCTCGCTCAGCTGGCGTTTCGGCTCATCTGCGAGAGGAGAACCACCCAACCGCTGAGGTGGCAGAGAAATTGCCCGCCCACGTGTCAATTTCTCTGCCACCGTTGGGTCCGTGGGTCAAACGGTCGCCGCCTGACGTCAGGCAAGGAGGATGGAAGCGATGCGGCCGCCAGGCCGTGAGCCTCCTGATGGACGCCGCATGGCGGCCCCTCGCCTCGTCAGGACTGGTTGAAGAAGCCTTTTTCGACGATCCGCGCCTTCTCCTCCGCCGAGACCTCGACGTTGGCGGGCGTCAGCATGAATGTCTTGTCCGCGATCTTCTGCATGCCCCCGTCCATCGCATAGGTGAGGCCGGAGCTGAAGTCGATCAGCCGCTTCGCGAGGTCGGCGCCGGTCGACTGCAGGTTGAGGATCACCGGGACGCTCCGCTTGAAGCGGTCGGCAACCTCCTGGGCGTCGTTGAAGTTGCGGGGGGTGACGAAGTGGACCTGGACGTCGGCACCACCTTCCGAGACCGGTCGGAGGTTGCGCTGGCGCCGGCGGGGCGGCTCCTCGTCGGCAAAGATCTCGTCGATTCCGCTCGGGTCATCGCGGCGAAGCCGGCGAACGTTCGAGCTGCTCGAGCTGCCCCCGCGCGAGCGGCGCGGTGCCTGGTGGGAGACCGCCTCGTCGCTGACGGTGTCGGGGTCGTAGGAATCGTCGTCGTCGTAGCGGTACTCGGGATCCTCGGCGAGCCCGAAGTACATGAGTGCCTTGTTCCAAGTGTCGCGTGCGGCCATGCTGCGCCCCTTTTCGCCCCGGCGGGAAGTTCTCCTGCGGGGGATTATGACGCTCGGGGACCCCGCACCCCGGGGGTTCCCGGGAGCCCATTCAGGCGAACAGCGCGCTCCCGAGCCTGATCGTGGTCGCTCCCTCCGCGACCGCGACACGCCAGTCCTGGCTCGTCCCCATAGAAAGCTGCTCCAGGGCGTGCTCGGCGGCCAGCTCGGCCAGGGCCGCGAACCAGGGCCGCGATGCTTCGGGGTCGGCGGCAAAGGGGGGCATCGTGAAGAGGCCGACCACGCGCGCCGGGCAACGCTCGAGCAGCTCGGCGAGGCCCGCTGGAGCGACGCCGCCCTTTCCCTCCTCGCCGGCGACGTTGACCTGAACGAGGACCTCGGTCTCGGGCGACGCATGCCGGGCGAGCTGGTCGATGACGCCGTCGCTCCACACCGAATGGATCAGGCGGACGCTCGGCAAGACGTCGCGGACCTTGCGGCTCTGCAGGTTGCCGATGAAGTCCCACTCGAAGGCGTCGCCCCAGCGCTCCCGCTTCGCCTGCAGGTCGCCGAGCCGGTTCTCGCCGACGAGCGTCACTCCCGCTTCGGCGAGGGTGCCCATCTCCTCGACCGGCACGTACTTGCCGGCGACGAGGACCTCCACCCCGGGACCCGCATCGCCCCGGACCGCCTCGAGGTTGGCGCGCAGGCGGCCGGGATCGATGTCGCGAAACGCCCCGACCACCTACACCGCCCCCCAGACGAGGCCCGCCTGCCGGCCGGTCGCGGGGCCGTCGCGGCGGTGGGAGAAGAAGAGGTCGGGATTGCAGCTCGTGCAGAGCTGCGTGGACTGGATCCGTTCCACCCCGGCCCGCTCGAGCAGCCGCCGGGCGACCGCGGCGAGGTCCAGCATCCGGCCCTGCGCCACCCCGTCCCCCAGGGGGGCGAATGCGACGAGCACCTCGTCTCCGACCTCGTAGCAGCAGGCGCCGATTCCGGGCCCGATCGCCGCATCGCGGGCGCCGATCGAGCGCGCCGCCGCGCCGACGATCCCGGCGGCCAGGCCGCGCCAGCCGCCGTGCACGATCGCGACCCCGCCCGGCCCTGAGAGGGCGATCGGTAGGCAGTCGGCGACGAAGACGAGGCCGGCCACGCCGGATGCGGCCACCACGTGGCCGTCGACCTCGGGTGGGTCCGCTCCCGACTGCGCCCAGGGCGCGGGCTCCTGAGGGCCCTCGTGGCGAGCGATCCGCGCCCCGTGGACCTGCCGGCCGATGACCACACGTTCGGGATCGAGGTCAACCGCGGCGCTGAGCCGGCGGCGGTTCTCCCGCACCGAGTCGGGCTCGTCATCGGTCAGCAATCCCAGGTTGAGGCTCTCGAACGGCGCTCGGCTCACACCTCCGAGGCGGGCTGAGAAGGCGACCTCCGCGCCGGGCAGGGAGGCCGAGAGCCACCGCACCCCGTCCGTCTCGCGCCACTCCATGGCCGTCACGATCTCAGGCCGATCCCCGGGCAACCTCGAGCGCTGCCTCGAGCTCCGCCTCACGGCCGGGGGCGAGCTCGCCGTCGCGCTTGCGCGCGAGGGCGGCTCGCAGCCCGGCGCCGACAGCCGGCCCCTCCGGGACCCCCGCGGCAATCAGGTCCGCCCCGTCGATCTCGAGCCCGACGCCGCGCCAGCTCCCCACGTAGTCGGCGGCCCACCCACAGCCGGCGGCCGCCGCCAGCAGGAGCTGGTCCTCGTCTCGTCCGGAGGCGAGGCGAACCGCCTCCGAGGCCCGCTCCGGCCTCGTGCTCGCGAGCTCCAGCGCGGCCTCGGCGCGCTCGCCCCCCTCCACCGCGAGCAGGATGGCGCTGGCTCGGAGGGCGGGGCTCCCGCTCCAGGGCGGTGCCGAGACGGCCCGATCGATCGACTCGACGAGCTTCAGCGTCCAGGCCGAGAGATCGAGAAGCCCCCACTCGGCGAGCAGGGCGAACCCCGCGGGAGCGGCCGGCTTCTCGGCGAGGCGGATCATCTCGGCGGCGACGCGATCGGCCGAGACCGTCGCGAGGTCGGTTGCCCTCAGTAGCTCGAGGGTCTCGGGATCGGGCGCCAGCCCGAGGCGTGCCGCGTAGCGCGCCCCGCGGATCGCGCGGGTCGGGTCGTCGACGAACGAGCGCTCGTGGAGGACCCGCAGGATCCCGCCCCGGAGGTCCTCCGCGCCCCCGAAGGGATCGAGCAGATCGTGTGGCGGGCGCAGTGGAAGCGCGAGCGCGTTGACCGTGAAGTCGCGGCGGGCGAGATCGGCGCCGATCGGCGCCGGCTCGATCTCGGGGAGCGCGCCCGGCCGCGGATAGCTCTCGCTCCTGGTGCGGGCGAGATCGACGCGCGCGGCGCCGACGCGCACGATCGCGGTGCCGAAGCGGCGATGGAGCCCCTCGACCTCGACCTCGGGGTCCTCGGCGAGGCTCTCGAGCAGCGGCTCGAGCTCGGCGTCGACGGCGACATCGAGGTCCCCGCCCGGCTCGCCGCAGCTCACCAGCTCCCGCACGACGCCGCCGACAAGGTAGGAGTCGACCTCGGCTAGGACCCTTCGGAGCCCGCCGAGCGGCAGCCCTGCGGCTGCCTCGCCGAACGCTGGATCCGCATCCATGCTCCGTAGCATGAGGCGTTCGGCAGATGAAGAGGCTCTCGAGCATCTGGCGCGCCATGACCGGCGCGGAGCGGGTCGTGGCAATCGTCGCGATCCTCGGCGTGCTCAGCACGGTGGCCTTTGCCGGCGTTGCTCTGCTGAAGCGACCGAGCGACGTCTCCAACCCCGACGTCGCCTTCAAGCGCTCAAAGGGGGCGGGCAAGCAGTCCAAGCCTCCCCGCGATCGCTCCGTGGACTGGCCGCGGTTCGGCTACGACCAGGGTCGAAGCAAGTTCCTCGACGCTCAGGGGGTCCGGCCCCCCTTTCGCAAGCTGTGGAAGTACACGGGCGACGAGCTGATCGAGTTCCCTCCGATTGTCGTTGACGACCGGCTCTACGTGATCGACAACGACGGTCTCTACGTCGCCTTGGACGCGGAGAGCGGGAAGGTGGTCTGGAAGAAGCGGCTCGCGTCCCTGAATGCCTCCTCGCCCGCCTACGAGGACGGCGTCCTCTACAGCGTCTCCCTCGAGCCGGGGCAGGCCCTGGCGGTGCGCGCCCGCGACGGCAAGGTGCTCTGGCGCAAGCCGCTCCCCAGCCGGGCCGAGTCCTCGCCGATGGTGGCGCGCGGCAGGCTCTACTTCGGCGACGAGGCGGGACAGCTGTACGCGCTGAGGACGAAGGACGGGGACACGGTCTGGCAGACGGAGCTGGGCGGCTCGATCAAGGCGGCCCCGGCGCTGAGCGAGGGGACCCTCTACGTCGGTGACTACGGCGGCAACATGAACGCGGTCCGCGTCAGCGACGGCAGGGTTATCTGGCAGACGCCCGATCTGGGAGTCGGGGCGGGGCGGTCCGGCCGGATCTACTCGACCGCCGCCGTGGCGTTCGGCCGCGTCTACGCCGGCGACGTGGATGCCCGCGTCTACAGCTACGACCAGAAGACGGGCGAGATCGCCTGGACCTTCTCGGCCGGGGACTACGTTTACTCGGGCATCGCCGCCGCCGATACGAAGACGACGCGGCCCGCCGTGTACTTCGGCTCCCACGACCGCAACGCCTACGCCCTCGATGCCGAGTCCGGGAAGGAGATCTGGAGGGCCTCCGCAGGCGGGCAGGTGAGCGGGCCGGCGACCGTGATCGGCGACGTGGTCTACCTCTCCACATTCAGCGGCAACGCGACCGTCGGCTTCGACCTGGGGACCGGCCGGCGGGTCTTCTCGTTCGACGAGGGCGAGTACGGGCCGGTGGTCTCCGACGCCGAGAAGCTCTACCTCACGGGTGGAACGACCGTGGTGGCCTTCGACCCGATCGACCTCGGCGACTACAAGTACCGGACCAAGCCCGGCCAGAAGGGGATCGTGCCCCCTGCCGAGCGGCGTAAGGCCGAGGTGGCGATGCGGAAGAGGGGCGGGAAGCCGCAGGGTCAACCCGGTGGTGGCGGAAGGCAAAGAGGGAAGTCAAAGGCTGACCAAGCCCGCTCCGGTCGAGCGGAGAGTTGACGTCGATCACGATGTGAAGTCTCCCCTCGACCATTCGGGGAGGCCTCCTGCCGCCTAACCCGCGCGCCTGACCGCGATCCCCGCCTCGGCCATCGCCGCCTTCGCCTCCGCGATCGTGTGGTGGCCGTAGTGGAAGATCGATGCGCAGAGGACCGCGTCGGCCCCGCCCTCGGCGATGCCCTCCGCCAGGTGGCGAAGCTCCCCGGCTCCTCCGGAGGCGATCACGGGGATCGGCACCGCATCGGCGACCGCCCTCGTCAGAGCGAGGTCGTAGCCATCGCTTGTGCCGTCGCGGTCCATGCTCGTGAGCAGGATCTCCCCCGCCCCCCGCTCGGCCGCCTCTCCGGCCCAGGCGACCGCGTCACGACCCTCGATTCGCCGCCTGCCGCCCTCGACGTAGACGTCCCAGCCGCCGCCCGTCCCCTCGCGGGCGCGGGCATCGATCGCCACCACCACGCACTGGGACCCGAAGACCTCGGCGAGCTCGCCGATCAGCTCGGGGCGGGCAAGGGCGGCGGAGTTGATCGCCACCTTGTCGGCGCCCGCGTCGAGCACCGCCTGAGCATCGGTCACCGAGCGCACTCCCCCACCGATCGTGAAGGGGACGAAGACGTTATCGGCGGTGCGTCGGGCGAGCTCGACGATCGTCTCGCGGCGTTCGTGCGAGGCGGTGATGTCCAAGAAGACGAGCTCGTCGGCTCCCGCCGCGTCGTAGCGCGCAGCGAGCTCGACCGGGTCCCCCGCATCGCGGATGTCGACGAAGTTCGTCCCCTTCACCACCCGGCCGCGATCGACGTCGAGGCATGGGATCAGCCGCTTCAGCGCCATCGGGGAGAGGTTAGGACCCTCTTCGCCGAGATCAGCGGCGGCGAAAGGGCACGGCCGTCGCCGCGGCGTTGCGCGCGAAGGCGCCGGGCTCGAGCTTTCTGACGAGCTCGAAGAGGCGGCTGCGCTCGGTCGTGCTCAGGTTCCGAGGCCGCCCCCGAGACTTGGCGATCAAGCCCCGCAGCTCGACCCCCTCGCCCGGGGCGAGCTTGTCGAGATGGCGCTTCGCGGTCAGCGCGATCTCCCCCACCGCGATCGCCCTCGCCCAGGGGCTGAGGCGGCCCGCGGTGCGGGTGGCCGTCCCGAGAAAGCTCATCGGGGGCGCCCCGAGAGAGCCTCGAGGGCCTCGCCCACGCTGAAGCGACGCTCGTAGAGCGCTCGCCCGACGATGACGCCGGCGAGGCTCGGCGCACTCAGCGCCGCGAGTCCCTTCAGATCTTCGAGCGATCCCACGCCGCCGGAGTAGATCAGCTTCGCTCCGGTTTCGTCGCAAGCCGAGAGGATCCGCTCGAGGCCGGCGCGCGCGGGCCCCTCGAGCGTCCCATCGACCTCCACCGGGGTGTAGACGAAGGTCGAGACGCCGCGTGCGGCCAGCTGCGAGATCGCCAGATCGACCGGCGTCGAGGTCGCCGTCTCCCAACCCTCCACCGCGACATGGCCGCCCCGAGCGTCGACCGAGGCAACGATCCGCTCACCGTAGAGCTCGGCGAGCTGGGCGAGGAGGTCAGGGTCGCGCTGCGCACTCGTGCCGAGCACGGCCCTGCTCGCTCCGCTGGCGAAGGCGGCTTCGACGGCCGCGCGGTCGCGGAGGCCCCCTCCGAGCTGCACCGGGACGTCGAGCTCCGACGCAATCCGAGCGACGATCGGCAGGCTCACCGGCTCACCGGCGCGGGCTCCGTCGAGGTCGACGACGTGCAGAACCCGCGCCCCGCCCTCGACCCAGCGGCGCGCCGCGACGAGCGGATCGGCGTCGTAACGGGTCTCCTGGCCGTAGTCGCCGCGCAGAAGCCGTACCGCGCGACCCGCGCGGATGTCGATCGCGGGCAGGAGGGCCAGCTCCCTCGCAGAGCTCGGGCGGGGGGCGGCCACAGCTCAGGCCGGGGCGGCGACGGGCGCCGCGATCCCGACGAAGTTGCGCAGCATGCGCAGGCCGGCCAAGCTCGACTTCTCGGGATGGAACTGCGCTCCGAAGATGTTGCCGGAGGCGACGACCGCGGCGAACCGCTCGCCATGCTCGCAGCTTGCGACCACGGCGCCGGCCTCGGGACGGGCGATGAAGGAGTGGACGAAGTAGAAGGGCTCGGCCGGCGCGATGCCGGCGACGATCGGGGACTCCCGCTCGATCCCGAGGGGAGACCAGCCGATGTGGGGCAGCTTGCCGGCGCCGGGATCGAGGGCGTCCACCGGCCCGGGAAGGAGCCCGAGCCCCGCCGCGCCCCCAAGCTCGCTCGATCGCTCGAAGAGGAGCTGCATCCCCAGGCAGATGCCGATCAGCGGGGTCCCGCCCTCGACCTGCTCGGTGATCGGCTCCTCGAGGGCCCGGCTGCGGATCCGGCGCATCGCCTCGGGAAAGGCGCCGACGCCCGGCAGCACGATGCCGTGGGCGGCCCTGATCTCGTCGTGATCGGAGCTCACCGAGGCGCTCGCGCCAACGTGCTCGAGAGCCTTCTCGACCGAGCGCAGGTTGCCCATTCCGTAGTCGACGATCGCGATTCGAACCGGCTGGACGCTCACCCGCCGAATCTTAGGGCCGCTCCCGGTAGGCGGCGTGCGTCCGGGGTGGTCGCGGACCAAGCGGGGCGCTGCGGGCGCGGATTCCCCCATGGTGGTGCCATGGGGGATTCGCGACCGTGGCGCAGCGCGCCGCGTCCACGGCCGCATCCGGATGTGCGATCGCCTATCGGGATGGGCCCTATGGGCCGCTCCCGGTAGGCGGCGTGCATCCGATCGCCTATTGGGACGCCCTATGGGCCGGCGGCCCCGCCCGCTTCAGCGGTTGGCGCGGATGACCTGCTTCAGCGCCCGCAGCGCCGGCTTCTCCTCGCCGCGCTTGTCGACCAACCCCGCGAACGGGCACCAGAGGCACGAGGTCTCGTTTGTGAAATCGCGCCAGACGTAGATGTAGGCGCCGGTGATGTTCCACCGCTTGCGCTTCGAGATCAGCATCTCCATCGCCCCGCGAATTCGGTTCGCCTGCCCCTTCGCGCCGACGACCGATGGGCTGCGCTTGGGACCCCGCGAGCCCCAGCCGAGCTCCCCGATCAGAATGCCGGCGTTGCGATCGCCGGCGCGGCGGATCACCGATCGGGCCTGCTTGACCTGCTTTCTCACCGTCGCCACCCCTGCCCCGTAAGGGTGGAGGTCGACCGCCTCGAAGTGCTTCTTGATGTCGCGAACCCGGTAGAGCTTCCGCAGGAACTCCTTTGCCGGGATCGAGCGCGAGTCGTGCGGGTAGCCGTAGATCCCGCCGAGCACGATCCTGGCCTCGGGATCCACGGCGGAGATGGCGAGGTCGGAGATCTTGACCAGGCTCCCGTAATCGCGGGGATCCGGCCTCGGACGCCAGTACGGGCGGGCGTTCTGCTCGTTCCAGATGATCCACTCACGCACGGGCATCATCGGCACCGCCGGGTTCTCGACCCAGAACTGACCGTCGGGGCCGTAGCGTCGTGCCGCGGCCACCAGGAACCGTTGCCAGAGCTGACGCTCCTCCTTGGAGCCGGTCGGGGGGATCAACCTCGTCCCCGACCTGTCGATGAAGTGGGGAGTCCCGAAAAGCAACGGCGCCGGCCGAATGCCATTCTCGGCCGCGTGGCGGACGCTGGCGTCGGTCTCACCCCAGCGGAAGTCGGCCTTGCGGGTAGGTTGGACCGCGCGCCAGTTGATGCTGAAGCGATAGCTGCCCAGGCCGATCCTCCCCATCCGCTGGAAGTCCTTCTGGCTCGGTCCGACGGCGCTGACCCCGAAGAACGAGGCCGGGACCTTGGCCTGGGCGCCGGCCGGGACCAGCAGCATCAGGCTTGCGAGCATGGTCGCGAGCAGGGCCCACCGCCAGCGGGGCGTCGAGATTCGATCCGGTCGGCGCATCCGTCCAAGGGTAAGCACTCGAGACCTCGCGAAGTTGCGCCGCGCCCGGATCAGGCCGTGAGGGTGCCCTTCGTCGAGGGCACACCCCGCTCGTCCGGGTCGATCGCGACCGCATCCCGCAGCGCCCGGGCGAACGCCTTGAAGCAGGCCTCGATCATGTGGTGCGCATTCGACCCGTACGGATTGGAGAGGTGGAGCGTGAGCTTGGCATTGGTGGCAACCGCACGGAAGAACTCCTCTGCCAGCTCGGCCTCGAAGCCGGCGATCGAAACCGGCGGCAGGTCGGAGGAGAAGAGGCAGAACGGTCGCCCCGAGACATCGATCGAGCAGCGTCCCAGGGCCTCGTCCATCGGCACCTCGACGTGGGCGTAGCGCCTGATGCCGGCTCGATCGCCGAGGGCGCCATCGAGCGCCTGCCCGAGCGCGATGCCAACGTCCTCCACGGTGTGGTGCGAGCCGGTCTGCAGGTCACCCGCGGCACTCACAGCGAGGCCCAGGCGGCCGTGGCGGCCGAGCAGCTCGAGCATGTGGTCGAGGAATCCGACCCCCGTCTCCACGCGGACCTCTCCCCCGCCCAGGTCGACCGAGACCGAGACGGTCGTCTCTCCGGTCCCGCGCTTCACCTGCGCCCGTCGATCGTCGCTCCCGCTTGCCATCGAGAACCTCAGGATGCCTGCTCGATCGGACCGCTTCCCCCGCCCCGCACCAGCGCGGATTCCCCGTGGACGGGAAACCCCTCGCTGCGGGCGATGGCATCGACCGTGCCGGCGAGGGCGGCCGCTGCGTCGGCGCCGAGCTCCACGCAGCTGATCCGGCGCCGGAACGTCGCCGGTCCGAGCGGCCCCGTGAAGCGGCCGGCGCCACCGGTCGGCAGGACGTGGTTGGAGCCTGCCGCGTAGTCGCCGAAGGCCGTCGCGGCGAAGCGTCCGACGAAGATGCACCCCGCGGTCGAGACCCGGGCCGCAAGCGCATCCTCATCGCGACAGTCGATCTGGAGATGCTCGGGGGCGAGGCTCTGCGCCAGGGCGGCGGCCGAGTCGAGGCCGGGAACCTCGACCAGATCGAGGTGGGCATCGGCTGAGCTCGGTCGATCCGCGGCGAGCCGCTCGACCTCGACCTCGAGGCGATCGAGGAGCTCGGCGCTCGTCGAGGCGGCGACGAGCATGCAGTCCTCCCCGTGCTCGGCCTGGGCACAGTGATCGAGTGCGAGCCAGCTCGGATCGGAGTCAGCATCGGAGATCGTCATCAGCTCCGACGGCCCGGCGTAGCCGTCGATCCCCACGGCGCGGCTGACCTGGAGCTTCGCCTCCTGGACCCAGGGGCTGCCCGGGCCGGCGATGACGTCGACGGGCTCGACCGACTCGGTGCCATAGGCCAGCGCGGCGATGCCCTGCGCGCCGCCGATGGCGTAGGCACCTGCCGCCCCGGCGAGGTGAGCGGCGGCGAGCACCGCTCGATCGGGGAATCCATCCGCGGCGGGAGGGGAGGCGACGAAAACCCGCTCGACTCCCGCGACGCGGGCCGGGAGGACCCCCATGAGCACGCTGGAGGGATACGGGGAACGACCCGCGGGCGCGTAGATCGCAGCGGTCCCGACGGGGACCTCGCGGACGCTGATCGCCTGCCCCTGCGGGAGCACGGGCACGGCGGGCTCGGTCGTGAGCTGGGCTTCCGCGACGGCGCGGATGTTGACCGCGGCCCGCTCGAGGGCATCGCGGAGGGGCGCCGGGATCGATTCCGCCGCCTCCCGAAGGAGGGCGTCGTCGACCCGGAGGGAGCGCGGAGCAACGCCGTCGAAGCGCTCGCCGAGCTCGATCAGCGCGGCGTCTCCCCCCTCCCGCACCCGGGTGATCGTCTCCGCCACGGCAGCCGCGATCCCCTCAGGCTCGGGAGCGCCGCGCCGGAGCTCGGCCGACAGGCGCTCGGGCGCGGCGCCGTCCCAGCTACGCCGCGAGCACCTCACGTAGCCGCCTCTCGCAGCCGCTCGACCATCGCGTCGATCTCGTCGACGCGCAGCTTGTGCGCCACGCGATTCGCCAGCAGGCGGGCTGTGCAGACGGAGATCTCGTCGACCACCTCGAGGCCGTTGTCGGCGAGCGTGCGCCCGGTGTCGACGAGGTCGACGATGCCGTCGGCAAGCCCGACGAGCGGTGCGAGCTCGACCGAGCCCTTGACCTCGATCACCTCCGCCTGCCGGCCGGCGGCCTCGAAGAAGGCGTCCGCCGTGCGCGGGTACTTCGTCGCGATCCGCATCGAGCCCAGCCGGCGCTCCGCCTCCCCGAGCTGATCGGAGCCCGCGCGCGCCGCGAGGACCATCCGGCAGCGACCGAAGCCGAGGTCGGCGAGCTCGTACACCGCTCGGTCCGACTGCTCGATCAGGACGTCCTTGCCGGTGATCCCGAGGTCGGCGGCGCCGGCCTCCACGTAGGTGGGCACGTCGGACGGCCGGACGGTGACGACGCTCAGCTCACCGAGGTCGAAGATCAGGGCGCGGGAGTCGCCGCGCGGCTCGGCGGTCGCGAAGCCGGCCCGGTCGAGCATGTCGAGGCAGGGGTCGAAGAGCGATCCGCGCGGCAGCGCCAACCGCAGCGGGCCTCCGGCCTCCCGTGGCGTGGCTGCCTGGACTGAGGCCGGGCTCACGACCCCCTCCCGCCACCAGAAGCTGCCTGCTGCCTGCTGCTTGCTGCTTGCTTGGACAGCCTCTCCTCCTCGGCCTGCGCCAAGTGGAGCCGCTCCAGGTAGAGCGCGAAGCCGGCGGCCGGCATCGGCCGGCCGAAGCGGCCGAGCAGGTCGTCGTAGCGACCGCCGCCGCCGAGGATGTGCCCGAGGGCCGGGTCATAGACCTCGAGGATCGCACCCGTGTAGTAGCCGAGGTCGCGGAGCAGGCCGAGGTCCAGCTGGACCCGCCCGGCGATGCCCGCCGCCTCGAGCCCCTCATAGGTCGCCGCCAGGCGGCTGCTCGCCCGCTCGACCGCCTCGCCGCCGATCATCCGCGCCCGCTCGAGCACCTCGGCTCCCCCGCGGAGGCTCGAGAGCGCGACGATCGCCATCCGCTCCGCCTCGCCGAGCTCGGCGAGATCCCCCGCCTCCGCCTCGATCGCGACCAGGTCGTGGGCCTCGAGGCAGACGAGGATGCGGTCGCGGGCCGGGCCGGCGACCTCGAATTCGTCGAGGAGCTGGCGAAAGAGGTCCGCGTCGCCCAGGCCGACGACCGCGCGCTCGAGTCCCACCGCGTCGAGGGCTCCGACGAGCAGCTCGATCAACTCAACGGTGCCGGCTGGAGCCTCGGCGCCGATCAGCTCGACGCCGACCTGCCGAAGCTCCCGCATCTGCCCCCGCTGCGGGCGCACCGGCCGGTAGATGCTGCCCGAGTAGCGGAGGCGATAGGGAGCCGGCGCGCCGGCGAAGCGATTCGCCGCCAGCCGGGCGATCGGGATCGTCATGTCGCTGCGCAGGGCGAGCGCCGCCCCGGACTCGTCGAAGAAGCGATAACCGCCCGATCCCTCCCGTCCCTCGCCGAGCTCGAGCACGTCGTGGTACTCGATCGACGGCGTGGCGACCTCGCCGTAGCCCCGTGCATCGAACAGCTCGCCAAGCGCCCGCTCGATCGCGCGCAGCTCGCGCATCTCCTCCGGGAGGATGTCGCGGGTCCCCCTTGGGATCGGTTGGCTCATCGTGCGTCGGCCCCGATTCGGACCCGGCTAAGCGGAGGCGGCGACGGACTCGCTGGCCACGCGCTCGATCCGGGCGCCGAGGCTGCGCAGGCGCTCGTCGATCCGCTCGTAGCCGCGGTCGATCTGCGCGATGTTGCCGATCTCCGAGGTGCCCTCGGCGGCGAAGGCAGCGATGAGCATCGCCATCCCGGCACGGATGTCGGGGCTCTCGAGCCGCTCCCCGTGAAGCCGGCTCGGACCGCTGACGATCGCCCGGTGGGGATCGCAGAGCGTTATCCGAGCGCCCATGGAGACGAGCTTGTCGGTGAAGAAGAGGCGGTTCTCGAACATCTTCTCGAAGATTAGGATCGTCCCGTCGGCCTGGGTGGCGAGCGCCAGGGCGATCGAGGTGAGGTCAGCCGGGAACGCCGGCCAGGGGCCGTCGTCGATCTTCGCGATCGCATCGCCGACGTCGTCGCGAACGGCGAGCCGCTGCTCGGGCGGGACGAGGAGGTCGCGACCCTCGACGATGGTCTGCAGGCCGAGCCGGCGGAACTGGCGGCGGATCATCAGCAGGTCGCCGGGCTCGATGTCGCGGATCCGCAGCTCGCCGCCAGTCGCCGCGGCCAGCGCCATGAAGCTCGCGATCTCGATGTGGTCGGGGCTGATCTCGTGCTCGGCGCCGGCCAGCTTGTCGCGGCCGTGGATGGTCATCACGTTCGAGCCGATCCCGTCCACCTGCGCGCCCATCTTGGTCAGCAGCCGGGCGAGGTCCTGGACGTGGGGCTCGCACGCCGCGTTGCCGATCGTCGTCGGCCCGGGGGTCAGCGCGGCGGCCAGCAGGGCGTTCTCGGTCCCCATCACCGAGGGCTCGTCCATGAAGATCGCGCAGGGCTTGAGCCCGTCGCGAGCGCGCAGCTCGATCATCCGATCGCCGTTGACATCGGCACCGAGGTCGCGGAAGGCGTCGAGGTGGGGGTCGAGGCGACGACGTCCAATCGTGTCGCCGCCGGGCGGAGGCATCGTCACCTCGCCGAAGCGCGCCAGCAGCGGGCCGGCGAGGAGGAACGAGGCGCGGATGCGAGCGGCGAGGTCCTCGTCCACGCCGACGCCCCCGATCCCCGCGGCGCAGAGGCGCAGGTCGTTCGAGCCGAGCCGCTCGACCTCCACCCCGAGCTTCTCGAGCAGGCCGACCTGCGCCTCGGTGTCCCGGATCCGCGGCACGTTGCGCAGGACGATGTCCTCGTCGGTGAGCAGGCAGGCGGCAAGGATCGGCAGGGCCGCGTTCTTGTTGCCGGCGGCGACGATCTCCCCGCTCAGGGGAGCGCCGCCCCGGATCACGAATTTCTCCATCAGAGGGTCGAGGCGTCGGTCATCGGGGCTAGGGTAAACGACGATGAGCGAGCCGACCCGCGACGAGGCCTGGGCCCTGCTCTGCGAATGGACGGAGTCCGATTCGCTGCGCAAGCATGCGCTCGCGGTCGAGGCCTCGATGCGGGCCTACGCGCGGCTCTGGGGCGAGGACGAGGAGCGCTACGCGGTCACCGGCCTCGTCCACGATCTCGACTACGAGCGCCACCCCGATCTCGCGACGGGCCATCCCCGGATCGCCCTGAAGGAGCTCGAGCGGCTCGGCTATCCGCGAGAGGTGATCGACGCGGTCGCCGGGCACGCCGAGTTTCTCGAGGTGCCCCGCCAGACGCGCCTGGCCAAGACGCTGTTCGCGGTCGACGAGCTCTCCGGGTTCGTCACCGCATGCGCGCTCGTCCGTCCGACCGGGATCAAGGGGATGAAGGTCAAGTCCGTGCGGAAGAAGCTCAAGCAGCCGTCGTTTGCGGCAAAGGTCGACCGGGGCCAGATCGATCGGGCAATCGCCGAGCTCGGGGTCGACGAGGGCGAGCACATCGGCGTCGTCATCGACGCGCTAGCGGCCGAAGCCGAGACCCTCGGGATCACGGCGGAGCACGCCGGGGCGGCGGGCGGCGCGAGCTCCGCGGCCTGAGCGATGGGGCGCGCCGCGCGAATTACGGGCGTGGTGGTGATCGTGCTGGCCTCGCTCCTGGTCGTCAACGCCGTCGTGCTCGACAGCCAGACCAAGCCGGCGGAGGTGAATGCCCCCGGCGGCCGGATCCTCGAGCTCGCTTCCGTCGACCTCCAGGTGGTCGACCATCCGCCGACCGGAGGCGGAGCGCCGGGCGAGCCGATCGTCCTGCTCCATTGCTTTGCCTGCTCGCTGCGCTGGTGGGACGCGGTGCTCCCCACCCTCAATGAGCACCACCGCGTCGTGACGATCGACCTGATCGGCCATGGCGGATCTGAGAAGCCGCAGAGCGGCTACGAGATCGCCTCGCAGGGGGCCGCGGCGGCGGAGGCGTTGAGCCAGCTCGGGGTGCAGCGCGCCACGGTCGTCGGCCACTCGCTGGGTGGCATGGTCGCGACGTCGCTGGCGGAAACGGCGAGCGAGGTCGCCGACCGGGTCGTCCTGATCGGGGCCCGCTCAGGAGGCGGCGATGCGGAGCTGCCCCTCTCGAGGCGCCTGCTGAACACCCCGCTGATCGGCCAGGCGCTCTGGAGGCTCCGCTTCGGCGCGGTCGTCAAGTCGGGATACGAGCGCGCCTTCGCGCCGGGCTTCGACCTCGAGGCGGGCTTCGAGGACCCCGATCAGGTGGTCGCCGACAGCGAGGCGATGACCTACGGCTCCTTCCAGGACGCGGGTGACGCGGTGGACGACTACCTCGACGAGGGGACGCTCGCCTCGCGGCTGCGGGCGACGGGCGTCCCACTGCTCGTCCTCGACGGCACGGAGGATCAGATCCTCGACGCCAAACAGATCGAGGCCGACTTCGGCGCGGTTCCCGGCGCGCGGATCGAGCTGATCGACGGGGCCGGCCACTCGCCGCAGGTCGAGGACCCGGAGGCCACGGCCGAGTGGATCCTCGACTTCGCCGAGGCGGGCGAGTCGGCTGGCGGGCGCACGGACGGGTTAACGATCGGGCCCCGGAAAGGCCACCGGGGTCAGTGAGGCCAGCATGCTGTCTTGAGTGACCCCAGCGGGACCCGCCGGGTCAGATCGCGCAGCGGCCCCCGCTTCCCTCCTCCCTCATCAGCCCAAAACAAGACGGGCATCCCCCCGGTGCGGGGCAACGGTCGTAGCGCGATCGCGGGGCGGGTACCTCTAGCCTCGTGCCGATGCCCGCCGAGCCGATCCGTATCGTCGTCCTCGAGGGCGACCAGACCGGCCAGGAGCTGCTCGAGGCGTCTCTGCGAGTCCTCGATCCCGCCGTGCTCGGCCTCGAGGTCGAGCTCGAGCGCTTCGACCTCTCGCTCGCCAACCGGCGCGCCACCCGTAACGACGTCTGCAGCGCCGCCGCCGCGCGGATGCGTGAGACGGGGCTCGGGCTGAAGGGGGCGACGAGCTCGCCCGAGGGCGCCGAGGACGCGTCGCGTGCCGTCTACGACGCGACCCTCGAGGCGGCCGGCGACGGCATCCGCACCCACGACCTCGGCGGCGAGGCGGGGACGGTGGAGGTCTGTCGGGAGGTCGCCTCCCGAGTCGGCGCTCGGCTCTCCTGAGCAAATTGTCCGGGACCTGAGCGAAGCCTGTCGCCACGCAGCCCGTGCAGCGCATACGATCACCGCGGATGGAGACGAGTACCGCAACGGCCGCGCGGGGCGGGCTCTTCGAGCGCATCTCGGATGACCCCCAGCAGCGCGCCCGACTGGGGCTGGGCGCCTTCCTCCTCGTTCTGGTCCTCGTCCTGATCGCCTTCGAGGGGACCCAGGAGGTCGCCCAGCGCGGGCTCAACGGCCTCTCCAACGGCGCCGTCTACGCGCTCGGCGCCGTCGGGCTCACCCTCGTGTACGGGATCCTCAAGCTGGTCAACTTCGCCCACGGCGACTTTCTCACCTTCGGGGCCTATATGGCGTACATCGTCAACGTCTCTTGGGGCGGCCCCCTGATCCTCGGCATCGTCTTCGCGATCGTCGCCACCGCGATGCTCGGAGTCGGCCTCGAGAAGGCGATGTGGGGGCCGATGCGCGCGCGCGGCGGCGGACAGCTCCAGCTCCTGCTGATGGCGATCGGGCTGGCGTTCGTGATCCGCTACGGGATCCAGTTCGTGCCGCAGGTCGGCAGCGGAGGCATCACCTGGGACGTTCCGGCCTGGGGCACGGAGCTGCTCCAGTACGACATCGACCGCTCCTCCGCCATCGACCTCCTCGGCCTGCGGATCGGCTCGATCCAGCTTGTCGTCATCCTCGTCGGGTTCGCGGTCCTAGCCGCGACCGGCCTGATGCTGAAGATGACGACGCTGGGCAAGCGGATGCGCGCCCTCTCCGACAACCTGGAGCTCGCCGAGACCACGGGCATCGACACCTCGCGCGTCATCCTCTGGACCTGGATCTTCGCCGCGGGGCTCGCCGGGCTCGCGGGTGTCTTCGCGGGCGCGATCACCCAGCTTCAGCCTGAGCTCGGCTTCGAGCTCCTGCTGCCGATCTTCGCCGCGGTCGTCCTCGGCGGCATCGGCAACGCGTTCGGCGCCCTCACCGCCGGGGTCCTGCTCGGGGTAGTGATCGAATGGTCGACGTTTCTGCCATTCGTCCCCTCGGGCGCCAAGCTGGCCGTCGGCTTCGTCGTCCTGATCCTGGTCCTCGTGATCAGGCCGCAGGGCATCCTCGGACAGGCGCGGACGGTCTGAGCGGATGTTTGATCCCGGCTCCCTGCTCCCCGCCCTGCCCCTGGGCCTCACCTTCGAGGCCTTCACCGACGCCGACTTCTGGACCGGCGTCGGGATCCTCGCCGGGATTTACACGATCTTCGCTCTCGGCCTGCAGCTCAACGTCGGCTTCACCGGAATCCAGAACTTCGGCCAGGCCGGCTTCATGGCCGTCGGCGCCTACGCGATGGCGATCCTGATCACGAAGACCGAGCTCTCGTTCTGGATCGCCATGCCGCTCGCGATCCTGATCACCGTCGGCTTCGCGCTGATCGTCGGGCTGCCGTCGCTGCGATTGCGCGCCGACTATTTCGCGATCGCCACCATCGCCGCCTCCGAGGCGATCCGGATCTTCGCCGCGAACGCCGAGGTCACCGACGGCACCGACGGCATCTTCGGCTTCAGCGACAGCTGGGACGAGATCTCGGAGTCGATCGAGAGTTTCATCGCGAACACGATCGGCTGGACCGACGTACCCAACATCTTCCCCCTCTTTCTCGTCGTCTGGGCGGTCGCGATCCTGCTCATGTTCGGCCTCAGCCGGATCCAGAGGACCCCCTGGGGCCGGGTGCTCCGCGCCGTGCGCGAGGACGAGGACGCCGCCCGCGCGCTTGGCAAGAACGTCTTCTCCTACAAGCTTCAGTCCCTCTCGATCGCCGCCGCGATCGCCGCGATCGCCGGATTCTTCCTGGCGCTCAACCTGAAGTTCGTGATCCCCGAGGAGTTCGTCCCGCTCGTCACCTTCGTCGGCTACGCCGTGCTGGTGCTCGGCGGGCTCGCCAGCTATTGGGGGGTTGCGGTCGGCTCGATCGTGCTGTGGACGGTGCTGGAGGGCCTGCGATTCCTGGAGCTGCCCTTCAACGAGACTCAGATCGCCGCTCTGCGCTTCATCATCCTGGGCTTGATCCTGATCGCGCTGATGGCGTTCCGCCCGCAGGGCTTCTTCGGCAAGCGCGAGGAGATGGTGCTCGGTGACTGACGGCGAGCCGTCGACCACGGTCGCGCCGCAGCCGAGCGGCAGCGGTGACGCGATCTTCGAGGCCGAGGGAATCGTCAAGCGCTTCGGCGGGATCCGGGCAGTCAACGGCGCCTCGATGTCGGTCCGTGAGGGCTCGATCACGGCGCTGATCGGCCCCAACGGCGCGGGCAAGACGACCTTCTTCAACCTGATCACCGGCTTCTACAAGCCCGACGTCGGCACCGCCGTCTTCGACGGCCAATCGATCGGGGGCATGCCGTCCTACGCAATCGCCCGCCTCGGCATGGTCCGGACCTTTCAGATCACGAAGGCCCTGGCGCGGATGACCGTGCTCGACAACATGATGCTCGCCGCCCCCGATCAACCCGGCGAGCGTCTCGTCAACGTCCTCTTCCGGCCCGCCAGCTCGATCCGGCGTGAGCGCGAGGTAACGGAGGGGGCACTCGAGCTGCTCGAGGTCTTCAACCTGACGAAGCTGAACGAGAACTACGCGGGCACGCTCTCGGGCGGTCAGCGCAAGCTGCTGGAGCTGGCGCGTGCGCTGATGGCGAAGCCGCGCTTCCTGCTCCTCGACGAGCCGATGGCGGGGATCAACCCCACGCTCGGCAGGCGGCTGCTCGACCACATGCAGCAGCTCCGCAGCGAGCAGGGCGTCACCTTTCTCTTCATCGAGCACGACATGGAGGTCGTGATGTCCCACGCCGATCGGGTCGTGGTGATGGCCGAGGGCCGGGTGATCGCCGAGGGGGAGCCCGAGGCCATCCGCAACGACCAGGGGGTCATCGACGCCTACCTCGGCGGCGGCTCGGCAGCCGGGGACGGCGGTGCCGGCACGGGCGAGCCCGACCGCGACGTGCCGGAAGCGGGCCGATGAGCGCGACCGCCGGCGCGACGAAGGGGCAGGGCCTGCTCAGCACGAGCGATTTGATCGCCGGCTACCTGCCCGAGGTCGACATCCTCAACGGCGTCTCGATCGACGTCGGCGAGGGCGAGATCGTCACGATCGTGGGCCCCAACGGCGCCGGCAAGTCGACCCTGATCAAGACGATCTTCGGCCTGCTCAGCCCGCGCAGCGGCAAGGTCCGCTTCGGCGATACCGAGCTCGCCGGCCGCAAGCCCCACGACATCACCCGTCTCGGGCTCTCCTACGTGCCCCAGATCGACAACGTGTTCCCGACGCTGACCGTCGAGGAGAACCTCGAGATGGGCTCGCTCGACAAGTCGACGACCAAGGGCCAGATGGAGAGGATGTATGAGCTCTTCCCCCGGCTGGGCGAACGGCGCACCCAACCCGCCGGCACGATGAGCGGCGGCGAGAGGCAGATGGTCGCCATGGGCCGCGCGCTGATGCCCGACCCCAAGGTGCTGCTGCTCGACGAGCCCTCCGCCGGCCTCGCCCCCGCCTTCGTCGACGCGATCTTCGAGAAGACCACCGAGATCAACAAGGCCGGCGTCACCATCCTGATGGTCGAGCAGAACGCCCGCCGCGCCCTCGAGATGTCGAACCGCGGCTACGTCCTCGATCTCGGCCAGGATCGCTTCGAGGGGCCCGGCCAGGATCTCCTCGACGACCCCAAGGTGGCCGAACTCTACCTCGGCGGCACCGCGCGGATCGACGCAGCGGAGTAGCGCCTGCTCAACGCAAAGCGGCCGGAGCCCGAAGGCCCCGGCCGCTTGCTTCACGACTGAGCGGCGCCATGGCGCCGCCCGCGATCGCGCTCGCTACTCGGCGGGCGCCACCTCGACCTCGTCGATGGGCTCGGGAGCACCATTCTTGAACTCGTAGATGTCGTAGACGCCGGCGGTCGCATCACCCGCGTCGTCGATGTCGATTGCACCCGAGGCGCCCTGGTAGTCGATGTCGTCCCCGTTCTGCAGGGCCTCGATCGCCTCCGGGAGCTGCTCCCAGGTGTACGGATCACCTTCGGGCGCGCTGACGCTCTGGACGAACTCCGCCATGTCGGCACCCTCCGTCGAGCCGGCGGCGACGGCCGCCAGGTAGCAGAGGATGACCGCGTCGAAGTTCTGAGCATCGAACGTCATCCGCTCGACGTCAGTCGGCTCGAAATCGACATACGCCTCGTCGAACGCCGCCGTGGCGGGATCGTCGTCCGGGGCGCCCGGCGCCGTGCCGCGCAGCCCGTTGACCGCATCCTCGCCGGCGCTCTCGGCGAGATCGCCCGAGATCAGACCGTCGGTCACGAATGCCGTGCCCGGATCGAAGTCCCCGGTCCGCGCGAGCGCGGGGCCGACCTTGTTATAGGTCTCGGGGAAGTCGATGATCACGATCCCGTCGGGGCTGCCCCCGACGATGCTCGCGGCCTCGGTGTCGTAGTTCGGCAGCTTCGGATCGTAGATCTCCTCCGCTCCGATCTCTCCACCGAGCTCCTCCCAGGCAGCGCTGAACGTCTCCGCCAGTCCGTTGCCGTAGGCGTCGTTGCGAGCGCCGATGTTGATCGTCTTGCCCTCCGCGCCGCCGAGCTCGTCGGCGACGTAGTTGGCGAGCGTCGGACCCTGGAAGGAGTCCGGCGGCGATGTGCGATTGACGAGCCCATCGTCCTCGAGGGCGGTGATCTCGTCAGAGGTGGACGCCGGCGAGATCAGCACCGTCTCCTCGGGGATCGCGACGGACTCGGCCGTCGGGATCGTGTCCGAGGAGGCCCACGCACCGGCGATGCAGCTCGCACCGTCGGAGGAGACGAGCTTGCGAGCAGCCTGAACGGCCGCCTGCGGATCGGCGCCCCCGCCGTTGTCCTCGTGGACGATCTCGACCGTGTGATCCACCCCGGTCTCCTCGATCGCGGCGTTGATCTCCTCGATCGCGAGATCGGCGGCCTTCTGGCCGGGAGGACCGAAGTCCGCGAGATCGCCGCTCAGTGGCAGCGAGTCTCCGATCACGAGATCGAGGGAGGTCTCCCCCCCACCACCCGAGTCACTGGTTGATTCGTCGTCGCCGCAGGCAGCTACGCCCAGCGAAAGAGCCCCGATGGCTCCGGCGACGGCAAGAAGCTCTTTGCTTCTCAAGATTTATTCCTCCTCTGCTTGTTCGCCCCACGGGCCTCGACCCGGGTGGAGCCGTACAGAGCCCTCCCGATCCGCACGTCGCGGACCGCGCCCTCGGACTCGGGGGCCAACCTACCTCAATCCGGCTGGGCCTGCGCCCGAATCCCCCACGGGGGGGTGGCTCAGACCGGCGCGCCCCCAATGCCGGGTGCGCTTCCGCCCGGCGGCGCGTCGCCGATTCGCCGCCACTCCACGATCTTGCCGTCCTGGATCTCGAACGAGGTCGAGGCCTTCCCCCCGGCCCCCGGTCCGCAGCTTCCCCCCGGCCGTTCGCTGAGGCGGAAGGTGGCGCTCGTCAGGTCCCCCTCGGTGCGGGCCGAGATCACCTTCGCGCCGCACGGGAGGGACTCGTTGAACGCGACCGCGTCGCGAAGCGAGCGGATCTGGATCAGGAGCGGGCCGTTCTCGGCCGTGCTGGGGGTGGCGAAGTAGCGCGCGGCGGCCTCGACGTCACCCTCGCGCAGGGCGCTCGACCAGCCCTCGATCACCCGCAGGTCCTGCGGGTCGGCCTCGCCCGTGGCATCGGGGGCGGGGGCGGGCGACTCCTCTTCTCCGCATCCGGCGAGGGCGAGGAGGGCGAGCGCGCAGAGAACCGTCAGCCCGCCCTTGATAAGTTCCCTCGGGTGAGCGAACATGCGTTCGCCTCCCCTGATGATCGTCGGATCCGCTCTCATTCCTCGCTTCTCTCTGCTCGCCGCGATCGGGGAGCGCAGGGAGATGCTGACAGAGCCGGCTGCCCTGTCTCCCGAGCCCGGCCGCGAGCAAGCCGTCGGCGAGGTCAGCGGCGCGGCCGAGGCGTTCGGGATCCGCGCCGGAATGGCCCTCTCGGAGGCGCTTGGGCGGTGCCCTCGCCTGGCGCTGATTCCTCCGGACCCCGGCAGGGTCGCAGCCGAGTGGGAGCGAATCGTCCGCAGCCTCGAGGGAATCGGAGCCGAGGTGGAGACGCCTCGGGCCGGGGAGGCCTTCTTCGCCGTCGATGGCCTGCGTAGCCTCTGGGGACCCCGTCGCGAGGACGTCCTCCTGCGGGCCGGGCGGGCGATCGGAGGGCCGGTGCGGCTCGCCGCCGCCCCGAGCCGCTTCTGCGCCTACGCGGCGGCGAGCGTCGCCCGGCCGCGTCGGCGAGGCGTCTCCCCCCGGATCATCCCCGCCGGGGCGGAGCGGGAGTTCCTCGCCCCCCTGGCCGTGGCGCTGCTCGAGGCCAGGTTGCGAGTCGAGGACGGCGCGGCGGGCGCCCGTCTCGTGGGCACCCTGGAGCGGCTCGGCGTGGGCACCCTGGGGGAGCTGGCCGGCCTGCCCCGGATCGCGATCGCCGACCGCTTCGGCGCGCTTGGCCTGCGCGCTCACGACCTCGCCTCGGGAAGGGACGATCCGCTGCGAACCCGGTGCCCGCACGAGGAGCTGATCCAGGCGATCGGCCTGCCGGAGGCGGCCTACGGAACCCAGCTCGAGCGCGCGCTCGAGCTGCTGGTCGAGCGACTGGTGGCCGACCCACGCCGCAACGGGCGGGCGATCCGCTCGCTGCGCCTCGAGGCTCGCCTCGCCGGCGGCGGAAGCTGGGCGGCGGAGGCGGTCCTGCGCAGCGCCTCGAGCTCCCCCGAGCGGCTGCGGCTCGTCCTGGGCCCGAAGCTCGCCGGGCTCTCGGCCCCGGCCTCGGCCCTGGCCCTGCGCGCCCTCGAGCTCGCGCCGGGGGACGGGGCCCAGGGCACCCTGGACCGAGATCCTGCCGGGAGGCGGAGGGAGCGGCTGGCGGAGGCGGTGCGCCAGGTCCGCGCGGCCGCCGGGCGTGACTCGGTGTTGCGCGTGCTCGACGTCGACCCCGGCTCGCGGGTGCCGGAGAGGTGGGCGGCGCTGGCGCCGTTGAACGAGGAATGAGAGCAAGCAGCAAGCAGCAAGCAGCAAGCAGCGCGGTCGCTTCGCGACCGCAGCGGCGCGGCGGGCTCTACACCCCTCAGCCCATAGGCGTTCGATGCGGCGAGGACGGTCTCCCCGAGCTCGTCGGCGGGGTTCGGGTGGAGTCGATTCGCGACGAGTGGCTGGTCGAGGATCGGTGGTGGTCGACGGAGCCCCTGCGCCGGCGCTATCTCGAGCTCGTCCTGGCCTCCGGTCGCTGCACGGTCGTCTTCTGCGACCTCGAGACCGCTCGCTGGTTCGAGCAGCGATGAGCACTCTCGGGCTACGGCCGCCGGTAGATCGCGTGCCTGCCGACCCGCCGCCAGATGATGTGGGCCTCGCCCTCCCTGCGCGGGCTTCCGTACTGAAAGGTCGCCCTCCCGTCGTTGCCGCTGCCCCAGCTCAAAGACCATACGCCGGGCGCGGAGTCGATCCTGTGAAGGCGGAGTCTCGGGGGGAAGTGCCCGGCAACGAGGCCCTCCTTGAACAGGTTGACCGCCTGCTTGAAGGCCTCCCGGTCCGCCTCCGAGAGGCCGTCGTAATCCCGCCAGAACCGCGGCAGCGGCTCGTAGGTCGGCGACATCTAGCCGGCTCGCTCGTCGAGCTCCCGCAGAAATTCGTCGTGACTCAGCGCCGTCTTTCTCGCTTCTCCGTCGGCCAGCTCAGCCTGGGCCTCGCGTTCCCCCTCCTGCCATTCGCGCGCCCAAAACCACGCATCGTCGGCGTCCACCGCCACCTTCGGACGCAGCAGCACTCCCTGCTCGGTCACCTCGAACTGGACCATCGCTCCCTCCCCCAGGCGGGCGGCCTCGCGAACATCCCGAGGAATAGTCAGTTGCCCCTTGCCGCGAATTTGCCCGTAGAAAGCCATCTTTTCCTTCTGTTGGAAAGTAAGAGAATTATAAAAGCATACATTCCGGACGGACGGAGGAGGCGATGAGCTACGTCGAGCTCCACTCCCACTCCGCGTTCTCCTTCCACGACGGCGCCTCGAGCCCCGACGAGCTGGCGCTCCGGGCCGCCGAGCTCGGCCACGAGGCGCTTGCGCTGACCGACCACGACGGGCTCTGGGGGTCGATGGAGTTCGCCCAGGCCTGCCGGACGCAGGGGGTGCGGCCGATCACCGGCGCGGAGCTGACCGTCCTCGGCCCGGGAGCCTCTCCCCCACCACCCGGCATCCGTGGCAACTGCCCCCCCGGCGCCTTCCACCTGACCGTGCTGGTTGAGACGGCGCAGGGCTACCGCAACCTCTGCCGGCTGCTGAGCAGCGCCTACGCGCAGGACCGCGAGCGACCGCTTCTGCCGCTCGCCGAGCTCGAGCGGCGAGCGGAGGGGCTGCTCTGCCTCTCCGGCTGCGCTCGCGACGGCGCCCTCGCCGGCAGGATCGCCCGCGGCGAGGGCGCGGCCGCCGAGGCGCTGGGAAGGCGATTGGTGGACGCCTTCGGCCGCGAGCGCTTCCGGGTCGAGCTCCAGCGCCCGTTCTGGCGCGGCGATCGGGTCCGCAACCGGCGCCTCGTCGCCCTCGCCGAGCGGTTGGGGGTCCCCTGCGTGGCCACCGGCAACGTCCACGTCCACCTCCGCCGCCGGATCGCCCTGCAGGACGCGTTCGTCGCAATCCGCCTCGGCGGGACGCTCGAGTCGACCGAGCCCGAGCGCCGCGGCAACGGCTCGTTCGCCCTCGTCGATCCGGGCCGGGCAGCCCGGCGCTTCGCCGAGCACCCCGACGCGGTCTCCGAGAGCGGCAGGATCGCCGAGCGACTCGCCTTCGACCTCACCCGCGATCTCGGCTACAGCTATCCCGGGGCGGAGGACCCGAGCGCCGAGGGGCGGCTCGCGGAGGCCTGCCGAGCTCGCTTCGAGGAGCGCTACCACAGCACCCCCGAGCGGGCCGAGGCCGCCCGGCGCCTCGCGGAGGAGCTGGGGGTGATCGCCAAGCTCGGGCTCTCCGGCTTCTTTCTGCTCCACCGCGACCTGCTCGAGCTCGCCCGCGACGTCGCGGCGGAGGTGCGCGGACCGGAGAGCGCCCGAGCGCTGCTTCCGCCCGGCCGCGGCCGTGGGTCGAGCGTCTCCTCGGTCGTCTGCTATCTGACCGGCCTCTCCCACGTCGATCCGGTCAAGGCGGGGCTGTTCCTCGGCCGCTTCCTCAACGAGGAGATCACCGAGGCGCCCGACATCGACCTCGACTTCCCCCGCGACGTCCGCGAGAAGCTGATCCCGCGGATCCACGAGCGCTACGGGGCCGATCGCTCGGCGCTCGTCGCCGCCTTCCCCACCTACCGCTCCAAGGGGGCGATCCGCGACCTCGGTAAGGCCCTGGGGCTGCCCGCCGGCGAGATCGAGCGCGTGGCCCGCTCGGTCTCCCCCTTCGCCCGCTACGAGCCGGAGGGTCGGGACGCCCCCGCGACCCCGGACCGCGACGGGGGCGCGGGCCGGATCGACCGGAGCCTCGGCATCGGAGGCGACATCGCCGAGGCGATCGGGGGGGCGCGGGCCGGATCAGAGCGCTGGCGCGCGCTCGCCGGGCTTGCTGAGGAGGCCTACGGCCTTCCCCGCCACCCATCCCAGCACTCCGGCGGCATGGTCCTCTCCACGCGTCCCCTCATCGATCTCTGCCCGGTCGTCCCGGCGGCGATGGAGGGCCGCCAGATCGCCCAGTGGGACAAGGACTCCTGCGCGGATGCGGGCTTCCTGAAAATCGATCTATTGGGCCTGGGGATGCTCTCGGCGGTAGAGCGGGCCGTGAGCGAGATCGCGCGGGCGCGCGGCGAGCGGGTCGACCTCTCGCGGATCCCGCTCGACGACGGCGAGGTCTACGGGCAGATCCAGCGGGCGGAGACCACCGGCGTCTTTCAGATCGAGAGCCGGGCGCAGATGCAGATGCTGCCCAGATCACTGCCCGAGAACCTGGATGACCTGACCGTGCAGGTGGCCCTCGTCCGCCCCGGCCCGATCCAGGGCGGCGCCGTCCATCCCTACCTCGAGCGCAAAAGACAACTACGGGAGGACCCCGATTACCGAATTCCCTACGAGCATCCGAGCCTCGAGCCGATCCTCGCCGACACGCTCGGCGCGATCGTCTTCCAGGACCAGGTGATCCAGGTCGCGATGGCCCTCGCCGGCTTCAGCGCCGGCGAGGCCGAGGGGCTGCGGCGGGCGATGAGCCGCAAGCGCTCGGAGGCGGCGATGCGCTCCTACCGGGAGCGGTTCGTCGAAGGTGCCGTCTCCCACGGAGTCGAACGTGACGTCGCCGAGCGGGTCTACGAGCAGATCCGCGGCTTCTCCGGCTTCGGCTTCCCGAAGTCGCACTCGGCGGCCTTCGGGCTGCTCGCCTACCAGTCGACCTGGTTGCGGGTCCACTACGGGCCGGAGTTCCTCTGCTCGCTGCTCAACGAGCAGCCGATGGGCTTCTACCCGCCCGACGCGCTCGTCCACGAGGCGCAGCGGCGGGGGATCGAGGTGCGGGGGCCGGAGGTGAACCGCAGCGGCGTGGAGTGCCGGGTCGAGGCGATGGCAAGCAGCAAGCAGCAAGCAGCAAGCAGCGGCGCGGGTGGTCTTTCTGTCCGGATTGGATTGGGGTACGTGAAAGGACTGTCTGAGCGGGATGCCGAGATGGTCGTCGTCGAGCGGGAGCGCGGGGGGGCGTACGGGGATCTCGGCGAGCTGGCCTCGCGTTCGGGTGCCAGCCGGGACGGGCTCGAGCGGCTCGCCTGGGCCGGTGCCTGCGCGGGGATCGGCGTCGGTGTCTCGGGAGATCGGCGCCGGGACCCGCTCTGGCGCCTCGGGGTCGCCCGGGGCTCGGTCCGTCAGAGCGGCGGCGAGCAGCTCGCCCTGCCGCTGGAGGTCCCGCGGGCGCCGGCACTCAGCATCCAGACCCCCTGGGAGCGAGTCAGCGCCGACTACGGAGCGTTCGGGATCTCGCTGGAGGAGCACCCGCTCGAGCTGCTCCGTCCGAGCCTCGACCCCCGCACGCTCACCTGCGCCGCCCTCGAGCGGATCCCCGACGGAACCGATCTCCTCGTTGCCGGCATGCTCGTCGCCCGCCAGCGGCCGGCGACCGCCAAGGGCGTGATGTTCCTGCTGCTCGAGGACGAGTCGGGCGTCGTCAACGTCGTCGTGGTGCCCCCCGTCTACGAGCGCGACCGCCTCGTCGTCCGCACGGCATCGCTTGTCACGGTCGTGGGCCGCCTCGAGCGCCGCGAGGGCGTGATCAACGTCATCGCCTCTAGGGTCCGCCGCCTCGAGCGCCCCGACGTCCCCCTGGCGGAGGTGCGCAGCATCGAGCCGCCGCCCGAGCGCGAGTTGAGCGACCTCGACGCGGTGCTCCCCGCGGTGCACAGCTTCGGCAGGAGGGGGGGCTGATGCAAATTTCCTTGCACGAACACTTGTACGTCCGAGGCCGCCCGTAGCTTGGCCCGCATGAGCGAAACGGAGAGACGATGAGCGCGGCGATCAACCGGATCGCCGACCGGATCGACTTGGCGCTGGACCTGCTGACCCTCGGCCAGTACGGCCTCGAGCAAGCGCCCGCCGGCGGAGCGTGTCGGGAAGGGAGCGGCCTCCGGGCCGATTGGGAGGCCCTTCCCTCCGCTCCGACGGCCTGTGGAGCCGCCAGGCGGCATCCGCGCCGACTCACTGCCTAGGGGCCGCTCGGGTCGGCCTCCCCGCGATCGATCGCCGCGAGCAACTCGCGTCCCGCCTCGAGCGCTCCGGCCACTCCGTCCACGGAGACGTTCTCGACCGTGTCGCTCGGCAGGTGCAGGTTCGGGATCGACCCGTCCTGGATGCTCAGCGTCAGCGCCCGGCCCCCCGCGGCGAGCACCGGGCTCGCATCGTAGGTCAGCCCCGCCGGGTCGTCCTCGGGCTGCATCCCCAGCTCGGGTCGCTCCGCGGCCACCCGCTCCGCCGCGGCAACAAGTCCCGGGTCGGCATCCCAACGCCTGATCACGCCCTCCCGGCGCAGGTAGCGCAGGGTCCCCTCTCCCCCCACGTTGTCGAAGTTGAGAAAGAGCCACCCCTCGGTCTCGTGGGCGGCGAGAAAGGCTCGCGCCCCGAGGGTTCCCGCCTCCTCGCAGCCGCTCATCAGCAGCACCAGGCGCGTCGCCGACAGCGGGTCGGCAGCGACCTCGGCGGCGAGGGAGGCAACGACGCCGCAGCCCGACGCGTTGTCGTTGGCCCCCGGAACGTCGACGCCCCGCAGCTCCCGCTCCACGAGCAGCGCGAGCGACCCCGCAAGCGCCACCCGGAGCGCCGCGAGGGCTCGCCGCCCCCGTGCCGAGCCTCCCAGCGCGGGCTCCAGCGCCGACGCAGCGGCCACGAGCGCGCTGTTAGCGGTGATCCAGCCGCCCAGCATGCCCACGAGCCGCGGGTGGAAGATCAGGCCGCTGCGGGAGCTGTCGAGGTGTGCGACGAGGCACAGCGTCCGCGTAGCCGCGCCGCTCGGCTCGACCGTCGCGACGACGTTCCGGCTCGGGCCCCGCGAGAGCGCCTGGGTGAGTGGGGTGCGGGTCAGCGAGCCCTCGCTCAGCAGGCCGATCCCGCTCAGCAGGCCGAGCGTCGAGCGGAGCATCCGGCGCCGAGCTGGCAGAAGCGAGGGCGCGACGGCCAAGGCCATGAGCGTCGCGAACGGCAGCGAGAAAGTCGCATAGCCGCGGAAGGGCTCGGCGTCGGCTTCGACGCCGCGAGCCCGAAGGCGCCGGATCGCGAGGCGCGCAGCGAGGCTTTCGCGCTCGCTCGTCGGCCGCCGCGCGCCGATCTCCCCGGCGAGCATCTCGATCCAGGCAAGCGCCTCCGTGGGCTCGGGCACTCGGGCGGAAGCCGGTTGGGATGGAGGGGCTCCCATCGACCTCATCCTAAGGACGCCTCCCAGACACGGATCCGGATGCGCTGCGCGCCGCGGTCGCTTCCGCGGCTGCGATCCTGGATCGGTGAACGGCCACCGACCGCCGAGGGTCCGCGAGCTCGGGCTTGCCCTGAGCGTGGGAGTCGTCCTGGCCGACTCCTCGATCGTCACCCTGGCGCTGCCCGACATCTTGAGAGAGCTCGACTCGACCGTCGTCGGGGTCTCCTGGGTCCTGACGTCGTTCAACCTCGTCCTCGCCCTCGCGATCCTGCCCGCCGCGAGGCTCGCCCGGCGGGCCCCCGCCGGCGTCTGGGCGGCCGGGTTGGGGCTCTTCGCCGTCGCCTCGCTCTCCTGCGCGGCCGCGCCCTCGCTGGGCGTGCTGATCATGGCGCGGATCGTGCAAGCGCTCGGCGGGGCGCTCTGCGTCGCCGCGGCGATCGAGCTCCTCGCTCGGCTGCGAGGCCGCCACGACCTCGCCGCCCCACTCTGGGGTGCAGCGGGAACGGTGGGAATTGCCGTGGGCCCGGCACTCGGAGGCCTGCTCACCGACCTGCTCAGCTGGCAGGCGATCTTCGCCGTGCAGATCCCGCTGCTCCTCACCCTCCCCCTTGCCCTCGGCCGAGCCCGGCCGAGCCCGGAGCCCGGAGCGGCGGGGAGCCTCGACATCCGACCGGAGATCGGGCTGGCCCTGCTCTCGGCGGGCCTCACCGGCGCGCTGTTCCTGCTCGTGATCCTCCTCACCGAGGGATGGGGCATCTCCCCGCTCGAGGCGGCTGCCACCGTCTCGACGATCCCACTCGCCGCACTCGCCACCCGATGGGTGGCCCATCGAGCCGGTCCACCCGCCTCGGCCGCTCTCGCCGGGGCCCTGGCGGTGGCCGGCGGACTGGCGGCGCTGGCAGTCCTGCCCGGGGCCTCGTTCGCGCTGACGCTCCAGCCTCAGGTGCTGATCGGCGTCGGGCTGGCGCTGGCCCTCCCCGTCCTGACGCTCGCCGCGGTCGGCGGCAGGGACCCCCATGGGTCGAGGGCGGCGTCGACGATCGCCGCCCGCCACGCCGGGATCGTGGTCGGCATCGTCATGCTCGCCCCGATCCTCTCCGGGCGCCTCGAGGCGGAGCGGCAGGCAGCGCAGGAGTCGAGCACCGCCCTGCTCCTCGACGCGCCCCTCCCGCCGGAGACCAAGGTCTTGCTCGCGGAGTCGATCGGAGGGCAGATCAGCGCGGCGGACGGGAAGCTGCCCGAGATCAGCCCGGCATTCGCCTCCCTCAGCCCCCCTCCCGGATCGGAGGCGGCGTACGCGGAGCTCCAGGCTGGAATCACGGACCAGATCCAGCGCGCCGCCACCAGCGCCTTCAGCATCCCGTTTCTCGTCGCGGCGGCACTCGCATTCCTCGCCCTCGCGCCGATCCTCCTCCTGAGGGACGACAGCCGATGAGCGAACGACTGCGAGCTCCCCTTGCCGCAGTTGCCGCCTCGGCGGGTCTGATCGCTGCCTACCTCGCCTTCGGGGGGGCCTCCTTTGAACCGAAAGCCGTGGCGGACCCCTGCCAGGCCCGCGAGCAGGCCGTACTCGAGCAGCGCGGCACCTTCGAGGCGATTGCCCTCTCGAGCCTCGATGGCGCCGCCTGCGAGCTGCAGGTGACCCGTGAGGAGCTCACCCTGGCGCTTGCTGACGAAGCCGCCACCGAGGAGTTCGCGGCAGCGCACGGCATCGACTCCAGCGACGTCGAGGCAGCGGTCCGCGCGGGCCTCGTGCGCGCCGTCGACGACGAGGCCGCCGCCGGCCGGATCGACGGCATCGCGGAGACCATCCTCCGCGAGGTGGCCGCCAATGCACCGGTGGGCGCGGCGATCAGCGCCCTGCAGGCGCTCCCGGGCGATGACAGCCCCCAGGCGCTGCTCCAACGATTGGGCTCGTTGAGCCAGCTCGGGCTACCCGCCCTCGAGGACCTGCCCGGCGCCGACGACCTCGAAGGCCTCGTCCCCTGATCCGGGTGACGAGCACCGGCGCAGAGGCGCCACCATCGAAGCCCCTCAACGACGACGAGCCGCTCCAGCGTGGCTGGAACGGCTCGAGGATTGTCCTGAAGGACCGGCGGCGACCTACTCTCCCAGGCGGTTTCCCGCCAAGTACCATCGGCGCTGAGGGGCTTAACGGCTCTGTTCGGAATGGGAAGAGGTGTATCTCCCTCGCTATAGCCACCGAAATTGTCCGGGACCGCGGAGGCGCGCCGCTCGGATCCCGAGCGGAGCACCTCGCTGCCCAGCGAGGCTTGAAAACTGCACGCAGGCCAACTGAACGAATATAGAAAACGTCAAGCCCTCGACCCATTAGTACCGATCTGCTGATCGCATTGCTGCGATTGCACAGTCGGCCTATCAACCTGATGGTCTATCAGGGGTCTTACTTCCTCGAAGGAATGGGAGAGCTCATCTCGAGGTCGGCTTCCCGCTTAGATGCCTTCAGCGGTTATCCGATCCGGGCGTAGCTAACCTGCGGTGCCCTTGGCAGGACAGCAGGTACACCAGCGGCCCGTTCATCCCGGTCCTCTCGTACTAAGGATGACTCCTCTCAACTCTCCAACGCCCATGGCAGATAGGGACCGAACTGTCTCACGACGTTCTGAACCCAGCTCGCGTACCGCTTTAATGGGCGAACAGCCCAACCCTTGGGACCTACTCCAGCCCCAGGATGCGACGAGCCGACATCGAGGTGCCAAACCGAGCCGTCGATGTGGACTCTTGGGCTCGATAAGCCTGTTATCCCCGGAGTACCTTTTATCCGTTGAGCGACAGCACTTCCACTTGCTACTGCCGGATCACTAACCCCAACTTTCGTTCCTGCTCGACCCGTCGGTCTCGCAGTCAAGCTCCCTTGATGCGTTTACACTCTTCGCACGATTTCCGACCGTGCTGAGGGAACCTTTGGGCGCCTCCGTTACTCTTTAGGAGGCGACCGCCCCAGTCAAACTGCCCACCTGACACTGTTCACATCCCGGATTACGGCGATGTGTTAGAAGCTCGGAACACCAAGGGTGGTATCTCAAGGTTGGCTCCCCGGCGACCGAAGTCGCCGGTTCGCAGCCTCCCACCTATCCTGAGCGAGAAGCCCCAAACTCCAATATCAAGTTGCAGTAAAGGTTCACGGGGTCTTTCCGTCTAGCCACGGGTACTCGGCATCTTCACCGAGACTTTAATTTCACCGA